>ORMF012280511.1_pt1 | contig 13867 bp, 10 predicted proteins | sample 1779871 | NCBI WGS metagenome assembly ORMF01 (sample SAMEA104232316, study PRJEB22302) | groundwater metagenome | biome: forest; feature: aquifer; material: groundwater | place: USA | collected 2011-08-07 | depth 5.4 m | reverse complement strand
GGCGATATAGGCCTTCGCGACATCCTCTTGCTCCGGCGTCTGCGAAAAAATCGCGGAGCGATACTGTGGGCCGACGTCGGGCCCCTGCCGGTTGAGCTGTGTCGGATCGTGCACGACTGAAAAATAGATCTGCAGCAGTCCTCCGTAACTAATCTGGCGTGGATCGAATGTAACCTGAACGGCCTCGGCATGTCCGGTCGTTCCAGACCCGACCCTGTCGTACTGCGCAGTATTCTTTTCACCGCCGGCGTAGCCCGAGACCGCCTTGGTCACGCCCCTCACGTGCTGGTACACGCCCTGGACGCCCCAGAAGCATCCGGCGGCGAGAACGGCAACGTCGGATGTTGCTGTTCCGGCGTGCGCGTCAACAGCCGGCGCTGGAATGATGCGGGCCGATTCGTCACGCAGCGCAAAGATGCTCCGACCCTGCCCAGCGGCGGAAACGGCGAGGGCGCCGAGGGCGCAAACCAGCAGCGTCGCGACAACAATCCGAGCGGGTGTAAAGGAGGGCATCTTGAACATGATGAGCTCTAGATTAAACTCAATTTCATGCCGATGCCACTGATTCTCGCCCTCGTAGGCCCGAGCTTTAGCTCGGGCGATTAGGGCGAGTCCTGCCACATGCTCACCACTCGATTCGCGCCGGCGCCCACCGGCTTCCTCCATCTCGGCCACGTCGTCAATGCCATCTACGTGTGGGGTCTCGCGCGCCTTGCGGGAGGTCGCGTGTTGTTGCGCATCGAGGATCACGACCGGCAGCGAAGCCTACCGGAGTTCGAGCGGGCGCTGCTCGACGACCTCGACTGGCTGGGCTTTATTCCCGACGAGCCGACGATCGACGCATTTCGCGCGGGCCGCTGCGAGGGGCGCCAAAGCGACCGCGGCGCCATCTATGACCCCGCGCTCCGGCGGCTTCGAGCACAGGGTCTCGTGTATGCCTGCGAATGTTCTCGAAGGGACATTTCTGCTACCAACGGACCTGGAGGCGATGAATTGCGATATCCCGGAACGTGTACCGCGAAGGGACTGCCAGACAGGCCGGGTCTGAGCCTGCGCGTAAGATTGTCGTCTTCGGTCGAGCGCTTCGACGACCTGCGTCACGGCCCCCAGGAACAGCATCCGGCGGAACAGTGTGGTGATCTGCTGCTGCGCGATCGTCGTGGCAACTGGACGTATCAGTTTGTCGCTGCTGTTGACGACCAGGAGCAAGGTGTGACGCTCGTCGTACGGGGAGACGACCTCCTGTCGTCAACTGGCCGGCAGATCCAGCTCGCCCGCATGCTTGGCCGCGAGCACGCGCCGCGCTTCTTCCACCACGCGCTCATCATGAAAACCCCGACGCAGAAGTTGAGCAAGTCTGACGGCGACGCCGGCGTGCGCGATCTGCGTGCCCGGGGATGGAGTCCGGCGGAGGTGATTGGTGAGGCCGCCGTGCGTGCGGGCCTGATAGAGCGCCCGCGCCCGCTGGCGGTCCGCGAGTGTGCAGGCCTTCCGGAGTTGTCCAGACTGAGCTTGGCGTTGTCCCCCTAGTTCACGCTGTGCCTCGGCCCTGTGACTGGTAGGCCCGAGCTTCAGTAGCCCTGTGACTCGTAGGCCCGAGCTTCAGCTCGGGCGCGACCCCGTCAGTCTTCGCTTGGGCCAGCCGTCAGATCGAAATAGTCGGCGACAGCGCCGACAGGCGCGACCACATCGATCACGACGCAAATGTCGGAGTGATGATGTGTATCGACGCGAATGTAGGACACGGATTCTGAACGACGAATCGCGATTCGCAGAATTCCGCCAAAAACCCATCCGTTCACGCGGGCGTCCACTACGACACGCTCGACGCATCTCCTCCACAGGCACGGTGAGTCGATAGAGACAACCTGGATGACGCCAGTGCTTTAGCCTGAATCAAGAGCGACGTGTCGCGCGGTAACGGACACGTCGGTCGCCTTGTCTTGCCGAAACGGACAGAAATGGCGCTCGTCAGGAACCGCGCCACGTGGCGATGTCGTGCCTGATGCGCACGCGCTAGCAGCTATTTCTCGCGTGTTCGCGTCATGCCGTCGTGTCGCGTGCGATGGAGGAACGCAATTTGCTGTTTGCGCGCTCGTCCGTTTTCGTCGTCGCCGTCTTTCGTCGCCCGTCTTGGCAGGCGGCAGGGAGCCCTTCATGAGAGTTGTGTCGTCGCGCCACTGTTGGTCGGGATTCGGCATGCTGGTGATGTGTTCGTCCATCATGCTCGCGCTGCCAGCCGGCGCTGCCGCGCAGCAAGTGCCCGTTGCCGCGCTGCCGCCCCCGTCACCGACAAGTCCGCCGCCGTTTCCAAACCGGTTGAACGACGTGCTGCCGTCGTGGCTCTGGGTGCGCGGCGAATTCCGCGAGCGCATCGAAGGGATCTCCGGTTCCGGTTTCGTCGACGGGAGAGATGACGCCTACGCGCTGAGCCGGTTTCGCCTCAATGCCACGATTGCGCCCGGTCGCGTGGTGAGCGCCCAAGTGCAGGCGCAGGACGCGCGCGTTGCCGACAAGGAAATCGGTACCACCGGCGCGCCCTTCAGAGGCGCATTCGATCTCCGCATGGCGTTTGCCGATATCGGCACGGCCAAGAGTCCCGTGGCCATACGCGTCGGAAGGCAGGAGTTCGCGTACGGTGAGCAGCGACTCCTCGGCCACCTGAGCTGGCTCAACACGGCTCGTACCTTCGATGCAGCACGGGTGACGCTGCGTGGTAAGAAGGCGCAAGTGGACGTCTTTGGCGCTTCAGTCGTCCGCATTCTCGACAAGGAGTTCGACAAGAGCGGCAACGGCAACCGGTTCTTCGGCGCATACGCGACGACAACGGCGCTCGTGCCGCAGAGCAGCGTCGAGCCGTTCGTATTCTGGCGCGGCGATCGCGCGATCAAGACCGAGGGAGGTGCGGTTGCGGATCTGCGCGCCGCAACGATAGGTGTCCGATGGGTGGGCAAGCTGCCGGCGCGCCTCGATTACAACACGGAAATCGCGACACAGACCGGCTCAGTCGGCCCGGATTCGATCGCGGCATGGGCCGGACACTGGGCCATCCGCGAGTCGTACCCCGGTCCTCGTGCGGTACGCGTGAGCGGCGAACTCAACCTTGCGTCCGGCGACGCCGATCCCGCCGACGGCAAGCGCGGCACCTTCGATCAGCTCTACCCGACCGGGCACGATAAGTACGGTCTGGCCGACCAGGTCGGCTGGCGCAACATTCGTCACGTCCGTGCGGGCATCGAGCTCACGCCGGGGAAGAGATTTCAGCTCGGCGGCAACTACCACTCGTGGTGGCTCATGGAATCGCGCGACGCGCTCTACGGCGCAGGTGGTGCGGTACTGGCGAGAGTGGCCAGCGGTGCAGCGTCCACCCATGTCGGACAGGAAATCGACGTGCAGGTCTCGCGGCCCCTGACTCCGCAGCTGCAGGTCGCGGCGGGACTTGCGCACATCCTGCCGGGCGGCTTCCTCAAGGAGACCACACCTGGCGCGTCCTACACCTATCCATTCGTCATGGCGACCTACGTGTTCCTTTCGGACAAGTAGCGGCCAGGCAGGGACGGCAAGGACGGCAGGGACGGCATGGCAGGCGAACTCGCAACTACATTCCGACAAGGAGATCAGTGAATGTTATGAAGACGACTTCGCGACGCACGTTCCTCAGAACAGCAGGCACGGCGGCGGGCGTGCTGATGGCCGGCGTTCCCAAGGGTTGGGCAGGCGGTGCGTACGCCGATGATGCGCCGGAGACGTCCACGGTTCGCTTTGGCGTCATCGCGCTCACCGACTGCGCGCCGATCGTCATGGCGCACGAACTCGGCTTTTTCAAGAAGTTCGGCATCAACGCGGTCGTGTCCAAGGAGGCCTCCTGGGCCGTCATTCGCGACAAGCTGTCGCTTGGTGAGAACCAGGCGACGCACATGCTGATCGGCATGCCGCTGGCGTCGACCATGGGTCTTGCCGGATCGCCGGTCAAGCCCATGGTGATTCCGTGGCTCCTCAACCGCAACGGTCAGGCGATCACGCTGAACAACAAGTTGAAGCAGGCGGGCGTGAAGGATCCCAAGGCGCTGAAACCGCTCGTGGACAAGGCGAAGGCTGCGGGCGAGCCGATGGCCTTCGCGATGACGTTCCCGCCAGGGACGCACGCGATGTGGATGCGCTATTGGCTGGCGTCAGGCGGCATCCACCCCGACAAGGACGTCAGTCTCATCACGATTCCGCCGCCGCAGATGGTCGCCAACATGAAGGTGGACAAGATGGACGGCTTCTGTGTCGGTGAACCGTGGAACAACCGCGCGATCGCCGACGGCATCGGCTTCACCGCGACGACGACACAGCAGATGTGGAAGGACCACCCGGAAAAGGTCTGCGCGTTCACGGAGGAGTTTGCCACGAAGAATCCGCGCACTGTGAAAGCCATTCTGAAGGCGCTTCACCTCGCGAGCGAGCATCTCGACAAGCTCGACAACCGGCGAGCCGCGGCGGAGGTGATTAGCCGGCCGACGTACATCAACTGCCCGACCGACATCATCCTCGAACGCTTGCTTGGCAAGTACAACTTCGGCGACGGCCGCACGCTGCAGGATCCGAACTACATGATCTTCTCGGACCGTCAGTGCAATGTGCCGCAGCCGATCTTTGGCACCTGGTTCCTGACGCAGTTTCGCCGGTGGGGGATGGTGAAGGGTGCGCCCGACTACGCCGGCGTGGTGAAGAAGGTGATGCGTCCGGACATCTACCTCGAGGCCGTCAAGGAACTGGGTGTCAGCGTGAAGGTGGCGATGCTCGACAAAGTGTCGCTCGCCGACAGCACGCTCGAAGCTGCCGACCCGGAGAAGTACGCGCGGTCGTTCCCCATCCACAGTCTCGCATAGGAGAAACAACCGTGCTCATGAAACGCGCGCTGCATGCGCTGTCGCCAGCCGTCGGGATTCTGCTCGCGCTCGTCGGCTGGTGGGCCGTCAGCCGGATGGTGCCCGATCTCCCCTCGCCGTGGAGGACCTGGGATGAAAGCAAGCTCTACATCCTGCAGCCACTCGAGAAGCGTGGCGAGATGGACCAGGGCATCGGACTGCTGGCGTACTACAGCCTGCTGCGTGTGGCGCGCGGCTTCTTTCTCGGCATTCTGATCGGCACGCCACTCGGTTTTCTGCTGGGCGTCTCGAAGGGCGTCGCACGCATGCTCGATCCCATGATCCAAATCATGCGGCCGATCTCGCCGCTCGCCTGGCTGCCGCTCGGTCTGATCTTGTTCCGCAAGTCGGAGCCGGCGGCGCTGTTCGCGATTGCGGTGTGCTCGATGTGGCCGACGGTGATCAACACCATGGCCGGCGTGCGGGCGATTCCACAGGACTACTGGAATGTCGCGAAGGTGCTCCGGCTGTCACGATTGACCACGTTCACGAAGATTGTCATCCCGGCGACGCTTCCCTACATCTTCACAGGCTACCGGTTGAGTCTTGGCATCGCGTGGCTCGTGATTGTCGCGAGTGAAATGCTCACCGGAACTCCCGGGGTCGGGGGGTTCCTGTGGCAGGAGTACAACAGTCTGATCTACGCCCACATTCTTCTAGCGATTGTGACCATCGGGCTCGTCGGGTACGCCCTGGATCGGTTGATGGGCATCGCCGAAGCGCGGCTGAGGACCATCTAAACGTGGCCTTCATCGAAGCCAGACAGGTTTCGAAGGCGTTTCCCGCAGCGTCGGGCGTACACGAAGTCCTGCGTGACGTGGCGCTGTCGGTCGATCGTGGCGAGTTTGTGGCCATCGTGGGTGCGATGGGCTCGGGGAAGTCCACGCTCCTCAATCTGCTCGCGGGACTGCTGGTGCCGGACCGAGGCACGATCGAGGTCGACGGGGCACCCGTCCGTGGCGTGCGGCAGGACGCGGCGGTCGTCTTTCAGAGCTACTCGCTGCTGCCCTGGTTCTCGGCGCTCGAAAACGTGCGTCTCGCCGTCGACGCGGCGTTCCCCAGGCGGTCGAAGGCGGAGCAGCGCGCCCAGGCGACGCGGATGCTCGAACTGGTGGGCCTGGCGAGCGCGCTCCAGCGTCGGCCAGGCCAGCTCTCGGGGGGCATGCGTCAGCGCGTGGCGATTGCCCGCGCCTTCGCCATCGAGCCCGATCTGTTGTTCCTGGACGAGCCATTCGGGGCGCTCGATGCGCTGACGCGTGACGCTTTGCAGCAAGAGCTGGCACGCCTGTGCGGATCGACTGGACGGCCGGTCACCACGGTGATGATTACCAACAATGTCGAGGAGGCGATCGTGCTGGCCGACCGCATCGTGCCGCTGTCACGTGGTCGGCGCGCCACACTCGGCGCGTCCATTCCGGTCACGCTGCAGCGACCGCGATCGACCGCTCGGTTGCTGCACGATCCGGCCGCGCTCCGGGTGCGCTCGACGATCATCGAAGCGCTGCCCGAAGGGCCGGGCCGCCCGATGCGGGCAAGGCCCGGCGCGGCGACCGAGGCCGAGCGCGAGCCGGGCGCGACCTATGACGTGCCCCTGAACGCAGACCGACCGTCGTTGATTCGCGCCGGGGGACAGGGATGAATGCACCCCTCGAGCTCACAGGATTGACCAAAGTGTTCGACACGCCCGCCGGACATCTTGTGGCGGTGCACGATGTCAATGCCCAGATCCGGCCCGACGAGTTCGTCTGCATTCTCGGCCACTCGGGGTGTGGCAAGTCCACGGTGCTCTCGATGATTGCTGGTCTCGAACAGGCGACATTTGGCGGCGTGGTCATCGACGGACGTGAGGTCCGCGAACCAGGGCCAGAGCGGGGGGTCGTGTTTCAGTCCGCGTGTCTCCTGCCTTGGCTTACGGCTCGCGACAACGTGCGTCTCGGTCTCGCGCGGACCTTGAAGCTATCGCGCGACATCGCGGGGACACGGGCCCGTCACTACCTCGACCTGGTCGGCGTGGGCGAATTGGCCGATCACCTGCCCGCGGCACTTTCTCTGGGTACGCAGCAATGCGTGTCGCTCGCCAGAGCGCTCTCCACCGAGCCCCGGTTCTTGCTGCTCGACGAGCCGTTCTCGCAGCTCGATTCCCTCACGCGGTTTGACCTGCAGGACACGCTGCTTCGCGTGTGGGAGGAAACGCCCCGGATTGTCGTGATGGTGACGCATGACGTGGACGAGGCCCTCTACGTGGCTGATCGCTTGATTCTGATGACCGACGGACCGAAGGCGACCGTGGGTGAGATTCTCGATGTGCCGTTTCCACGGCCGAGGACTCGCGGCCGAGTACTCGACCACACTCGGTACTACACGATCCGCTCGCGCGTGATGGAGTTTCTCGAGCATCATGCGCGTCAGTCGCGCTCCTCTGTACTCGACGCCGTGATCGCCAGTCGGATCAGCGCTGTGGCCTCATAGTCGTCTTTAGTCGGACACGCCGATCGAGCAGTCGCATGATCCATCGGTCGATCGCCTCTCGGCGCGAGTCTCGCCGACGCGCGTCGTTGGCATCCTTGACAACGCGTCTGCGCCGCCGATTACAATCTCTGCGCAGCGCAATCCGGCCTATCGTCCGACATCGGCATCGAACTGCTCGAGTCAGTCGGCAACCCGAGCCCGTGGCCGGCCTTCCTCTGCGCGTGTGGCGGCACTGCGGTCCGCCACGTGGCCCTTGACGCCGGAGACAAGATGGAGGAGACCGTACGCGTAGTCGTCACCGCAGGCCTTGTCCTTGCATCGCTGGCCGCGCGGGTGAGCGGTCAGGCCGTGGCGCCGGCGCAATCCCAGGGGCCGGCCGTGCAGGCCGTGGCTCGCCGCGTAGCCATCGCCACGCGCACAGCCGAAGCGCCCACCATCGACGGGGACCTCGGCGATCGGGTGTGGCAGCAGGCGACGGTCCTCACAGACTTCGTACAGGCCGAACCCTTCGAAGGCCAGCCCGCGACCGAGCGCACGGAGATTCGCCTGCTCTATGATGATCGGTACATCTACATCGGCGTCGTGTGCTACGACAGCGATCCCTCGCAGATCAATGTGAGCGACACCCGGCGCGACGCCAGCATGAGCGAGATGGACTCGTTCCAGATCATCTTCGACACCTACCGCGACCGTCAGAACGGGTTCATCGTCGGCACGAACCCGGCCGGCGCGCAGTACGACGCGCAGGCGCGCAACGAAGGGGAGACCCAGTCGACGGGTGCGGGCCCCGCGAGCCTGGGCAGCGGCGGGAGCGCCGGCGGCACCAGTGGCGGCAACAACGCGGGGGGCGGGCTCAATACGAACTGGGATGGGGACTGGGATGTCCGGACGCGCATCAGCGAGATCGGCTGGACGGCGGAGTTCCGCGTTCCGTTGCGCACGCTGCGGTACGGCGCGGCGCCGCAGGTCTGGGGCGTGAACTTCTCCCGCAACATCCGCCGCAAGCGCGAAGTGACGTACTGGTCGCAGGTGTCGCGTGCGTTCGGTATCTCGCGGCTGTCATCCGCAGGCGACCTGCAGGGCCTGCAGCTCAAAACGCCGCGCAATTTCAAGGTGTCCCCGTACGTCATCAGCTCCGCTAACCGTCCGTTCTTGTCTGGGGCAGCGAAGACCGAGCTCGACGGCGACGTCGGCATCGACGCGAAGTACGGCGTCACGCCGAGCCTCAATCTCGACCTCACCTACAACACCGACTTCGCGCAGGTTGAAGTGGATCAGCAGCAGATCAACCTGACACGATTCAATCTGGTCTTTCCGGAGAAGCGGCCGTTCTTCCTGGAGAACGCCGGCCTCTTCGCGGTGGGAAAGACGGGCGAGGCCGATCTGTTCTACAGCCGGCGGATTGGCATTACCGACAGCGGGACTCTTGTGCCGATCACCGGAGGTGCGCGCCTGAGCGGCAAGACCGGGGCGGTGAACGTGGGTCTGCTGAACATGCAGACGCAGGCGGTCGGCGACACGCCCGCGAACAACTGGACCGCGCTGCGCGTGAACCGAGAACTCCCGCGGCGCTCGCGCGTCGGGCTGATCTTCACGAACCGTGCTGCAACAGGGAGCCGTGCGGCCGGTGACGATTGGGGACGCACGTTCGGCGCGGACGCCAAATGGGGTCTCAGGAAAGACGTCACGCTGAGCGGCTTCGCCGCTAGGACCATGTCGCCGGGTGTCACACGGCCGCAGCACGCCTTCGACACCATCCTCGAGCTGAATAACAGCACGCGGCGCTACTACGCCGAGTTCACGCAGGTCGCCGACGGCTTCAAGCCCGAAGCGGGATTCCTTCAGCGCTTCGGCGGATATCGCGCGGTCTCGGCGCAATGGAACGAGCACGTGCGATGGAACAGCATCCGCGACGCCGGGTTTCGCGAGCTCAACCCCCACATGTCGTTCGTGCGGTACTGGGACTTCAACACCGGGGTGTTGCAGAGCAGCACCCTGCACATGGACAATCATCTGGACTGGGAAAACGGATTCTTCATCGCCCCTGCCTTCAATATCGACTGGGACGGTCTTGCGAAGCCGTTTGAAGTCTATCCCGGCATCATCGTCCCGGCAGGCCAGTACACCGAGCCGCATACCGCGTGGCGGTTCAACACGGACACAAAGAAGTCGATCTCGGCCAGCGTCGTGTCGCAGATCGGTGGGTTTCTCTCGGGCCATCAGAATGCGATCGCGCCCGGTGTGAATTTCCGATCGGGATCCCGGTTCGTCGGATCGCTCACCTGGACACGGAACGACATCGACCTACCGCAGGGCGCCTTCGTCACCAACCTCGGCAACCTGCGCGTGACTTACAACCTGTCGAACACGCGATACATCCAGTCGCTCATTCAATACAACGACCGGACCGATCGCTGGTCGACCAACCTCCGCTTCAGCTGGGTCGACTCGGCGGGCTCGGGATTGTTTCTCGTCTACAACGACACGGAATCGTTGAACGGCCTTGGCCCCGTCGACCGGGCATTTATCGTGAAGTTCTCCCGCCAGATCGACATCTTGAGGTGACTGTCCGGGCCTCGAGCGGACGCGCCGCGATCGGCGAAACCCTCGGTCTTTCCGCCGACGCCCGTGCGCCAGACCCCTCCCGGATCGTCTCGAGCCGCGATAGACTGACGGGATGCGGATCGCTGTGAACGTCGTCGCCGCGCTGCTGATTCTGTCAGGCGTCACGTGGTTCCTTCAGGGAATCAATGTCCTTCCGGGCAGTTTCATGACTGGCCAGCCGCGGTGGGCCGTCTATGGTGGCTGCGCCGCGGTTGCCGGACTGCTTCTCCTCGTTTGGGCAAATCGTCACAGCACGCCTCGTTGAGCAGCCGCCTGCCGTGTTGTGCATCAGGTTGGCTCGCCCATCGGCTGTGCTGGATCAATCATCTCGGTTTACTCTCTTCCAGAAATGCCAGAGCGATCAATTGATTCGTTGGGCTAATAGTTTGGATCACGAATAGTTTGTGGTTGACAGCATTCCTCGTGTGGCGCTATCGTGAGATCGCCTCGAAGATGGACCTGTCCAGGTGAGCCCCTCACACGCTGCGGCGCAGGAGCTTCTGCACGTCGTCATGCTGGTCATGCAAAGCGTTTCGGCCGATATGCGGTGCTCGCGCGGCCATCTCGGACCCACGCAGATGGGCAGTTTGATGAAGATCGCGGCCGGCCCCTGCACCATCACCGATCTGGCCCGTCACAAGGCGGTCAGTCTCCCAACCATCTCGAAGTCGGTGGACATGCTGGTCCGGAGGGGATGGGTGGAGCGCTGGGTGGATAAGCACGACCGCCGGCAGACGCTCGTCCGTCTCACCGTTGCCGGCCGACGGACGCTCGCCACCATCCGTCGACGGGCTGAACGACACGTCGCGGACAGGCTCTCGCCGCTCACGGCCGCGCAGTGCAGTGAACTCATGCTCGTGATGAAGCGCCTCACCCCTGTGCTGGGCGACTCCGTCGAAGGCTCGGATGGGGAAGCGCGCGCAGGGACACAGGCTCTGGCGACGGGGCACGTGCATGACGCAGAAGACGCCGGGAACGCCACACACGCAGGAAAACCAAAAACGCGCAAGAAAACGAGGGTGAGGTGACTATGCGGATTCACACGCGGTTTGTTTCGATGTTGGCGGCTCTTGCCTTGATCGCGTTGCCGCTTGTGAGCGCGGCGCAGTCGTCGCTCGCTGCCGCGGATGCGGCCGGATTCCTCGGCGCCTGGGCCATCGCTCTCGAGACACCCCAAGGGGCCATGACGCTCAACCTCACGCTCAAGGACGAGGCCGGTAAGGTTGGCGGATCGGTCAGCGCGGCAGAGATCATGCCCGAGCCGCAGAAGATCACAGACATCTCGAAGGACGGCAAGAACCTCGTGCTGAAATTCACCCTCGATGTCCAGGGGCTATCGATTCCCGGCAAGATCTCGCTCGTGCCAGATGGCGACAAGTGGAAGGCGAGCATCGACTTCGCCGACGGGCAGTTCACGGTGGATGGTACTGCGACGAAGAAGTAGATTCGATCGGTAGTCCGCTTATGACACCACAGCTACAGAGTGTTCCAATCGGTCGGCCGGCGACGGCACCGTCGCCGGCCGTTGCAGAGGCGGCGCAGCCGCGGAATCGACGCCGGTGGATCGCGATCTTCGCGATCGTCGTCGTGGCGGTTGTCGGGGTCCTCGTCTGGCGGCGAGTCGCTGCGCCGGCTCCGCTCGACGATTTCATCGTGCTCAGCGGCCGCATCGAAGGCGACGAAGCCGCCGTGGCGCCGAGGCTTGGCGGCCGCATTCTCGACATCCGCGTCCGGGAAGGCGATACCGTCGCCGCGGGCGATGTGATCGCCGTGCTCGACGACGAGCAGGTTCGCGCACGAGAGGATCAAGCCAAGGCGACCCTGTTGCAGGCCGAAGCCCGCGCCAGGGCGGCGGGCGACCAGGTTGCCGTGCTTCACGCACAACTGCGGCAGGCCCAATTGCACACGGAGCAGTCGAAAGTCGATGCGGCCGGCCGTGTGAGCCAGGCCGAAGCCGACCTTGCCAACGCCGAGGCGCAGCTTGCGCAGCAGCAGGCGTCGTACCAGTTCGCCCTGTACGACAAGGACGCGTACACCAAGCTCGCCCAGAGCGGGGCCGTCTCGGAGCGTCAGGCCAAGCAGGCGGCCTCAACCGCTGATCAGCTGGAGGCTGCGGTTGTGGCGGCGCGACGCCGGGTCGATGCCGAGAAGGGCGCGCTCACCACGGCGAAGGCCAACCTGACCAACCCGGACATCCGCGAAGCCGAAACGACCACCGTACGCAAACAGCTCGCGCAGCAAGAGACCGAGGTCGCGAGCGCCATGGCACAAACGGCGCAGGCCCGCGCGCAACTCGCCGAGGCCCAAGCGAACCGCACGGACCTGACTGTTCGGGCGCCCTTCGCGGGAACGATCGTCACGCGGTCGGCCGAGCCGGGCGAGATCGTCGGGAATGGCGCGCCCATCGTCACGCTCGTCGATCTCAGCCGAGTGTATTTGCGCGGCTTTGTCCCCGAGGGCCGCATCGGAGCGGTGAAGGTTGGCCAGCCGGCGCGTGTCTATATCGACTCGAGCCCCAATGAAGGGATTGACGCATCCGTCTCGCGGATTGATCCGCAGGCCACCTTCACGCCTGAGAACACGTATTTCCGTGACGACCGCGTCAAGCAGGTCGTCGGCGTCAAGCTTCAACTCAAAGGTGCGGTTGGATTTGCGAAGCCAGGCATGCCGGCCGATGGTGAGATTCTCGTGGTCGGGAGCACCTGGCCGAAGGGCGGCCGGCGTACGTGATCTCATCGGTCGAGCCCGCGGTTCGCGCGCACCCGGAGGCCGTGGTCGGTCCCGCGATTCGAGTCGTCGATCTCTCGAAGCGGTACGGTCAGCTGGAGGCGGTGCGGGCCGTAACGCTCGATGTCGGGCTGGGAGAGATCTTCGGACTCATCGGCCCGGATGGTGCAGGCAAGACCTCCACGTTTCAGATTCTGGCGGGCGTGATGGACGCGACGTCCGGCGTGGCCGACATCTTCGGCCTGCCGGCCCGAGAGACGCGCTCCCACACCGGGTATCTCACACAGACGTTCAGCCTGTATCCCGACCTCACCGTGGCCGAGAACTTGCGCTACATCGGCGACCTTCGCCGCGTACCGCGCAACGACATCGAGCGGCGAGGACTCCACTACTTGCGGATGTTCGATCTCGATCGCTTCACCGACCGGTTGGCCGGCCGGCTGAGCGGCGGAATGAAGCAGAAGCTCGCCCTGGCGTGTGCGCTCGTTCCCGAGCCGCGCGTGCTGCTGCTCGACGAGCCGACGACCGGTGTCGATCCGGTCTCGCGCCGCGAATTCTGGGACGCGCTGGCACACCTCGCCGCCGGCGGCCTGACGATTCTGGTTGCCACGCCCTACCTCGATGAAGCTGAACGGTGCCACCGCGTCGCATTGATGCACGCCGGTGAGATTCACCAGATCGGCACGCCGGCCGAGATCCGCCGCAGCCTTGGCGCCACGAGGCTCGAGGTGCGCACGGGTCGGTTGGGCATGGCCGAACGCGTGCTGTCGGCGATGCGTGAAGAGGACGAGCACGTGCTCGATGTTCAGCGATTCGGCGACCGTCTCGACGTGCTGGTCCGGGAGCCGCAACTGGCCGAGTTGGCGATCCGCGAACGCCTCGAGACTGTCGGCCTGGAGGTCGACGAGATTCGACGGGACGAACCGCTTCTGGAAAATGTGTTCGTCGCTCGACTGCACGAGCTCGGCGTCGAGGCGCGGTACCCGCCGTTTCCGGTCCGGCACGATCATTCAAACCTTCGGGGGGGCGTGGCGATTGGCGCGGCGAACCTCACGAAGACGTTCGGCGCGTTCCGCGCCGTGCACGATGTCTCGCTGCAGGTCGGCTACGGCGAGGTCTACGGGCTTCTCGGGGCGAACGGCGCCGGCAAGACG
>ORMF012033410.1_pt1 | contig 13867 bp, 10 predicted proteins | sample 1779871 | NCBI WGS metagenome assembly ORMF01 (sample SAMEA104232316, study PRJEB22302) | groundwater metagenome | biome: forest; feature: aquifer; material: groundwater | place: USA | collected 2011-08-07 | depth 5.4 m | reverse complement strand
GTCGTATGCGTTCACCACCGCCACGGGCGATGCGGGCCGCGTGGCCGCGCAGATCGTCACGGGCATCGGTTTTTTGGGCGCGGGTGCCATCCTGCACGGTTCGGGCTTCGTTCGCGGGATGACCACGGCCGCCACCATTTGGGCCATCGCGGCCACAGGCATGGTGGTGGGCATCGGCTACGCGGGCGCGGGCCTGGGTTTGAGCTTGTTGGTGCGCGTGGTGTTGACGGTGGCGCTCGCATTGGAGCGCCGCGCGTTGGGCGCGGAGCGGGAGTCCCGCGTGGAACTGGTGTTTGAAGCGGACGGAGGCAAGACCCGGGTTCAGATCGAGAAGATCATGGACGACTTCCACGTGAGGGAACCGCTGGGCGCCAGCGAACCCGCACCGGACGGCACGGTGCGTGTGACGGTTCAGTGCCGTCTGCCGCGGCGTCATCATCGTGAGTTTCTCAACGAGATCGCCAAGTTGCCGGAAGTGAAGGAACTCAAAGAGGTGGAGCAGTGAACGGGCGGCGCCTTGGTGAATGGATTTGGCACGGCTAGGCGCACGGCGCTGGACTTTACGGCAAGTTTGGATTGAAATGGGAGCCATGACGAAGTTGAGTTTCCCTTTCACCGCAGAAAAAATCCGTGTGCGGAAAGCCGGCGAAATGGTTTTCATATCCGGCGTCGCTTTCACCGGGCGTGATGCGGTTAACAGGTTGAAGACACTTTTCCTGTCTTTCACGTTGTGCGCTGCAGTTTCGGTGCAGGCGCAATTGCCGACGACCTCACCCAAGGCGGCGGGGTTTGATCCGGCGCGGTTGGAAGTCATGCACGCGACGGTGAAGCGGTTCGTGGATGAAGGGAAGCACGCGGGAATCATCACGTTGCTGGCGCGCGACGGGAAGATTGTGGATTTCCAGACCTACGGTTTTCGCGACGTGGAGCGGCAGTTGCCGATGGAGCGGGATACGATTTGCCGCGCCTATTCGATGTCGAAACTCATCACGTGCGTCGCCACGTTGATGCTGGTCGAGGAGGGGCAGCTCAATCTGGATGATCCGGTGGCGAAGTATCTGCCGGAGTTGAAGGATATGAAGGTCTGGACGGGCGGCACGGCGGACGCGCCGCAACTTGAACCGCTCAAGCGCCCCATCACCATCAAGCATCTGATGACGCACACGAGCGGGTTGTTCTATGACTTCTCCGCCGGAAACGCTGCGCTCGAGAAAATCTGGCGCGAAGCGGATTTATGGAGCGGTTCGAGCCTGACCAATTTCATTGCGAAGCTCGCCAAAGTGCCGCTCCTGCACCAGCCGGGCGACGCTTACACGTATGGGATAAACCAAGATGTGCAAGGCGCCTTGATCGAGCGCGTATCCGGAAAGACCTTTGGCGCGTTTCTGGAGGAACGGATTTTTCGTCCGCTGGGCATGGTGGACACGAGCTTTGATGTGCCACCGGAAAAGATGAGTCGCCTCGCGAAGACGTACAAGCACGGACCGGACGGAAAGTTCGTCGAAGACAAACCCATTCTCGAAGATTGGCCGGAGAAAGGACGCGACCTTGAGGCGGGTGGCTCGGGTATCTTTTCCACGGCGGGCGATTTCGCCCGGTTCGCGCAGATGCTTTGCAACGGAGGCACGCTTGATGGCCAGCGCATCCTTGGCCGGAAGACCGTCGAGTTGATGACCGCGAATCACATGGTCACACTCCTGAACCATCAGGCGGCAGCACGGCAGAAGGGCTTCGGCCTGGGGGTGGAAGTGACGACCGATCTTGGCCAGCTTTCCATGCCCTCGTCAGTCGGACAATTCGGTTGGTACGGCGCGGCGACGACATATTGTCAGATTGATCCGAAGGAACGGATCGTGGCCATCGCGTTCGCGCAACATTTTCCCTTCAACGAACACAATTTTTTCGCGGCATTCCAGACCGGGTATTATCAGGCGTTGAAGTAAGGCAAGGACTTCAGCGGTTTGTGGCAATGCCCCGCCACCGGCCCAACCACCTCACTCCGCGACTTCGGTCGGCACGACAATTAGTCTTACCGCCGCCCCAGCCGCTCCAGCAACTTCGCGTGAATTCCGCCAAAGCCGCCGTTGCTGAAGACGCATACAATGTCGCCGCCCTGCACCTTCGTCGCCAGGTGGGCGACGATGGCGTCCGCGTCCGGCAGATACGCGGCATCTTTGCCGGAAGTCTTCAAGTCGGCCATCAACTGCTCCGGGTTCAACCGCTCTTCCGGCGTGAGCAATTCGAGGCGCGCGATTTGCGACACGACCACGCCATCGGCATCGGCGAAGGATTCGGCGAGTTCGCGCTGGAAAATTTTCCGGCGCGTGGTGTTGCTGCGCGGTTCAAAAATGGCCCAGATCTTTTCCTTCGCATACTTGATGCGCAACGCCCGCAGCGTCTCGCGGATGGCCGTCGGGTGATGGCCGAAATCGTCAATCACCGTCACGCCGCCGGCGATGCCGCGCACTTCCATGCGGCGCCGGATGCCCTTGAACGTGTCGAAGGCGGACTGAATCTGCTTGTTCGACAACCCGCAATGTTTCGCCGCCGCGACCACGGCCAGCGCGTTGCGCACGTTGAATTCGCCCGCCAGGTTCAGGTGAAACTTCGCGCTCGGAATCTCGAACTCGCTGGCCGTCGGACCGAGCCGCACGTTGGTGGCGCGCACGGCGTTGTCCTCGCCCAAGCCGAAGCGCTTTACCGGACAAAAATTCACGTTGAGCAGCGGGGTGAGATTTGGGTCGTCGCCGTTGCCGAGCAACAGACCGTTGCGCGGCACGAGCCGGATGAAATGGCTGAACGTCTTCTGCACCGCCGCGAGGTCGGCGAAAATGTCCGCGTGATCGAACTCGACGTTGTTGATGATTGCAACTTCGGGCAGGTAATGGATGAATTTGCTGCGCTTGTCGAAAAACGCCGTGTCGTATTCGTCGCCCTCGATGATGAACCATTCGCTGTCGGTGAACCGCGCGCCCTGGCTGAGATTGTTCGGGATGCCGCCGATGAGATAGCTCGGATTCAGCCCGTTGTGCTCGAACACCCACGTCAGCAGCGAGGTGGTGGTGGTCTTGCCGTGCGTGCCGGCCACGACGATGGCGCGTTTGCCGCGAATGAAAAACTCGCGCAACAAATCCGGCAGCGAACAAAACCGCAGCTTGTGGTCGAGACAGAACTCCGCCTCCGGATTGCCGCGCGAGATGGCGTTGCCGATGACGACGAGGTCGGGCTTATGCGCGAGATTGCGCTCCGCGTAACCGTTCATCACCTCGATCTGCCGTTCGGCGAGAAACGTGGACATGGGCGGATACACATTCTGATCCGAGCCGGTGACGGCAAACCCGCGCTGCTTCAACGCCGCCGCCGTAGAGGCCATCGCCGTACCGCAAATACCGACAAAGTGAACGGAGTTGATTTCGGAAAACATGAATTGGAAATGAAGTTACGCCCGACTCAACGCATTTTCAGAGACGAACAAATTGCGGGAGCGGAACGGCGCGGGGCTTTCGAGCAGCAGCAAGGCGCGCAGGGTTGAGAGTTGGGATGCGAACCACGGTCGCCGCAAGGAACGCGCTTCGTCGAACGCCCAGCGCGGCGGTGGCAAATCATACTTCCAAGCCAGCCATTCCGCCGTCGCGGCGAGATAGGCATCTTCCACCGCACCGAGTTGCGGCACGCTGGGGTCGAGTCGCTCCGGCTCGGACGCGAGTGCGTCCGCCGCCGGGTGGGCGTAGAATCCGTCGAGAAAATTTCGGAGACAAAAGTCAAACGACTCGCCGCGCGCGGTCAACGCGGCGACTTGAGCCAGCGTGTTCGGAATCATATCTTGCCCTCCGCGAATAATCCTTCGACCAAGTATTGCGCTTTTACCGGGACTTTGTCCTTCGGATAATACGCGGCCACGATATCCATGACTGCCGGTGCGCTGGTCAAATGCAAGCGTCGAATGAGGAAAACGATGTCGCTCACATCATCCGCCTCGCCCTCCACCGCGCCGATGCGCGAGGCCATGCATTTCATCGCCAACAAATACTCCGGCGTGGGCATCGTGAGGCGCAAGTTGGGAAACTGCGGCAGGCCCGCCGGCGTCGTTTCATGCCGCACCGACACGAAGGCCTTCGCCGCATCGTTCAGCCAGTGCGCCGGCAAGTTGTTGGCTTCGCCCACTACTCGCGCCGCTTCGCGGACGACTTGGGTGGGCTGAAAGATCGCATCTACATCTTTCGTTGAAGGACGCGCAGCAAACGCCAGCACCATCACCGTGCCGCCCAACAGGCAAAGCTCGCCCGTCGCGCCGGAGCGCGCCAGTTCGCCGGAAAGCGCTTGGAACGCTTTCAAAATTGCCTCGCGGGACAGGGCGGTGGTTTGTGCGTCGGACATGGTTCAAGGAATATCAGTCTGGCCGTGGTGATGCCAGCACCGCTTCCATGGCCGTGCCGCAAATGCCGACCATGTGAACTGATTTGATTTCGGAAAACATCGCCCAAGACGATAGGCAAATTTAGAACTCAGGAAAGCGGGAAAGTTTTCGGAATTTCCCGCTTGAACTTGGAATTGAACCTGTCAGGGTAAAGCTGTCTGATAGATAGCGTGTCGCTTTCACGGCATGGTAAATCTTCAAGTGAACTCGGTTCAGTGATGATTTGAAACCCGGTGGTCGGGAACAGTCGGGAGATAGCACGGTACCGTCTAGGACATTGCAGCAATGAGCACGAAACTGTTTGTTGGAAACCTCTCCTTCAAAATCACCGAAAACGACTTGCAGGACGCCTTCGCGGCGCACGGCACGGTCGTGGAAACCAACCTGATGATGGACCGGATGTCGGGCCGCCCGCGCGGCTTTGCGTTCGTGACCATGAGTTCCGAGGAAGAAGCGCAAAAGGCGATTGAGGCGTTGAACGGCAAGGAACTTGACGGTCGCGCCCTGACGGTCAATGTCGCGCGTCCGCGCGAAGAGCGTCCGCCCGGTGGCGGCGGCGGTGGCAGTCGTGGCCCCCGGCGCGACTACGGCGGTGGTGGTGGCAGCGGCGGCGGCGGTGGTGGTCGTGGTCGCTATTAATCCCAAATTCTGATTTCAGCGCGGAGCTTGCGTCACGCGGGCTCCGCGTTTTATTTGTGCCGCAGATCGAAGGCCCGCTATGCGGCCGCGGCCCCGAATGAAACTCGCAGCGATCTGTTTTTTAGCGCCAAGCCTGGCGGTCGGGCTGGGCGCGGGCAACCGACCGCAAAACCCCATCAACCCCCGCTCCGCTGTGACCACCAACCAACCGGCTTCACCCGCGCACACCAACCGCCTCGCGCGCGAAAAATCACCCTATCTCCTGCAGCACGCGCACAATCCCGTGGATTGGTTCGCCTGGGGCGACGAGGCGTTCGCCCGGGCGCGCGCGGAAAACAAACCCATCTTCCTGAGCATCGGCTACTCGACCTGCCACTGGTGTCACGTCATGGAACGCGAATCGTTCGAGGATGAAAAAATCGGCGCTTATCTCCGGGAACATTTCATCAGCATCAAACTGGATCGCGAGGAGCGCCCGGATGTGGACAAGATTTACATGACCTTTGTGCAATCCACCACGGGCAGCGGCGGCTGGCCGCTGAATGTTTTCCTGACCCCGGAACGCAAGCCGTTCTTTGGCGGCACCTATTTTCCGCCGGACAATCGCTACGGGCGCGGCAGCTTTCTCTCCGTGCTGAAACAAGTCGCCGACGTCTGGCGGGAGCGCCACGGCGAAGTCGCCGCATCCGCGGACCAAATTCACACCCGACTCGAACTCGCGACTGCGAGCGCCACGGCGTCTGGTCTCGTTCTGACCGCCGACACATTGCGGCGCGCTGGCGCGATGTTTAAGGAAGCCTACGACCCGCAGCACGGCGGTTTCGGCGGCGCCCCGAAGTTTCCCCAGCCGAGCCAGCCCGCATTTCTGCTGCGGTACGCCAAGCGGTTCCAGGACGACGAAGCCACGCGCATGATCTTGCACACCTGTGACCGCATGGCCGCCGGTGGCATCAACGATCAACTCGGCGGCGGTTTCGCCCGTTATTCCGTGGATGCCGAATGGCGGGTGCCGCATTTTGAAAAAATGCTCTACGACAACGCGCAGCTCGCGCAGCTTTACCTCGACGCCCACCTGATTTCGAAAGGACGAGTTTCACGAGTCCCTGACTCGGCCGACAGCAGAAGTTTGGGACTCGCGAAGCTCGTCCCTCCGGGTGAATCGTCTTATGCCGCCGTTGCCCGCGACATTCTCGGCTACGTGCTGCGCGACATGACGCATCCCGACGGCGGCTTTTACTCCGCCGAAGATGCCGACAGCGAAGGACACGAGGGCAAATTCTACTGCTGGACCCACGACGAATTGTCGAAACGGCTGACGCCGGAGGAATTCAATGTGGCCGCGCGTTATTTCGGCATCACGAAAGCGGGCAACTTTGTGGATCACAGCCATCCGACGCCGTTACCCGGCCAGAACGTGTTGAGCATCGTTGATCCCCAGGTTCGCGCGGAAGACCAGTCGCTGCTCGTTTCCGCCAAGCAGAAGATGTTGGACGCGCGCAGCCAGCGGATTCGCCCTCATCTCGACGACAAAATCCTCGCTTCGTGGAACGGCCTGATGCTCGGCGCCATGGCCCGGGCTTATGCCGTGCTGGGCGACGAAACTTATCGCGCAGCAGCGGAGAAAAATCTGGCGTTCATTCAAACGCAGTTATGGGATGCGAAGTCCCGGACGCTGTACCACCGCTGGCGCGATGGCGAGCGCGACAACGTGCAACTGCTCGAAGCCTACGCCTGCCAACTCGAAGGCGTGATTCACCTCTACGAAGCGACCCTCGAACCGAAGCTCCTCGACTTCGCCATCGCCCTCTCGGAGGCAATGATCGCGAAGTTTTACGACGCGGAGAACGGTGGATTCTGGCAAAGCGCGGCGGCTTCGCCCGACCTCATCCTGCGCGTGAAGGATGATTACGACGGGGCCGAGCCGTCCGGCAATTCCGTCGCCACGCTCGCATTACTGAAACTCGCGGCCATCACCGACCGCGCCGATTTCCAGAAATCCGCCGAAGCCACGCTGCGCTTGTTTGGGTCACGACTGGAGAAAACCCCACAGGCCCTGCCCTACCTGCTGCACGCGCTGGATTTCTCGCTGGAGGCGCCGCGTCGCGTCGTCATTGCCGGTGATCCGCGTTCCGCCCAAGCCCGGGAGTTGATTCACGCCACGCATTCGGGTTATCAACCAAACAAAGTCGTGCTGGGCAATGCCGGCGCCGTGGAAGAATTCGCCCGCACGTTGCCAGCGAAAGACAGCCCGGTGGTTTACCTCTGCACCGGCAAGGCATGTCAACCACCGACCAACGACGCCACGGAAATACGGCGGCGGCTGATCGGCCCGTAAAAAAAATTGGGCAAGCGTAAATGGCTTTAGGACGCCCCGCCCGGGGCGCTTCAGTTTCAGCCGGGTCTCCGACGCCGCACCCCCAATCAGATTTGCCAACAAACCACGCCTTCAACGATTTTCCCTGCGGGTTTTCCCCGGGAAAAATAAATCGCGAACGGCACGGCTCACGCGGCGGCACGAAGTTTGCAATGAGCGTATCGTTGCTAGGACGTAAATTATGAAGTTCAAAATCGAGGTTGGCGAAGTCGAAAAACACCTGGTCGAATTTAGTTACAACCAACTTGCCGGCCGTTTGCTCATCAAGGTGGATAACAAGCCCATTCACCGTTCTGTCCGCCTGCTCAACGAGCCGGTGTCGGAAGTTTATCACTTCGTGGTCGGCCAGATGGAGCGGTCGGAAGTGCGGATTGAAAAGATGCGCAAACAACTCTTCGGCCATCGCAACAGTGTTTACGTGGACGGCCGGCTCGCGCAGGTGTTCGTGGGAATTTAGCGTGCGGCAATGCTGAACCCGGGCAGTGGGTGGGCGGAAGCACGGAATGCCCGTGCCGCTCGGGAAGTTTGCGTCTGGTGACTTGGCCGCCACGGAGCCAAAGGTTCAGTGCCCCTTCAACCCCATCACCAAGATCACCAGATCAATTACGAACAGCAGGACGATGGTGACTTCGAGCCAGACCATCAGGCGGTTGTTCTGGTCGTGCTTGAGCAACTGGTAAAGGTCGTCGAGCGTCCTGAGCTTGCCGTCAATCGTGCGATGCCACTCACCGAGGTGAAAGCGGGAGGAAATTTTTTCGTAAATGCGCGCCAGATGCCAGTCGCCGAAAAATTTCGTGATGTTCAACAACTCATCGTTGAACCGCGCCATGTCAATGCGGATGTCCCGGAGTTCGCGCAGCGTGTCGCGGCGTGACCGCAACGGGCGCTCGCCGAGATCGCGATACGAACGCTCCAGCGCTTCGTCGAGCAACCGGTCGTAGGCTTCCAGCTCGGCGAGTTGGAGATTCGCCAGTTCCATGACATAGAGCGTCTCATCGAAGTCGCGGGGTTCGTCAATCAGCAGCGCGGCGTCCCAGTCAATCACCAGCACATCGTCCTCGTAGTAACTGAGATAGCGGCCCGTGGATTCGTCGGACTCCTGTTTGGACAACCGCTCCATGTCCGGCTCCTGCGTGAGCAACGCGGCCACTGAACGGCGATGCGATTGAAACCAATGCTCGGCAGTCACCTTCTCGCTCTCGGCGGTCAGCAGCGGGGACGCGATACAAAAGACCGTGTACGCCTCCTCCTCGATTAGGTGCGGATGCGGCCGCAGATAATGCGCCTTCAACTCCGTCACCACCTCCTCCGCCAGTCGCCGCACCTCGTCGTGCAACGAGCCGTTGCTGAATTGCAGATCGTGATACGCCACCAGGTCCTCGACGTGTTCGACAGCAAACGGCACGCGCACGGTGATGCTGATGGCGCCCACGGGCAGGAGCTTGATGACGCGCTCGACGCGCACCGGCCCGCGCGGCCCGATGCGTTCGAGCGGCGGCAACCGCACCATCTGCGGCTTGTAGAAGAAAAGCTGGCGCGGACTGCGCTTGCTGGCGTCCACGACAAACTGCGCCACCGGCTGCCCGAGCAACGTGCCCACCGACTGCCGCGTCATCTCGTACGCGACATCGAAAGCGTAGATGTAAACCACCTCGCCGGTGTAACGCGCGACTTTGGCGGGCGAGGGTTTGGACTCCATTGGTTTGATTTGCTCAGTGAAAGCGGCCATAGCCACTGGGAGAATACGCCAAGGCAGGCAGGTTGTCGAAGCCCGGAACGCAGTGGTCCCGCGCTTTCGGGGATCGCAATTATTCCGACCCAATTATCCTGCGTTTTCGCGCTGCTTCCGAGCTTTTATCAGAATGATGGGGGCTGAATGATTTCACGCCCTAGTAAAAAACTTCCGCTGCTTCTCGCTGATGGGCAGGGCGAGTTTTTCCATCACTTGCAGCATGTCCTCCCAGACATGGCGCTTCTCACTCAGGGCCTGGTTGCGCAACAGGTAGGCCGGATGATACGTCGGCATGAGGGGAATGTTGCGGTAGGTCTTCCAGGTGCCGCGCAGTTTGGTGATGCCGACGGTCTTGCCGAGCAAACCCTCCACTGCCGTCCCGCCGAGAGCGACGAGCACCTTGGGCTGGATCAAATCTATCTGCTCATGCAGATACGGAAGGCACGTGGCCATTTCTTCGGGCGTGGGCTTGCGATTGCCGGCGGACTCGCCGGGCGTGTCGGGCCGGCATTTCAGGATGTTCGCAATGTAAACCTCCGCGCGGCTCAGGCCCATCGTCTCGATGATTTTCGTCAGCAACTGGCCGGCCTTGCCGACGAACGGTTCGCCCTGTTCGTCTTCGTCCGCGCCCGGCGCTTCGCCCACGAACATGAGCGGCGAATCAATGTTGCCCACGCCGAACACGACAGTCTGGCGCGACGAGGCGAGGTGGGGGCACTTGACACAGGCGAGGACGCGCGTCCGCAACTCCGAGAAAGCGGCGGACTTGGCGACCGGGTCGAGCGGAGCGGCCGAGGACGCGGGCGAGCCGACGTTTGGAGCCGCCGGCGTCAGGAGGTTCGGATCCACTTCGGACTTCGGACTTCGGACTTCGGATTTCAAGTGCGCCTCGTCCCGTCGGTTGCCACGCACTTCCGCCGACGCGGCAGGAGCAGCGGGCTTGGGTGCAGGTTGCGTCAACGCCCGCAGCGTTTCCGGCGCGACGGCAACGTGGCGCACGCCGCGCGCCTGCAAGGCTTCGAGATGTTGAATCGTCGCGCCGAGCAGTTGGTCGTAACCCGATGACATAGGGACATCGTAAACGCCCGCCCGCCCGGCGCACGAGAAAATTGCGGCGCCCCGTCTCCCGACGGGCTGGATAGGGTTCGCGTTGAGCTGGTGATCGGCGCTCCGCAGTCCGCAGTCGCCCCGACTACGCCCAGGAAATTCCCGGCTTCACAACCAGACATCGCCTAGTTGCTGGCTCTTTGCCTCACGATATGTTCCCCGTGTCCGCTTAACAGCAGACCTTGAACATGGGGAACTTTTCTACAACCGATATTGGCGACAACACCTTCACGGTCGCCCGGGCCTTCTTTTACCCGGTGGCTCGCCGCCAGCAGATTCCGCCGTAAATACGGCGTCAAACAGGCCGCCAATGGGGGCGCTGGCGGCTTGCGACTGGTCTGCTTGTGCCATTTCTCTCGGCGCAGGCAGGCCGGTTCGCTTTGGGGGTTCTCCGGTTAATCTTGCTCAAAGTTTCCACGGCGCGCGCATGGGCCGCAATTGCAGCTTGCGATTGGCCTCGTCGTCACCGATGAACTTCTCGGCTCGGCAATTGAAGGTGAGCTTGCGTTCCAACCGCGTGGCAATGTCGCTGAGGTGACAGAGCGTGTCCGCCTGCACGGCTTCTTCGATGGGGCAAACCGCGCGGGCGCGGCTCCTGACGCAGTCGAGAAAGTTCCGCACGTGGTTCGTGCTGCGGGGCAACTGGAGCTTGAACGACTCCATCGGCTCCTCCACCAGGGTGTCCGGCGAGGTGCGCAAGCTGCCGCGCTTGACGAGGACCCAGCCCTGCGTGCCTTCGAACGCCGTGCCGTGCTCCTTGATGTCCCCGTATTTTTGCCGCCACGCCGTGAAGTCATTCAACGCGTTGACTTCCTTGTAGCCGGTGGGCGATCCACGGAAATCCATCGTCACTCCGTCGGCGAATTTGAAATCCACCTTCCACGCCACCGCCGTGTTACACGCGCCCTCCTGCGGGAAGATCGCCTTGCCCTCGATGCTCATCCGCCCGTGAAACATGTTGGGGTGGCCCCACAAGGCGATGTCCAGCGGATGCACGCCCCAGCCGGCGACGAAACCCAGCGCGTAGTCGGTGTTGAACCACCAGGTTTTGCCCACGTCGAGACACTTGTCGGCGGTGTAGGGCGTGAACCGCGCCGGGCCGAGCCAGCGGTCGTAGTTGATGTTGTCCGGCACCGGCACCGGCGTCGTCGAACCACCCGGCGCGCTGGCGGGCGCCCAGACGTTGATGTGTTTCAACTTTCCGATGCGGCCGTTGCGGACCAGTTGGCACGCCCGCCAGAATTCGCGGGCGGAGCGCTGCTGCGTGCCGAACTGGAACACGCGTTTGTGCTTCTGCACCGCCTGGCGCAGAATCTGGTCCTCAGCCAGCGACAAACCCATCGGCTTTTCCAGATAAATGTCCTTTCCGGCACGCGCGGCGGCAACGGCCACCGGCACGTGCCAGTGATCCGGCGTGGCGATCAGCACGGCGTCAATGTCCTTGCGGGCGAGCAGTTCGCGGAAATCTTCGTACGTCGCGCAGTCGGAATTTCCGTAGCGCGTGTTGACGGCGGTGCGGGCCAACTCCAGTTGGTCCTTCTTCACGTCGCACACAGCGACTACCTGCGCGTCCGCCTGCGACAGGAATCCGTTCATTACGCCCCGGCCCTGCGGCCCGTTGCCGATGCAGCCGACGACGATCCGGCCGCCCGGAGCGACCTTGCCTGCCCGGCCAAGTGCCGATGCCGGAATGAGGGATGGAAATGCGCCGGCCGCGAGCGCGAGCGTAACGTTGGTGCGGATGAAACTGCGGCGCGTGAGTTTTGAGTTCATGGTCAGGAGGTTGTTTGAGTGATCATTCTGGAAAACGAAGCTGGTTGGTTGGGCAAGCCCTCGGTCCGGCCTGTCCGACGTGTCCGACCCTTCCGACGTATGTGGGGTGTGCGCTCATCTACTGGTGATTCCAAATCTGAAACATTTTGAGGCGCGACGGGTCCACTGAGCGCTCGTAAGACTTCAGCACCGCTTCCAGCCCAACACAAAGTTTCGTCAGCGTCTCGTCGTAGGACTTGTCGGCGGCGGTCTGCGACGGCTCAGGCAAACGGCGAAGTTTGTCCGCCTTCAACAACTCCCGGCGCGCCGCGCAAACTCCTGCAAACTCCAAAACCAACTTCGCGTGCGCCGCCTCGTAAGTTTCACCGAGCCGCGCCGCCTCCAATCGCTGGTGGAACTCACGGACTCGCTCCACTCGCTTCTCAGACCCGGCGTAGTCTTCACGGGTTTTGCCGGCTGAGGGCTTCGGCTCAAGAGCGGGCGAAGGTTTGCTGAGTTGGCGGGAGGATGGCTTCGCGCTGCCGAGAAAAATCTCCACGCGAGCGTTATTCGGCGTCTGATCATAGGCGAGGAATACCGACTTGGCATCGAAGGTTTTCCATTTTCGCCCATTGACTTTCACGGCGGTGACCTCGCCGCTGCCGAGCACCGAGAGGAAAATTTTCTTCACCCCAAAGCGCACGGGATCGCGCTGCTCCAGTTCGGTCACGGATGGCGGAATGTGCGGCAGGAGCGTGAGACCGTCGGCGCGGTAGAGATACTCGAAGAGGCCGCGCATGAACGCCGCCGGCGGACCAAAGGCGTCGTAGGTGAGGTTCACGGGTTGCTTGGGCTGATAGACGTCGCAGCCCATCTTCACCAGCGGGTTGTCCATGCGGAATTTTTCCGCGAAGGTGAGCAACTGGAGCATTGAACGGCGGGCATCGTCGAATTTTCCAAGCCGGTAATAGGCCAGCAGCATCCGGGCTTCGCAGGTGGACCAGTGGCCGCCGTTGACCCAGGTGCCGTAACCCCACAGGCCCTTGGGTTTCTCATACATGTCGTCGTAGCTGGGAAAATTCGGAAGGATGAAATCGTGCGGGCGCAGCTCCGGCAGCGACGCGATCTTCCTGAAAATCTTTTGCGCCTGCACGTCGTCCGCGATCCGAAACGCGATGGCGTCGTGATTCGGCGACGCCTCGAAGTAACCGTGCTCCGCCGCGCCGTAAACGCCGTGGCGCGTACCGTCGGGGTCCAGCGAGCGGATGAAATAACCTTCGGCGGTCGCCAACTGCTGAAGCCCTTGCTTCGCCGACGCGCGCAACCCGGCGAACCGTTGCGCTTGCTCGGGTCGGCCTGCGAGCTTTTCCAATTCCACTAGCCGATCCAGCGCGGCGAGGTAGGTGATGGAAAGCCCAGTGAGATACGCCTTGTCGTATGTGCCGTCGGGCCGATGCCAGCCGGCGTAACTCGGCGCGAGGAGATTTCCGGCGGGGCCAGCGAGGAACAAATTATTGGTCGGGTCGCGGCGCGTTTCGATGAACGCGGCGCCGCGTTCGAGCTTGGGCAGGTAACGCGCGATGGCTGGCGGGTCGCGGCTGATGAGGAGTAATTCGCTTTGCAGCACAAGACCGGCGGCGGTGAACTCCATGCCCCAGTCGTGAATCGCCAGACGGCCATCGCCCTGCTTGTAAACGATCCAGCCGGGCCGCGCGGCGTCGCAGAGACAGCCGTCGGGCGCGATCCAATTGTGCGGCGGCGGGGCGCCGGTGCGTTTGCCGTCGCCCATCTGATCGAACCAAAGGTCCTGCGAGTTTTGAAGAAAGGTGAGGAACGGTTCGCGCAG
>ORMF012367181.1_pt1 | contig 13870 bp, 13 predicted proteins | sample 1779871 | NCBI WGS metagenome assembly ORMF01 (sample SAMEA104232316, study PRJEB22302) | groundwater metagenome | biome: forest; feature: aquifer; material: groundwater | place: USA | collected 2011-08-07 | depth 5.4 m | reverse complement strand
GGAACCGTTCGACGGCGCCCGGCGTCCTCTCGTCTTGGCTAGGGCCGACGGCGGCTGCGACTTCCAGGCGCAACCTCGGACTCGTCGCCAACACGGCGAGCAGCAGCAGGTGGGCAACAGGTCGGAAGCCAGGGTTGTGCATGTCGGCAAACAGCTAGCGCGAAGCCCGTCCGTGCGCGAGCCAATTAGTCTTTGCCCGGGCCGTTGGCACGCAACTCGACTCGGCGGCGCGGCGTGGCCGCCGAAGATTCTAGCCGGCTCCCGGCCGACGCGACCGTCTTGCGAAACAGCGCCTCGAACCGAGTTTCTTGGGGTTGACGAGTTCCGGCCAGTTCGCTACAACTTCGGCAAGCAAGCACTCTCATTCTCGTTATGAAACTGTCCTTTCATTCGCGACTCGCACTGGCCGTGGGCTTGATCTCCTTTGCGGCCACCTCACCACTCTTCGCCGAGTTCATCCAGCCTGTCGCCGTGCAGGCCTCCAACGGCGAAGCTACCCAGGACACCCTGATCGACGGGCAGGGCTTCGACGAACCGGGCGTCGGCTCGCCCCAATCCATTCACAATCGTCTTGCCAGTGAGATGTGGTCCGGCATCGGCTCGATCAAAGAGTCCGCGACTTTCGACCTCGGGCAAAGCGTCAGTCTGACCAAGGTTTATATCTGGAATTACAACGCCGTGAATGCCACCGACGTCGGCATGAAAGACGTGGAGGTGCTGGTGTCGCCGGAGGCCGACCTCGCCAATGCCACCAACTTCAATGCCATCGCCCGAATCTCCCTCACGGAAGGCGGCGAAACGGCCCAGACCTTCGACGTGGTCGGCACAAGCGTGCGCCTGGTCAAACTCAAGGGCCTCTCGAATTGGGGGCAAGGCTACACGGTGGGCCTGGCTGAGGTGCGGTTCGAGAGCGGCCCCATCACGGGCAACGTGCCAACCATCGTCCTCAACAGCCCGCACGAGGGCGACGAAATCGCCTTCGGCGCGGACATCACCATCGACGCCAAAGTCACGGACAAGGACGGCGCCGCCGACCTGCAGAAGGTGGAGTTCTTCGATGGGGACACGCTGGTGGCCAACAAGACCACCACCCCTTTCACCGCAACTCTCAAAGGAGCGGCCAAGGGTGACCACGCGCTGCGGGTCGTGGCCACGGACAAGACCGGCAAGGTTGCCTGGGTCACCGCGAACATCTTCGTGCGCGAATTGGTGGCGGATCGCATCATCAAGATCGACGACACCGCCGACATCGGGGAGGGCTTGAACCAGATCAAATACACGGGCACCTGGAACCTCGCCCAGGGCGGCACGAGCGATCCTCGCTACAACCACAACGACCACTACGAGTCGAACAATAACAAGAACGACTATTTTCAAGTGCGCTTCAAGGGCGTGAAGATCGACGTCTTCGCAACTGTGGCCAGCCACCACGGCACGGGCTTGGCGAGCATCGACGGGGGGCCCGAATCCAAGGTCAACTACAAAGCCGCGCAGCGTGGCGAACAGGTGTTCGTCTGGGGCAGCCCCATCCTCGCCAACGGCGAACACGTCCTTAAAATCCGCGTCGCTGGGGACGGCGTGGTCACCGCCGACCGTTTTGATGTGAGTGTTTCCGACAAGCCGCCTGTGACCACCGCCATCGTCAAGGAGGTGACGGCGACGTTCACCAGCCTGGTTGTCACAATGGAAGACGTTCCCGGCAGCGTGGTGGATCCGACCAAGATCAAACTCACTCTGGACGGCGGGCCAGTGGAAGCAAAAGTCGTCAAGGCTGCGCCGCTCACGACCATCACCTACACAGCCGCGCCGCCTTTCCAGCCGGGCTCGAACCACACCCTCAAAGTCGAAGCCGTGGACCTGGCCGGGACGACGATCACTAACGAGTCAACCTTCACCTTGCCGGCGCCGTTCTTTCCACTCTCGGGTCTGGGCGGGCCACGCAGCACCGCGGGGAACTGGGGCTTCCGGCAGATTTGGAACGCCGGGCGCGCGGATGCGCTCGTCTCGGCGGTGGACCTCGCGTTGGCAGCCAACCGGCCTGGATTCGCCGGGATGATCCACGACACCGCCGTGCCTTCGATCAACTTCGGACTCTCCACCAATCCCGGCTCCGGTGGGTTGATTCCCGATGACTTGCCACTGCCGGCGGAACCGCTGGGCCTGACCGCGGAGGACTTCGTGATCGTGGCCCGTGCTGCGGTGAAGATCCCGCGGAGCGGCGACTGGACCATCGGCGTCCACACAGACGAGGGCTTTGGCCTGCGTTTTGTCGGCGCGCCGTTCGCCAGCGCCAGCGGCAACGGCGAGCGCGACGACAATTTCCCGGAGTTCATCGCGCTCCAGGTCAACATCGCCGACAGCAACACGCGCGGCGTCCTGCAGGGCATCGCCGCGGGCGTGTATGAAATTGAGTTCATCTCCTGGCAACGAACTGGCACGGCGTTCTACGAAGTTTACGCTGCGGAGGGCGCGTTCGTGGATGATGCCGACACCGACCAGTGGCAGTTGATCGGCGCGCCCGGCGGCTTGGAGATCGTCTCCGGCACGAAGCTGGCCGCCGTCGGGATCAAGAAGGATAACGACCGCGTGACGATTGACTTGGCGTCGCCGCAGCCCGACGGCCAGCACCAATTGCAGGAAAGCACCGACTTGAAGACCTGGCGAGCAGTCGCAGCGGCGGTGGTGACAAAGACGGGCAACGACACCGTTCGCGTTTCCGTGACCGGCGTCACCGGCGGCCAGAGATTCTATCGTGTGATTCTAGCGCCGTAACAAGCCAGGCTTCGCACCGCACTCACAAGCGAGGGCGTGGATGAGGCCGGCACCGGACACAGCCATCGGGACAAATCCCGTTCCCTCCACGAGTCTCGATTCGCGGTCGGGAACTTCAGCAGCTCGATCTGCTCGCGGTCGTTGAGTGATTCGAGCAGCGCTTCGGGCATCAGCGACTTCTCGTTGGTGGTACGCTCCGTCAGGTCGGCCTTGGCGAGGACCACTTGATCGGTGGTCGTGCGCAACGTGGGGACGCTCGCGGTTTCGGTGAGGAGGAGACCGGAGATCACCTCGCCTCGCTTGGCCTCGACGATCGTCATCTGGAAGTCGGCGCCGATGCGTGTGACCGCTTCTGCACGGAAAATTCTCCTGGCGGGGTAAGTGACTGGAGTGAAAAGGATTTAACTGATCCTGCTGGACTTCGCCGCCGGAATTTTTCACGCTCCGGCCATGACGAAACAGTCTCGGGCCGCTCCCGCCAACACTTCGGTCGCTCTGGCCGAGGTCCAAATCCAACTCCTCTCCACTCCCCAAACCAAAGCCCGCGCTCATCGCCTCCTGGCCAAACACCATTATCTGGGCGATGTCCGCGCGGTCGGCGAGCAACTCTTTTACGCCGTCACCGATGGCCGCGGCGACTGGCTGGGGGTGCTGGTCTTTTGCGCCGCCTCCCGCCGGCTGCGCGCCCGCGACGGCTGGATCGGCTGGTCCGAAGAGCAACGCCGCCGCCGCCTGCCGCTGCTCGTCAATCACTGCCGCTTCCTGCTCCTGCCGCACAAAACCTTTCCCAACCTCGGCTCCCACGCGCTGCGTCTGACGCTCCATCGCCTCAGCGCCGACTGGCAAGTCCGCTACGGCCATCCGGCCGTGCTCGTCGAAACCTTCGTCGATCCCGAACAATTTTGCGGCACCGTCTATACCGCCCAGGGCTGGCAGGAACTGGGCACGACCGACGGTTTCGGCCGCGTGCGCCGTGATTTTTATGTGCCACACGACAAACCCAAACGGCTCTTCGCGCGCGAACTCTGCCCCAACGCCCAGCGCAGCCTGCAGGCCGAACAACTCAAGCCCGCGCTGGCCCGCGTCGAAGCCCAAACGCGGCCGCGCAGCCCCGCAAGCCCCGCGCACATCCGTTCGCTGGTCGAATCCCTCAAGGGCCTGCCTGATTACCGCGCGCGCATCGGCATCTAGCCGCTGTGGAGTTTGGTCGCCAGCGGCCTGCTGGCGCACCTGTGCGGCGCCCCGCGCGGCCAAAAGGACTGGGCCAAGTTCGCCCAGGGTTTGAGCCAGGCCCAGCGCGGCGCCCTGGGCGTGCGCCGGCAGGCCGACGGGAAATATCCCGCGCCCAGCCAGCCGACCTTTTGCCGCCTCATGAAACGCATCGATGCGGACCAATTGGAAAAGATCTTCCTGCAAACGCAGGAACAAATCCGCGGCCCCGCCCCGCCCGACGAACTCATCGTGCTCGACGGCAAAGAGCCCCGGCACGGGGGTCCCGATCAGATCGCGTCGGGATTCCTGCACTGGCGCGGTCGGCAGAAGAAGCCGCAGCACAAAACCACGACGGATTTTTTCAGCGCCATGAACGCCGAACATCATCGCTATGCCATCCGCTGCCTTCAGGCCCGCCAGCCAAGCTTCCAAACCGCTTCGTGAATTGGCCGTGCCGCTTCTGAGGAGTGCAATGATCGGCCTTCCACTGCTGCCGTTGCCGATGTAAACTGCCCATCAATGAACGAGGCCGAATGGCAGACGAGAAAGGAGCGGATTGATAAGCGGCTCCGCGCTGCTCAAGCTCCTTGGAAAATCATCTGTTACGGCGACGGCCTCGACCTCTCCACGCTGGACTGCCACGCCGTCGAGGAACTGCCGACCGCAGACGGGCTTGCCGACTACGGCCTCGTCAACGACGTGCCGCAAGCCTCGCACGCCGACCAGCTCGTCAAAACCTGCCGCGACGTTTTCAATCAGGGCGACGATTTCGTGAAGAAGATCACCGGCAACGCGAGCGTGGACCGCCCGCGTTTTTCCCTCTCCGCCTCGACCGGGGAGAGGGCCAGGGTGAGGTGTCGATCTGGAATCCGTCCATCTTGCCTCATTCGCGAATTCCGCAACCGCCCCAATCTCAAGGTCGTCGTCACCGTGGACATGCTCTCGACCGGTGTGGACATCCCGGCGCTGGAATTCATCGTGTTCCTGCGCCCGGTGAAGTCGCGCATCCTCTGGGAACAAATGCTCGGACGCGGCACGCGCCTTTGCCCCGACATCAACAAGTCGAAGTTCGTCGTGTTCGACTGCTTCGACGGCACGCTCATCCAGTATTTCAGAAACGTCTCCAGCTTCGACATCGAGCCGCCGCGCCAAACCCCGCTCACGCTCCCGGAAGTCATCGAGAACATCTGGCAGAACGTGGACCGCGATTACCACGTGCGCATCCTGGCCAAGCGCCTCCTGCGGATTGACAAGGACATGAATGCCGACGCCCGCACCCAGTTAGGGGCGTGGATTCCCGACGGCGACATGGGCCGGTTTGCGAAGGAACTCCCGCAACGGCTGAGGCAGGACTTCGCCGGCACGATGAAGGTGTTGCGCAACCCTGACTTTCAAAAGCTCCTGCTCGAATACCCGCGCGCCAAACGCATCTTCCTCACGACCATTGAAGACAAGGACGTGGTCACGTCGGAGAAACTCGAACGCTACGGCAAGTTCGACAACGCCGAGGATTACCTCGATGCCTTCGAGACATTCGTGAAGGCCAACGCCGCCAAAGTCACCGCGCTTTCCGTCCTGCTCGAACACCCGAAAGACTGGCGTCCCGCCGTGACGGAGGAACTCAAACGCACGCTCAACCAAAATGGTTTTGAACCGGACAAACTCCAGCGCGCCCATCGGGCCAAAGGATTCAAAGCGCTGGCCGACGTGATCTCCATCGTCAAACACGCTTCCGTCGTTCAATCGCCACTTCTCACCGCTGAGGAACGGGTGAATCGGGCCGTTGACAGTTTCTTCGCCGTTCACAAGCTCACGCCGGAGCAGATGCAATGGCTCTCGCTCATCCGCGAGCATCTCGTGAAAAACCTCTCGATGGACGAGGAGGATTTTGATCTGACACCGCTGTTGAACATGCGTGGCGGCAGGCTCAAAGCGCGGCTTGTGTTCCAGAACAACTTGCAGACGGTGATTGCTGAATTAAACGAGGCTGTGGCAATCTGATCTCACATGGCACACAGACGGCGGATTCCTCCGGGCGGCACTCGCGGCACTGTGTTCAAGGAAGTGGCCCGTATCCGGCGCGAGGACGCTGCGGTGCTTTTCGGGGCACGCCGCTATCGCGGAGCGATCTACCTTGCGGGCTATGCGATCGAGTGTCTTCTCAAGTGGGCGGTCACCGAGCGTTGCGAGATCACGTATCTCCCCGCAGAACTGGAAACGCACGATTGGGACACGTTGCTGCCGGAAGCCGGTCTGACCCATTCACTCAGAGCGAACCGCCCGTTGCGCGCGGTGTATTCCGAACTGGCGGAACTTTGGGGCCCGGAGTTGCGCTACCTGTCCAAGGAACCCGCGCGACTCGAGGCGGAAAGGCTTTACCGGCAGATGGAACAGGTTTACCGTTGGGTCAACGAACAAACGCTATGAGCGCCACCACGAACGTAAACAAAGTGCTCCGCCAGATCATTCCGCGCGGCCAGCGATTCAAGGTCACGTGGGAACCAGCGGGTTTCAGCAAATACCAGGTGCTGCGCATCGTGACACCAGCTTGGAAAACGCGCCCCCGGTTCGAACGAATCCTCAAGGTGCAGAAAGCCATTGATGCCCACCTCCCGCCCAAAGTGCTGGAGCGCATACTTCGCGTGAGCGTCCTGACATCTGACGAATACCGTCGCTGGCTTGGCATTGTGGGTCCACGTCGGCCACGCCGTACCGTCAACCGCCGGCGTCCGGCGAACGGAACGTAACGGCTGCTCCTTCTGCTTCCTCGGTTTTCCCGAAGCTGCCCTGATCGGACGATTTCACTGATCGCTTTATCCTTGTCATCCGTGGTTAGTGTCGCATCCGTGGTACATTCTTGTCCGCCGAGTGGAGAGTCTGTTTGCGCTCGCTGGCCAACTTGAAGCGCGGCTGTCAGCGGCGCAGCGGCAGGTGGACGCGTTCACGCCCTCGCTCGTCGCCCGCGCCTTCAAAGGAGACGTGTGAACCATGATCCTGCGCGCGATCGACAGCGGGCGTGAAGCTCTCACCAGGCCGACGAGAATGAAACTGCTCGCCGCCCTGGTGGCAAGCTTGGCGGCGCTTTCGAACTCATCCTTGGCCGCGGCCCAGGCGGTCCAGTCGGATACGACCTCGCCGGTTGTTGAACTTCGGAAAGGGGAGCGATTTTTTCGGATCGATGGCAAGCAGGCCTTCGTACTGGGACGCAACCCAGTTGGGGTCAGCCCCGAAGCTTTCGTGGAGCACTTCCAAAAGGCCGCTGCCGCTGGGGAGCGGTTCATGCGGATTCACTTCACCTACAGCCCGTCGGGAGAAAAGGCGGGGGAGATCCATCCCGACATGCTCAAGATGTGGGACGCCGTGCTGGATGCTGCCGAGAAACATCGCCTGGCCGTGCTGCCGGTGTTGGGAATCTGGTCGGATTGGAATGACGGCAGTCGCGGGGAAACCTGGCACCTGTGGGAGAAGAACCCGTTCAATGCGACTCTGGGCGGACCAGCGAAACGACCCAGCGAATTGCTGGACGACACGGCGTGCCGCGGACTCTGGTTCAAACGATTGGAGACGTTCGTGAAACACTGGGCACCGCGCCCGTGTATCGTCGGCTGGGAAATCTTCTCGGAGGTCGATCTCATCACCGGTGCGACGGAGGAGCGGGCGGTCGAGTTTGCTGCGCAGGCCGCAGCGGTGGTCCTGGCTGCGGACCCCGCCCATCGGCCGACGACCATTTCACAGGCCGGGGTCAACGCCTGGCCCAAGCTCCTTGGCAGCGAGGCGGTGCAGATTGTCCAAGTCCATCCTTACGCCGCTCATCCGTTTGGCGGCAACCTGGATGAACTGATCCTCAATTCCGTGCGCGAGCGGCTGCGGACGTACCGCAAACCGGTGCTGATCGGCGAATGTGGGCTGGATTGGGCGCCACCCCGCGGAACGCTGGATGTTGCGCCCAGGGCCGAGGTGGGGATTCGCCATGCGATCTGGGCCTCGGTGGTGTCGGGCGCGATGAGCGGGCGGATGCTCTGGTGGCAGGACGGCTGGGACCAGTTCGAGAAGGCCGATGTGTGCCGGCACTACGAGCAGGCCGCGGCGCCCGTCGTGGCCTTTGTCAACGGGATTGATTTCACGGACTTCGCGCCGGTCGCGTGCGACGCCCCTGGCCTGATGGGAGCCATGCTGGGCAACGACCGCAGACTGATTGGCTGGTTCCGAGATGCGCGTTGCGTGCCGCCGCGGTGGGCGCTGAGGGAAGTGAGCGACCAGGAAGTGACGCTCGGTGGACGTGCGGGGAGGTGGCAGGTGGAGTTTGTCGGTACCGCGAGCGGCCGTGTCATCAAGACGCGCACGGTGAAGTCGAAGAAGAACCAACTGAAGATTCCGTTGCCGACATTCCAGGGGTCGATCGCGCTGAGGCTGACGGCGTTGATTGAATGACGTGGCGCACGGGGGCAACGTTGTCTCCGCTGGCCGACCCGATTGAAGCACGGCTGTCGGCGGCGCAGCGGCAGGTGGACCCACGCACGCCCTCACTCCTCGCCCACGCCTTCCGCAGCAAACTCGCCCCCCCAGGATCTCACCGACGAGCCGGCGTCCACTCTCCTCGAACGCATCTGGAAAGGAGGACCACGGCTTACGCGGACGGCACGGATGGGAGAACGAAAAGAGAATCCGTGAAATCCGTGTCATTCGTGGTGCAACAGGAAATCGTCCGCGGAGCGCTTCCACAAATTCTGTTCGTGCGGGTGGCGCGGCTCATCGCTAAATTTCCCGAATGACAAAGAGACGTCTGCTGCTGCTTGGCCTGGCCTTGACCCTGTCGCACTCTGGAAACGCCGGGAATCCGGCCAGGTTCAGCCTGGTTGGCGATTGGGAAGTGGAAGTAAAAGTGGACGAGCCGCGATCCCTCAGCACGACCGTCGGCGTTAGTCCTCCTCCGCTCGTCACAGTCGTGGCCGAGAGACACGCCAGCCTGCCTGTTTTCAATCCGAACGCCGGGGGCTGGGTCAAGGGTGCACAGTTTCACGGCGTGCAGGCGCAGGAGACCACCACTCCCGGCTTGCTCGAGGCCGACAGTTTCACCCTGCGCGACGGACCGGAGCCTGGCGCCGCGCTCTTCCAGCACGGGAAGGATTATGAGATTGACCTGGCTTGGGGCACGTTCGGGCGCACCACCAATGCAGTGATCAAGCCGGACCAAGCAGTCTTCGCGAGTTATCGTCACGCTCAACTCCGCCTCGATGCTTTGGTGCTGACGCGCGACGGGCGGATCGTGCTGCGGCCAGGTGAAGCGCTCGCCGCTGCACCGGCTCCGCCGAAGGTCGAGGAGGGCGAGCGCCACCTGGGCAACATCAGGTTGCCCGGCCGCCTGACGAAGCTCGGACCAGAGCACCTGTTCCCCATCCTTGAATCGGCGTACCCCGAACCTCCCAAGCCCAACCCGTCACCGGCGGAGCGACTGTTGCCCAAGACGATGAAGAAGCTCCAGTCCGGCGAGCGTCTGCGTCTCCTGGCGTGGGGCGACAGTGTCACCGTGGGGACGTATGTGCCGGACTGGGAACACAACCGCTGGCAGGAGCAATTCGTCGCACGGCTGCGGCAGCGATTTCCCAAGGCGGACCTCGACTTGGTGACGGAGGCCTGGGGCGGACGGAACACCAGCAGCTATCTGAACGAGCCGCCGGGCAGCCCGCACAATTACCGCGAGAAGGTACTGGGCGCGAAGCCTGACCTGATCGTGTCGGGATTTGTGAATGACGCGGGTTTCAATCCGCAACAGGTGGAGGAGCGTTACGGGAAGTTGCTCGCCGATTTCCAGGAGATCGGCGCCGAGTGGATCATCCTCACACCGCACTACGTCCGCCCCGACTGGATGGGCCTGACGCGCGAGCGCGAGGTTGATGACGATCCGCGACCGTACGTGACCGGCCTGCGGCAGTTCGCGGCGAAGCACCCGGTGGCACTCGCCGACGCGTCGCGTCGCTACGGCCGGCTCTGGCGCCAAGGCATTCCCTATAACACACTCATGCTGAATTCCATCAACCACCCGGACGCGCGGGGCATGAAGATATTCGCCGACGCGTTGATGGAACTGTTTCCGTGAACGAGCCAGACGGTCCGATGGGCCGCTGCGTGGCCCGGCGCGCCAACGAACACCGGCCCGTGACAAGTCCCGCAGTGACCCCCGAAAATAGCCCAGCGATTCATCGCTGGGTTTCGGAGCGAAAACGGAATGAGTCTCGTCAGGGACGAAAAACAGCGCGCATGCCATTTCTCCCTTTCATTCGCCCCTCCGGGGCTGGGTTTCCTTTGCATTTGCAGCCCACCGTTGAAACGGTGGGCTATTGTCGGCCATCCTTGAGGGGCGTTCGGAAGCCGTGTTCCTCGGTGTTATCCGTGGTTAGGCAGGAAATCGTACGGCGAGTGGAGGGATCGTTTGCGCTGGCCGACCAGATTCAAGCGCGGCTGAATGCGGCGCAGCAGGTGGACGCGCTCACGCCCTCGGTCCTCGCCCGCGCCTCCTCCGGCAAACTCGTCTCCCACGATCCGCGATGAGCCGGCATCTGCGTTGCTGGAGCGAATCTGGCAGAACGGAACGGCATTGGAGCGCAAAAGAGGATGACGAACGCCCCGCTCTTGCGCAAACTGCCGGCCATGAAGAAGATCATCGTCTCCGAAGTGAAAGAGCAGTCCGAGCTTGTTTGCGACGTGACCGGCAAGTCCGCTGTGGCGAAGTTGACACTGACATTCGGCTACGGCTCCGACCACGATGGCGAGATGCTCGACGCAGACTTGAGCAATGAGGTCGCGAACGATGTCCTGGCGTTGCTCCAAGCCAGGTATCCTCAGTTCCGAATGGTTGACTACTTCCCATGACAAGCCTGCCGACCGTGGTAGTGCCGCCTCCGTGGTTCATTGTCGTGCGCCGAAGGAAGAGCCTGTTCACGCGGGCCGACCAGCTTGAAACGCGGCCGGCGGCGGCGCGGCGCCGGGCGGACGTGCTCACACGCTCCCTCCTCGCCCGCGCCTTCGCCGGCAAACTCGTCCCCCGAGACCCCACGGACGAACCGGCGTCCGTGTGGCTGGAACGCATCCGCAAGTCAGCTTCTTGGGAGGCTGAGACATCCAAGCGTGGGTCAACAAGTGCGAGGAGGTGAAAATGCCCCGAGCAAAAAAACCAAGGCAACTCAGCGAAGCCGAGTTTCAGCGGGTTTTCAAGGAGGTGCGCGCAGACATCAACGAACTGCAACTTCACAACAAGGTCTTTAGCGGGGTCGTTGAGCATCTTGCCAAGTATCCGAAGCTTGGGATAAATTTCCCGGCGTTCTTCGGAGCATTCCTCGCCGCATTGCGCACTGATTTGGTGATCAGGTTGGGTCGGGTTTACGATCCCGAAGGCACAGGCCAGGACTCTTGCACACTGGCGCGATGCCTTTCCGCGTTGCAGGACAACCCGCAATTCTTCACCGACGCTGCTATCACCGCTCGACTGACCGAGGGCTATCGCAAAGCCAATCCTGAATTCCTCTCAAGCCATCGCCCGGACCTGAAGCAAATCGAGTCTGACCTCGGCAGGATTGTGAAAAGCCGCGAACGGCTCATCAGGCTTCGGCACAAGGTCTATGCTCACAAAGACCTTGAGACAGTGCTCTCCGGGAAGCGGGATGATTTTCTTTCGACTCACGACGAGGTCACAGACCTCATCCGATTGGCGCACGAGATCTGGAATCGGCATTCCCTGATTTGGAACGCATCAACCTATTCCGACAAGACCATTGGAGAAGATGACTACAAGTGGCTGTTCGCCTATCTCCGTCGCGGAATGAAACTCAAATCTCTCTTGGACAACCGGCAGACCGAGCGCCTGCTTGCGCGCATCCAATCTCGGAAGGAGGCTAAATCTTGAGCACAGGACTCGTGTTAGCCGAGCAACAGGAAATCGTGAGCCGGGCGGAAGCGTTGTTCGCGCTGGCCGACCAAATCGAGGCGAGGTTCACGCACGCGCCCGCGCAGGTGGACAAGCTCACGCCCTCCCTCCTCGCCCGCACCTTCCGCGGCGAACTCGTCCCTCAGCATCCGACCGACGAACCGGCAGCGAAGCTCTTGGAACGCCTCCTGCAGCGCCAATCCAGGCCTCGCCGTGACGCCCGACAATAACCCGGCGGTGCACCGTTGGGGTCACGCTGCAAACCCTCCTGAGCCTCGTCGGGGACGACGGAACTCGTGTGCTGCGTCCGCAGTTTCGTTCAAGCCTCTGGAGCTTGCTCCCTTTCGAGCGGCACAGCCGACAAGGGGCGAGTGGTTTAATTCGACGTGAGGAACTTCAGCAGCTCGATCTGCTCGCGGTCGCCCAACCCTTCGAGCAGGCCTTCAGGCATCAGAGACAATTCGCTCAAGTGGCGATGCGTGATGTCGCTTTTGGCGACAACGACCTGTTCCGTCGTCGTGCGCAGGGTCAGGGCGCTCAAGGTCTCGTTGACCACGAGGCCGGAGAGCACGTCGCCCTTCTTTAGATCGAGAGTGGTCATCTGGAAATCCGCACCGATGACGGCGTTGGGGTCGATGATGTTCTCGAGGAAATAGCGGATGCCGTTTTTGCCGGCGCCAGTCAATTCGGGGCCGACGCGCGTGCCTTCGCCGCGCATCACGTGGCAGGTGGTGCAGAGCTTTTGGAAGTGTTGGCGGCCAGCGCCACTGTCATAGGCCCAGAGCGGAGCTTCATTGAAGACTTTCTCGAGCCGCGCGATCTGGGTCTGCTTCTCGGCGGGGGTCTGGTTGAGTTTGCCCCAAGTGGCGGCGACGCGCTTGTCCACGTCGGCGTGCTTCAGGGCGGTGAGCCGGCGAATGTAGAAGGAAGTGAGGTCCTCGCGTTTGAGGCGGCCCCTGGCCACGGCGTCAAGCAGCGCGAGCGCGAAGGACGCGCGGCTGGTCAAGGCGTTGAGTGCGGCGGAACGGTCGGGCAATCCGAAAGTCGCGAAGCGGCTGAGCAATGCCTCGGCGATCTCCGGCGCGTCGAAGCGGGCGAGCAGGTTGATGGTCGGTGAGCGGAAGGCTGCGTCGTCGAGCAGACGGAGGAATCCGGGCAGCGCGGCGCGGTCTTGCGCGCGGCTCAGGACCGCGAAGGCATGTTGGCGAGAGTCGGCGGCGGCGCGCGTGTCGGCCAGCACTTCGCGGAGCCGCGGGAACATCGAGTCGTCACCGAACACAGCGGCGAGGCGCTCGGCGTCGCGCTGCATCCGCGCATCCTTGCTGGCGTAGAGTTGGGGCGCGACCTGTTTCCACGCTGCGGGCATGGGCACATTCGCGCGTGGCTCCATCGCGAGCCAGAGTCCGGCGAGGCGGCGGAGGAGGATGTCGCCTTCGCACTTCGCGAGCGCGACGACGGCGCGGTTCAGACCGTCGCCTTCCAGCGTGGCGGCGAACCAGTGAATGTAGTCCGCAAGTTGCGGGAGCTGGTTGCGCTCAGCGATCGCGAACGCGCGGTCGAGTTGCGTCGGCATCCGCTGGGCCAGCCCGTACCAGAGGAGCAATGGCAGGTTGCGGTCGGCGCGATCCTCGGCGTGCTGGGAGAGTGCCTCGACCAGCTCCCACGCGGTGTCTTCCGGCACATGCTGGATGGCCGAAGCAAGGGCAAGGCGAACGACGGGTGAGGGATCGGACTGCGCCAGCTTCGCCAGACGAGCGAGCAGCGAACGCGAGAACTTCTGGCCGTCGGTGAGCAGCCGGATCGCCCATGCGCGCACGAATTCGTCGTTATCTGCGAGAGCCTTTTGTGCCGCGTCCGCCCACGCCTCCCCGACTAAGTGAAGCGTCCACAGCGCGCGTAGCCGCTGGGCCGCCTCTTTGTGCGTGAGTGCCATCGTCGCGAGGGGACCAGTGGTTTTCGCGTCGG
>ORMF010324266.1_pt1 | contig 13872 bp, 15 predicted proteins | sample 1779871 | NCBI WGS metagenome assembly ORMF01 (sample SAMEA104232316, study PRJEB22302) | groundwater metagenome | biome: forest; feature: aquifer; material: groundwater | place: USA | collected 2011-08-07 | depth 5.4 m | reverse complement strand
GAGCACACGATTTGGCCGTTCCTCGAAACTGCGCTGCGCTTCGTTTTGCCGCAACCCGCAAGGGCACTGGTTTTGCGGGCGGTCTGCTGCGTTGTGCTGCGGCTGCGACACGTTACTGCGCAGCAGCCGATTGCGGGAGCAGCCGCAGGCAGCCATTCCCGCGCCAGACGGCTACGCCGCTCCGTGTCAGGGCTGCTCACGAAGGGCATCAACCATTCGCTGCGTCGCACGCCTTGCATCCCATCCCGCAAAACCGAGTGCGCGGCCATGTGGGACTTAATCAGAGGTTCCTTAAGCTTCACGCAACAACAATACGCCCGATAGACAGGATTGTTTACCGGGCGTAATGTTTCCATCCAATATCCCCTGGTCAGACCAAAATTAATCAGCTTCCCTAAATCAACTATGGCAGAACCTGTCGAACACGCAGAATTGCAAATCACGGGCATGACCTGTGCCGCCTGCTCCGCACGCATCGAGAAGGTGCTCAACCGCATGCCGGAAGTTTCCGCTGCAGTGAATTTCGCCACCGAAAAAGCACGGATTGATTTCAACCCGCAGTCCGCAACCGTTCCTGCCCTGATCGCAGCCATCCAGCGCGCGGGTTATGATGCCCATCCCATGCGCGATTTTGCGGCGGAAAAACAGGCGCGTGCAGAAGCCTACCGCCACGAACGCGCGCAGTTTGTCATTGCGCTCCTGCTCACCGCTCCCCTGTTGCTGGAAATGGGATTGATGCTCGCGGGCATCCACCTCATGCTGCCATCCTGGCTGCAATGGCTGCTCGCCACTCCGGTGCAGTTCTGGTCAGGCAAACGCTTCTATACCGGCGCGTGGCACAGCCTGCGCGGCGGCGGCGCGAACATGGACGTGCTGATCGCGCTCGGCACCAGCGCCGCCTATCTGCTGAGTTGCGCCATGCTGCTGTTTGCACTGCAACAGCCGGTATATTTCGAGGTGCCGATTTATTTTGAAGCGAGTGCCACCATCATCACCCTGGTGCTGCTGGGCAAGCTGCTGGAAGCGCGCGCCAAGGGCCGGGCTTCCGCCGCGCTGGAAGCCTTGATCAACCTGCAACCCAAGCTGGCGCATGTGGAACGCAATGGGAGCTTTCAGGATGTTCCGGCAGACCAGGTCAGGCCCAGCGATATTTTCCTGGTGCGCCCCGGCGAAAGTGTGCCGGTTGACGGCGTAGTGCTGGAAGGCGCATCCAGCGTGGACGAATCCATGCTCACCGGAGAAAGCCTGCCTCTGGAAAAACACAACGATGACAAGGTGTACACCGCCACCCTGAACCAGCAAGGCCTGCTCAAATGCCGCGCCGTGGCGGTCGGCGCGCAAACCCAACTGGCCGCCATCATCCGCCTGGTGGAACAGGCGCAGGGCTCGAAAGCCCCGATCCAGAAACTGGCGGACAAGATTTCCGGCATCTTTGTGCCGGTGGTGCTGGTGGTTGCCACGATGACTTTCATCACATGGTGGGCGCTCGGCAGCGGCTTCGCCACTGCACTGATCAATGCAGTGTCGGTGCTGGTCATCGCATGCCCGTGCGCACTCGGACTGGCCACACCGACCGCCGTGGTAGTCGCCACCGGACGCGCGGCCCATGCGGGCATCCTGGTCAAGGACGCCGCAGCGCTGGAACACGCCCACAAGCTTGCAGTGCTGATCGTGGACAAGACGGGCACGCTCACTGAAGGTAAACCCAAGGTCACCAACTTACTACCCGCGCCGGGCAACGACGACAAACAATTGCTGCAAATTGCCGCCGGCATAGCACAGGGTTCCACCCACCCCCTGTCGCGCGCCCTGCTGGAATACACCCGGGAGCAAAACATAACGCCAGCCCGGACTGACACTCTCACCGAACTTTCCGGCAGCGGCTTGCGCGCCGAGATCAACGGCGCGGCTTACCTGCTCGGCTCACCGGCATTCATCGCACAATCTGGCATGGCGCTGGATGAGGCACAGATACTGGCCTTGCAGCAACAAGGCAAGACCGTCATCGCCGTAGCGCGCGCCAATAACCTGCTCGGCTGCATCGCCTTTGCCGACACGCTGCGCGCCAGCAGCACCGGTGCGGTGGCACGGCTGAGCGCAATGGGCATCCGCATGGTGATGCTGAGCGGCGACAACGCCGCCACAGCACAGGCCATCGCACGGCAGGCAGGAATTACGGAATTTCGCGCCGAAGTATTGCCGCAGGACAAGGCCGCACATGTGCAATCATTCAAGGCAGAAGGCAAGAAAGTCGGCATGGTGGGCGACGGCATCAATGACGCACCCGCGCTGGCCGCGGCGGACGTGAGCTTTGCCATGAAGAGCGGCAGCGACATTGCCATCGAAGCGGCGGACATTACCCTGATGCGCAACGATCTGATGAGCGTGGCGGATGCCATCTCCCTGTCGCGCACCGCGCTGAAAAAAATCCGCCAGAACCTGTTCTTCGCCTTCGCCTATAATGTGCTGGGCATCCCGCTGGCGGCGCTCGGCATGCTCAACCCGGTGATCGCGGGCGCGGCAATGGCGATGAGTTCGGTGTCGGTAGTCAGCAACGCTCTGTTGCTTAGACGCTGGCAGCCCTATTCCAGCCTACAATAAAAACGATAGCTGTGCTGGCTTCGTCTTCGGCTCCTGGCCGTACTCTTTCGTACTGTCTTCGCCGCCTCACCCTCGCCGCCTTGCTCTCGTTTCTATTGCAAACTGAAAATAATATAATGTCGGAAATTTAAGGAAATAAATGGAAACCATACAACTCAATATCCACGGCATGACCTGCAACGGTTGCGTAAACAGCGTCAAGAATGTGCTGCAGAAAACTCCGGGCGTGACCGGGGTGGAAGTCTCGCTGGAACAGAACCGCGCCACCGTGGCCTACGACCCGGCACAGGCCAATCTGGCGCAGCTTAAAGCTGCTGTCGAAGATGCCGGCTTTGATGTGGTTTGATTGGCACCATTATTCGGCCTCTAGTTAACCTCTTCCACCTTCAGCAGCACATCGCGCCGCTCATGCACATCCGACACGCTGCGCGAAGAGAGGGTCGAACCATCGCCCGCGGTCTGCTGTGAAATATCGCCCAGCACCAGCCATTCGCCGAGCCGCCCGGAAATCGTGGTGGTCACCTGCTGCAAGCGGGTGGTGGGCGGGTTGCCGGAGTTGGGGGCGAGCGCATCGTTCTGTGCACTGATTTCCAGCGTTACCCGATCCCTGCTCAGGCGCGGCCGCACATAGAAGCCGCTGGTCACATTCTGGTATTGTGTGCTTTCGATCACCTGCGTATTCCACGGCGACTGCACCACCTGGCGCTGCGAAACGGGAACTGACTGCCCCACGCTCACCAGGGCGCGGCCGCCTTCCAGCACCTGGATTTGCTGGGTCTTTTTGTCATCTTCCAACGACCTCGTGCTGACAATACGGCCGCGAACACGATCCGCGCCCTGCCCCGCCTCTACCGTCAAGCCACCAGCACTACCGGGCACGCTGATGCGCGCATCACGGCCCAACCCGACACTGCCGGAAACTTCTGTAAGGCGCCTCACGGTATCGCTGTCCACATTTTGCAGCACGGTGATTCTCAGGCGGCGCGGCGCGGTATCTATGCTCTCCAGCAGCTTCCTGATCTCGGCCAGGTTATGCGGCGAGGTGCGCAGGATGAGCTGGTTGTTCATGCCGCTCGCCACGCCATCCTGATCCAGCAAGGGGCGGATGATGGGCAGTACATCTTCCACATTGTGGTGTCGCAGAGGAATGACTTCCAGTTCCGCCCGGGCAGCCGGAGAAAGAAATATCAGCACGCCGCACAAGACAATTTTTTTCATACCCGCCTCGGTTTTTTTACAAGCTGCACTACTCTACCGCAAATTCAGGCAGATGAAAAAATTCGCGTGTTCAAATTTGAAGTGCAGCGCCTGACTTGAGGAATATCTGATTGGGTGTCTGGTATCCAAACAGATTTCCGGGACAGTTGTTTAACTGGATAGGGTGCCGTAAAACAAAAACCCGCAAAGCTTTTAACTATGCGGGTCTTGTGGATTTCTTCGGGCTGCTTAAAACACTCAATTGGTGGAGGCAACTGGGATCGAACCAGTGACCCCTTGCTTGTCGAGCAAGTATTCTACCGCTGAACTATGCCTCCAAATACGGAAGCAAATTATAACCTAAAAACGGTGCAATTCATGCTCAATATTGTCCTTGAGAATTGTGGTTCCGACATAACATGCTGCGCATGTTAGCTTTGCATAGCCAATCGGCTAAGCTGCTGGTTAGTCTCCGCCGCAATTACACCTCAGCTCAGTACTGAGCCGAGGTGTAATTGTCAAACCTTGTGTATTCGCCGCGGAAGGTTAGCTCAACCTTGCCTATCGGTCCGTTACGCTGCTTGCCGATGATGATTTCCGCCTTGCCCTTGTCAGGTGAATCGGGGTTGTAAACCTCATCGCGGTAGATGAACAGAATCAGGTCAGCATCCTGTTCTATCGCCCCGGATTCACGCAGGTCGGACATCATCGGGCGCTTGTTGGGACGCTGTTCCAGGCTGCGGTTCAGCTGCGACAGCGCCATCACCGGCACATGCAGTTCCTTGGCCAGCGCTTTGAGCGAACGGGAAATTTCGGATATTTCGGTGGCGCGATTCTCGGTTGCCTTGCCCGAAGGAGCGGACATCAACTGCAAATAGTCCACGACGATCAGCCCCAGGCCATCATTCTGCCGGTGCAGCCGGCGCGCACGTGAGCGCAATTCCATCGCGTTCAGCGCGGCAGTTTCGTCAATGAAAATGGGCGCGTCATTCAGCCGTCCCAGCGCATGGGTCATGCGCGACCAGTCGTCATCTTCCAGCTTACCGGTGCGCAACGTGTGCTGGTTTAGCAGACCGACCGAGCCTATCATGCGCATGGCCAGCTGGGTGCCGCCCATTTCCATGCTGAAGATCGCCACCGGCTTGGCGCCTTCCAGCGCCACATGCTCGGCAATGTTGATGGCGAAGGCGGTCTTACCCATACTCGGGCGTCCGGCGACGATAATCAGCTCGCCCGGCTGCATACCGGAAGTCATGCTGTCCAGATCAGTAAAGCCGGTCGCGATACCGGTCACATCGCTGGCGTTGTCGCGCCCATACAGCGTCTCGATGCGCTCAACCACTTTGGTCAATAACGGCGGGATCGGGACAAAGCCCTGCCGGCCGCGCTCACCGGCCTCGGCAATTTCGAACACGCGGCTTTCCGCCTCGTCCAGCAACTGGTCCGCATCGCGCCCGGCCGGGTTATAGGCGCTGGTGGCGATATCGCTGCCGACCTCGGCGAGCTTGCGCATGATGGCGCGCTCGCGCACGATTTCCGCATAGCGCCGGATATTGGCTGCGGACGGCACGTTCTGCGCCAGCGAGCCCAGATAAGCCAACCCGCCGGCCTTGTCGAGTTCGGCATTGCCCTCCAGCGATTCCGCCACGGTAATCACGTCCACCGGCTTGGCATGGTCGGTCAGGCGCGCAATATGCCGGTAAATCAGGCGATGTTCGAAGCGGTAAAAATCCCGCTCGCTGATCAGGTCAACAATCTTGTCCCACGCGCTGGCATCCAGCAGAATGCCGCCCAGCACCGACTGCTCGGCTTCGACCGAATGGGGCGGAAGCTTGATCGCATCAAGCTGTGGGTCTGCGGTGGGAATAGAAAAATTTTGCATGATTGGGGGTTTATTGATTGCAAACCAGCCGGAGCATTTTACCACCGTAAAATTTACTGCCGGAAGAAATAAAAAAGGGCTGTCGCCAGCCCTTTTCCGTTCGCTTTGTAAAAGCTGTCGCGGCTTAGTGTTCGCCCAGCACCGAGACGGTAATAGTCGCCACCACATCTGTGTACAGCCCGATGCTGATCGGATAATCCCCAATCTGCTTGAGATGGCCCGCCGGCATGCGCACTTGTGATTTCTCCACGGCAAAACCCAGTTGCGCCAGTGCCGCAACGATGTCGGCATTGGTCACGGAGCCGAACAGCTTGCCGTCCACGCCGGCCTTCTGCGCGATTTGCACCGTCAGCCCATTGAGCTTCCCGGCATGCGCCTCCGCATCCGCCTGCTTGGCCCGCTCCGCAGCTTCCAGCTCAACCCGGCGTGCGGCAAATTCGGCCTTATTGCTTTCGGTTGCGCGCTTGGCCTTGCCTTGCGGGATCAGAAAATTGCGTGCGTAGCCATTTTTCACCTTGACCACGTCGCCCAACTGGCCGAGATTGGCCATTTTTTCCATCAGTATCACTTGCATGTTCCGCTCCTTAATGCAAATCAGTGTAAGGCATCAACGCCAGGAAGCGCGCGCGTTTGACCGCAGTGCTCAACTGGCGCTGGAAACGCGTCTTGGTGCCGGTGATGCGCGCCGGAAGCAGCTTGCCGTTTTCACCGACAAACTCCTTGAGGATGTTCAGGTCCTTGTAATCCACTTCCGCGATCTTCTCCGCAGTGAAGCGGCAGAATTTGCGGCGCTTGAACAATGAACGCGAAGCGCTGTTCTTCTTGTCATCTTTTTTCTTAAATACACGAGCCATGCTGTGCTCCTTATTCCAATGTAATGTTGTCTATGTGCATCACCAGTTGCGTGCTGCGTAAACTGCGCTGGGCCAGAAATCCTTCCGCCTTCACCCGCTGCCCAAGCTGCAAACTGCTTGCCTGTTGGGCGGCGGCACCGAGTGCCAGGGCCGGAATTTCACACTGCACCTGGCGCGGAGTCCCTGCTTCATGCTGCGTTGAAGCATGGCGGATTTTCAATGCGATTCGCGCTAACCCCGCCGGGGTGTACCGCAAACCATCCAGCTCAACGAGTTCACCGTCAACAACGAACCGGTTGCAACCCAGTTCGATCAAGCAGATGCGGCCCCAGCCGATGCTGCCGGTGTCGCGGCCTCAACTGGCGCTGCGTCAGGAGACATCGACCGCGACTTCTCCTCCCGCATCATCGCCGAAGGAATGGTTACCGCAGTCTTGGTCTTGATGGTCAGGTGGCGCAGCACGGCATCGTTAAACCTGAATGCATGTTCCAGCTCGTCCAGGGTTTCCTGGTTGCACTCGATGTTCATCAGCACATAATGCGCCTTGTGGATTTTCTGGATCGGGTAAGCCAGCTGGCGGCGGCCCCAGTCTTCCAGGCGGTGGATCAGGCCGTTCTTGGCCGTCACCAGGGTACGGTACCGCTCGACCATCGCGGGCACCTGCTCGCTCTGATCGGGATGTACGATAAATACAATCTCGTAATGTCGCATATTTCTCCTTTTGGATAATGCCCCCCGTCATGCGTAACGGTGGAGCAAGGTTTTGGGAGCGCGGATTATAACGAAAAATGCCGTCAGGTCAAGCAAATGTATGCGGCAAATGCGCAAAACCGGCCAGCAGCATGGATTCCTTCCTGCCTCACGCAACCCTGAAACATCATCCCAGAAACAAGGGGACGATGCCGGAAAAGGAAATGTAATAGCCTGTTGCCAGCGAGTCCTCGGTTATTTCCCCTGTTTCGGTGCAGCAGTGCATCACTCCGCCATCTCGGCCAGCGCCTTCCAACCGACCACCCGGCAGCCTTCGCGCTCATATTGCCCCTCGCCGCCAAAAATAATTCCCGGCGGCAGGGCTTCGTCGCCAAACAGGGCGGACAGCTTGCGTAGCGCCGCCGCCCAGTCGCCGCTGAAGGTAACGCCGGATTTGATTTCCACGGGGAGGAATTGCCCGTCTTGCGTGACCAGCAAATCCACCTCGTGCCCCGCGCTGTCGCGCCAGAAATACAGTTCGGCGGGACGCCCAGCATTGAATTCGCGCTTGACCCACTCAGCCACCACCAGCGTTTCGAACAACGCTCCGCGCAAGGCATGAGTGGCGAGCGAATCAGCGTCGCGTATGCCCGTCAAATATGCCGCCAAGCCAGTATCGAGAAAATACAGCTTGGGCATTTTCACCAAGCGCTTGCCGAAATTGCGATGGTAGGGCCGCAGCAAATAGACAATATAACTCGCCTCCAGCACCGTAAGCCACTCCCGCGCCGTTACATGTGAAATTCCACAGTCCGCCGCCAGCGCGGAAAGATTGAGCAACTGCCCGGAACGGGCTGCGCACATCCTGAGGAAGCGCTGAAACAGCGACAAATCGCGCACCGCCAGCAACTGCCGCACATCCCTTTCCACATAGGTGGCCACATAGTTTGGAAACCAGTCGCCGGGCGAAACCGGCCGGTCGTAAAGCGGCGGATAGCTGCCCTGGAACATCGCCGCCTCCAGCGTAGCGGGAAGCACCCCGCCCGCTTTCAACTCCGCCAGCGAGAACGGCGGCAATTGCAATAAACCCGCGCGCCCGGCCAGCGACTGCGCGATGTTCGACATCAGGCCGAACTGCTGCGACCCGGTGAGAATGAACTCCCCCATCCGCCGCCGTTCATCCACCACCCCTTGCAGGTAGGAAAACAGGCCCGGGCAGCGCTGCGCCTCGTCAAATACCGCCCCATCGGGAAACCGTGCCAGAAAACCGCGCGGGTCGCTCTCGGCGAATTCCCGTGCCTCCGGGTCTTCCAGCGAAACATAAGGCTTGCCGGCAAATAACGCACGCGCCAGCGTCGTCTTGCCAGACTGGCGCGGTCCGGTGATAGCCAGCACAGGGAAACCCTGTGCCAGCCGCTGGGCGGTGGAAAATGCGGCTCGATTCAGCATGTTTGCAAATTGTAGTTTGAAACTTCAAATTGCATGATACAGCAAGATTCCATGTGTTGGAAGCGCTTGTTTTTCACGGAGAACACCTGTTCAGCATCCTCAATAGCTCGTCTATGTGCGGGTGTCAGTTATCGAAAATAAACGGTGAAAATTGTCCGTGGTGGCACGACCAACTTCTGCCAGCGGGATTTCACGCAGTCTGGCAATTTCTTCCGCCACATGCTTTACGTATGCGGGCTGGTTGAGCTTGCCGCGATAGGGCGCGGGGGCGAGGTAAGGCGCATCGGTTTCTATCAGCATGCGCTCAAGCGGCATGCGCCGGGCGACCTCTTTAATTTGTGTGGCTTTCTTGAAGGTGACGATGCCGGAAAAGGAAATGTAGAAGCCCATTGCCAGCGCAGCTTCGGCTACTTCCCAGGTTTCGGTGAAGCAGTGCATCACCCCGCCAGCCTGGCTTGCGCCTTCCTCTGCCATCAGGCGCAGGGTGTCATGCGCCGCCTCGCGGGTGTGGATGATGAGGGGTTTGCCGCTCTCTCGCGCCGCGCGGATATGGGTGCGGAAGCGTGCGCGCTGCCACTCCAGATCGCCTTTCAGGCGAAAATAATCCAGGCCTGTTTCCCCGATGGCGACAACCCTGGGGTGCTGCGCCAGCCCGACCAGGCGGGCAACATCAGGCTCTTCGGCACCTGCGGAAGGGTCGCCGTGTAGCGGCGGGGCTGCGCCAAGACCGCCCGAAGGGCGAGCGTCTGGCGGCGTACCCTTTACGGATGCACCCACCGGCGTACCCCTTGCGGGTGCTTCATAATCAGGATGCACGCCCACCGAGGCGAAAATATTTTGATGCTGTTCGGCGAGTGCCAGCACCTGCGGAAAATCCGCGAGGTTGACCGAAACACACAGCGCGCCAACCACCTCGTTATGCTGCATTTGCGCCAGCACATCGGTGATATTTTCGGCCAGTTCGGGAAAATTGATATGGCAGTGGGAATCGATGAACTGCATGGTTATTTCTGCACAAATTGACAGTAGGAAAACAGCAGCGACTCCAGAAACAACTTTGGGTTGAGCGTATGCTGCGCCTCGCGTTTCGCAGTTTGCAGCTTCTTTTGCAGGAGCGCCAGGCTTAACGGGGCAAGCGGCTCAACCAGTTTCTTGATGGTTGCTTCTTCGCCGATGTGATAGCGCAGCTTGCCCGACAGTTTCATCGAACTCATGTCATAACACCACTGTTGCAGCCACTGCACGACCAGCACCTGCTCGGTTTTCTGCAACGCCTCGGCCAGTGCAAAAACATCCAGCGCGGCAGGCTGGCGCACGGCACGCAGCAATTTATCGCGCTCTTCGCTGCCCAGCTTCTCGTCCAGTTGAACGGCTTGCAGCGGCGAAAACCCGGATGCTGCGAGGGCTTCAGCGGGATTTCTTACACCCTGCCCGGCCAGCCATTGCGTGGCGCTTGTTATATCGGGGGCGGCCAGATTAAAGGACAAACAGCGGCTCAGAATGGTTGGCAACAATTGCTGTGGTTTGTGCGACACCAGGATGAACAGCAAACCCTGCGGGGGTTCTTCGAGATTTTTCAGCAAGGCATTTGCGGCATTGGTGTTCATCGCCTCGGCGGGATGAATGATGACCACGCGCCTGCCACCCTGGTGGGCGGACATCCCAATAAAGTCTGCCAGTCCGCGAATTTTATCGACGGAAATCTGCTTGCTGGGTTTCTTGCCGGATTCGGTTTCTTCACCGTCCAGGCTCAACAATTCCGATTGCAGCAAGCGAAAGTCAGGGTGTGAATCCTGTTCAAACCAGTGGCACGATGAACACTTTCCGCAAGCAAGACCGGATTCGTCCGGATGTGTACACAATAAGGATAGTGCAAAATTCATCGCCAGATCAAACTTGCCTATGCCCCTTGCTCCCTTGAACAGCAGGGCATGCGGCGGACGCTTGCTCAGTTCCTGCAAGCGCACCCAGTCATTTTTCTGCCAGGGATAAATTTCTTTCATCCCAAATAATCCATTAGCATAAAACTGCGTCATTCCGGCGAAGGCCGGAATCCAGTTGATTAAAAATCTCCCGCGAATGCGGGTCAACATCGCGATGTTGTTCGCGCACCCGCAAGGGGTAGGCCGTGGTTGTAAAGCTAATAAATTGGCAACAACCACGCACTCGCGGGGTGTTTGCTCTTGCTGGATTCCGGCCTTCGCCGGAATGACGGGTTAATGGATTGTCTGGGTTCATATCATATTGACGCAACAATTTTTTCAAGTTGCTGTTTAACTTTTTCCAGGGACTGCGCCGCATCAATGACGGCATAGCGCTGCGGGTTTTGTTGCACGCGGCGGTGGTATGCGGTGCGCACGCGCTCGAAGAAATCGGCCTGCTCCTGCTCGAAGCGGTCCAGCGCCGGATTGTTCGACAGCCGTTGCCGCGCTATTCCGACCGGAATGTCGAACAGCAGGGTCAAATCCGGCTGCAAGCCTTCGTGCACCCAGCGCTCCAGTTGCTCCAGCTTGGCCCACGGCACTCCCCTGCCCCCGCCCTGATAGGCGAAGCTGGCGTCGCTGAAGCGGTCGGACACCACCCAGGTTCCCTGCTGCAAGGCCGGCCTGATGACCTGCTCGATATGTTCGAGGCGGGCGGCGAACATCAGCAGCGCCTCGGTTTCGGCATGCATCGGCTGGTTGAGCAGTATTTCGCGCAGGTGTTCGCCCAAGGGTGTGCCGCCGGGTTCGCGCGTGACCAGCACCTCCAGCCCGCGCTGGCGCAGGGTATCGGCAAACCATTGTAAATGGGTGCTCTTGCCGGCTCCGTCCACGCCTTCAAAGGTAATAAATTTGCTCATTATTTTTAGTTGTCAGTCGTTAGTCATTAGTCGATAGTTAGTGTTGTCCGCTGATGAAACAACTAGCCATTCGACTAAGCTGGCAAACAACGCCAGCAAAGTCGCTGGTTATGCGCGGGTTTTGCTTTTACTAACGTCTAGCGACTAATGACTGCCTCTCCTCATTTCTGGTATTTATTCACTGCCCGGTTGTGCTGCGTCAGTGTAGCGGAAAATTCCGAGCTTCCGTCCCCACGCGCCACAAAATAAATGGCATCTGTCTTCGGGGGATGCAGCGCCGCCTGCAATGAGGCGAGCCCGGGCAACGCGATCGGCGTAGGCGGCAACCCCACGCGGGTATAGGTATTGTATGGAGTATCGGCCAGCAAATCGCTCTTGCGCAAATTGCCGTCAAATTTTTCGCCCATGCCGTAAATCACGGTGGGGTCGGTCTGCAGCAGCATGCCGCGGCGCAGGCGGTTGGCGAATACGCCCGCAATCATGCCGCGATCGCTTGCCTGCCCGGTTTCCTTTTCCACGATGGAAGCAAGAATCAGCGCCTGATAGGGCGAATCCAGAGGAAGGCCGGGATCACGCGTTTGCCAATTTTCCTGCAGGTGTCTTTGCATGGTCTGATAGGCGCGCTTGAGCAAGGTCAGGTCGCTGACACCGCTGGCGAAATAATAAGTGTCGGGGAAAAAAAGCCCTTCCACATGATTCTCCGGTGCGCCGAGGCGCTGCAATATTTCTGCTTCGGACAATGTCGCGCTGTCGTGGCGTATGGCAGGATTCGCATTCAACGCGGCGCGGAACTGGCCGAACGTCCAGCCTTCTATGATGCCGAGTTCGCTTTGCGTCACCTGCCCCTTGGTCAGGATGTCCAGCAACTCAAGCGGAGTTACTGGGGTTTCCAGTTCGTAGTTGCCGGCCTTGATCTGCGCCGATTTGCCGAGCAGGCGCGCCAGCAAGACGAACATCCGCTCGTTTGGCAATGCCCCCTCCTGTTGCAACTGGTGCGCTGCGCCCTTCAGGCTGGCACCCTGCCTGAGTGAGAATTCAAACGGCAGCGCGGGCAGGGCCAACGGATGGGTGGCGTAGTAGCCCATGTCGCCCGCCAGCAATGCGGCCAGGAACAACACCAGAAACAATAACTGCTTAATCGAGCGCATGGTTCAACCATTTCTGCACTTGCATGGCAATCGGGTGATGGCTCCAGGTGCGGTTCTGCAACTCACGCACCGGCCACAGCCCGATGATGCTGTTCACTAAAAATACTTCATCGGCAGTGAGCAATTCATCCAGCTGGAATTGCCTTACCCGGCATGATACCTTGTGTATAGCTGCCCATTCCATCACCCGTTCGCGTTGCACGCCGGCCACCCCGCAGCGCGACAGGTCCGGGGTCAGCAATGCCCCGTTCCGCACCATGAACAGGTTGCTGCGCGTGCCTTCTATCACATTACCCGAGGCATCCAGCAGCACGCCTTCCGCAATACCCGCATCGTCCCACTCCGCCGCGGCCAGCACATTTTCCAGGCGGTTGAGATGCTTGATGCCCGCCAAACGCGGCTGTTGGCTCAAACGCAGTTGGCACAGCCGCGCCTTGATTCCATATCTTGCCCAATCAGCCGGGTAGTCGGGTATTGGAGAGGCATCCCAGATGCGGGCAGGCATGGACTGCATGGAAGGCGCATAGCCGCGCGTTCCCTCCCCGCGTGTGACGATCAGCTTCACCACTCCGTCTGGATGCTGCGCGAGCAAATCGTTCAACTCAGCGGAAAGCAATTCAAAGTCCGGGCAGGCGATACCCAGCGCGGTGCAGTCGTGTTGAAGTTTTTTGTAATGCAGTGGCCAGTGCAATGCGTGGCCGTTGGATGCGCGCAGGGTGCGAAACACCCCATCGCCGTAGAGCAGACCCCGGTCTCGAATACTGATCAAATTGCCAGGCTTGCCATTGACCAGCATCGTTGACAGGTAAAGCTAAAGTTTGCGGAACACCAGCGTGCCGTTAGTTCCGCCGAAACCGAAGTTGTTGTTCATCGCGACATCAATCTTCATGTCGCGCGCAGCATTCGCGCAGTAATCCAGATCACATTCCGGGTCCTGTTCAAAAATATTGATGGTCGGCGGCGAAATCTGGTGCTGCACCGCCAACGCGCAGAACACCGACTCGATTCCGCCCGCGCCGCCCAGCAGATGGCCGGTCATCGACTTGGTGGAATTCACCACCAGCTTTCCGGCATGATCGCCAAACGCCAGCTTGATCGCATCAGTTTCGTTCTTGTCACCCAGCGGAGTCGAAGTGCCGTGTGCGTTGACGTACTGCACGTCCTGCGGATTCAGCCCGGCGTTGCGCAACGCATTCAACATGCTGCGCT
>ORMF012637912.1_pt1 | contig 13879 bp, 12 predicted proteins | sample 1779871 | NCBI WGS metagenome assembly ORMF01 (sample SAMEA104232316, study PRJEB22302) | groundwater metagenome | biome: forest; feature: aquifer; material: groundwater | place: USA | collected 2011-08-07 | depth 5.4 m | reverse complement strand
GACACAGTTGGCACGCACTCAACTTCCTATCCCCTTGATCCATCCAATGTTACACCGAAAAAAATGTCGGCATCACATGACAGGCAAGTGTAGTCCCTACAGTGTTCACTCTGTCACCCAGAAATGACAAGAATTGAACCAGGCCGAGCAGTGGACCACTTGGCCCACTGGCGCCGAGTCGTGCCCGTGCCACAACTGTTGAACTGGAAATCTGTTATGGCTGCCAATTCCGCGACAGGGCCACCGGGCCACTTTTAGCGCGCGCACGCGCTGGCAACGTTGCCAACTTTTGGCAACCTTGGAGAACCAAGGCGGCCACTTTTTGGCAACCTTGCCAGCTTTTGGCAACCTTGCCAGCTTTTGGCAACCTTGCCAGTCCCTGGAGCATTGCCACCGACTGGTCTTGGCAGGGACGGTAACCCCTTTCCCACGCCGGGAAGGAAAACAACGCGCATTGTCCCGAAGAGCCCTATTTCAGCCCCTGCAAGAACGCCAGCAAATCGCGGAACTCGGCGCGCGTCATGGCGCGGTCGAGGCCTTCGGGCATGAGCGAGATCGTAGCGCGGCGCATTTCCTGGATTTGGCCCTTGCGCAGTTGCAACTCCGCGCCGGCGGCGTCGCGCACCACGACCAGGTCCGCGGTCTGGCGGGCGATGAGGCCGTGCAGCGTCTTGCCCTTGTCGGTAACGGAGGCGCATGGACTTAGCGCTAGTCCAAAGGTGAAATTGGCTCGCCGCCGGCGCGCGTGGCAAGGGCCGGCATCATTGGATCGGCGGAGTATGAAAGAAATCGGACTGTCCCGTCGGCGAACAGGAAATTGGCCCCACCTCCGGCGTGCAGGCTCCAAAAATGGAGCAGATCGCAAGGATTCGTCGTCCGCCCCGGTCCAAAGTGATAAGGGCCGCGCACACAGCCGTAGTCGAGGTTGCCGAACCGAACTTCCCTGACCCCCAGCACCATATCGGCAGAGCCCTCCCGATTTTGACCTATTCCCGCATACCACCACCCGTATCGTTCGTCGGCACTGGATGCAGGGCGCTCGCCTGCTAGCAGAGTGTTGCTGGTGCCATCTGAAATATCGCTGAATCGGATGTTAGAATCGAGGAATAGAGTTCCATCTTTAAGGAATTGATTCGTACCTTCCACGCCAAAATAGGACGTAAACGCCGCGTAGCGGACATTCGGTCCACCTAGGCGGGGCGTCAAAGGGTCTGCCGGGCAGGCGTAGAGCGGGATCAACGTGCTGAAGCCGACGTGGGGCGGGTTTTCGGCGAAATCGGAGGTAATTCGATACGCGTTCGCGGATGTTTGCCAAAGCGCCTGTTGCTCGATGAAAGGCAACAAACGCGCGTGCCAACTCATGAATGGAAAAGGGTCTTGTCCATTCCGGAAGCTCACCCCCGGCGGAAAGACTTTGTAAGCCGTCTCGTAATTATGGAGCGCAATGCCGATCTGCCGCAAATTGTTGGTGCAGTGCGTGCGTGCCGCGGCAGCGCGCGCACGCTGCACCGCCGGCACGGTCAAGGCGATCAGCACTCCGATGATGGCGATGACCACCAGCAATTCCACGAGGGTGAAAGCGCTGGGATGAGAAGCCTTCCACGGGCGGTCTGGGAACGAGTCCCCCGACGATCTCGTGCTTGTCAAGGATTGCAACCCTCCTCCGTCAGATCGTAGCCCATGCTGTCCGGAAAGTTAAGATCGCAATACGGGGCGTTGTTGTTGTCGCAGGCTCCTCCACTATAATAGTCTACTCGGGCGCATTGCCGGTTGGCGTTGGTGCATTTGTCCGCTTTACTGCCTGTAAAGGCGCACTTCGGGTGGATCACGGCCGTGACCAAAGCGCAGCTATGACCCTCTAACGCGGCGTCGTAGCAGTTCACCGCTTTGCAATTCACGGCACCTTGGCATTTCCACTGAACTCCGTCTGCGTAGGCCATCCGCCAAGTGATCGCGATGAACATGGCAATCAGGACTAACTCGATTTTCATCCGCATGTCTGACCCTCCTAAAAAAGGTTCCCGCTCGATTACGTATATTCAGCAAAATCAGCTGTCAGTCGCCAAGCCTGTCTATTTCTGAGAGCCTCGCATCCGGCAAACCGTGTAGCCTCGGTATCCCAGATAGATCGCAAGGGGCAGGGACATCACAACTGCGAATCCGGGCCAAAACCAAGAACCGGAGTCGGTCGCTGTTTGTGTCCGAGTCGGCGGCGATGTGGTCTTGAACTCCACCGGTTCGCCCGTGATTCTTCCCTCAAGTATTTCTGTTATCGAAGTCGCGGTCTTTAGTTGAATCTGTTTACTTAGCATGTGGTCGTTAATCACTGCGCCCTTCGGGAGCGTGAGTTGAAGCGCCTTTTCGAACTCCTTGCCAGCAGCCGGAAAAGAGACTTCGCGCGCGGACATCACGAATGTGCTGTTTATTTCTCCGCTGGTGGGCTTGAACACCTTAGCACGCGCCAACATGGGAAAGACTCTGCCATCGGCGTTTTCCTGAATCTTCTCGACGGTGACTTCGCCCAGCAAGCTCCCATCGGCAAGCCACATGCGACTCCCGTGATAAATTCCCCGGGTCGGATCCACCACGATGTGGACGGTCCGTTTGGAGTTTTTCGCCACCAATACAACGCATCCGCGCGGGACGCCTGCCGGTGCGGTTTCCAAGCCGAATTTGCAGTCTTTCAGCGCATCGGACCATGGCTGCACGCCGCCCGAAAGGAAATAGAAGCTCGCAGGGCGCCAAATCCCGGCGGGACCGGGCTTGTCCAAATTGAAGTTCAGTTTCTCCATCTGCCGGAGGTATGCCTCGGGAGTCCGGAAGAACGTCTGCAACACGTTGCTGCCCGAGAGCGTATCGAGCATCTCGCGGGCGCCATCCCAAGCAAAACGGCACTGGAGTACGGGCTTGTCCGGTCCGAACTCTATTCCATAGCCCTTCTCCACCACGGCCGCCCGGGCCTTCTTACGGAATTCTTCTTGGCGCCTAGCATCGGTAATCGTCTCAATCCTGAATGTGCCGGCAATTGGCGCGTTTTCGCTCATATGTTTCAAGAACGTGTCGGCAACTTTACGAGCCGCCGGATCGGTGGCCGTCGCCTGCTCATCGATGAGAAGCAGGACGGTTAGTGCGGAAAGTGCCAATGGCAACATCCGGAGATTCATGGGCGACCTGCCTTTGCTGGCGAATTACGAATGACTACCGGAATGTTGAGATTCGTTCGTTCCATGCGCAGCTCAATTGCCCCGCCGTCCCAGTCGGAAGCTAGGTCTGGTGACGGCAAGAAATGAAGGGTGTACTCAACGTGATCGGTACATTGCCCGTCCCTGGTTAACGAGATTTTCGAGTCCCGGCAATTGGTCAAGGTTATCGACGTGTCCCCCAGTGGTTCAGCGAAGGATTTGGGTATTCGAATCGTTACGGTTCGCTCACGCCATTCTCCATTTTCGTCATCCTTCACCAAGAATAGCTCGTGGGGCCGGTAGAAAATCGTTTGCGAGGCAGGCAGGGTGCCTGCGACCCACAAAATGATGTATCCCACATCGGTATCGACCTGGATTCTGTGTAAAAACGACGTGTCGATCTCCTGAAAGCCGTGAATTCGGACAGCCAGTGACGCGTCTTGCCCGCCACCTATGGTCTTGCTTGGGATTTCGGCCGTGACACGCGGACAGCCCGTATGGATTTGCCGAATTGAGATATCGTGCAAGGTACGATTATGCAGGACAAAGTTCACCTCGACTGGCTGGCTGCGATCTGCGTGCTGTATTTCCACACGGCTTGGCCCCTTCACGATGAGTTCGCTTGATGGCAACCGATAGGCCATCCTGAGGGCGCTAAGTCCAGCGAGAGCAAGGACTAACCCCGCAAGCGCAAAGAAAACAAATCCTGTCGCCCGTGGAATTGGTTCGCCTTGCTTGTCGATGCCTTCTGGACGCCAGAACCATAAGCCCGCAACTGCACCCAGATCAAAGGCGAACATAATCCAGGGACTGACCTCGATGAACCGCCCGAAACAATTGCATGATTCTTGGCCAAGGAACCCCTTGCTCGCCGCTGTTGCAGATAACACGAGGAATATTGCAATCGCGCTCCAGCGCGCTTGCTTGGCGCAGAGTCCAAATATCAACCACAGGCCCAACGTGATTTCAAGAGCGACCTCGCCGGCTGCAAGCCAACGATATCCAAGAAGAGAATACACCTCTTGAGAATACGCATCGGGCATCGCCTTCAGCGTTCCTGCCGCCAGAAGCACGATGCCTAGCAAATGAGGGGTCAATGTCTGCATAGTTGACCCTCCGGCTCAGCGCACGTCAACACCGACATTGGGAACATCACGCACCGCTCGCCCGCAATCGGACCCTTGCGGCGCTTTTCGTTCTGGTTAAGCGGATCGCCGATCATGGCGACGCCTAGGGTCCAGGGACCATGGTGCGTGTTCAATTCCCCCATTCTACGGCCGAAATGTGCCCTGTCAACAGCCAATGCCAGGTCCGAACAGGTCCGAACAGGTCAAGCCAATTGCCAGAGGACGCCCTTGCCGGTGCCGTCGAGGTGGAAGCGAATCTGCTTGATTCGGCGGTTGAGGCGTGTGACGGCGTTGTGGAGGCTTTCGTGGGCCTGGTGCGCTGGTCCGCCGAACGGATTGAGGACGCGCTGGGCCCAGTGGTCTTCCTCAAAGACCGAGAGCAGCAATTCCAGATCGGGCGCGGGGCGAGAGAATTTGTAGATGCGCCGGCCGCGCAGCCAGAGTTCGCGCAGCCGGGCACGATACCTTGGTGTCGTCAGTTTTCTGCTGGGTTTGGGCGTGGGCACTGGGGCACCTGGGCATTTCGGCAAATGGGCGCATTCGCCGGGACGTTGCCGCGCCGCAAGCCGACTCGCCTCCCAGAATCAGTCGGCCGCCACGCGGCGTGAGTATTTTACCCGACGCGTCGAAGGTGTCAAAAAGAAACGCAGAACAAAAGCGGTCAGGTTAGGTTTCGTAAAGTAAGATTACGAGCGCGTGGTGTTTCGTAACTTCGTTGAATTACTGAAAAACGAAACCTGACCCTTTTGATTTGTCGGAGAAGTCTGGGAATGCCGGAACACTAATCTTCGCTAATCTTCACTGATTCAGGAAGAGCGGCCAAACTCGATTAGTGACGATTAGCGATGATTAGTGTTTGGTTGCGGCTCGTCCACATTAGGGAATGACCTCAAACATGGTAAAGACCGCTGACCGATCCACGCCCTCGTAAATCCACCAGGTTGTATGCGTGGGTCTTCCTATCGATACAGCAAATCTATGTACTTCTTCGCCGAATCACGCCACAGAAACCGCGTGGCGCGGGCTGCTTCGCAAATCTGCTGATAGCGCGCCGGATTGCTCTTGAACAGCGCTAGCGCCTCACTCGTCTTGGCGGCGAAGTTGTCGGCCTGTTCCGCCAGCGATGCGCCGGTGAAGCTGAAGCCGTTGACGCCGTCGTGGACCGTTTCCTTGAGGCCGCCGACCTGGTTGACGACGCACGGCTGGCCTTCGCGCATGGCCAGCATTTGGCTGATGCCGCACGGCTCGAAGGTGCTGGGCATGAGGAAGAGATCGCCGGCGCCGTAGAGCAGGAGGGCCGCAATATCGGAGTAGTTTTTCAGGAACACGAAATTCGGGGCGGCGCTGCTCAATTGCAGCAATTGTCGTTCCAGCACCGGGTCGCCGCTGCCCAGCAGCAGGAAGACGCCGTCGTCGCCCAGATCCGCAAGGATGCGCGCCAACGGAAGCTGCGGCGAGCGCTGGCCGGGCGTCACCATTAACAGTACCTTTTGTTCGGTGACGCGGGTGACACAGATCAGGACGATGCGCGGCCGGCGACCAACGGCTTGCAATTTGGCGAGGCGCTCCGTGGCCAGGCGGTGGTATTCCGACGCCGGCTCCTTGTCGCGCCAGCCGGCGGCGATCATGCCCAACGCATCGATCATCTTCTGAAAGGCAAGGTCCGCCGGGGCCGGGTATTCGCAGCCGTTCAGGATGCCGACCAGGCGCGCTTTGGCCTGTTGCAGATCGGCTTCAAGTCCTTGCCCGCCGAGGTAGGGGTTCTCCTTCGTCGCCGGCTTGAGAATCTCTTCCGCATAGGGCTGCGACACAACATGCACCTTGTCTGCGAAGCGAATGCCGACCGCCATCAGATTGACGCAGTCGGCGTAGCGTGGATCGGCGAGGCGGTTCTGCTCACAGCGCAGGCCGGGGAACCATGCGGCCAGCGATGATTCGTGGCCATGGAACGGGCGAATGCCCTGGAAAGCGAGGTTGTGAATCGTGAACACGGTGCGCAGGTTGCGCAGTATTTGAAAATGCGGATCGTAGCGGCGCAAAATGAGCAGCGGCGCGGTGTGCCAGTCGTGCAGGTGCAGGGTTTGCAGAGGTCCGAGCTTGCCGTCCTCGACTGCCGCCGCCACGCCCGCACAGAAGCGCGCGAACTTGGTCGCATCGGTGGCGAAGGGCGCTTGCGGCGGATCGTCCCAAAAAATGCGCGGTCTCTGCGTCTTCGGATCGAGCAGCAAGAACTGATCGTGGTGCAGCACGAACTGGTGGACGCGGGGATGCGTGGAGCGGCCGGTCACTTCATGCAGCCAGGCGCGCTCGGGCCGGCCGGCGAAGGTGAAGGGGACTTCCACCGGGCCGGTCTTGTTGGGCAGATTGTGCAGAAAGCCGTAGGACGGCACGATGACGGCGACTTCGCAACCCTCTTCGGCGAGCGCGAGCGGCACATCGCGCACGACATCGCCTGCGCCGCCCACCTTGCCGCCGGGCAGGGCGTCGTTTTCGGCGGCGACCATGAGGATTTGCATGGGCATCGGCAATGTCTCCCAGCGCGATGTGTATTTGGCTTGCCGTTGAGCGCGCCACGGGTCCGTTGTGAATTAGGTCGGACACCGGTTGCGCTAACCTGGATTGCGCACGGCCGGAGGGCGGGTTTTCCAACCCGCCCAAATTGACGGCTTTTGCGAGGATGGGCGGGTTGGAAAACCCGCCCTCCGGAGTTGTGCGCAATCCAGGCAAACGGCAAGCCAAACCCGATCCGCATCACTCATTCCACGCCATCACGATCATGCCGTCGGTTTCCTTGAGCAGCGGCCGACGATCAAAGCCGCCCAGGATTTCCCAACGCTTGAAACCCGCGGCACGCAGCAGCAGTTCCATCTCGAACTTGTAAATCCAGCGGACCGTCGTCTCGGAGCGATGCACGGCGATCACTTTGCCGGCCGCGTCGAGAAATTCCAGCTCGTTGATCGAATGTTGGCGTTGCTGGACGCGGTCGAATTTGCGGTTGTCGTAGTTGCGGATCGGCAGTCCGGTTTCCGGGTGTTTCGCTTCCAATTCGAGCACGCGCTGGTTGTCGGTGGCGCAAATGATCGCCGGTCCCGGGAAGAACGTATCGAACGCCAGCAGCCCGCCCGGCGTGAGGTGGCGGCGACAGCATTCGAGCGTCGCAAGCTGTTCCGCCGTGGTCAGGTTGTGAACGAACGCATTGCAACAACACACAATCAGCGCAAAACGACGGTCAAGCTGGAACGAAGTCATGCTGCCTTGGGTGACGCGGAGGGTCAGGCCGCGCGCCGCCGCTTTTTGTTGCAGCGTCGCCAGCATCGCCGGCGACAGGTCAAGCCCTTCAATGTCGATGCCGGCCGCGCGGCAGGGCAGCGTGATTCGGCCGGTGCCGCAGGCCACGTCGAGCACCGGGCCGTTTGCGGCGCGCGCCAGACCCAGATAGAAGTCGAGATCGTGGTCCAAGGCGCCGAGGACGACATCGTAGAGCGTGCCGTCGTCAAAGGGCGTAGCGGGTTCCGCGCGTGGCTTGGTTGGCATGGTCACTTCTTCCGAAGATCATGTTGATGATAATCTATGCAACGGCTGAGAGCGTGTGAAAAGCCAAGAGCCCACGGCGTCAGCCCCGTGGGCTCTTGCGTGACCTCAGGTCGGGGGCCGGCGTTGACGGGCAACGCCTGGCCCCCAAACCGTGTTGATTCGCTAACCGGCATTTCTAACCACCGGAGGACGGGTTTTCTAACCCGTCTGGCCATGGCGGGTTAGAAACCCCGCCCTCCGACTCCGCGCCGCTCATCACTATTGGTGAGAAATGCGGACTAAATGGTCGACGCGTTCCAGCTCCGAACGGCGCCGGCACCGACAAGTCCCTCGGGCTTATGGACAGACAGGGTGTACGCTCCGCAGGGGGGGCAGGGGCGCGATTCCAACGATTGCTGTTCGTAAATCGGGTGCTGCGCCATTCTTGTGGGGCAGACATTCCTGTCTGCCACTGAAGCCGCTGAATACGCAGGCAGACAAGAATGTCTGCCCCACAAAGACCAGCCGATTCCACAAGTTTGGCGGAGAACCGTAAATCGTCAGTGAGCAGGCCAGCTTCCACAGCCGTTCGCAGGCTGCGCATGAGATCGTGATCCGTTCCACGAGAGCACCATTCGTCGCGGGAATTTGAGCGGAGTTTTCCTACATTAAAGGAGCGTCCAGCTTCATTCGACAAAGTGACAATTGCTCTTATCGGCATTGGACGGAGACAACTTGAATGGCCGGTGCAAAAAGAACCTATCGGTTCACGTTTGGTCCGTGGAACATCAGCATGGGGGCGGACCCGTTCGGCCCGCCGGTGCGCCAGGAAGTCGCCTTCGCCGCCAAGATTCGCGAGTACAAGAAGCTCGGCTTCGACGGCGTGCAGTTTCACGATGACGACGTCGTGCCGGCCGATTTTGGTCCTGCGGAAACGATGAAGGGCGTCGCCAAGGTCAAGAAGATGCTCGACGGCGAAGGGCTCTTCTGCGAGTTCATCGCCCCGCGACTTTGGGAAGATCCCCGCACCATCGACGGCGGCTACACGTCCAACAGCGCTGCCGAGCGCAAGTACGCCATCGAGCGCTCGAAGCGGGCCATCGACATCGCCAATGCCATCGGCTGCCGCGACATGGTCCTGTGGCTGGCGCGCGAGGGGACGTACATCCGTGAGGCGAAAGAGCCGATCACCGCGGTCGGGCGGATCGTCGATGCCGTCAACGTCATGCTGGCCCACGATCCGAACATCCGCATCCTCGGCGAAATGAAGCCGAACGAGCCGATGGACCAGGCGTATTGTCCGACGGTCGGCCACTTCATGAGCCTGGTGTATCGCACGGCCGATCCCAAGCGTGTCGGCGTGTTGATCGAGTCGGCCCACTCGATCCTTGCGGGGCTTGATCCGTCCGACGACATGGCGTTTGCCCTGTGGCACGGCAAGCTGTGGAGCGTCCATCTCAACGATCAGAACGGCCTGAAGTACGATCAGGACAAGACGTTCGGCTCGGTCGATTTGCGGCGCGCGTTCAATACGGTCTGGGTGCTGGAACGCGGCGGCTTCGACGGCTGCGTGGGTCTCGATGTCAAGGCGATGCGCACGACGAAGCAAGCCGACCAGACGAAACACCTGGCGAACAGCAAGGCAATGTTCGAGCGGCTCGTGGAAGTGGTTCGCAGCGTCGAAGTTGCCAAGGTGGAGCGTTTTCGTGCCGAGCGTGATTACGAGGCGCTGGAGTTGTACATTTTGGAAACGCTGATGGGGAAGTGAGTTTCGCGCCGCTTGCGGCTTAGCCTGGATTGCGCACGGTTGGAGGGCGGGCTTTCCAGCCCGCCCAGATTATCGAGTTTTGAAGGGATGGGCGGGCTGGAAAGCCCGCCCTCCCTGGTTGTGCGCAATCCAGGTTAGCGAAACCAGTATCCCTCGGTTTCGCTAAGGCGCAAGCGGCGTTCAAGGGCAATTGCATGTCCTGGGCCTACGAGAAAGTTTCGACGCGCAGCTCCGGCATTATCTTGCATCCCACGTCATTGCCCGGTCCCTACGGCATTGGCGACTTGGGTTCGGCGGCGTACGCTTGGGTCGATACGCTCGCGCAGGCCAAGCAAAAGTGGTGGCAAATCCTGCCGCTCGGACCCACCGGCTACGCCGATTCACCCTACCAGTGCTTCTCCGCGTTCGCGGGCAACCCGCTGCTCGTCAATCCCGAGGCGTTGCGCGACGACGGCCTGATCGACGCCGGCGATCTGGAGGGTTGGTCGTTGCCGGCAGAGCGCGTCGATTTCGGTCCGGTGATCGAGCGCAAGAATCGGCTTCTCCAGCGCGCCTGGCAGAATTATCAGCAGGGCAGGGCGGGGCATTTGCGGTCGGAACTGGACGGGTTCTTGCGGCAGCATCATGCCTGGCTGAGCGATTTCGCCCTGTTCATGGCCTTGAAGGATGCGCAACAAGGCAAGAGTTGGCAGGATTGGCCGCGGCCGCTCAGGCTGCGCGATCCGCAGGCGCTGGCGACAGCGCGTGGCGAGCTGGCGGGCGGCATGGGGCTGCATCAATTTGGCCAGTTCTTGTTCTTCCGCCAGTGGCGCCGGCTGCGCGATTACGCTCATCAAAAGGGCATTCGCATCATTGGCGACATCCCCATTTTCGTCTCGGCCGATTCCGCCGACATTTGGGCCAATCCGCAGTTCTTCCAGCTCGATGAAGAGCGCCGGTCGCGCTTCGTTGCGGGCGTGCCGCCGGACTACTTCAGCGCGACCGGCCAACTCTGGGGCAACCCGCTCTACGATTGGGCGGCGCTGGAGCGGGCGAACTTCGGCTGGTGGGTCGCGCGTTTTCAGGCGCTGCTCGAATTGGTCGATATTGTCCGGTTCGATCATTTTCGCGGCTTCGAAGGCTATTGGGAAGTCCCCGCCGGCCGGCCCGACGCTGTCGTCGGCCGTTGGGTGAAGGCGCCCGGCGCAGCGCTGCTGGCGACCGTGGAAAAGGCGCTGGGCCGGTTGCCGATCATTGCCGAGGATCTGGGCGTGATCACGCCGGAGGTGCTGGCGCTGCGCGAGCGCTTCAAGCTGCCCGGCATGCGCGTTTTGCAATTTGCCTTCGGCGACAAGCCGACCAACGCCTACTTGCCGCACAATTATGACGCCAACACCGTCGTTTACACCGGCACGCACGACAATGACACGACGCGCGGCTGGTATCGGGCAACCGCGGAAAAGGAGCGCGACCACGTGCGCCGCTACCTGGCCCGCGACGGCAGCGACGTGGCCTGGGATTTCATCCGCACGGCGTGGTCGTCGGTCGCGGACTGCGCGATCGCGCCCTTGCAGGACGTGCTGAACCTGGGGGCCGAGGCGCGCATGAACACGCCGGGCCGGGCCGCGGGCAACTGGAGTTGGCGTTTTCAGGCGCCGCAATTGCACGCGGCGCTGCTGGCGCGCTTGGCGGAGTTGACGGAACTGTATGGCCGCGCGTAGTCGGATGTGGCTTGCCGTTTGGCGCAGACAATGAACCTTCACAACTGCTGGTTCAGCGCGAACGCTAAACGGCAAGCCGCGGATCATGGACACCGGCGCTGCAGCCATGTATCAACCCGTTGCCACGCCTGGTTGCGCAATCCTGTGTAGAAATGATCGGCGCCGGGCACGACGTCCACTTCGATGTTCGGCTTTTCGAATCCCATGCGGCGCACTTCGTCCGGAGCTTGTTGAAACGCCATAATGTTCTCGATTTCGGCACCGCCGAAGAGGAACAAGGTTGGACAGGCGACGGCAGCGAGAAAGTTCAGGTAATTGTAACGCTCATCGGGCCCATATTTCTCGACGTAACCGGCCGCGGTGATGACGAACGGCAACGGCAGCTTCACTTCCAGGAGTGTCTGCGGCTGGCCTTGCCGGATCATATCTTCCGCGCGTCGGTACATGTTCAGGAACGCTGCGGCGTGTTCGCTTTGACAAAACCACGAATACGACAGCCGCGGCGGCGACACGGCGATCACGGCCGCGATGCCGAGGTTTGGTAATTGTGTCAGCGCGTACAAGCACTTGACCGCGCCCAAACTGTGGCCGAGCAGGGCGATGCGCGGGCCGACGTATTGCCTCAGCCACGCAACCCATCCTGCCAGATCGTGGCGACAATCGTCGACGATTTCGTAGGCCGCGCCGTGCCGCACCGCGCCCTTGGCGGTGACCAGCGTACTGATGCCGTCGTGGCCGCGCGTGTTGGCGCGCAGGGCCGCGACGCCGCGCCGGGCTAGGTTGGTCGCCAACAGCTCGAAGAACGTGGAGCTGTAGAAATTGCCGCCGGTGCCGTGGATGAGGACGACGGCGTCGAGATCGAGCGACTTGGTTGCATCGGCGGCAGGACGGTTCAGCGCGCCGTCGAGCGTGCAGCCGTCGGGCGTGGTGGCGCGAACGAGTTCGACAAGCACGGCCATTTCTCCTGAGAAGCGCGCAGCCGCTAACCGGCATTTCTCACCACGGGAGGACGGGTTTTCTAACCCGTCTGGCCATGGCGGGTTAGAAAACCCGCCCTCCGACACCGCGCAGCTCATCACTATTGGTGAGAAATGCCGGCTAAGCGAACATTCTATGCATGGATGATGAGAGGATAGTCAAACCGGAGAATTGCGGCGAAGATTGCCGAGCGATCCGATCGCAGCGCTTGCGCGCACGGCGCAAAAAAAATAGCGATGACGCAGCCCTGCATCATCGCTATCCCTCAGGTTGGTCAACTCAAATCGGCTGTTCGGCAAGGTGAGACGGCATCCTGCCTCGCATTTTTGGGTCGGACCACCCCTTGGCAACAGTCTTTCTATCGACCATTGGTGCTTGAAACTTCAAGGAAAGGGAACGTCGCTTGCGGCGGATCACGACAGTTTGCGCACCGCTTCCTTGAACACGTCAATGCAGGCGCGCACGTCGGCGGTCGGGTCTTGCGGATTGGCTTCGTATTCGATGCTGATGTAGCCGCCGAAGCGCACTTCGCGCAGGGCACGCAACACCTCGGGCACATTCAGCACGCCGCGGCCGTAAACCACGTCGGTGCGTTTGGCGTTGTCGTGGTCCTTCAAATGCAGGCCGAAGTTGCGGGCGCCCATGTGACGCACTTGCTGGGCGGGATCGAGGCGGAGATTGTGCGGCGCTTGCGCGCAGCGAATGAGATGGCCGGTGTCCAGGCAGGTGCCGATCAGCCGGTGGTGCGCGGCGACCGCCTTCATGATGATCTCGGCGGAATGCCACTGGTGCAAACGGTTGCCGCCGCTCGGCCCGTGTGGATGGATGGCGATGCCGATGCCGAACTCGCCGACGAGCCGATCGAGGCTGTCGAAGCTCTCGGGGCTCGGATCGGCGCTGAGGTAGCGGACGCCGAGCTTGCGGGCGAACTCGAACTTGCGGCGGTTGGCGGCGTGGTCCTTCGAGAAGCCTTCGACGCCGAAGGCGATCGGCGTGACGCCGTAGCGGAAGCAGAGAGCGCGGGCGGCGTTGATCTGCTCGTCGGTGCTGGCGAGCGGCACGTGGGCGTTGTAGAACTCGACGAAGTGCAGGCCGAGTTGCTGGATGCGTTCAAGGGTCCGTTCGAGATTGAATTGCCGATAGGTGTAGCTTTGCATGCCGACGATGAAGCCGCCGAAGGGATCGGGGCCTTCGGCAGTTCGGGCGGTGTCGGGTTGGGCGGCGCCGGCGGCATCGGCTGCGGCGAGGCCGGCGGCGGCCGCGGCGCCGGCTTGCAGAAACTGGCGGCGCGGGAGCAGGTTCGCGGGGTTCATGGAATCTCCTGGTGAGAGTCGATGCGACTGTGACATTCTCTTGGGTATCATGCCGGACGATGCGCGTCAAGCGCCGAGGGTTTCTGGAGGCGAGCGCCCTAGTGCTATGTCACACGTCGAATGATGGATCACAAGAGCCGCGCACGAAGTAAGCGGCTGCGAGTGGGCCGCTTACTTCGTGCGCGGCTCTTACTTCTGGCGACTCATCAATTCATGCGTGACAGAGCACTAGCGTAAGCCCGACGTGGCAGAGACCAGGCAGGACAGCGCATCCACGTCGGGCTTACGCTAGTGCTAT
>ORMF011228480.1_pt1 | contig 13885 bp, 10 predicted proteins | sample 1779871 | NCBI WGS metagenome assembly ORMF01 (sample SAMEA104232316, study PRJEB22302) | groundwater metagenome | biome: forest; feature: aquifer; material: groundwater | place: USA | collected 2011-08-07 | depth 5.4 m | reverse complement strand
GAATTTAAGGGTTAAATGGTCAACCGGTTCGTCGGTTTGCGTGGTTTTGACGGCAAAAGGATATCCCGGAGAATACGAAAAAGGAAAAGTCATTTATGGCCTTCCAAAGCCATTTGCAAGGGGTGGCCTTGTAAATGCTGTTATGGCGTTCCATTCGGGAACGAAGATATTAAATGGGAAACTCGTTACGAATGGTGGAAGAGTTATGGGTGTTACCGCAAACGGACCTAATCTCAACAAAGCGATTACGAATACATATAAACATATAGGAGGAAATGGAATTCATTTTTCCGGAATGCATTACAGACATGATATCGGGAAAAAAGGATTATGAAGATGATTAACAGGATTGAGGTAGAACACAAAATTTCTGTCGATTGCTCAATTTTCGTTTATACAATAAATAAATTTTTTACAAATCCACAGCTGAAGTTGATCGCAACCTCGCTCTCTAACCCTTTAACCCAGAGAACGGGGATAAATTGCGCTCTGTCACCTAAAAAATTCTGGTGGTGTATCGAAATCGGCTTTTTGCCGGGTGTAACCGATAATGTGGGTGCAACCGCAAGGGAAATTATTGAAGATTTATTAAACGTAAGATTTGACCAAGACGAGGATGTTTATAGTTCGAAAATTATGTTTATCCTGAGCCCTAAAAAGATTAAAGAAGTAAAAAAAATAGCCGATCAACTCTATAATCCCCTGATCCAGCGATGCCAAATTAAAAGTTATGATCAATTCAGGAAAGACGGTGGTATGAATAAAGTAGTTCCGGAAGTGCTTCTTTCCGAATCTCCTAGGACAGAATATATAGATTTGAACGTTTCCGACGGGAAGCTTATAGAAATTAGCCGTAGAAGGGTTTTAGCTTTAACCCTGCCTTATATGAAAGCAATTCAGTCGCATTTTTTGCACCTTGGTAGAAATCCCACTGACATTGAGATTGAATCTATAGCTCAAACATGGTCGGAGCACTGTAAACATATAATATTTAACTCCCCAATAGATGAAATTAAGGAAGGATTATTTAAAAGATATATAAAGGGAGCAACAGAAAAAATAAGAAGGGAAAAAGGAAAAAACGATATATGCGTGTCTGTTTTTAAAGATAATTCCGGAGCAATTGGATTTGATGATAAATATCTTCTTACCCACAAAGTGGAAACACATAACAGTCCCTCTAGTCTTGATCCATTTGGAGGAGCTATTACAGGAATAGTCGGAGTTAACCGTGATACGATCGGATTCGGGCTGGGGGCAAAACCGATTGCTAACTTTTACGGATTTTGTCTTGCCGACCCCAAAACTGACGTTTCTTTTTATAGAGATATAGGTTTAACTCAAAAGATGCTAAGTGGCAGGCGCATCATGGACGGGGTCATAGAGGGAGTAAACGTTGGAAGTAATCAGTCGGGTATTCCAACACCGTTGGGATTTGTTTATTTTGATGAAAGATACAGAGGTAAACCATTGGTATTTGTAGGAACCTTAGGCTTGATTCCTAGAAAAGTTAATGGTAGACACTCACATGCTAAACAAGCAATAATCGGAGATTATATAGTAATGATCGGAGGAAGAGTAGGTAAAGACGGTATTCACGGAGCAACATTTTCTTCCGAGGCTTTAAGTTCCGGAAGTCCGGTAACAGCTGTTCAGATAGGCGACCCCATTACCCAAAAGAAATTATCTGACGCAATTGTTAAAGAGGCAAGAGATTTGGGTTTATACAACAGTATTACCGATAACGGTGGAGGAGGCCTTTCCTGTTCTGTGTCTGAGATGGCAAAAGAATCTGGCGGGTGCAAAGTGTATCTGGACAAAGTTCCTCTTAAATATCCGGGACTAGCCCTCTGGGAAATTTGGCTTTCTGAATCGCAGGAAAGGATGACTCTGGCTGTTTCCCAAAAAAAATGGAATAGGTTGAAGAAGTTATTGGAAAACCGCGGCGTGGAAGCAACCGTCATAGGAAAATTTAACGACACTGGTAAGTGTCAGGTATATTACGGGAGCGAGTTGATAATGGATCTGGATATGGAATTTTTGCACGAGGGATTGCCTAAAATTAAGTTAACAAGTTCCAAACCCGCTGCAAAAAAAAGAATCCCTCAAATACTTCGGGACAATAATCTTACAAAACAACTTCTTTTGACGATGGAAAACCTTAATATAGCCAGTTACGAGTTTATTTCCCAACAATACGACCACATAGTACAGGGAAATTTGGTGCTTGGGCCGCTCCAGGGGAGAGGTAGAGTCAATAGCAATACGGCTGTAGTAAGGCCGATATTGAATTCGAATAGAGGAATTGTTTTATCATATGGTTTGCATCCTTCTTACAGTGATATTGATACTTATCATATGGCTGCTTCTTGTATTGATACGGCGATAAGAAATGCGGTTGCAGCAGGAAGCAATCCGGAAAAAATTGCACTTCTGGATAATTTCTGCTGGTGCGATAGTTACAATCCGGAAAGATTGGGTCAACTAAAACAGGCAGCAAAAGCCTGCTATGATTATGCCGTTTCTTATGGTGCTCCTTTCATTTCAGGCAAGGACAGCATGTTTAATGATTTCAGCGGATTTGATAAAAAAGGAAATCCGATAAAAATTTCTATCCCACCAACTCTTCTTATTTCCTCTGTTGGTATAATCGAAGACGTTGAAAAAACTGTTTCTTTGGATGTTAAGATACCTGGTGATTTGATATACCTACTGGGAATAGCTTCAGGTAATATAGGAGAGGTTAATGCCGAACAGAATCTTAAGTTGTATAAAGCTGTTTACGAATGCATCCAAAAAGGATTGATTGCCTCAAGCATAAGTGTAGGACGTGGCGGGCTTGTAATAGCTCTGGCAAAAAAAGCGATGGGAGGGATGTTGGGAATAAAAATTACACTAGCAAGTACAGATGGTCTTTTTTCCGAAAGTCCGGGCAGAATATTAGTTAGCCTCGCTCCTGCTAATAAAAAAGAATTTGAAAGGTTAATGAATGGGAACAAATTTAAATTGATAGGAGTCGTATGCAGAAATAATAGTTTTGAAGTAATCGGGCCTACGGGAAAAAACATCATAAAAACAAGCGTAGATGAACTATTAATTCATTACAGAAAAACCTTTCATGAGAAAGCCTAAAGTATTGATATTTTCCGGTTACGGATTAAACAGCGAAGAGGAGACGAAGTTTGCATTCGACTGGGTCGGAGGTATATCTGATATTGTCCATATTAATGATTTAATAGAGGGTAAATTCTCTCTTTCCGACTACCAGATATTAGCTTTTCCGGGAGGGTTTGCCTATGGTGACGATACGGGATCAGGTAATGCCTACGCGAATAAAGTACGTAACCACCTCTTTGAGAAACTAATGAAATTTACTGATAAAGACAAATTGATAATCGGAATATGTAATGGTTTTCAGATTTTGGCACGCCTTGGCATATTTCCGGTTAAAGTTGCGTTGATGCAAAACGATTCAAAAAAATATACCGTCCGATTTGTTGATTTGAAAGTAGAAAACACATTTTCACCTTGGCTGAAAAATATTGATACTCTTTCCATCCCCATTGCTCACGGAGAAGGAAAGTTTTACGCGGAAGGAAATGTTTTAAAAGAGCTTAATAAAAGAAGGTTAATAGCGTTAAGATATATTTACGGTAAAATGTGCAAATACCAAAATTTACCGGCCAACCCAAATGGAGCTCTTGAGGATATAGCAGGCATAACCGATGAAACGGGAAAAATATTCGGGCTTATGCCGCATCCAGAACGGGCTATGTTTTTTACCCAGCTTCCCAACTGGCCGCTTTTGAAAGAAATATACAATCGTCAGGGTATAAAAATCCCAAAGGAAGGACCTGGGTTAAAAATTTTCCAAAACGCGATCAGTTATTTCTTATGACGAAAAGCAAAATAACGTACCAAAAATCAGGAGTGAATTATGATCTGGTGGATCCCGTAAAAAAACTTGCCCAGGAAATGGGATTTATGACGGCAGGTAACATTAGATCTACAGGCTTCAAGGAAAAAAGCGAGAGCCGCGGCGAATCGGCATATGTCATAGAATCAGCTGATTGTTTCTTTGCGTTTGTTTCCGAAGGGTTGGGTACCAAAAATTTAATTGCGGATGAAGTAAGAAAAATAACGGGAAAAACTTATTATGACGCGATCGCACAAGACTGTGTCGCAATGATAATTAATGACTTAATTACGGTCGGTGCCAGACCGTTGACTGTTATGGTGTATTGGGCGGTTGGCGATTCCGGTTGGTTTAACGATAGTAAAAGAGCTTCGGATTTGGTAAAAGGTTGGAGAAAAGCGTGTGATTTAGCAGGAGTTTCTTGGGGAGGAGGAGAAACACCTGTTCTTAAAGATATTGTTTATCAGGAAACTATTGATTTGGCAGGCAGCGCCTTCGGACTGATTAAACCTAAAAAAAGAATTGTACTTGGAGATAAATTGAAAGCTGGTGATGTAATAATCTTCTTTGAATCAAGCGGAATACACGCCAACGGTTTAACACTGGCAAGAAAAATCGCAAAAAACCTTAAAGCTGGTTACGCGACCAAACTACCAAATGACAAAACGTATGGAGAGGAACTTCTGAAACCGACAATAATTTATAGTAATCTTATAAATGACCTTTTGGTAAACGGTGTTGAAATTCATTATCTGGTGAATATCACCGGCCACGGTTGGAGAAAGCTAATGCGGGTAAAAAAGGAGTTTAGTTATGTTTTGGAACAAGTGCCTCCAGTTTCAGGTTTATTTAAATTCATGCAAAAAAATTCGGCACTTACAGATCGCGAAATGTATGGAACGTTTAATATGGGAGCGGGTTTTGCCGCTTATGTTGATACCAAAGATTCTATAAAAGTCTTAAGCATTGCCAGGAAAAATAAGATAAACGCATGGCTTGCCGGTTATGTCGAGAAAGGCAAGAAGAAAGTAATAATTCAGCCATTAAATATTATATTTCAGGAAAAAGATCTGCAAATCAGATGAAGCACTATACATTAGCTACATTAGCATCACATTCGTGTCTGCAGATACTTAAGGGAGCAAAAGACGAAGGATTTAAAACCCTTGCGATTGTTACACCCGATCGCCTGTCTTTATATCAAAGATTTTCTTTCATTGACGATTTCTTTGTCTTGGATAATTTCAAGAATTTATTTGATGTCCAGAGTGAGTTAAGGAAAAAAAACATCATCATAATTCCTCACGGTTCGTTTGTGGCTTATTTGGGTGAAGACTATAATAATAGACTTACTCTTCCGAACTTTGGAAGTAAAAAAATACTCGAATGGGAGGCAGACAGATTAAAACAGATGGAATGGCTTAAGCAGTCCGGGATTTTTGTACCAAAAATATATAATAATTCATCCGAAATAAATCAGCTTGCGATAGTGAAACTGTTCGGCGCCAAAGGAGGAAGCGGGTATTTTTTGGTGAAGGACAAAAGCGATTTCGAAAAAAAGATAAGCAGGTTTTCTGATCAAAATTACATTATCCAGCAGTATATGGTAGGTACTCCCGTTTATCTACAATATTTTTATTCGAGAATAAAAAAAAGGATTGAACTGATGGGAGTTGACAGAAGATATGAGACCAATGTGGATGGTTTATCCAGAATTCCTAAAAGTTATAGTAGTAGTATCGATATAGAACCTACATTTACCGTAATCGGTAATTTTCCCATCGTGATACGCGAGTCGCTTTTAAGTACGGTCTATGAAATGGGAGAGAAGGTTGTGAAGACTTCCTTAGACTTAATTCCGCCAAAAGGATTATTCGGACCGTTTTGTCTTGAAACGATTATAACCAAAAATCAGAAGTTCTATTGTATAGAGATTTCATGTAGAATTGTTGCGGGGACTAACCTCTATATTTCCGGTTCTCCTTACTCTGATATGATTTACGGTGAGCCTATGAGTACAGGAAGAAGAATCGCAAGGGAAATAAAAGAGGCAATAAAAGAGAAAAAACTTAACTTAATTTTAGATTAATATGAGTTTACCGATAATAGCAACATTGGGCGGGCATTCGGCTTTGGAAATATGTCTGGGCGCAAAGAAGCAGGGATTTAATACCCTGGTAATAGTCCAAAAAGGAAGGGCGAAAATCTACACCAAATACTTTCATGGTTTAATTGATGAAAGTATTATGGTTGATTCATTTGCAGAAATTACGCATCCGAAGGTTACCAACCAACTAAAAGCTAAAAACGTTATTTTCATTCCCCACCGTTACTGCCAGGTTTATTGCGATCTAAGCAAACTGGAGACTGATTTCCCGATTACAGTTTTCGGCAATAAGTTTCTCTTAAAGTTCGAGGAGAGGGAAGGCAAATTTACTCAATATCAGATTATGGATAGGGGAGGTATCCCTTACCCCGGAAAAATTAAAGATCCCAAAAAAATAGACAGATTATCGCTGGTCAAGGTAAATGAAAAAGAGAGGAAATATGAAAGGGCCTTTTTCTTTGCCAGCTCTTACGATGAGTACAAAGAAAAATCCTGGCATCTTTTGCGGGAGAAAAGAATAGATAAAGAAGCTCTCACAAACTGCACCATAGAGGAATATCTGATAGGAGCGCAAATAAATTTTAACTTTTTTTACTCGATTTCAAGCGATAAAATAGAATTATTGGGTACGGATATTAGACGACAGACAAATATAGACGGGTTAATGAGGATTCCTGCACGACAACAGCTTGATATTGAACACATTTTATACCCATCATATATAGAAGCGGGTCATATCGCAGTAACGGTCAAAGAGTCTCTCCTTGATAGAGCATTTGAGCTTGCCGAAAGAGTGGTTTCTGCAACAAGAAAATTAGTAAGACCGGGAATAATCGGTCCGTTTGCCCTGCAGTGTGCGATCATACCAGGGCCCCCCAAGGAAAAAATAGTTGTTTATGATTTGTCACTTCGCATACCCGGTTCACCGGGAACGAGTTTTACACCATACAGTCAATATCAATTCGGACATCCTGTAAGTTTCGGCGAACGGATTGCAATGGAGATAAAAGAGGCAATAAAACTTAGAAAATTAGATAAAATTACAACATGATAAACGTTAATGACGAGCACAAATTATTATCTGTTTGCATTCTTGACGGACGGAACAAAGAAAAAATGGATAAGGTTTCTGAGTATTTTTCCGAATTTGCATTGATTAGGCAAAGAGCCCGTGTAGAAATTCAATATTTAATTTTTTTGTCCAAAAATACTCATATATTAAGAAAACTAAAAACAAAAGAGATTATTTATCTCAATAATATATGGAAAGATTTCAGTATTGAAGACGCAAAAAAAGTTAAAGGATTCGAGGTTAAAATAAATCATGATGTAAAGGCGATTGAATACTTTTTGCAGGTGAAGTTAGAAAAGACTTCTTTGAAAGATATAATTCCATATATTCACTTCGGTTTGACCTCATATGATGTCAATATTCCTTCGTACGCTTTAATGCTGAAGGAATTTGGGAATGATATTTTAATTCCTCAAATTCGAAGATTGCTTATGTCACTTAAGGAATTGATTGTGAAGACAAAAAATATGTACATGCTGGGGCGTACTCACGGACAGCCTGCTTTACCAACCACAATGGGGAAGGAGCTTTCTGTTTTCTATAAAAGAATTACATCTGAAGTGAAGATTTTATCCAATCACAAATTTGAAGCGAAACTCAGCGGAGCCGTAGGGAATTATAATGCTTTAGTATTTGTCTATCCGAATTATGACTGGATAAAGTTGAGCGAAAAGTTTATAACTTCTTTGGGATTGACACCTTATACGGTGACGACCCAGATAATGCCTTATGATAATTGGTTGAGATATTTCGACGGTATAAAAAGGCTTAACAATATACTACTTAATTTAGTAATTGATATCTGGTGGTATATAAGTTTCGAATATTTTCTTCAAAAGAAAAAAGAGGAAGAGGTAGGTTCTTCAACTATGTCTCACAAAATCAATCCGATCACATTCGAAAACGCGGAGGGAAATCTTCAGCTTGCTAATTCTCTATTTGATTTTTTTGTAAAAAAACTCGCGGTTACCCGATTACAAAGGGATCTTTCAGACAGTACGGTCAAACGAGATTTTGGACTTGCTTTCGGTTTTACACTCCTTTCTTGGGATAGTATTCTTTCCGGGCTTTCAAGAATATCTCCTCATTCGGAAAAAATGAAATATGATTTGGATAATCATTGGGAGGTATTTTCCGAAGGAATACAAACATATTTGCGTTCGAAAGGATTGAGAGATGCTTATGAAGTATTGAAAAAGGAAACCCGCGGCAAGACTTATTCAAAAGAAGAGTTTTACAGATTAATTGACAAATTACCCATTGAGGATAAAGACAAGGAAAAACTTAAAATTAAAAATTTATCGGAATACTCAGGTTTAGCCGAAAAACTGGCGGAAATAGCTATTAAATGATATTACCGACTATTATTATAGGTGCACAGTGGGGTGATGAAGGAAAAGGTAAAATTGTTGATAGTCTATCTAAATATTCGGATATAGTAGTCAGGTTTAACGGTGGCAATAACGCAGGTCACACAGTTGTAGTAAACGGTGAAAGATTTCCTCTTTCTCTTCTGCCGTCAGGGGTTGTACAGCGCAAGAAATTATTTATTGCTCAAGGTGTAGTGATTACACCTCAGGTTTTACTTTCTGAAATAGAATCTTTCCAAAAAAGAGGACAAAAGATAGACCTGACTATCGATGGACGTGCAAATATAGTCATGCCATACCATAAACTTTTGGATGCAGCAACAGAAACAAGCAAAGGTGACAAAAAGGTCGGCAGTCTCAAACTTGGGATAGGTTACTGTTATGAAGACAGAAACAACAGACACGGAATAAGACTTGAAGATCTGGTCAATCCAAAAATTTTCAAAGAGAAACTTGAAATAGAATTTATCGGGGTAAAAAAAAGAATCGAGGCAGTCTATGATTTTAAAGTTGAGACTACCGTTTCTGATATATATAGCGAATATAAACCTTACGGATTACGGCTTAAAAAATACATGGGTGATGTAAGTCGTGATATTAATTTGAGTCTAGGGCGTAAAAAAATCCTTTTTGAAGGAGCGCACGGAACCTTTCTTGACGGTAATTTTGGGACTTATCCATATACGACGGCTGTAAATACAATTTCAGGCAGCGTATTTTCGTATGTTGGTTTTCCTCCCCAAAAACTTAACGTAGTAGGTGTTGTCAAAGCATACACTACCCGTGTTGGAAGCGGGCCGTTTCCGACCGAACTCTTTGATGAGACAGGTAGTTATATTCAGGAAAAAGGCGGAGAATTCGGTACTGTTTCCAAAAGACGAAGGCGGTGCGGCTGGCTGGATATGGTGATGCTTAAATATTCTCACAGACTCAACGGTTTCGACACTTTGGTATTAACAAAACTTGACGTACTTAATGGACTTTCTGAAATCAAGATTGCAACTTCTTATAAATTAAAGGATAAAAAAATAAATGAATTTCCATCTTCTTTATCCACACTTGAGAAATGCCGTCCTGTTTATAGTAGATATCCTGGTTGGAAAGAGGATATATCAGGGATAAGAAAATATGAAGAATTACCCGGAAACTGCCGAAATTATATAGAAACAATCGAAAAAATGTCAGGTGTACCGGTAAAATATATCTCTTTAGGGAGAGAAAGGAATCAAATATGCCAAAAACCTATCCGATAGGACTGACTTATGATGATGTACTTTTAAAACCAATGAGGAGTAAAATCGCTCACCGTAGGGATGTTGATACTTCAACACAACTTACAAAAGACATCAAATTAAAGATACCGTTTATCTCTGCAAATATGGATACGGTTACCGAAAGCGCCATGGCAATTTCACTAGCGCATGCAGGCGGAATTGGAATAATACACCGTTTTATGACTATTGAAAGTCAAGTCGGAGAAATCAAAAAAGTAAAACGTCATGAAGGATTTATTCTTTATAAACCGTTTACTTTGTCAACGAACGCTACACTTCTAGATGCTAGAAATCAAGCTGAGAAGAATAAGGTAGAGAGTTTCATCGTAGTTGATGAAAAAGATAGAGTCGTAGGTATAGTAACCAGGCGCGATATGATTTTTCAGAATCAGCTTGATATTCCAATTACAAAGTTAATGACACCGTTTAATAAGTTGGTTTATAGTGCTCCAAATACAACTGTAGAACAAGCAAAAAGCCTTCTTTTAAAAAACAAAATAGAGAAAATACCGCTGATTGATGAGAAAAAAGCATTGAAAGGACTTATAACTTCAAGAACTTTGGAACACACAACCCGATATCCAAATTCTACCAAAGATAAATATGGCAGGCTCAGAGTAGGAGCAGCAATCGGTGCTGTGGGAGATTATCTAGAACGAGCAACTGAATTTGAGAAAGCCGGAGTTGACGTTTTAGTAATTGATGTAGCACATGGACATAATGAAGTTGCATTAAAAGCTGTTGCTCGTATAAGAAAGTCTTTTCCCTATATAAATCTCATCGGAGGCAACATTGCAACGAGTGAAGGAACACGGGACTTAATTAAATTGGGTATTGACGCAGTTAAAGTAGGAATCGGTCCGGGCGGGCTTTGTACGACCCGTGTCGTTACAGGAGTTGGTGTGCCTCAATTTACTGCGGTAGTCGAATGCAGCAGGATGGCTAATAAATATAATATTCCCATAATTGCCGACGGCGGAACAAATTACCCCGGCGACATCACCAAGGCGATAGCTGCAGGAGCTTCTTCTTGTATGCTGGCAGGCTGGTTTGCGGGAACGGATGAATCACCTGGAGGGATTATCATGCGCGGAGGCTTAAAATACAAAGCTCATCGCGGTGCGGCATCGTTTTTGGCCGTCTCCGACCGTAAAATAGAAGAAGGAGAGATTACCAGTGATGATAAATTAAATACTATAGTTCCGGAAGGAGTTGAAGCCCTTATTCCTTATAAGGGAAAAGTAACAGACGTTATCAGTCAACTTTTGCGCGCACTTAGATCCGGCATGAGCTATTGCAATGCAAAAAATATTCCCGGACTGCATAAAAACGCCAATTTTATCAAAATCACGGAAGCCGGTTTCAGAGAAAGCAAGTCTCACTCCGTATAAGAGGAATAAATAGCCGCAAGAAGCCCTTTTTCAAAAATAGAGGGAATAATGCGGTTAGGGTTCGGATGAGGGACAAGAGAGGCAATTCTTATTGCAATTTTAACTTTCAATTCCATAGTTAATCGCTTATTTGTCTTAATCAAGCCTTTGAAAAGCCCGGGATAAACCAGCGCATTATTGATTTGGTTGGGATAATCGCTTCTTCCCGCAGCTATCACAGAAACTCCCCATTTTTTAGCTAAATTTGGTTTTATTTCCGGGTCGGGATTAGATAGCGCAAAAACTATGGATGATTTATTTAAATTAGTAATTATTCCTTTGGTAAAGAGATTCTTTGTCGAAACGCCGATCAAAACGTCCGCATTTTTTGCTGCTTTTTGGAGGCCTCCTATGATGTTTTCAGGATTCGTGAGTGTAGCAAGTTCTTGTTTATGGATAGGAAGAGATGACCGTTTTGGCGATAATATACCTTTACTATCTAGAACGATTATTTTTTTTACTTTATAAAAAAGCAGTAATTTAGTAATGGCGTATCCAGCCGCACCACTACCTACAATCACGATTTTGCACTCGGAAATGTTTTTCCCTACAACTTTGACCGCATTTAAAAGAGCTGCTAAAACCGCAATTGAAGTAGCATGCTGGTCATCATGAACGACAGGAATATCAAGATTTTGCAGTTTTTTTTCTATCTCAAAACAGCGGGGACTTCCAATATCTTCAAGATTAATGGCACCAAAAACAGGAGAAATATTTCTTATTATGGAAATAATTTCATTTGTATCTTGCGTATTCAGACAAATGGGAAATGCATCCAAATCTCCAAATTCCTTGAAGATTGCGCATTTCCCTTCCATAACAGGTATAGCCGCAAGCGGTCCGATATTACCTAATCCCAGAACCGCTGATCCGTCAGTAACTACCGCAACTGTATTTTTCTTAATAGTCAAATCTCTGATGGAGTCGGGATGACGGTATATATATTTAGAGACTGATGCGACACCGGGAGTGTATAAAAGAGAGAGCATTTTTTTAGTTTTAATTGGTACTTTGGAAATTGTTGATATTTTCCCATTGAGTTTACGGTGCATAGCAAGACTTAAAGAGCTGATGTTCATTTGATATTTGGTGTTGTTAACGAAGAGGGAGAGAAAATTTTTTTATTCCTGACAAGATTCCTGATAGGTATTCCTTTTGCCAGAGATTTATTAACCAATTCAGCAGTTTTTCTATAACCAAGCTTAGGATTTAATACAGCGGCAACACCTGTACTTTTCTCAAACCAATTTTTACACATATTATCGTTTGCTTCTATTCCTATAACACATTTTTTGGTAAAGACTTCGATTGCATTTGTCAAAAGCTTGATTTGGGTAAGTACGTTATGCGCAATAAGAGGAAGAAAGATGTTAAGTTCTAATTGCCCTGACATGCTTGAAAGAAGGATAGCCTGATCGAGTCCGATCACTTGAAAACAAACCATGGTCAGCATTTCAACTATCGACGGATTGATTTTCCCCGGCATGATCGATGATCCCTCTTGAACAGGAGGAAGTTTAATCTCCGCAATACCTCCACTTGGTCCGGAGGAAAGTAACCGTAAATCGTTTCCGATTCTAATAAAAGTTTGTGCCAATGTTCTTAAAGATGCACTGAAATGCAGGAAATCCGCCGTATTTTGCATAGATTCAAAAAGGTTATCAGGCGATTTGAGGTGAAATGCAGTTAAGCTAGAAAGTTCTTTTATCATCATCGCTTTATAGCGGGGATGGGTATTAATACCCGTACCCACGGCTGTTCCTCCGATTCCGATACGAAGAAGTGATACTTTTGCCTGATCAATTCTATTCAGGTCGTTTATAATGGCCGTTTTATAACCTGAAAATTCCTGGCCGAGAGTTACAGGTAGAGCATCCTGCAGATGGGTTCTTCCTGTTTTAATGATTTTTGAGAACTTTTGCTCTTTATCTGAAAATGCGTTTATTAAATCTTTTAGATTAGAAATAAGTAGAGGAATGAGTTTAAGGGCAGATAAACGGATAGCCGTAGGAATGACGTCATTGGTTGATTGGGACATATTCACGTGGTCATGAGGATCGATGAAGCGATAGCTGCCTAGTTTTGCACCTAGTATTTCATTGGCTCGGTTGGCGATTACTTCATTGATATTCATATGGTGGGAAGTTCCTGCTCCTGCTTGATAGGGATCAACTACAAACTGGTCCAAAAATTTTCCCGAGAGTATTTCGTTGCAGGCAGCAGTTATGGCTTGGGATAATTTTTTATCCAACAGTTTAAGTTCATAATTAACTTTTGCTGCTGCTTTTTTTATTAATACCAAGGCAAAAGTATATTCCTGATAGGGGATTTGGCCGCTTATGGAAAAATTATTTATCGCCCTTTGGGTTTCTATACCGTAGTAAGTATCCTTCGGAACCTTGATTTTACCAAGAGCGTCTTTCTCAATTCTGAACTTTTTCATCCATTACATGATATGGTTCTTTCAAAATTTGTCAACATGAGGTATGTTTAATAGTACCGTTATAAAATGTCTAAGTACTATACTCCCAGGAAAACAAGATATCTGTATGACCCGAATTCTTCGGAGATATTCAGGTTAAGCAGAAGTAAAATCGATCTTTACATAAATTGTCCTCGGTGTTTCTACCTCGATAGGAGATTAGGTATTACGCCTCCTCCGGGGTTTCCATTCAGCCTGAATTCTGCGGTCGACAAACTACTGAAAAAGGAATTT
>ORMF010829910.1_pt1 | contig 13891 bp, 12 predicted proteins | sample 1779871 | NCBI WGS metagenome assembly ORMF01 (sample SAMEA104232316, study PRJEB22302) | groundwater metagenome | biome: forest; feature: aquifer; material: groundwater | place: USA | collected 2011-08-07 | depth 5.4 m | reverse complement strand
GTGGTGCGAAACTTGTATTTTCCAAGCGAAAAATCGCGCGGCCGGGGGTAAAAGCGCTTGGCATCCACGCCGTCGCCTTTGCCGGTGTCCCCGTGGCAGCGGGCACAGTACTGGCCGTAGGCTGCCTTACCTGCTTCGAGATCAGGCTTGGGGCGCTCCGCCGAAGCCTGGCTTGCAGGCAAAAAGAGCGTTGCTAGGATAATGGGAAGGATATTTAAGGACGCGTTTCGAGCCATGGAATGTTTGGGTATTCTAACGGAAGGCGGAAGGTTCGTCAACGCACCATGGTGTCTGGCACTTTATTCTATGGATGAAAGCCTATGCGCCGCTTGGGTGGGCTGGGTGGAGGCTCCATGAGCATTCGAATGGCATCAAATACTTCCCGAAATTGTATGTCATATTTCCGCTCTAGTTGCTCTAATTTCTTTGCTAATTCTTTGTGTGTTGCCAGGATTCGCCTCAGCCGTACAAATGTCCTCATGATCTGTATGTTAACTTGGATGGCTCTGCGACTGCGGAGAACACTCGATAACATCGCAATTCCTTGCTCAGTAAAAGCGTACGGCAACGCCCTACGCAAACCGCCCCAACTTGAAGTCACAAATTGTGACTTCAAGTTTCTGAATTCTACTTCTGTAAGCTGGAACATGAAATCAATAGGAAATCGATCCGCATTGCGCTTAACCGCTTGAATCAATTGTTTTGGTTCAACACCGTAAAGAAGCGCTAAATGCTGGCCCAGCATTACTTTTTGGCTTCGAATGATAAAAATATTTTCTACAAGACGGGCTATTTTTCTCATGGAATCCGCAGCTCCACCAAAATAATAAAAACGAGCTGAGGCGCGTTACGCCTCAACTCGTTTAGATTGTAAAACAAAAGTAGCGGGGCTAGGATTTGAACCTAGGACCTTCGGGTTATGAGCCCGACGAGCTACCTGGCTGCTCCACCCCGCAACGAATAGGTGTGAGGATTATACGTCGCTCTTGCACCGGCGTCAATGTTTTGGCGCTTACTCGCCGGCTAGGCGCTTGCTGTTTCGCGAAGAGTTCTTAGAGGGATCGGGGGATAGTTTCATTTGTTTCCCGACCGAAGCTTTTCCATCATTTTTTCAGACGGAATGAACAGGTACAGCCTCTTTCCTTCACGTTCTTGCTTTAGAAAACCCTTCTCTACCAACTGAAGCATATCCCGTCTAGCAGTTTCATAGCCGATTCCATGGGTGTTTTTGTGAGCCTCAATAGTGTATGGATTATCAAGGTGCTGAATAGCATGGTAAACTAAACTTTTCTGTCTCGCATTCAAACCGCGGAAGGAGCGAAGCAGGCTGTTTGCATTGGCCACTTCTTGGTGCTTGCTATCAATGTACTTTCGGACATCCTGAAGGGCAAATCGGATAGCCCGAAGGTTATACACCAAGAAATAGGTGAGATCGTTATCGTCGGTTTCAGTATATAGGTACGCCCTGACATATTGTCCTGGCGCACGGAGAAAGTGTTTGGAAATAGAAAGGTATTCAAAAAGAACATACCGTTTGCTCAGCAGATACCAATACATTAATGCCCTAGCGGTCCGTCCATTTCCATCTGTGAATGGATGATCATACGCAAACCAGAAATGGATCATGGCACCCTTAATTACAGGATGAATCCATTTCTCTTCTTCATCCTGATTTCCAAAATCACACAATGCTCTTATACGTTCTGGAATATCCTTAGAAAAAGGCGGCTCGTGGACAACTTCATCCATGTATTTGACTACAATATCGTCCCGAGTCCGCAACTTGCCCGCTTCCTTAGGATGGTCTAGCGTGTTTTGCGTAAGAATCGAATGGAGTTCCAGAATATTTTCCAGACTAAGCGCTTCATTTCGATGCTTGCGAATATATTGCATGGCATGCCAGTTATTTAAGATCATCTGCTCATGTTTCCCGGTAGCTTTTCTTCCGCTGCGGAGCATTTCTTTCGCAATTCGGTATTCCGTAGAAGCCCCCTCAAGCTGACTCGAAGCAATAGCCTCGTCCATTAAGGAGCTAATAATATACCGTTCCCTTTCTGGCATGCCCACCGGCTGGTCGGTCGTAATAAGCCCCCCAGACCATACATCCACCGTGCTAATGGCGCGGTAAAGTGAGTCTGGAATTAAGTAGCTAAATGGCTTGCCGTGCTTGTCTGTAAACGGTGCTATCTTTCTATAGGCATTCCTGCCAAACGCGATGTAAGCCCAGACTTCCTCTGCCGAGAGGCTTACTCCTTGCGGGATGCGATATTTGACATCATCCCAGTAGAGGTATTTTTCGTTTGCTCGCTGAAGCAGGGGTTGGAGCTCGGGCACGCTACCCGTTGAAAAAACCCGCTTCATACCTTCAAGCGTTCCCATGACATTCTTGATGTCTGGAACAGGTGCAATCAGAGACATTTATAAGTACTCCTTTTAATTACTCAATAAGTATAGATGAGTAATTAAAGAGTGTCAATAGGGTAGCTCTTATTACTCATGTGGTATAAATAGGTATTTAAGAAGCGGCTCGGAAGATACTATAAAGATAACAGGAGAACGGACAAATGCTCACTCGTCTTGTAGGATTCACTGATAGTGCCTGCTGAGTTAGAGAGCGCGATGACAGAGCCGAGGGCGTCTTGGTGGTAGTAGCTCGTGGCAGCTCCTCTTATCATGCGCAGGGGCTCGTCAACTTCCGGACCGAAGGCGTAGGTGGCTTGGAGGGTGCCTGTATTGTCGGTTTCTTGAATGAGGTCCAAGCCGTCATAGCGGAAACGGGTGGTGCCTTGATTCTTCACAAGATTATTCTTACTTTCGCGGATTCCGGGAATAATCAGAACCGTCCCCTATTTTTGATTTCCTTATGCTGGCCTTGAACTTGGCTTCCAAACCAGCAGACTCTCAGCATCATATGCACCTACAAAAATCATAGAGACATTCTCTGCCAACTGAGTTAGTAGTGCCTTATCTCCAACCAAATACCCATCAACCTGCCGAAGCTGCGATATGGGATCGATGCTGGCTACTGCTAGCAACGGTGGGTAAGTTTGCCACACTCCATCTAGGACGCTATGAACTGTTTCCGCATCATCCTTGGGCTTCAATAAGTAATAGATCTCTTGCTCAACAAGGAAATAACGTTCTTTCCTCCCTTGCATGCAAGGATCAGAAGGCTCCCATGTCCCTTCTTCAAGCACGTAACATCGATTCGGTTCATTCTCAAGATACGCGTGCATCACTTTAACGAAATAGGTCAAGGTATTCTGCTGGGGATTAATCATAAAACGCTTGCCAGACTTGTCTGTAAAATGCTTGATGGTTTCTGGAGGCACAGTCAGTTTGCCGCCCCAGGTAAATTCATGAAGCGCGCTAGAATCAATGTTTAAAGGAAAATAGGTGGAAACAGTGCCCGCTTCGATATTTAGCGCCTGATCTATCGCTTGGCTTAGGCTCTGCCCAGCCTTAAGCACTTCTCGGATATATTTGAAAGCGCGGGGATCGAGATTGAATTCCCTGCAGTCTAAATTCGTTACCACCATTTGCTGCCTCCTGGATGCACCCGCCCATCGGATGTCACATCATATTTACCGCCAGGGCCTCTGTATCCAATATGGGGTGGCTTAGGAACCGGGTGGTTGATATCGATGTGAATGGTTTCTCCAGACCCTTCATTGACCCACGCACCTTGTCCACTACCGGGCTGACCATTTCCTTTCCATATAAATCCTGGCCCTGGAGGAGCTTGAGGATTTTCATGGCCTTTAAGGCCCAGCTCCCGCGCTCGATCTTCAGCGCTTGTATCTTCACTCTCATTCCCCGCAGGATCATATAACCTCGGCGGTTGCTGACCCGTGCTATGCGGCGGGCAGCCTTGTGGTTTATCTGTCGAACCTATTTGAGGTTCCGGCCACATATCCCTTTGCGGGCCAGGCAGCGGCTCAGGCCACGAATCTCGCGGCAGAGGCACGATGTCTGGTGCGGGATGATGCAAGATCGTCGGACCGATAGAACCTCCGGTTAGCGTAAAGCCCAGCGGATCGATAAAGTTCACCGGGTTATTGTTCACATACCGGTAGAGATTAGCATCGGGAAGGTAGCTTAAGGGGTCGCGGGAGAGAAACCTCCCCAAGCTTGGAGAATAATATCGCGCTCGGTAGTAGTAGAGACTGGTTTGCTGGTCGAATTCCCTTGCCGTGAATAAGAAGCGGTTACCTAAAGCTGAAGGCGTCTGGACAGTGCCGAAGGCGTCGTACTTGTAGGTTTCACTGATAGTGCCTGCTGAGTTAGAAAGCGCGATAACAGAGCCAAGGGCATCTTGGTGGTAGTAGCTGGTGAGAGCTCCTCTTACCATGCGCAGGGGCTCATCCACTTCCGGGCCAAAGGTGTAGGTGGCTTGGAGGGTGCCTGCGTTATCGGTTTCTTGAATGAGGTCTGCTCCGTCATAGCGGAAGCGGATGGCGGTGCGTCGTAAAATCAATAATCGTCTCCTATTTTTCTTTTTCTGGCTTTCTCGGTCTCAAACTACTTAAGAAGTCTTGTATGACTCTTTTCACGGCGGTGAATTGCAGCCGCCGCACTTCTCGGTCTTCCCACCACTTGGAAGCTAGATGTTCCTCAAACCACCGGTTCCATCGCGCAATAAGTTCCTGCTGCTGGGGTTCCGGTACATGGGATTGTGATCGAATTGCACGAGTGATGAACGCCAACTGTTCTGCAGTGCATATGTGCTCGTGGCGCTCCCGGTCACTCTTCGTATACCGAAATCCCCGATGACGCAGATAGGCATGTGTGGCTTCGTGGACAATCTCCGATGCAAAGTACGGCACGTCATCTGGACATTCATCTACATAGAAAGCCCGAGCGGTGTGCTTGTAGAAGTTCCTGCCCTGTTTAACGAGCGCAATAACCGGAAGGTATCGTTGAGCGCGACGGTACCTCCGAGGGTCAACATCTTTTAAGAGCGCTAGCGCAGCCTCTACCCTCTCAAAAAATGTGGTGTCATGGTCTACTGAATACAGTGTAAAACGGTCAAATGCATGGTGACTAGAAATGACAAATAACACATGGTGGTATATGCGGTCAATCAGAATGACGGGCCACAACAACACATACCAACTTCCCGCTTGCCAGCAGAATTGGACTGTTCGATGCGGAGATCCGGGGATACATGACTTATCCTGAATTATGTCTTGTGTCCCTGGATTACCCAGGTGGACTATGTCTTGTGTCCCCCGATTTTTGTACGTTTCTTTTGGCTCTCTTTGCGTCGAAGCAGAAGAATGCTCTTTTCAACGAATTTCTTCGAGTAGATACTCTTCACTCCTTCGGCTCGAAATATCAGGTGGGCGTTTAAATAGTGGCGCGCTGGTTTTAAGCGCCCTAATTGTAGCAGCGAATGCCCCAAACGATATTGGCAATCATTAAGCAAGGCTTGCGACCATGCCTTGCTCTCCCAACAGCTATCTTTGGGAATGCCCCGCTCACCCTGCCGTAGTAGTTTTCGCCATATCTGAATCGCTTTAGATTCCCTACCTAGTAGATCCAACGCATTGGCGTGATTCCATAAAACCAGCGGACAATGCGGCGCTAGGCGAATCGCTCGTTGATTAGTAGTTAGAGCGCGGGCATCCTGCTTTTGTTGGACGTACACTTCGCTCAACGTAGTCCACAACCAATGACTACTAGGATTTTCTCTTATAGCGCCAAGCAGTAGATCTCTTGCTCTCTTAAAAGCACCTCGTTCCAATTCACGATCAATGGTACGTTGGAGACCTCTGGGAGCTTGTTTCATTAATTCCTCCCCCCACCAAATCTCTTTGGTGGCCACCATCTTCTCCTATCACCCTTTTCGCCACCACGACGATCTCGGCTTCGACGCTCTTCTCCCTTCTCGTGCTCTTCTTGGGTGCTTGGGCGCCGATTCTTACGATGACCTCCTCTTGCCTCTTCATATGGCTTAGGCGACTCCTGCCCCGTTCCATGCGAGCATCCTCCGTTAGGCCTATCGTCGGGCATTGGCCCGGCACTTGGAATCGAATCTCCCGGAGGAGGTGAGTTAGGCATGGGCCATGCGTCTCCCATTGGAGCTGGAATAGGTTCAGGCCAGCTATCTCCCATGGGAATTGGAATAATATTAGGAATCTGGTCACCGGATACCCCAGGGAATTGGAGAATAGGTATCATTGGATCAAGGAACCCGGTGTACGAATCAACCGAAAGATCAGCTCCTGCAGATGGGGTCGGCATCATAGTAAAAGGCTCAAGCCCCAACGGATCGATCCAATTCCCTGAATTATTCCCCACATAGCGATACAGGTTAGCATCGGGAGCATAACTGAGCGGGTCCCTGGAGAGAAACCTCCCCAAGCTTGGAGAATAATATCGCGCACGGTAGTAGTAGAGGCTTGTTTGCTGATCGAATTCCCTGCCGGTGAATAAGAAGCGGTTACCCAGCGATGAAGGGGTTTGTACTGTGCCGAAGGCGTCATACTTGTAGCTTTCAGTGACAGTGCCTGCTGCATTTGAAAGCGCGATGACAGAGCCTAAGGCGTCTTGGTGGTAGTAGCTGGTGGTAGCTCCTCTTACCATGCGCAGGGGCTCGTCAACTGAGGGGCCATAGGCGTAGGCAGCTTGGAGAGTGCCTGAGGAGTTAGTTTCCTGGATAAGGTCTGCTCCATCATAGAGAAAGCGGGTGGTGGTGCTGTTTACGGTTTGAGAGAGCCTGCGGCCGAAGGGGTCATAGGTGTAGCTGGCGGTTAAACCTGTGCCGGTTATGGAAAGCAGCTGGTTTTCTAAGTCATAGGCGTAGGTTTTTGCGCCGTCATTGGTGAGGTTGCCTTTGACGTAGGTGTAAGCGGCAGCACCGACAGCGGTGTACTGGTTGAGATTGTTGCGGGTGTAATTAGTGGTGGCGCCTGAAACGACACTGCTTCTATTGCCTGCCGCGTCATAAGCAATGGTGGCGTCGGTAAAGGGTGAAGCCGATGGATAGTCAGCTGCCGTCATTTGGGAGAGGGGGTCGTAGGTGTAGGTGTGCAGTCCTGTCGCATTGGTTTGGGTGAGGCGGTTATCGATATTGTCATAGGTGTAGGTGATGTTACCTGCCTTATGATCTGGGAGCGCATGACTTATTTTGAATTATGTCTTGTGTCCCCGGATTTGCGGATTTCTTTTCCCAGCTTTTCCTATTAATTTCAATTCTTCTGGTCTTAGCGCCCTTGCGGGCCCTCGTAACCCTCGCTTTCGCTCCGGCTCTTGCGAAAGAGGCTCAACGCCGAGCACTTCAACCTCTTGACAAACAATTCTCCCCCTGATTCCGTACGAAGGCGTCAGGGTAACAACGATCTCGTTTGCTTTCTTTTCAAAAGTTAGATTGAAAAGCACATTCTGTTCGTTGAAATCATAAAGCTCAATCTCTTGAATTTTCCGTAACGACAGCGTCACAAGACATTGCTTAGTCTGCTTATAATAGCCCTGCTCATCCAATTCCTTTAAAGTATCAAAAGCATAGAGTTTGATCCGGACACTAATGGACTCACGGTCGAGTTCAATATAGAGGATCTCTGCATCATGAAAAACCGGCCACTTATGGAAGTGTCGAATGACACGTCCAGCATTTTTTATGAAATTCACTTCGTTCATTTCAATTCTCCAGGTTTTGGTGCCCTTCCGGGCGCTGGTTCTCCTTGCGGATTGTCCCAATCATGTGCATGCGGATTTCCTGCACCATGATCGTGCCCGTAGTGGATATCAATTATAGCCTCACCATCTGGACCATATGTACGAATAACCCGCCCGCCATCTGGCGTAGGAAACTCCACTGTGCTTCCCGGCTCTCCACGACGAGGTGTCCGAGTTGGAATGTTCCCTGAGCTTGCCGGATCATACAGCCCAGGAGCCTCCTGCCCTGTCCCATGGTCACAGCCTGTGTTACTGGGCTGCTCGCCAGGGATGTTGACGCCCGGACTGATGACATGCGGGCTGAAGTCCGGCGCTTGGATCGGAGGGGTCCATTCAGTGGACTCAGGCTGCGGATAGTAGCTCGGGATGTCGATAGAGCCGCCGCCTAAGAGAGGCCCTCCGATTACATGGGGGCCTGACCAGCCCTGTGAGGGTATATTCATTCCAATGACATCCAAGCCTAGCGGATCAATGGCGTTTACGGGATTATTGATGACATAACGGTAGAGATTGCTGTCTGCGGCATAAGAGAGCGGGTCTCTTTGAAGGAATCTCCCCAATGAGGGGGAGTAGTACCTCGCCCGGTAGTAGTACAAGTTCGTTTGCTGATCGAATTCCCTTCCTGTGAATAAGAAGCGGTTACCCAGCGATGAGGGGGTTTGTGCTGTGCCGAAGGCGTCGTACTTGTAGGATTCACTGATAGTGCCTGCTGAGTTAGAAAGCGCGATAACAGAGCCGAGGGCATCTTGGTGGTAGTAGCTGGTGGCAGCTCCTCTTACCATGCGCAGGGGCTCATCCACTTCCGGGCCAAAGGTGTAGGTGGCTTGGAGGGTGCCTGCGTTGTCGGTTTCTTGAATAAGATCCAAGCCGTCATAGAGGAAGCGGGTGGTGGTACCGTTGACGGTTTGAGAGAGCCTGCGGCCGAAGGGATCATAGGTGTAGGTGGCGGTTAAGCCTGTGCCGGTTATAGAAAGCAGTTGGTTTTCTAAGTCATAGGCGTAGGTTTTTGCGCCATCATTGGTGAGGTTACCTTTAACGTAGGTGTACGTGGCGGCACCGACAGCGGAGTACTGGTTGAGATTGTTGCGGGTGTAGTTCGTGGTAGTGCCTGAAACGACACTGCTTCGATTGCCTGCCGCGTCGTAGGTAAAGGCGGCGTCGATAAAGGGTGAAGCCGATGGATAGTCAGCCGCCGTCATTTGGGAGAGGGGGTCGTAGGTGTAAGACGCCAAGCCCGCAGCATTGGTTTGGGTGAGGCGGTTGTCGATGTTATCGTACGTGTAGGTGATGTTGCCTGCCTTGGTGGAGTTAAAGCTAAGGAGCCTGTTGGCTGCGTCGTAGCCGTAAGTTGTAACGTCCCCGTTAACAAGCGCCCTGCGGCTTCTGCGCGAGAGAGCGTCAAAGTCAAAGTCGGCGAGGGTGGTGGTACCGGAGTCCCGGATAAGGTCCGGACGGTTTAAAGCGTCGTAGGTATAAGTGATAAAACTTCCGCCGGGATAGGTTAGCCGCGTGCGGTTTCCAACATGGTCGTAGAGAAAACTAGCGGTGGTGGCAGGCAGCGCCCCTGCCGGGTCAGTGGATTCGGAAAGAACCCGGTTTAAAGCATCGTAAGTGAACGTAACCGACGCGTCGGCGTCGGTGGCGTTTAACAGGCGGCTGCCCACATCATAAGTATAGGTGGTGGTTTCCTGCGGGGTGGTTTTGCTGGATAGACGGTTAAGCGCGTCATAAACATAGGTAATTGCGGGATTTACAGGCGAAACACGGCTGGTTAGGTTTGAGGCCTTATCATAAGCATATTGCTCGTTTTCGCCGGTGGGGTAATTCATACGCGAGGGCCGGTCGAAATCATCGTACTGGTAAGTGGTTTGGTTGCTGTTTTCGTCGGTGATCGAGAGCAGGTTGTCATTAATATCGTAGGCATAGTTGATGGTGCCCGCGGGCGTGCGCGCGTTGGTGATGGTCTGCAGCCGGTCGAGCTCATCATAGGTGAAAGTGGTGGCCTGGTTCTTGGCGTCTGTCACACTGATGCGGTTCTGGTTGTTGTCATAAGCGTAGAGGGTTGTGTGGCCTAAATCATCGGTGACTGAGGCGAGCAGGTCAAGCGAGGTATAAGCGTAAACGGTGGACTGCCAGCTATCGGTTGGGTTGGTGGTGCCGGTTGCCGGGCGCGGGCCGGGGGCAGTGGTTGTTGCCTGGCGGTCTATTTGGATGACATTGCCGTTGGCGTCATAGGTGTAGTTGGTTTTGAAGTTAAAGGGCGCTGCGGCGGTTGCGGTTAAGTGTTCGTTTAAGTTGTTATAAGTGAAAGTCGTAGTATGGTTTTCGCCGTCGGTAATTGAGGTGACGTTGCCCACAGCATCGTGGACCATTTGGGTAGTTGAGGCTTCCGCGGTGCCAAAGCCGCGGGTTACCTGCGTGGGAAAACCGGTGGCAGCATCATAGGTATATTTCATAACGAAGTTGTTAGGGTCGGTGGCGGTAAGCACCTGGCCGGTGCTGTCATAGGTATAGACTGCCTGGATGGTTTGACCGGCTATCGTTGGATAGGTAACGCGGCGGAGATTGCCGCGGTTGGCCTCGCCTAATTCATAGTCGTAGGTCAAAGTGGTGAGGTTTCCCCGCGGGTCGGTGATGGTTTTAAGGAAGTTGTAATTGGGCTCGTAGGTGAAGCTGGTGATGACGTCCTCGGGAGCGGGCACGCCTTTTGCTGCGCCTCGTGTCTTGCGGCGCATCTCAAGCAGGTTGCCGTTGGCGCTATAAGTAAACTCTATTCGGTTATTTCGCGGAAAAACAATGCGGGTGCATTCGCCGTTAGCATCATATTCGTACTGAGTTATGGGGTTGCTTGGAATTAATTCCCGAACCCTGGTGATGTGTCCGGCGGAATCAAAGGAATATTGGGTACTGAAGCCGCGCCGGTCGATAACCGTGGCCCCGGTTATAGTTCCCGGGGTGGTGGGAGTGTAGGTGATGCTTGTAGTACCGGCTCCGTAAGTTTGGCTGGTGATGCGGTCGTTGGTAACATCGTAGCTATTCGTAAGATAGTTTTGGTTCTTGGGGTCGGTAACGCCGGTTAAGTTGTGTTTGGCGTCATAAGCGTAGCTGGTGGTATTTCCTTGGGGAAACTCCGCAGCTGTTGGGGTGGTGACAGTGAGCAAATCACCAACACTTCCGGCGTTATAGGTATACCGCACAATGCGCCCTGCGTAAGTGATAGCATCCAGCCGCCCATCGGCGTTATAGGCAAAGTCGTAGGTGCGGTTGGCGGTGTCGGTAATGCGGGTCAGCCTGTATTCCCGCATCACTACCCGTGGAAGCAGTGTCATATAAAAGTCGGAAAGGCCCATAACCGGCACTTGGCCGGCAGCATCATAGGTAAAGGTAATAGCGTTGCCGTTTCTATCCTGGATGCGGGTTAAGTTGCCGTTAACATCGTAGGTCTCTGTTTTGCCATGCTTGTCTTTTAACGTGAAAGTGCCGTCGCCATTCTGCACCAGGCTATGGTAGATGCCTGGCGGCGGGACAAATACAGAATTGACCAAGGCAAATTCATCGCGCCCAGGAATGCCGCTTCGGCGGGGTGAAAGCAGCAAGCATCCGCCGGTGATAAGCCGCCGCACGCGGCGGTTGTAGGACATGTCCCAGCCGTAGCCGAAGGGCCCGTTGTAGGCGCCGCGCGAGCGATAGGAAAAGCTGATGTCAACCGAAAGCCCCCCTTTGCCTGGCACAAAGATATCTTGGCGCTTAAGCTGAAACTCGCCGCGCGAGAAGTCGATAGGGTCGGCGTTTGCCTGCGGGTTCGGATCTGCTGCCGCCGGGTTAACGGGCGGCTCATCAGGCCCTTGCAGGTTGGGCGGCGGTGGCTGGGCTGAACCGCTTATATAGAAATCATGGGCGCTCACTATGGGTGTCAGTGCAGGCCCAAAAGCCATGATGAGCCCCAGAATGAATGCAAGCAGCTGCCTGATGCGCGTCATTGCTGCTGCCCCTTCACTATAACCGGCAGGGTGGCAACACCGAAATGATCATCGTAGCTTAAGATATTTATCGTCAATAAATGCTCTCCCGGCGTCAGGCGGCTTGTGTCCCACAGGAATGTGAAGGGGGTAGTGCTCTCCTCTTCCTCGAAGAGCATAATCAAATCTTCGTACACGCCGAGCTCAAAGCGCTGATTTTGCAGATGCTCGGCATCGCGCGCATCAACGGCAACGCGCACGGGTGTATTTCCGCTTACAATGGCCCGGCCCTGCGCATCGCGCGTACCCTCCTGCGCAAAGGCAACAGTCAAGCGCGCTTCATGGCAGATCGAGCGCGCATGCTTGGCATGGAAATAGGGCCCGACGGGCGCCGTGCTAGCTGCGGGCGGCACCGAAACAGCGGTGGCGGCATTGCTTTTTACGATAATACTGTTGCTAGGCATCGAGAACGCCGCAAGCGAAAAGGCCATGTTGGGATGATCCTTTACTTTGATAAGCCCTGAGCTGTCCAGCCCGTCCCAGGCAAGCTGCTGCTCGCCGCCTTCAATCGGCTGCCAATCAAGCAGTGTGCGCAAATGCGGAAAGCCTAGAATGCCGACACGCAGCCGCGCAAAACCTGCTCTGGGCATCACCCAGTGAAAAAAACCTGTTTGCTTGTCCCACGTGAAATCTCTTGCCGCCAACTCTTCGCCTGTTCCTTCAAGAAACGGGTCGTACTGCGCCTGCGCACCCGCTGCGGTATGCGCGCTAATGCGGTAGCGATAAACACCGCTGGCTACCGGCTCACCATTAGGGCCGCGCCCATTCCATGCTACGGTATGATGCTGTACGGGCTGACCGGATGTTTCACGCCAAACCACATTGCCTGCCTCATCAACCATTTCAACCTGGGTTTGCGCAGGCTGTGTTGTGTCAAAGCTGACACGGGCTGTTGCATCAGCTCGGCCCGTTAAGTCGAGCGTCTTGGGCTCCACCCTTGGGTGCTCAATTGCCAGCGGCGCTGTTCGCCCCGCCCGCGCCACCCCAGGCTCCCTGGTGCCGGTGGTGCTTACACAACCAGCGGCCAGTAAACCAACAACCGCTAGCGCCACGCCGGATCGCATGCCCCCTCTTCAGCCTGCACAAGCAAGCGGCTATTCGCACCATCGGCATCCATCACCCAAACTTCCATGCGCCCGGCGCGCTGCGTAGCAAAGGCAATCGATTTTCCATCAGGCGACCAGGCAGGACGCGTTTCAATTGACGGTGTCGACGTCAGTTGTTTAAGTCCGGTGCCGTCGGGATGGATGGCCCAAATATCGAAACTGCCGCCGGCATCTGAAACGAAAGCAATCAAGCTGCCATCGGGCGACCAGGCAGGCAGAAATTCGTGGGTTTTATTGTTCGTCAGCCGCAACCTGGCTCCGCTCTCAACATCCACCACATAGATTTCATAAGTGCCGTAGCCTTTCCCGCCGGAGTACGCCAGTTTGCGCCCGTCAGGCGACCAGGATGGATTGTACTGAATGCCTGGTTCCCGCGTAATCATCCGCTGCGCACCGCCGTCGGTTATCCATACATTGGCGGAATCAGCCAGGTCGGTGAGCAGCCGCGAGAAGGCCATGCGTTTGCCGTCCGGTGAAGCAGCAAGGCCGGTCATCGGCCATAGCTCTTTGAGCACTGGGTTTTCTTGCTGCTGCTTGCGCGCAATGAAACCACCGTGGTTGCTTGTCTGATAGATAACGCTGCCGTCCGGCATCCAGGCGGGATAACGCTTGTCCCCTTCTGAAAAAGTCATTTGCTCCTCATGGCTGGAAGCTAAGTCGCGCTGCCAAATTTGCCATGTTCCTTGGGTAAGCCGGCTGTATGCCAGGCTACCGCTCTGCTGCGCTGCCTGCACGCGGCAGGCAATCAGCAAGAGGAGTGCAAAAACCCACGCAAGCCGCTTCATCGATACACCACGATCACGCCGCGGGCTGTCACTGTTGTTGCGGTTGCCGTATCTAAGGCTGTCACCAGAAACGTATAGTCGCCTGAAATAGCCAGCACGCGCCCTGTGTCAGAGCGGCCGTCCCAATCCAAGGTATGAACGCCCGCTACCTGCACGGTATTGCTAAGAAGCGTGCGCACTGTATTTCCATTGGGGTCTAAAATAGACACCGATACCGTAGCGGCAGCCGGCAGGGTGTAGCTCAGCGTGCTTGGCTCATTAAATGCTGCGTGAATAACATAAGGGTCGGCGCTCCTGGCTT
>ORMF011109434.1_pt1 | contig 13892 bp, 11 predicted proteins | sample 1779871 | NCBI WGS metagenome assembly ORMF01 (sample SAMEA104232316, study PRJEB22302) | groundwater metagenome | biome: forest; feature: aquifer; material: groundwater | place: USA | collected 2011-08-07 | depth 5.4 m | reverse complement strand
TGCCGCCCTCTCAGCGCCGGCTTCCGTCTCGGTATCAGCATCCGGGGCGGAATACTTCGGCAGGCCGCTCTCATCGCTTTTCCGAACTACGCCGGAATTGCGAGCCTTATTTCCGGCCTCCGCGTCCGCTTGAACGGCAATCACTTCATCAGGCCCCTCGAAAACGGTTATCGTCCCAGGCGTTTCACGCACGCGCAGAACCAGACGATGGAGTGCGGCTTCCTCGAGGGTATCGGTGCCGGCGGCGCGATCGATCTCGTGCACCAGCGGAGCGCTGGAACCGGTTATGAAGACATCCGCCGTGTAATCTTTCAGTTCGACGCGTACCCGTCCGATGAATCCGCGTTGCGACAAATTACGGAGCAACGCCCAGAGATTGACAAAGGTCGTGTCAAGATTCTCATAGACCACACGCGATTTCGATTCCGAGTTCATGAAGCGTCAGTTTAAGTATTGCCGCGGAACATAACAAGGCAAGAGTGAGGAGCGCACGCATCCGTGCGTGCGGTTCGCGAGCATCCTGCTCGCTTACTCACAAGACGGAGCCAGGGATGGCTGCGGTCCGCACGCAGGATGCGTGCGCTCCTTTCCGCTTTACCTTTCGGCGGGTTCCGTGCCAAACTCCGCGCACGCAAATTGGCTGATCCACAGACTGGCCGTTTATCTCAAAAGAAGGATTGCAACCTGGCGTGATCGAAGTCACAAATTTGGTCAAACGATACGGCAAGAATACCGTGCTCAATCAGGCCACGTTCCAAATTCAGGAGGGCCAGTTGACAACCATTCTCGGGCCCTCGGGTTGTGGTAAATCGACGATGCTACGCTGTATGAATCGTCTCGAGCGTTTTGATCGCGGCACGCTCAAGATCGGCGACGTCGAGGTCCTGGGTACGGAAGAGAAACAGCTTTCGGCCGCGGAAGAAAAAGAATTGACGCGCCGGCTGCGAGCGCGCGTCGGCATAGTCTTTCAGAACTTCAATTTGTTTCCGCATCTGACGGTACTCGGCAATGCGATCGAGGCCCCGATGACCGTCAAGGGCATGGAACGCAACAAAGCTACAGAGGTCGCCCGCCAGTATCTAAACAAAGTTGGCCTGCGTGAGAAGGAAGATTTCTTTCCCGCGCAGCTTTCCGGCGGACAGCAACAGCGGGTGGCGATCGCCCGCGCCCTGGCGATGGAACCTGAGGTAATTCTGTTTGACGAGCCGACCTCAGCGCTGGATCCACAACTAATTCAGGAAGTAGCGCGCATGCTGCGGGCCCTTGATGAGCTGGGAAAGACGCTGGTCGTGGTTTCGCACGATATGAACTTTGCCAAGCGGATTTCGGATCAGGTGATCTATTTTGAAGGGGGGCATGCGGTCGAAGCCGGCACACCGCAGGAAGTATTCGGCAACCCGCAACAGGAAGCGACCCGGGCCTTCATGAGAAGTTTTCAGGAAGAAGAGTCGCCCCCAGGAAATTGATATGAGCAACGGTTGGTGTCCTGATTTACAGGCGCTTAGCGTACCAACTTTGGTCGGGTTCTTTCTCGCTTAACCAAAAGCCCGACTGAAGTCGGTACTCTGAACACGAGCACCTGCTTGGACGAAAGAGCATGACCGGTAAAATCACAACGCACTTTCCCGCTTCTCGACGTCCCCGTGGTGTCGCGTCTCGCTGGCAACGCTGCGTCGCCGTCCTCTTACTCTTGTTCTTTTCTCCAGCCACGTTGCTGGCGCAGTCAGCCCTCGATCGCGTACGCAAGTCAGGCGAGGTGAGCATCGGCACTGATGCTACTTATCCTCCGTTTGAAACCGCCGAAGGCGGACAGTACACAGGCTTCGACATTGACCTCGGCAACGCAATCGCGCGCGAACTCGGGGTGAAGGCGCGCTTTATCAACGCCAGTTTCGATGGCATCTTTCCGGCATTGCAAAACGGCATTTTCGACGCGGTCATGTCATCGGTGACGATCACGCCTGAACGCAGCGCCTCGATGCTCTTCTCAGATCCTTACTACGACTCGGGCCAATTGATCGTCGTCAATCAGGACCGGCAAGGCATTACAACCCCAGACGATCTCAAGGGCAAACGCGTCGGGGTGCAAATCAATACGACTGCGCAATTCGATCTGGAGAAACGGGAAGGCGTCAACGTTGCTAAGTACAACACGATCGACCTGGCGCTGCTCGATCTGCGCAACAAACGGATTGATGCGGTAGTGATCGATGCCCCCGTAGCGAAGTACATGATCTTTCAGAGCTTTCACGATCTGAAGACCGTCGGCCGCCGCTTTACCGATGAGAAGTTCGGCATTGCGCTGGCCCAGGGCAGCGACGATTTGATGCTGGAGATCAATAAGGCGCTGAAGAAGATCAAAGAGACCGGCGAATACGATCGCATCCACGAAAAGTGGTTCGGCGAAGCGGCGGAAAAAGCGGCGCAACAAGAGGCCCAGCGCAGTAAGCCAAAGGTATTCGATCTCGGTATCGTGCGCCGCACCCTCTCATTCTTTGCCCGTGGCGTTTGGTTAACCGCTAAACTTGCTCTGCTTAGCCTGGGCCTGGGCCTCCCCATCGGTCTGCTGCTGGCATTAATGCGCGTGCAGTCTTCGCGTTTGCTTAAGGCGCCGGCAGCACTGTACGTCGAAGTAATGCGCGGCACGCCACTGCTGGTGCAGATCCTCTTCATCTATTTTGTCTTGCCGTACTTTGGGATCTACCTGCCCGCATTCATGAGTGGAATAATTGCGCTGACGCTTAACAGCGCTGCCTACATTTCCGAAATCTTCCGCGCCGGAATTCTTTCGATCGATGTAGGCCAAATGGAGGCCGCGCGCTCTCTGGGAATGAGTTACTCACAGGCGATGCGCCGGATCATTCTTCCACAGACTTTCCGCCGGGTGGTGCCGCCTTTGACCAACGAAGGAATCGCGCTGCTCAAGGACTCATCACTGGTTTCGGTGATTGGTTTGACTGAGCTGGCGCGCACGGGGCAGGAACTGGCCAGTCGTTACGCGGCGCCACTCACCATCTGGCCCGTGGTGGCGGTCTTCTATCTGATTTTGACGTTCCCGCTGACAAGGGTCGCGGAGTATTTAGAAAGACGCTGGCGGCCGGTTACCAGATCCTAACTCCCCGAGCCCAGAACGAATTTTCCATTTTCCATTTGTCATTTCTCTTTGCCATAAGAACCCATCAATAATGGCAGATGAAAAATGGAAAATGACAAATGGGTGTGTGTCTTCCCAATTTGTCTAACGACGTTTTAGATCCTTAGCAATCTCTCTCGCTGCATTCGCGCCCGGCATTCCCGTCCCCCCACCTCCAGGATGCGTTCCCGCCCCGCACAGATACAATCCTTCGATCGGCGTCCGATATCGCGCCCAGCCGATCAGCGGTCGAAAAGCAAAGAGTTGATCGACGGACATCTCGCCGTGATGAATGTGCCCGCCGCTCAGACCGTACGTCTGTTCGAGGTCGAGTGGCGTGATCACCCTTCGGGCAAGAATGGACTCCTTTATGTTCGGCGCATATTCAGAGAGCGTGTTCACCACAATGTCGCCGAGTTCGTCGCGCCGCGAATTCCAATCACCATCTCTTAAATGATAAGGAGCAAACTGCGCATGAATCGAGATCACCTGCGCACCAGCTGGCGCCAACGTCTGATCCGTCAGCGAAGGGATCATAATTTCGAGATAGGGTTGAGACGACATGTCGCCGTACTTGGCCGCATCAAAAGCGTGTTCTAGATAATCGATGTCAGGCCCGATCTGAATACGACCGGAAAGCTTCTCGTTTGAATCGCCCCTAGCAAGAGCAGAAAACCGAGGCAAAGCCGACAGAGCGAGATGAACTTTCGCGACGGTTCCATGCGCGCGGTAGTTGCGAATTTTGTTGAGGAAGCTGGGATCGAACTCCACTGGATCGACGAGCTTCAGGAAGGTAGTGCGGGGGTCTGCATTCGAGATCACGGTCCGGCCCTGAATCTCTTCGCCGTTGGTTAGGACCACGCCCGTAACTTTGCCATCTCTGATACTAACATTCGCAACTTCCGCGTTTGTCCGAATCTCCGCGCCGTACCCAGTAGCGATCTTCGCCAGCGCTTGCGACAGCGCGCCCATCCCGCCTTTGACGAACGTCGCCGGCGCGATCGCGTGTTCATCAGTCGCCGCTTGCAGTAGCAGGCCTGCGCTGGTTCCGGCCGACCATGGTCCCGCAAAGGATCCAAAGATGCCGCGCGCCGCTACGATCGCCCGCAGAAGTTCAGTCTCGAACCATTCAGCTGCGAGATCGGCAATCGCCATTGGGCCATAACGCAACAGGCGATATTCGTTCTTCTTGCCCAGACCGCGAATCGCTAAACCCAGTCTACCGAGACCCCACAACTCTCCCTTTGAAAGCTTGTCGATATCCGGCGGTGTCATCCGCAGGAGCGGCGACAGCGCGCGGCCGATGCGGGCAAACGTCGAGACGAAGTCGGGATAGTTCTGCGCGTCTTGCGCCGACACCTGGATCAATTCACCGGCCGTGCGCTTCACATCTTGATAAATACAAATCGCCTGGCTGTCGCGACGTGGGGCGAAAACGCGAACTGAGGGTTTGATGAACTCGACGCCATGACGATCCAGATGAAGATCTTTGACAACCTGAGGCGAAAGTGGTCCGGTGGTATGGGCGAGCGTCGAGGCGCGAAAGCCAGGATGAAATTCTTCGGTGACACACGCGCCGCCGACAACCTCGCGGCGCTCGAGCACAAGAGGCTTCAATCCGGCTTTGGCAAGATAGCTCGCCGTGATCAGTCCATTGTGACCGGCGCCGATGATGATGATGTCGTCGGTTGGCATCGACTGTCGCGCCCAGAGATTTACACGGATTAGCACTGATCAGAAACATCTACGTAGTCTAACGCTCTTATCCGTGCTCATCTGTGTGAATCTGTGGCTCCCCATCACTTGTTATCCTTCAAAATCTCCATTGCCGCATTGCGACCGCTGGCGCCCATGATGCCGCCTCCCGGATGCGTCGCTGAACCGCACATGTAGAGATTGCGAATTGGCGAACGGTACTGAGCCCAACCGGGCGCGGGCCGCAGAAAGAAAAGTTGCTCCAGCGTCAGTTCTCCCTGAAAAATATTTCCTTCCGACAAGCCAAACTCGCGTTCCAGATCGAGCGGCGTCAAGACCTGCCGCTGCAGAATGATGTCCTTGATGTTCGGAGCGTGCTCGGCAATCGTGTCGATTACAGTGTCGCCAAATTCTTCACGTTTCTCGTCCCAGGTTCCTTCCTTCAGGTTGTAGGGCGCGTACTGCACAAAGCACGACATCACGTGTTTGCCCGGCGGCGCGATTGAAGGATCGGTCAGGCTCGGAATAACCATGTCGATGTATGGGCGTTGCGAGTAACGACCGTATTTCGCGTCGTCGTACGCGCGCTCCATGTATTCGACACTCGGCGAGATCGAAACCGCGCCGCGCAAGTGTGGCCCCGGGCCGGGCATGCATTTGAAGTCGGGCAGAGCATCCAGCGCCAGATTTACTTTGCCCGACGATCCGCGGAACTTGTAACGCCTGATGTCGTCAACGAAATCAGACGGTAAATGATCTGGGCCAACCATTTTCATGAACGTCAGACGCGGATCTACGCTGGAAGAAATAATGTCAGCATAGATCTCATCTCCGTTTTCCAACACCACGCCTTTCGCCTGTCCATTTTTCAAAATGATCCTGGCGATTGGAGCTTCGGTGCGAATCTCAGCTCCGAATTCGCGGGCCGCATCGCCGATCGCGTTTGAGATCGAGCCGGTCCCGCCGCGCGACAAGCCCCAGGAACGAAACGCGCCGTCAATCTCACCCATGTAATGATGCAGGAGGACGTAAGCCGTGCCCGGCGAACGCACGCCGAGGAACGTGCCGATGATTCCCGACGCCGACATCGTCGCCTTCAGGACGTCGGTCTCGAACCATTGATCGAGAAAATCGACGGCGCTCATGGTCATCAACTGCACCTGATTGTACTTGTCGTCGGCCGAGAGCTTCTGAAATCGCCGGCCCATCGTTAACAGTTCCATCAAACCTTTCGGATTAAGCGAAGCCGGATCGGGCGGGGTCATGTTCATGATCGGTTTGACGAAGCGGGCCATGTCGATCATTGCTTTGCCGTATTCGTCGTACGCTTCGGCGTCCAGCTTTGAATGCCGCGCGATCTCACGCCGCGTCTTCGTATGATCGTTCACGCGCCAGAGATGATCTCCGTTCAGCATCGGCGTAAAGGTGCCGTCAAGGGGCAGGATTTCGAGTCCATGACGCGGCAGATCGAGTTCTCGAATGATCTCTGGACGCAACAGAGACACGACATACGAGCAAACCGAGAATCTGAAACCGGGGAAAACCTCTTCTGTCACTGCCGCTCCGCCGATGACGTGGCGACGTTCGAGCACCAGCACACGCTTACCCGCGCGCGCGAGATACGCCGCGTTAACCAGGCCGTTGTGTCCTCCCCCGATGACAATGACGTCGTGTTTTTGAGTCATGATGTAGCGCAGGTTGTTAACTTGCGCGCGTTAACTATCACGCCCGCATTTTTCTCAAAACCTGCTTGATGAAGATTGGCAAGCATACTTATAATCACACGCCCTGACAATTCGTCGTTACGATCTAAACAGTTCCGCAAGATGGAGGGAATGATGAGTCTTAGTGACGTGATAATGCCGGAGTTCGAACAGGAAATGGCGAACACGCGCCGAACGCTGGAGCGAGTTCCGGATGAAAAGTTTGAGTGGAAGCCCCACGAAAAATCCAGTTCATTGGGAGGCCTGGCAACGCACCTGGCCAATATCCCCAGTTGGACCACGAACACCTTCGAAAAGACCGAGCTGGACATCGCTCCTCCGGGGGCGCCACCCTTTCGTCTCGAGCAGGCAAAGTCGTCTGCTGATTTGCTTGCAGCCTTCGACAAGAACGTCGCGGAGGCCCGGGCGACACTGGCCGCCGCGAGCGACGAAAGCTGGTTTAGAAAATGGTCCCTGCTTCGCGGTGGCGAGACGATCATGGCCCTGCCGCGCGCTGCCATAATGCGCGGTTTCGTGATGAGCCATATGATTCATCATCGTGCCCAACTCGGCGTGTATCTGCGTCTGCTTGATGTGCCAGTCCCATCGATTTACGGACCGTCGGCAGACGAGGGCGGTTTCTAACTGAACTGACGAATTGCGTCGGTGACCCGTACCGCTTCCGCCGCCGGCTTGACATCGTGAACGCGCACGATGTGAACTCCTTTCAAGACCGAAGCGGCGATGCTCGCGATCGTTCCATGGAGACGTTCGTCCGCGGGCGCGTTGTCGAGTAACCTGCCAATGAAAGACTTGCGCGAGGTTCCTATGAGAATTGGAAAGTCAGGGAACTCGCGCGCCATTTGATCAAGCTTCGCAATCAACTCGACATTTTGTTCAGCCGTTTTGCCAAAGCCGATGCCCGGATCGATTGCGATGCTATCTAGTGCAACACGATGTTGTTGGGCCACTGTAATGCTCTCGCGCAATCCGTTTATGACTTCGCGGATGATGTCTTTAACCGGTGTCAACTGCTGCATTGTCTTCGGCGTCGCGCGCGAATGCATTAACACCAGACCTGCTTTAGCTTTGGCCACTTCATCCGCAATCGCCGGATCGAATCGCAAGGCCGAGATGTCGTTGATGATCTCAGCTCCGGCTGCCAATGCTGCCCGCGCCACCGCAGACTTGGTCGTATCAACTGAGATGGGAATCGGAGTTTGAGTTTTCAGTGTTGTGATAACCGGGATCACGCGTTGTAACTCTTCCTCCTCAGAAATAAATGCTGAGCCCGGACGAGTTGATTCACCGCCGATATCGATGATGTCAGCGCCTTCCGCAATCATCTGTAAGGCATGTTCGACGGCCTTTTCCGGTGAATAGAACTTTCCGCCATCGCTGAAGCTGTCGGGCGTGATATTGAGCACCCCCATTACCAGGGTGCGCTCGCCGTAAGGCAACGAACGACGCGCAAGTTTCCATTGACGGGTTGGCATCAAAGCAAAAGTAGAAAGGAAAGGCGTAAAAGTAAAGAGGAGCTGTTAACTTTGTTACTGAGTCGGTTTGGTGGTGGCACGCGCATCTTGCGCGTGATTAACGGGTGAGATGCCCGATTCGGTCCGAGACGTTGAATATCGCGAGGCTTGCTCTTCGCAACACAACGTTAGGACACCGCCACGCTATGGGTCGCCTTGACCACACTCTTGGCGTTTTGTTATAAAAACCGTTCCTGCTCAGCACGATATCGAATGCTGCGCAGCCGCAATTATTCCGCAGTAGCTCAATGGCAGAGCATTCGGCTGTTAACCGAAGGGTTGTAGGTTCGAGTCCTACCTGCGGAGCCAATATTCGTTAGAAAAAGGGCAAAAGGCGAGTGGCTCCCAAGCCCCTCGCCTTCTTCTTTCCCTCTAACTTTCCCTCTAATGTACCGCCGTTTGGCTTTAATCCGTCCGAAATGACGGCCGGCTTCCGGTCAACGCTCTGCCTCCCGCTGGACGCGCAAAGCTGCAAAAATTCGGAAATATGTTCCTCGCTGTAAAGGACGCGGGTGCCAATTCGAAAGAATCGGATGCGCCCGGCTTCACGGGCTCGAAGGAGGGTTATGCGGGCGACACCTAGTCGCTTGGCCGCCTGTTTCTCGGAGAGTAGGTTTGGGTGACTTTGTGTTGCTTGTACTTGTTGACCGCCGCCTCGATGGCATTGGCAGCCTTGGCTAGATCATCCGGTATCATCACTGGATGAATCTCAATGCTCGCATTGAAGGCGAGGAACCAAGGCTCGGCAATCGCTGGGATCTGCGAGGCGTCCTGCATTTCGAGGAAAAGAAACGCCGTCCGTTGACCATTGTCGGCCGTGAAATAAACGGCCTCGGGCTTCAGATCCGCAAGAATAGACTGGATGGTTGTGCCGAGTTTTCCGGCCTTCGCCGCCGCGTTCCCGGCCTCGACAGGGATGTTCACTTTGACAAGAAATTGCATAGATCACCTCCCGGTGAATGGTGGATTGTTGCTGTTCCAAATGGCCGACGCTTCGCTTGGTGCCTTGCTTCTATTCCAATCTGAAATAGAAGTCAACAGACTTTGGCGGCTCAGGAGATGTCTACGCTTGACTCCGACTTTCATACCTGGTTTGTTAGACCGCGTGCTTCAATCAGCGAACTAGCAGGTCCAAATGACGCACATCGAGACCGGCCTCGCGATAGTACTTCCGAGTCAGATCGAGAGCGGTGAATCCATCCTCGTAGGCAGCAAAGCCACCGTTGACCGCCTTGTCCAGATAGATGAGGCCGCCCTCGACTATGAAAAGGATCAGCGCGGGTTCTGGTGAGTCGTCGGTGATCACCAGCGTGTGAGCCTCGCCCGCGGGCTCGTAGATAAACGTTCCGGGCTTTGCAATCCAGTCATGCTCCAGGTATCGCCACTGACCACGCATCGTATAGCCACGAACGGTGCCAACGTGGTAGTGAGTGCCGAGCCGAGCGCCCGGGAGTCCCTTCAGAAGTACGCTGAACCCTCCGGACGTGACGTTAAAGCAGCAGGGCTGGATCCAGACACCATCCGCATAAGGAACCCAGAGGCGGTCATCATCCAGGTTGGTGTTGGTGATAAAGTGTTCGCGGCTTCTTCGATTCGGATCGAGGCCGTCGGTGAAACTGTTGAAGGCAGTGATAGGCATATGTGTCCCCTTGTGTGAGTCAACGATTAAGAAGCCAGTATCCGTTCGAAACAACAGGCCGTACTACTGTCCTCAGGTGTGACATTGAAAGGCATCTTTCAATAGCGGTCTAACGAAGTGTTGGGCGCTTTCCGAAAGGCATTAAGCGCGAATCTAAGGAACAAGGAACCTTGTGATACGGCACGTATTCAAGAGAGAGGACACGCAATCGCCGCTCCTTAGAAACTCGTTGTAGCCAAAGGGGACAATTGGTAACCCAAAGCGATGGCTTGTTTCTTCAATGCCTTTAGTCGTCGTTCTTTGAATTGCTGTTCATAGGCTGCTTCACCTTGCTCAACGTAAGCACTGCCGTGTTTGAGCAAGGAGTAAAAAATGCGCGCGATTTTGTGGGCCGTGGCGGTGACCGCTTCGCGACCACCGGAGCGGCTGCGAAGCGACATGAGACTGGGGTCAGGCTTGCGATTTGCGATTCTCTGTCACTCGCCACCGTTGTATTGTTGAATGATCTCGGAGCAGCGCTTTAGAATCGCAAAATCGCAAGCCTGACCCCCCGGCCGGTCTTGGTTTAGCCGAAGACACGGCGTCGACGATCAATCCTTGGCTCACGTTGCGTGTTGGATCCCCTCGCTACTGCTCGGGGTTCTGTACGGCTGCCGCCCGCTTCGCCGGCTCCGCAGGCTCGGCCCATCCGCTACCGCAGATGGTTCAGACAAAATCTTTAACTCTCACACCCAAAGCTGATCATTGCGAGCGACACGCAGCGCAACCACTTGAAAACCTGAAACCTGAAATTAAGGCAGCAGCCATGCTTGCGGTACTTTCGCTCTGCGCGCGTCATCCTCAAGTGCTCGCCAACGAACTTCCAACTCGGCTCGCCTCATCAGCAGATTATCCAGCTTGTCGTCCCGGTTGTCTGAGTTCCTCGAGCGGTGTGTCCCATAAGGAGATGGGTATGGCAGACCGGTCGGGATTGAGCCATAAACATTCGGGTAACCATAAACATTCGGGTAGCCATAAACGCTTGGGTTGCCGTAAACGTTTGGGTTGCCATAAACATTCGGGTAGCCATAAACGTTCGGGTAGCCATAACTGTAGATCGGACTCTGATCCTGGACCGAACGTGAACGCAGATAGTCTATCTGGGCATCAACCGAATTGAAATCACTGCGCAGCGCGCTCGCGCGGTCGCGCCAGTAGGCCTCATTGCGAGCGCCCTCCGCGGCGCGCTGGCGAGCCAGAGCCAACGTCTCTTCTTCTTCTGCCGCTCGTCGCTCGCGGGTTTCTTCGACCGTTGGGAGTCCCAGCTCGATCCGGCGCTTTTCATACCCCTTCTCACTTTCGATTCGTCGTTGTCGAATCGGTTCAAGGTCGCGGTTTGTCAAAGTGCGACTAGCGTGTTGGATTGGGGGCGCGGGGGGAGCAATCGCCGGCTGCTCTGAGTGTTTGAAGAAGGTTCCCGGCGTTTCCAGGTTGGCCCGTTCCGTTGCCACTATATCGATCATAGCCAACTGCAATGTCTTGTTGATTCCGGGAGCTAGTTCGTAAGTGACCGTCGTGTTTCCTACCTCAAACACTGCAGGCACTTCGATGCGGTGCCCGTCCCGAAAAACGATCGTATAAGCACCGGCCACGTTAGCCATCACAACTAATATCACGGTGACGAACAATAGTCTGGTGAGCGTTTCCAGACTTCGCGGAAAAGTCTTCGTTGCCATAATCACCTCCCGGGTGCGAGCTACTAAATTGAGGGGTAATGGGCGCCGATCATAACACCAACCGACTCCAAAGCAGTCGGTCAGTTTGAGTTCTACCTTTAGATTGCTGATTACAGAGCCAAGCTAAAGCTTGACTCTAAACTAATCTTTTCGGTTCGATTCCGATCGCCGCGGGCGATACTTGAGTATCGCCAACCAAGCCGAACCATCGGCTGCCGATTACTTGCGTGGAGTCGTCGCCGAGGATCTCATGTAACTATCTCGCGCTTTCACGGCGAGGTCTGGTTGATGCACGCGGACTCTAATCTGACGGCGCTCGCCACCTTCCTCGGTGGCTGCTTTGGGATAGTAGCCAATGCTGTATTGCCAACGCAGTTCCTGAGCAATTCTCGTGAACGCCTCAGACAGTTGCGCCCTGTCGTTAGCCTCATAGAGCCGACCACCGCTCTTGTCTGCCAGGGCGTGAAGATATTGATCGGCTCGGTCGTAATCAGCCTTGGTTGTTCCCGGAACCGGAACGCCTCCATTGATTGGAGGACCATAGATCGTTTGTGCGGTCGTCCTCGATCCGAATGGCCAATTGCTGCTTCTCGTGACAATTGTGACGTTCCCGCTGCCGGCGTTTTGATACGCGCGCATGTAATCAGTCGTGTCGTACCGAACTGGATAAATTAGCGCGTCCAGTTCTTCCGCTTCGTAAAGAGTGCTCTGATAGGTGGCACTGAAGCTCCCCGTATCGACACCGTCGGTAAAGAGCACCATCGCCTTGCGCCCCGGAATCCGCTCCAACCGTTCCTTGACTGCGAGGTGGACAGCGTCGTAAAGCCGTGTTGAGTTGCCCTCCTTAACGTTCGTGAGAACAACCTGAGTAATCGTGCTGATGTCGTTTGTCGCTTCGGTCAGAAGCAGCACCTCATCGCTGAAGCTGATGATGAGCACCCGGTCTTGCGGCCGGAGTTGTTTGGCAAAGGCGATGGCAGCTTCCTTGATCTCTGAAATATGAAATTGGGTTGAAGGCGACACGTCGAGAAGGAGTGCCACCGTAAAAGGTTTTTCGGCATTTTCGAAGTAAGCGATTGACTGCTCAGTCCCATTTTCGAGAACACTAAAGTCTTCTCGTCTGAGGTTGGGAACGAAACGTCCTTGCCGATCCAAGACACTCACGGGAACCGTAACGAGTGTCGTATCAACGCGCACCACATCTCCTTCAGACACTTCTTCCGGCCCGGCTGGAAGCACATTCTTGGCAGCAGACGAACTCTCTGACGAATCGGCAGATGTAGTTCCGGACAAAGTTGGCGGGCGCAGCGGCCGTGGATCATCTGGACCCGCTAAAGTTGGAGCTTCAATCTGCGCTTGGGTTGCGCCAACGCGGCGAGGTCGAGAATTTGACGCCAACAGGGGCGCGGGTTCACGAGAGTCTCCCTCTGTTACCACGGACGTACTTGCCGGCTGGGCGGACCTATCCGACGATTGTACCGATGTACGCCTCAGCTGAGCAGGAGCGTCACCGGTGCCTTTCGAGTTTCTCGCCGGCCCTCCTTTAGAGGTCCTCGCAGATGTACCTGGCGGCGGCGCCGAGGTTACCGCTGCCGTCTGCGCGGATTCACTTTCATTCGTTGGCGCGTCGCGGCCTGTCGGCAGCGAACTCTCATAATCGGTCTGTTTCTTGAGCACATACGCACCGTGTGGGCAGACCGACGAAGTCATGAAGCCCACGATGACGTAGCCCTGAGGTATCGCAAGACCCTGACATATTTTCATCGTGTCATTGCCGGGTTTGCTGACCTCGTTCTTAGCTACTTTCCGACGCGCAGTTTGGTTTTGGGCAACGGTTCCCGTTGGGGCGAGAATCGTGACAATTAAGAAGGCGACGAATACTTTCATAGTCGCTGTCCTCGATTCGTGGTATGGCTGCGGGGTTAACGGGCGGCATTATATTGAAATAGGCTTAAAGATCAAGTGCCAGCGAGAAGGATCGGAAAACGAGATTAGAGATCGGGGTGAGGCCTGCGATCCTGTTTGACGCTAAAGCGACGATAAGATTTTCTGGTGAGCGTTGGCATTCATCAACCGCAAAAGATCAGTTACACGTCAGGCTCAGGAGTTCGGAATATTGATTATTGAAGATCGCAGTATCGCATCAGGCCTGACCCGGTTTTGGTTTACCTCCAGATAATGTCTTTGACAAGGCTTGGCTGGTCGATATACTCCGCGCGTTAGACCGATGGATTGGAAGTACAAGCACTTTCATCAAGAGAGAGTCTTCCCGGCTCAGCGCGACGTCGTCACGGAAGCGGCGCGCGCATTTATGGCCGAATCACTCGGGTGGCAGGTCACAAATACATTGGACGGCCTTACGGCGCAAGGTCAGAGTTTTTCACACCGGGCAATTGCAAACCTTCACATTGACTCAGCTGCGGATGGAACCAAGGTAGCCGTAGAACTTCTGGTCGAGCGCGCTGGTTGGCG
>ORMF012129470.1_pt1 | contig 13894 bp, 3 predicted proteins | sample 1779871 | NCBI WGS metagenome assembly ORMF01 (sample SAMEA104232316, study PRJEB22302) | groundwater metagenome | biome: forest; feature: aquifer; material: groundwater | place: USA | collected 2011-08-07 | depth 5.4 m | reverse complement strand
TGAGTGCGTTCGGAGGGGCACGCCCAGCCACGAAGCGGAAGAGCTGCCGCTCTTCTTGACTTCGCCGCTTCGATACATTCGTTCGGTGAGTTCTCGGTCCAACAGTAATGACTGACCGGTTCGCAGCACGTAGCTGCTGAAGCCGATCCCAACCGGACGCGATGGCGGCGCAGGATCATACTTATCGATCCAAAAGTCGTAATGCATCAAATCAGTCTTGGGGTCGTGCAGGGCGACAAAACAGTTCTCGGCGTACAGGACTTTACCGATGGATTTATGGATGAGTGGGAACAACTCATCCAGATCTGAGGTCGCGATAGCTCCCTGGATAATCTCGAATACAACCTGGCGCTCTTTTTCCATTCGGGCGCGTTCAGACAGATCTATGTAGATTGCAAACGAACCGACCAGTTTCTGATCCGCCAGAATCGGCATCCCGTAGATCTGGACGGGAACCAAGGTCCCATCTTTGCGGCGTCTTACCGTTTCCTTCTCCACTGTCTGTCCACTGAAAGTTCGAGCCGAGAGTTCCGCGGCTTCGTCAATGTGTTGTTCGGGAATGATGGTGTCGTTTAGGGCACGGCCGCGGATTTCGCTTAGAGAGAATTGGAACATCAGTTCGAATTCTTTATTGGCATCCAGCACGACATCATGTTCGTCGACCCTGAGGATACCCATCGGCGTGTTTTCAAAAAGCTGTTGGAAGCGAGCCTTCTGGAGGAGGAGTTCCGATTCGGCCTGCTTGCGCGCGGTAACGTCAAAGGCCAAAACAATCTTCCCGGGCCGACCGGCAAAATCCAGTTTGTGAGAGGTAATCTCAACGTCGATAATCGTTCCGTCCTTCTTCTTATGCTTCCAGGCACCGGCTTCGTCTAATCCATCAGAGCCGATCGACACGCTATTCAGCAAGGCCGGAATATCCCCTGGCGGACGAATGTCCTTGATTGTCATTGCCAGAAATTCTTTCCGGGTAAATCCGTAATGTTGGATTGCCGCACTGTTGACGGCAAGGAAAGTCAGCCTCTCCAAATCATAAACCCACATCGGCTGCGGGTTTGCCTCAAAGAGCAGCCGATAGCGACGTTCCGAATCCAGCAGTTGTTCTTCGATTTCCTTCTGAGTCGTAATGTCTCTGGCAATGCCCTGAAGTTCGACAACCTCGCCACCTTCTACTATTAGTTGCACATTCTGACCGATCCAGATTTCGCTCTTGTCTTTCGCCACTGCGGGAAACTCAAAGTAAGTAACGAGAGTCTTTCCTGCTATCTGGTCGCGATAGAATTGGGCCGTTGATTCGCGAAAGTCTTCCCTGACCAGCTCCAGGAAGTGAAGCCCGGCGCATTCTTCAACCGTTCTCTTAACGAGTGCCGCGGCGCTGGGGTTAACGAAAGTGAAATGGCCGTCGGCACCAATTCGGTAGATAGTGTCACTCGCACAATCTACGATTTGCCGATGGCGCAACTCGGAATTGCGCAAGGCCCCTTCAACTAACTTTCTCTCCGTTGCCTCTCGCTGCAGGTCTTCATTCGCCGCCGCCAGCTCTAAAGTGCGTTCCCGGACCTTCGCTTCCATTTCGATGTGCGCGGTTTGCAGCGCCGCCTCGGCCCGCTTGCGTTGGGCCATGTCCCTGGTGGTGTTACCTGTGACTACGACGGCGATGGCTGCGGCAAAAAGAACTGCCAACGAAATCAGGAGAATGCTGAGGAGTCGGGCGGTCGCATTGCTCCTGTGTTCCTCGTCCTGTGCCAGATCCGTTTGATGGCCCTGAAAAGCCACATAGGAATCCCACGCGTCGTGGTATTCAACCAGCCGGGGCATTGCCTCGTCGAGCATCAACACTCTTGCCTGCGCCGGCTGTTTCTGCACGGCCAGCGTACGCAGCGCGCGACGGTAGCTTTCAACATACAGCGCCCGTTTCTGCTCGATTTCGTCAAGTAGTTTACCTTCATCCGTGGAGGTTACTTTGCTTCTGAAAGTCTCGATAAGGTGCGAGATCCTTTCACTGTTGCTGGCGATCGCAGCAATCTCGGAATCGATATTCTTTTCGTTGTCGCCCAAAAAGATCTGCAGGGTCATCCGACCGTTGAGGTTGGAATATGTCTGGGCGTGTCTCGATAACTCCACTCTGCCCCATCGCGCGTCAATGATTTTCTCCAGCTGCGCTTCATCGCGGTTTAACTGGCGTAGTCCCAGCCAGCCAACACAGCTGACAATGAGAATCAGGATGCCAAAGGACAGTCCTAACTTTGTGCCGATGCTCCAGTTTTCTGAAATACGAGTTTTGAGGTTGTTCATTGCTATCTTGGGGAGTGGCACAACTGGGCGACTGGGCCGAATCGCCGCGGCGTTCTACCCGGATAAGCCTTGGGTTGAGGGACTCTGACTGGCGGAAAGTGGCGCTTTCTCTCGGGGGAAACGTAATGTCCTTTTTTAGGCGGGACACACAGTCGCAGCAGTCGCAAAAAGAGTGCCGCTCAAGATGGAGTTGGTTAGGATGGCGGCGAGAGGCTCGGAAAGATCTGAAATGACCCTTGTCCTTCGCCGGTACTTGAACGGACAGCGTTTTCACCTGAGTTTCATCATCCTGCGCGCCGTTCATTACAGTGATGGAGGCTACCAACTGCACCAATCTCAATTATCGTACCCATTGCCGGCAGCTGTACCTGGCCGAGTATAAGGCGCGTCTTTGTCGACAGATCAGTGCATCCTCGTACGATGGTAGTACCCAGAACAGCTTTGTAAGACGGTGGCGCAAATGATGTTTGTTGAGTACGATGACATGATCTAAACACTCACGTCGAATTGAACCGATCAGCCGTTCCACGTAAGCATTCTGCCAGGGCCTGCGCGGCGCGCTGAGGACCTCCTGCAAGCCCAGCCGCGCGCCCGTTGCCGAAAGTAGTCGCCATAGATTCTATCGCGATCGCGCAACAGATGACGCGCTCTCACCGCTTCCAGAAAAACTTCAACCAGCTCGTGACAGGGCATGAGGAACTTATTGTTGTCAGCTTATGTGTGCTTGCGGCCATGCTAAAGCATTCCCGGGTGAGTGTAAGCGCCGTAACGGCAGCGAGCGCGTGATTACATACCTAAGAAATCGCGGGAGAAGTCGAAAGGAAAAGTAAGGCAAAGCTGCTTAACGCTCGAAGGTCATTTGCTCGGGCAGAGCCTCATCCCGGCTTTGAAATGTTTGTCGCGAAATTCGCCCACGCGCCATTGGGGGACTATTCAGCTTACCAGCCCCTTTTTGATCGCATAACGAACCAAGCCGGCGACTTCGTGAATATCAAGCCGCTCCGTCAGCTGGGCCCGATGAGATTCGACGGTCTTTACACTGATACCCAAGCCCAGGGCGATCTGCTTCATCGACTTACCTTCTGCGAGCAGCTGTAGGACTTCGGTTTGGCGTGGCGAAAGTCTTTCGGCTGAACGGGGATCGCCGCCGGTACGTCGGATATATTCCATGATCACGCGCCTTGAGACGGGCGGACTCAGATATGTTTCCCCCCGCGCGACTGCTCGAATTGCTATCTCAAGCTCTTCGATGGCCGCGCCTTTCAAAAGATAGCCTGCTGCACCGGCCCGAAAAGCTTGATAGACGTGTTCCTCATCCGAATAAATCGACAGAATGATCACCGACACATCGGGAAAGGTTTTCGCCACGCGCCGGGTGGCTTCCAGTCCGTTCAACTCGGGCATGGCAATATCCATCAACACGATCTAAGGCCGATGTTCCTCGATCAGGCGCAGGGCTTCATGTCCGTCACTGGCTTCGGCAACTACTTCGATGTCAGGCAGTCTTTGTAAAAGTGAGCGAATGCCGGCGCGGACCAGCTTGTGATCGTCAGCCAGCAATATTCGGATTGGATCCACTCTGTTTTCTACTTTCGTTTGAGGGGGAAAATCGCACGGACGCGCGTCCCGCGTCCCGAACCTGAGTCAATCTCGATGTGCCCTCCGATGGCAAGGGCGCGCTCTTCCATTCCGCGCAATCCCAGGATAGAAGCCGCCAGGGCCTTCTTTCTCAGGTTATCGATGTCAAAACCAACTCCGTCATCCATGACGGTCAACAACATTCTTTCCCGCGAACGCTCAAGCTGCACGGACACGCTGCCCGCTTGTGCGTGCCGGGCCACATTGGTTAATGCCTCCTGAGCAATTCTGAAACACGCAGTCTCAAGTTCGCGTGGCAGCCGCCCGTCCACTTTAAAGCCGTCAAGCACCTCGGCAATGATTCCGGTCCGCTCGGCATAACGATCCACATACCAACGAAGGGCCGCACTTAGACCCAGGTCGTCGAGCAGCGAGGGATGCAACTCGATCGATAGCTCACGCACGCACCCCAATGCCTCATCGACAATGCCGATACTTTCGTCCAAACGAGGAAGACAATCAGCAGTCCGGCAGGAACGCTGAACCGACTGCAGGTTTATCTTGACAGCAGTCAGAACCTGGCCGATTTCGTCGTGCAACTCACGCGCTATATGCCGGCGTTCGGCGTCCTGGGCCTGAATCAGCCGCTGCGAGTAAATGCGCAACGCCTCCTGCGCCCGCTTGCGATCAGTGATGTCGCGGAAGGTAACCACTGCAGCGATAATCTCATTTCGATCATTCCGCATCGGAGCGGTCATGTATTCCACCGGGAAGCTCGTCCCATCCTGCCGCCAAAACACTTCGTCAGCCACCTGGCGGATAATGCCATCGCGGAGCGTGGCATAAATAGGACACTCCTCCTTCGGATAAGGCGTTCCATCCTCCCTCGAGTGGTGCATCGTCAGGTGCCCGGGCTTACCCAACAACTCAGCAACTTCCCAACCCAACATGCGGGCCGCAGCTGGATTTTCAAAAACAATGTCCCCTTTTAGGTTCACGCGATGGACACCTTCCTCCATCGAGTTCATCGTCAGTTCAAGTTCACGACCGAGATCTGACATGGCTTTCTCGGCGCGCCTCTGTTCCGTGATGTCGCGCGCCATGCCGCGCACAACGGGTGCGCTAACTCCTTCGGTGCGCAGAGAATTGTAATATTCCCACACACGGCGTTCGCCGGAAGTGGTCTGCACGAGCATGATCCCGCTGGTGGCGCCATCCTTGCACACTCTCGCCATATACTCATCAAACTGATGGCGGACTTCAGGGACCAGAATGTCCTGAATATTTCTCTTTCCGATGAACTCATGTGGATCAAACCCGAGCAATTGGGTCGCGGCGCGATTCGCTGAAAGTATTTTTCCGCCCAGGTCGTGCGTACAGATCAACTCATGACTATTCTCAACCAGGTCGCGATAGCGCTCTTCGCTTTCGCGCAACGCTTCCTCCGCGTGCCGGCGCTCGGTAATATCGCGCGAGTTCAGGACGACAGCCCCGACCGCCGGATTGCCGAGCAGATTGCTGCCGGTGGATTCGAGCGTGCGCCAGGTGCCGTCTTTGTGCCGACAGCGCAACTCCTTCGTGACCGTGGTGCCAGGGATTTGTATCGCCTGCGCGAAGAGGCTGGAGAGAAACGGACGGTCATCCGGGTGCAGCAGTTCGAAGCCGCTCCGTCCGATCATTTCTTCGGGCTTGTAGCCCAGGACGCGCTCAATGGACGGGCTCGTGTAAAGCCTGATTCCGTTGGCATCGTAAGTCGAGATGGTGTCGGCGGCGTGCTCGATTAGAGAGCGGAAGTAAACCTCGCTTTGCCTGAGTGCCTCTTCAGCACGCTTAGTTTCGGTCACGTCGGTCATGGCGCCAATCGCACGAACGGCGTTTCCGCTCTCGTCGCGCACAATGTACGCCCGATCGGATATCGTGGCATAAGAACCGTTGGATCGGCGGAAACCGTATTCGTAAGAGCAGAGCTTATCGCCGCGATGAAGGGCTGTGCGAAATTGAGTGAGTACCCTTTCGTTATCGTCAGGGTGGATACGCTCTTCCCACCAACCAATCGACGGATCGATTTCTACTTCCGAGTATCCGAAAACCCTTTCAAAGCCCATGCTGCGCACGACCTTGTCTGTCGCGAAGTTCCAGTTCCAGAACATATCATTGGTGGCCAGGTTAAAGAGCGTCAGTTCCTGTTCACTTTCGCGCAACGATGCTTCAGCACGCTTGCGTTCGGTGAACTGACCGATCTGGCTACCTATGGCCGACATCATCTTGAGCAGGTCTTCATCAACTTCAGGGGTCCTGCGGCTGAAGAACAGCATTACGCCCAGAGTGCGGTTTCCCAGCAAGATCGGGAAAGCCAGGGCGCTACGCAGCCCCACTTGGGCGGCTATCTCTGGGCGAGCAAAGCGGGGATCCGTCATCACATCGGGAATCCACGCGGGCTGACCGCTTTGCCAGACGCGACCAGGCAAGCCAACACCCGGAGCGAACTCAGTTTGGCGAGAAGCGTCAATGAATGAGGTTGCATCAAGCGCAGGCACATGCCATGTCTCGACACAGCGAAGGAGGTTTGTGCTGTCGCATACGCGCCAGAATTCGCCCATTTTCCACCGCAGACTTTTGCAGATGACCTGCAGTAGTTGTGGGGTGGCTTCGGCGAGCGTGGCCGACTCAGCCAGCACCCGCGTGACGGCGTACTGCGCGGCCTGCCGCCGTTCGTTCCGTTTTTGTTCGGTGATGTCACGGATTGCCGCGACTCGGACAACTCGACCCTGATAATGAATCGGTTTCCCCGCCAATTCCGCCCTGAAGGTCGTGCCATCCTTACGTAACGCGGGACCCTCATAAGAACCTGTATCCCTTGACCACACTTTTTGCAGGAGCAGTTCACGGAACTCGGGCAGGGCCAGGTCTAGTACAGATTTGCCGATCACTTCCGCACGTTCATAGCCGTACATCCGACAGAAGGATTGATTCACTTCCAAAATCGTGCCCTGCTCGTGAAGGACAATCGCCTCAAACGGGGCTTCGGATAATTGCCGAAACCGCTCTTCGCTTTCTTGTAGCGTGGTCTCCGCCAGCTTGCGCTCGGTGATGTCCCGAACCACCGCAAGACGATAGTCCGTCTCAAGCCTTACTAACTTTACGTTAACCTCGACGGGGAAGGTCGTCCCATCCTTGCGCAAATGAAGACTTTCCAAAGTCGCAAAGCCTGATTCTTTCATCTCCGCGTCAAGCCGCGCCATCATCGAATGATCGACTAGAGGGTCGATATCGAACACGGTGAGAGAAAGAAATTCTTCACGACTGTAGCCTAGAGACCGATAGGCACTTTCGTTGCAGTCGATGAAGCGAAGGGTGATCGGGTCGATCACCTCAATGGCGTCATTGGACTGATCAATCAGGTTACGGAACACTTGCAGCGACTCCGCCGCGCGTTTCCGCTCAGTGATGTCCCGGGTGATTGCGAGTTGTGCAATAACTTTTGATTCTCGGTTGCGCAATGGAGCGGCGTGAGTCTCCATCCATCGACGCACACCCGTCAGCCCGATGACCTCAAACTCAGCCACCACCGACTCTCCCTGACAGACTCGTTCATGAATTTGCTTGTAGGTGCTGTGCCATTCCGGGGCGACGAGAGAAAGCACCGAACAGCCAACAACTTGTTCTTTGGAGACTGCCCCAATCATTGATAACCCTGCGGGATTCATATCAAGAAGGGTGTAATCGGGTGCAACTAATTTCACGCATTCGGGTTCTGATTCGACGATCGTTCTACGGAAACTTTCACTCTCACGTAAGGCATCTTCGGCCCTTTTGCGCTCTGTGATGTCGCGCGCCATGCCGCGCACAATTGGCGCAGCGACTCCTTCTCTTCGTAAGGTGTTGTGGTATTCCCAGACCCTGCGCTCCCCGGTAGCGGTTTGCACCAGGGCGAGACCACTGGCAAAGCCATCTCTACGGATTCGGACGAGATAATCGTCAAACTGATCGCGCACCTCGGGAATCAAGATCTCCCGGAAGCTCTTTTTTCCGCAGTAGTCTTTCGGATCATAACCGAGCACTTCGATCGCCGCGCGGTTCGCCGACAAGATCAATCCGTCCAGGTCGTGCGTACAGATGGACTCACGGCTATTCTCAACCAGATCGCGATAGTTCTCTTCACTTTCGCGCAGTTCTTCCTCGGCTCGCCTTCGCTCAGTTACATCCTGGGAAATGCCTTCATAGTGGAGGACGACTCCCCACTCATCGCGCACAGCTCGAACATTCTCGGCAATCCAGATCGTTCTGCCGTCTTTTGTATATGCCTCGTGCTCGAAGTTTCGTACAAACCCCTGGGAATCCAACAGCCGCTTAAACTCTTTTCGCCTGGCCGGATCAACGTAATGCTCGCGCGCTATGTCGGTGCGTGTTCGGATTAACTCATCGGGCGAATCAAAGCCCAGCATCCGGGCTAGCGCATGATTGGCGGTCATAAACCTGCCTTCAGGCGTTGTCTGAAAAACCCCTTCATGAACGCTGTTGAGGATATCGCGATATTTCTTTTCAGCCTTTCTCAGGGCACTCTCTTCGCGGTCGCGCTCCTTTATGCTTAACTCCAGCTCCGCGGCGTAGGTTTCAACCTGGCGGAACAACCGACCATTCCGAATTGCGGTAGCAGCGTGCGCCGCGAGTGACTCAGCTTTTCTCACGTGGTCACCGGTGAAGTAACCGGGCTGGGCCTTGTCCAGTGAATAGAGTCCTATTATTTTGCCGTGCGCCACCAGCGGTACTCCGATCCAATTGCGGATGTGTTCACTCCCAGGGACAGACTGCCAGCGAGGCTCGTCCTTTGTGTCCGAAACCAGCAGACTCTTTTTCGTCTCCCATATCTGACTAAATAAAGCGTTCGCCTTTGGGCTAAAGATGTTCGCTTTCGCCAGGCTTATGTCCTCGAGGAAGTCTTCGTAGCCCTTAATTGCGCGGGTGACGAAGTACGAATCGCCTTCCACTAACATCACGTTGGCAGAGTCAAAAGGAACAAGCTTTCGCAGGTAGTCGAGCAGCGTTTCAAGTATTCTTTCCAGGCTGAGATCCTGCGTTAAAGCCAGGTTGGCGTTCCGCATAACCTCAGCTTCAAGCCGAGCTTCCCGTTCGCGAAGAAGCAAATCGTCTCTTTCTCCAACGCTCCAGCGCCCGTCCAGATCATCGTTTTCCCCTGGCGGTGGAACGTCAAGGACAGGTGCTCCGTTTTCATTGTTGCGGTCTTTCATCACTCGCCCTGTGCGTGGAAATACCCAATTGAAAGAAACGGCTAATTGCTGGCTGCTGCCGCAAGAAAGCGGAGCGAGACGGCCAATACCGCAAGAAATCACTTAGCAAGAGGCGAGAGGTTCGGTCGGTGACGTCAGGGAACACGGTAAGCCGGGGCGATGGTGTCCCAAGTCCGCACGGACACTGGGGACCTCTGTCTTGCCGTGTATTCTAATGCGTCCTTTGAACTAACACAACCTTCCCGCCCCGAACATCTTTACCTAACTCTCTCCTTCTGCTGAAGAGTGACGGCACGAAACGTGCTCAACCGGCGTTGGCGTTACGGAAACGTCGCCGTTGCGAAATAACCCTGCCCGAATTGGTCGGGCGTTTCGCCCCAACCGTCCCGTTCTGTCGGAACATCTTAGGAACAGCTCGCCCGTGAAAGTGTCCCTCACGCGGACAGCTCGTTCACTTTGTCAGCAACTCGCATTCGACACAAAACACATGGAATCAAAGAGCTCAAAATCGATCTTCGCGGCATCCATCGTGCTTTGGTTAACGCTGGTCAGTGGTGGCGTCGGTTTCATGTGGAACTACCAAGGCACGGCAGGTTCGCAGGGAACCCCTCCCAGCCATTGGCCGCAGGAGAGTCGCATTAAGCCAATCCGGCAGTCGCCGACTCTGGTGCTGGCAATTCACCCACACTGCCCATGCTCCCGAGCAACGATCAGCGAGTTGGCCCTCTTGATGACGCACGCTCAAGGACTGGTTAATGCCAACGTGCTTTTCGTTAAGCCTCAAGGCTTCTCTGAAGACTGGGAAAAGACCGATCTGTGGAGAGGTGCTGCGAGTATTCCGGGCGTCAAGGTGATGACCGATGAGAGCGGAGTTGAAGCCCGCCGCTTCGACTCGGAAACTTCGGGCCAGGTGATGCTCTACGACGCTGATGGACAATTGCGTTTCAGCGGAGGCATTACGGCTGCCCGTGGACACTCAGGCGATAACGCGGGGCGCAGCGCCATCGTGTCGCTGTTAACAAGTAATTATTCCGAGATCAAACAAACGCCGGTGTTCGGGTGCCCGCTCTTCCAAAAAGGTTCAAACGAGCAACCAGAGAGTTCTTGTCATGCCATACACAACTGACTTATCGACGAGCGAATCAAGCTCACAAGTCGCGAAAAGGATTTACAGCGAACATCAACAGCTGATCTACAAACGCACTGACCGGATGTTTGTCGGTTTGATGGGGGTTCAGTGGGCCGCCGCGATCGCGATTGCTCTCTGGATTTCACCCAGGACCTGGGCGGGCGCGTCCAGCCAAATCCACCCGCACGTCTGGGCAGCGGTCTTGCTGGGCGGCGCGATCTCAGTCTTTCCGATCTTCCTTGGCCTGAAGAGATCCGGCGCAACCTCAACTCGCTATATCATCACCGTTGCTCAAATGCTCATGGGCGCGTTGCTCGTCCATTTAACCGGTGGTCGGATCGAGACACACTTTCACATTTTTGGCTCGCTCGCCTTTCTGGCTTTCTATCGTGACTGGAAAGTACTGATCCCCGCCACGCTGGTAGTGGCCGCAGACCATTTCTTTCGCGGAATATTCTGGCCGCAATCGGTCTATGGTGCCGTAAACGCGAGCATCTGGCGCACGCTCGAACATGCCGGTTGGGTCCTCTTTGAAGTCTTCTTTCTCACTATTTCATGCGTTTACAGTCAACGCGATATGTGGGCAAGAGCCATGAAGCACGCCACGCTCATTGCCGCGGAAAAGGGCTTTCGTCAGTTGGCTGACGCGATGCCGCAGATCGTTTGGACCGCAAGGCCTGACGGCTGGATCGACTATTACAATCAGCGTTGGTTTGACTACACGGGAATGACCCTCGAAGAAACTCAAGGCTGGGGCTGGGAGCCCGTTCTGCATCCTGATGACTTGCAAGACTGCATCGACCTTTGGAACGAGTCCGTTCGCACGGGTGAACCATATGAGATTGAGTACCGGTTCAAGCGGCCATCGGATGGCACTTATCGCTGGCATCTCGGACGTGCGTCCGCAGTGCGGGACGATGCAGGCCGGATCATCAAATGGTTTGGCACCTGCACCGATATCGATGATCGAAAAAGAACCGAAGAAGCATTGCTGAGTACCGGCGAGGAACTCGAAGAGCGCGTCCAGCAGCGGACTGCGGCGCTGGCCACTGCAAACGCGGAGTTGATCGTAGAAGTCCAGGAGCGAAAGCAAATGGAAGCGGCCTTGCGGCATAGTGAAGAGCAATACCGGGACCTGTTTGAAAACGCCAACGACATTATCTATACGCACGACCTCAAGGGTAATTACACCTCAGTTAACAAGGCCTGCGAAAAGATCGTCGGCTATACAAGTGATGAAGCCCTCAAAATGAACATCGCCCAGGTCATCGCACCGGAACACCTCGAGGAAGCCAGGCAGTTGCTTGCGCGCAAGACCGGGGAAAAAACAACGTCGGCTTATGAACTGGGGATCGTGGCCAAAGATGGCCACCGTGTAATGCTCGAAGTGAACTCTCGCCTCACGTATCAGGATGGACAACCGACCGGAGTGCAGGGCATGGCCCGCGACATCACCGAGCGCAAGCGAATAGAAGAAGAACTTAAGTCGAGTGAAACGCGGATGTCTGAAGCACAGGAAATCGCTCATCTTGGAAGTTGGGAATTTGACGCGGTTACGGACGAGGTGAAGTGGTCGCACGAACTGTGGAGCGTCTTTGGTCTCGAACCGCGGGAGTCAGGATTGTCTTTCGAAGAATACCTGGCGATGGTGCATCCAAACGACCATCATCTCGTGAAGAGCATTAATGAAGAGTCGCAGCAATCAAAGAAGGACTTCGCCTATGACTATCGCATTATTCACGCTGACGGGACGGTGCGGGTACTGCGCGCCAATGGAAGGGTTATTTGTGACGAACATGGTCAAATGGTGAAGATCAGGGGCACCGATCAGGACATCACTGAGCGCAAACAAATGGAGAACACGCTCCGGCAGGAACGCATCTTCCTGCGGACTATCATCGATAATCTTCCTGATTCAATCTATGTGAAGGACATGGCCTCCCGCAAGGTGATCGCGAATTTAGCCGAAGTGCGTGTTGCCGGTCTGCAATCAGAGGCCGAGTTATTAGGTAAGGATGATTTTGCATCATATCCGAAGGAGTTAGCCGAACAATTCCTGGCGGACGACCAGGTGGTTCTCCAAACCGGTCAACCCGTGATCAATAGGGAAGAGTATGTGGTTGGTAAGCAAGGTCAGAAGCGTTGGTTACTTACGACTAAGATTCCCTGGCACGATGAGAACGGCCAGACCGTCGGCCTGATCGGCCTTGGCCGGGACATCACCGAGCGCAAGCGGGCGGAATTAGAACGACAGGTCATCTCTGAAATAGGAATGGGCATTATTACAACGTCAAATCTGGATGAATTGCTCGATCTCATCCACACTTCGATCAGCAAGCTGCTTTACGCGGAAAACTGCTTCGTCGCGCTTCATGACCCGGCGACGGACATGTTGCATTTCGAGTTTTGGAAGGACAAGTTTGACGCTGTCCTGGCGCCGCGCCCCGTCGGCACCGGTTTCAGCAGTCACATTCTGCGCACGGGACAGCCACTGCTGTTGACGCAGGAACTTAAGAAGCGATTGTACGAGGAAGAAGCAGTCCTGAGTGTGGGAACCGATTCTGCTTCCTGGCTGGGCGTGCCCCTGCGAACACCTTTGGGCGTCATCGGAGTGTTGGCGGTGCAGCATTACGAAGACGAAGACGCCTATGACGAGCGCGACCTGGAGTTTCTATCTTCGGTCGGGAATCAGATTGCGTTGGCCATCGAGCGCAAGCGGGCCGAATGTGAATTGGAGAAGGCGCGTGATGTAGCGCTTGAGTCGGCGCGCCTTAAATCCGAATTCCTGGCTAACATGAGTCATGAGATTCGCACGCCGATGAACGGCGTGATCGGCATGACCGGGCTCTTACTGGACACGGACCTCGATGAAGATCAACGCGACTGCGCTGAGACGATTCGCGCCAGTGGCGAAGCGCTCTTGACGATCATCAATGACATTCTGGACTTCTCGAAAATCGAGGCCGGTAAGCTTCACTTCGAGACGCTTGACTTCCTCCTGAACAGCGCCGTCGAAGACACGATCGAACTGCTCGCCGAGCGAGCCCATCAAAAGAAGATCGAGTTTGCATCCTTAATTCACAGCGACGTGCCGACAGGGCTGCGCGGTGATCCGGGCCGGCTGCGTCAAGTGCTCACTAACCTGATCGGGAACGCCATTAAGTTCACCGACCAAGGTGAAGTCATCGTGCGGGTTGAGAAGGAGAGCGAAACCAACGATGACGTGGTAGTTCGCTTTATGGTCAGCGATACGGGCATCGGCATCAGCGAAGCCGCCCAGAAAAATCTTTTCCAGGCCTTCACGCAAGCCGACGGCTCGACGACCCGCAAGTACGGCGGCACCGGACTCGGATTGGCCATCTCGAAACAATTGGTCGAACTGATGGGCGGGCAGATGGGAGTCACCAGCACGCCCGGACAAGGCTCTACTTTCTGGTTTACCGCAGGATTCGGCAAACAGCTTGAGAGTACCGTTATCCGTCAACCGCAGCTGGAGAGTCGCGAGAAGCTGCGGGTGCTGATCGTGGACGACAACGCAACCAACCGAAAGATTCTTTCTCATCAGCTCGGCTCGTGGGGGATGATTCACCAGGAAGCCGATTCAGGATTTCACGCGCTTGAGCTGCTCCGCTCGGCCGCGGCT
>ORMF011317187.1_pt1 | contig 13895 bp, 16 predicted proteins | sample 1779871 | NCBI WGS metagenome assembly ORMF01 (sample SAMEA104232316, study PRJEB22302) | groundwater metagenome | biome: forest; feature: aquifer; material: groundwater | place: USA | collected 2011-08-07 | depth 5.4 m | reverse complement strand
GGAACTCAATCCGTTCGTCATGGTGGCCACGCGGGCGTATTCGGAAGAAGCCATCAAGAAGCTGCACCGCGCCGGCGCCGACGTCATCGTCATGCCGGAAATCGTGGGCGGACGGGAATTGGCCCGCGAAATCCTGGACTTGGACGGCTCCCACGGCAAGGAACTCATTAGCCGCACATCGGCCAAACCCCAATAGTAGGAAAGCAAGGTAGCGACCATGTCCAAGCTCGAACGCGTCAAGATCGATTCGCGCGGCCGCATCGTGCTGCCGCAGCACTTCCGCGAATTCCTGGGTCTGAAGGAAAACGACTCGGCCTACGCGACGCTGGACGAGCAGAACCACCGCTTGTTAATCAGCCCGGCGGCCGAAAAAGGGTTGGTCCACATCGAGCTTCTGTTCGGTGACGAACCCGGCGCATTGGCCAAGACGGCCACCATCCTTGCGAAACTCAAGGTAGACTTGGTATCCACCGAATCCCACTCCGTTCTCCGCGGAAAACAGGCCGTCTGGCGCATCATCGCCAAAGACGACCGCAACCCCGCCGACTTGCGGCGCGCCTTGGAAAAGCACGGCCTCAAGGTCCAAGCCGTCCGACGGCTCTGATTTTTATGGAAACAGCCGGTTGGCAAAGGGTTAAATACGTCCATTTGCAAAATGGGAAAAAAGTGGGAAAATGTAACGCGCGACCAATGGGATTGACGTTCAACGTGAGATGCATGAGAGAGGATTTACTTCACGGCAGAAAAGACGCAGCGCATCGCGTACCCCGGCAAGGGCAGGCTGTACGCCGAAACATCGGAATTGCTGCGCCAGATCAACGTGCCGGTGGCCGTCGGTCGGCAGCTGTATTGTTCACGCGGCCGCTTTGAGTCCGTCGCGTTGCGCCCAAAAGACATTCCGCGCCTCGTAGAAAGCGGCGCCGTCGATTTCGGGATCACCGGTTTGGATTTGGTCTTGGAAAGCGGGGCCGACGTCATCGAATGCGCCCGCCTGCCGTTTGGATTCTGCAAATTGGTTTTGGCCGCACCGACGGGCAGCGACCTGAGCGAATGGTCCGGCGCACGCATCGCCACGTCGTTTCCGAACTTGACCCGCCGGTTTTTGCAGGACGAAGGCATTGAAGCGGAGATCGTGGAGCTTTCCGGAGCGGTGGAATCCGCCGTGCGCCTGGACGTGGCGGACGCCGTGGTCGACCTGGTACAGACGGGCACCACGCTGAAACAGAACGGATTGGTCCCCATCCGGACGTTGTTGTCCTCGTGCGCCGTTTTAATCGCCAACCGGAAGTCCCCGGTTCCGAGTTGGTTGTATGCGTAACGGAAAAGCCGGAAGCTATCCGCAAGAGGTCTGGAAGACGGCCGCCGCCATCATCCAGCGCGTCAAGCAAGACGGCGACGCGGCCGTGTTGGCATATTCCAAGACGTTGGACGGACAAACGCTCACCACAGGGCAAATGGCCATTTCGCAAGCGCAGTGCCGCAACGCCTTGCGCACCCTTACGCCGGAATTGAAGCAGGCCTTGACGGTGAGCGCGGAACGCATCCGGGCATTCAACGCCAAAATCAGGCCGAAAAACGTCTCGTGGAGCGACGGGTTCGCGGAATTTTCGTGGCGCTGGACGCCCATCGAGTCCGTCGGAGTGTACGTGCCCGGCGGAACGGCGGCATACCCGTCATCGGTGCTGATGGGCGTCATTCCGGCGAAAATGGCCGGCAGCCGCGTGGTCGTATGCACGCCGCCGAAGCCCAGCGCGGCGGTGTTGGCGGCGTGTGCATTGGCGAAAGTCGACGCCGTGTTCCAAATCGGCGGGGCGCAGGCCATCGCGGCCATGGCGTACGGCACGAAGAGCATGGCCAAAGTGGACAAAATCGTCGGGCCGGGCGGCGCGTTCGTCGATGCCGCGAAGCGGTTATGCGCCAAAGACGTGGCCATCGATTTTCCGGCGGGCCCGACGGAATTGGTGGCCGTGGCGGGCTCGGATGCGGATGCAGGCCAAGTGGCGGCGGATTTGGTGGCGCAGGCCGAGCACGACGTACGGGCCAAGATCGGCATGTACGCCTTAGACAAAAAGATGGCGGATGCCGTGAAAAACGCGATCGGAAAAAAATCGAAAAAAACCCGGCGTTTTGCCATCGTGGCGCAAAGCCTGCAAAACGCTTTGCTGCAAGTGGTCAACGAAACGCAGGTCGAAGAAATACTGAATGCCGGCGCGTTCGAACACGTGGCGTTGTACGGAAAGGCGGCCAAGCTTGCCGGAAAAATCCGTAACGCAGGAGCCGTCTACGTGGACACGCCACCGGCGTTGGGCGATTACGCGTTGGGTTCGAACCACGTGCTGCCGACGGGAGGCTTCGCCAAAAGCGCGGGCATGCTGTCGGTTTTTGATTTCATCAAACCCGTCGTGACCATCCGGCGCACGAAGAAAGGGTTGGAAAAAACGGCGATCGTGATTGCAAAAAGCGAAGGGTTGTGGGCGCACGCGGACTCGTTGGAATGAAAGGGAAAAAGACATGATGCAAAAAACAATGAACGTGGAGCCGTACGCTTGGGAAGCGTCCAGCCGCCAGATTGCAAAAGTGCAAGGATTGGATGAGCGCCACGTCATCCGTTTTGACATGAACACCAGCCCGTATTTGTCGGACGTCGTACGGGAACGAATCGGCGCCATGGGCGAAATTCCCGTGAACGAGTATCCGAGCCCGGATTACGGCGAACTCCTGCAAACAGTAGGGCAGTATTGCAGCGTGGAACCATCGCAAGTCGTCTTGGGAGCGGGGGCGGACGAAGTCATCGACACAATCGCCAAATCATTTTTGCAAGGCGGGGTCAAAAACGTGATTTCGACGCCGACGTATTCGATGTTCCACGTGTGTTCACAGACCTACGGCGCTAAAGTCGAAAGCGTGCAACGGACGGCTGATTTTGCGTTGGATGTGGACGCGCTGGCGGAAGCGTCAAAGGATGCGGCGCTGCTATGGATCTGCAATCCCAATTCGCCGACGGGCAATGCCGAACCCGTGGAAAAAATCCGCGAATTGCTGGAAAAGATAAAGTGCAACCTCGTCGTGGACGAGGCGTACGGCGAATTCGGGGGGCAAAGCGCGTTGCCGCTGATTGAGCGGTTCGACCAGCTCGTCATGGTGCGCACCTTGTCCAAGGCGTTTGGTTTGGCCGGCGCTCGCGTGGGCTACGCCGTAACCAATAACGAAACGGCCGCGCGCTTGAACAGCGTCCGGTTGCCCAACAGCATTTCCTCGTTTTCCGCGGAACTTGCCGTCACGGCGTTGAGCCCGGCGGGCATTGCGCAGATGAAGGACAACGTGGCCCGGATTGCGGCCGAAAGAAAGCGCGTGCAAAAAGCATTGGGGAAAAAGTTCAAGACGTATCCGTCGGTGGCCAACTTCCTGCTCGTCGATTTAGGCGATTACGTCGAGGAAACGGTCAACGCGTTGTTGCAAAAGGGGTTGGTGGTGCGGAATTTGTCGGAAAAGCCGCAGACGCGCGGGTGCATCCGCATCACCGTCCGAAGCCGTGAAGAGAATGACCAGTTGTTGGAGGCGCTGGCATGAGAAAAGCGGACATCACGCGCAAGACGTCCGAGACGGACATCCGCGTACAATTGGACTTGGACGGCACCGGAACGTACGCCAACAACACGGGCGTCGCGTTTTTCGACCACATGTTGGACTTGTTTGCCAAACACGGTTTGTTCGACATCCAGATCAAGGCAACCGGAGACTTGGACGTCGAGGCCCACCACACGGTGGAAGACGTCGGCATCGTCTTGGGCCAGGCGTTCCGGCAAGCGTTGACGGACAAGAAAGGCATCCGACGGTATGGCGCAGCTATCATCCCGATGGACGAAGCGCTGGCGTTGTGCGCCGTTGACTCCGGCGGCCGCGCCTATTGCGTTGTGGACGTACCCGTGACGCGCACGGACATCGGAAGTTTTCCGACGGAACTGTTGGTGGACTTTTTCGAGGCGTTCGCCCGGGAAGCGCAAGCCAACGTGCACGTCAAGTTGTTGTACGGCCGAAACGACCACCACAAGATCGAAGCATGCTTCAAGGCGTTCGCGCGTGCGTGCCGCCAAGCCGTTGAAATCGACGCACGCGCACGCCAAGCGCTGCCATCCACCAAGGGAACGCTATGAAACCGAAAATCCGCATCATCGACGCCGGTTACGGCAACGTGTTCAGCGTGCGCCAGGCCCTCGTGCGGGCGGGTGCACGAATCGTCAACCAAAATGAAGATGGCGTCGTGTTGCCGGGCGTGGGCGCGTTTGACACCGCGGCGAGGAAACTCGACGAAGCCAAAGCGGCCATCGAAAGCAAAAAGCCGTTCTTGGGCATCTGCCTGGGCATGCAGGCATTGTTCGAGTCCAGCCAAGAAGGAAAAACAAAAGGCATGGGCGTATTGCGTGGACGGGTCAGGCGATTGAAAAACAAGACGTTGCCGCACATGGGGTGGAATACGGTGGCGTTTGAAAATTCGCGCCTGGGTGATGGGATCCGGCAGCCGTGGTTCTACTTCGTGCACAGCTACGCCTGCCCGGAAAGCCGGCGTGTCACCGGATGGACGGAATACGGACAACGTTTTGCTTCGGCAGTGGAAAAAGGCAACATGTTCGGCGTGCAGTTCCACCCGGAAAAAAGCGGTAAAAGCGGGGCGTTGTTGATGGAGAATTTCGTGGAGGTGGTCCGGCAATGGACGTGATTCCGGCCATCGACTTGTTCGCCGGCCGCGTGGTCCGGCTGCAGCAAGGCGCATTGGAACAAAAGACGGAGTACAAGGGCCAGCCCGAGCATGCCGCCAAAACATTTGAGAAACAAGGGGCGCGCTGGATCCACGTGGTGGATCTGAATGCCGCGTTTTCCGGAAAACCGGAGAACGTCGAGGCGTTCCGTCACATCCGCGAGTCAACCAAGTGCCAGCTGCAAGTGGGAGGTGGCATTCGAAACCAGGAGTCGGCGCAAGCCTGGATCGATGCCGGAGCGGAACGCATCGTATTGTCCACGCTACTGGCGGATGATTTTGAAGCCGCAAAAGACATCGCCAAAAAGTTCAAGGGCCGCGTATTGGCCTCGTTGGACTTGCGCGACGGACGCTTCTGCATCCGGGGTTGGAAACAGACCGCACCCATGCCTTCCTTGGACGCCGTCCGCGATGCCGGGTTTGCAGGCATCGTGTTCACCGACGTGAAGGCCGATGGCACGCTTTGCGGACAGAGCGGGGACATGTTGGACGGATTGCGGATACCATTGCCGTTCTTCGTCGCCGGCGGCATCAGCGGAATGGACGACGTGCGGGCACTCAAGGCAAAAGGCGCAGCCGGCATCATCGTGGGCAAGAGCCTCTACGAATCGGCATTCCCGTTGGCAGAAGCCATGGAGGCAGCACGATGCTAGCCAAACGCATCATCGCCTGCCTGGACGTGCGCAGCGGTCGCGTGGTCAAAGGCACGCGCTTTGGCAACCTCCAAGACCAAGGAAAGCCCGCCATACGTGCCGCACAGTACGAGGAGCAGGGTGCGGACGAGATCGTGTTGTTGGACGTCAGCGCCACGCGCCAGAAGCGGTTGACCTTTGGGTCAACCGTGCGGCAGGTGGCGTCGGTGTTGCGCATCCCGCTGACCGTCGGCGGGGGCATCCGCAGCGTGAGGGACGCGGAGACGTTGTTCAACAACGGAGCGGACAAAGTCAGCCTCAACACCGCGGCGGTTGAAAAACCGGGGTTGATCCGGCAGATGGCGGACGAATTCGGCACGCAAAGCGTGGTGGTGGCCATCGACGCCAAACGTCAAGCGGACGGCTGGCGGGTTTTCACGCGGGCCGGGACGCGGCAGACAAAATGGGACGCCGTGGCGTGGGCACAAGCGGCGCAGGCACAAGGCGCAGGCGAATTGCTGGTCACCAGCATCGACCGCGACGGCACGCGGCAAGGCTTTGACATCGGCTTGTTGGCGGCCGTCAAGAATGCCACAGGCGTGCCGGTGGTGGCGTCAGGTGGGGCCGGGCAACTGGACGACTTCCGTCAAGCGCTGCAAGTGGCGGACGCCGTGCTGGCGGCCGGAATATTCCACTCGGGAAAGCAGACGGTGGGAAGCGTCAAACGGTATTTGAAGGAAAAAGGCGTGGTCGTGAGGATATGAATGAAAAATCGGACAAGTGGCAAGCCAAGGTACAACCGGGGGCAAAAAATGAAAAGTTGATTCCCGTCGTGGTGCAAGACGTCCGGACAAAAGACGTCTTGATGTTGGCCTACGCGGATGCGGCTGCCTTGGAAAATACGAAACGGAGCAAAACGGCGTGGTTCTACAGCCGTTCCCGGAAAAAATTGTGGAAAAAAGGCGGAACCAGCGGCAACACCATGCGCGTGCGCAACATCCAATGGGACTGCGACGCCGACGCGGTGTTGTACCAAGTCGAGCCAAGGGGTCAGGCGTGCCACAGCGGGGCGGACACGTGTTTTGGCCCGAAGGCGTTCAGCTTGGGCACGTTGGAAAAAATAATTGCTTCCAAGAAAGGAATGCGCGGCTCGTACACGGCGACGCTTTTGGATCAGCCTTGGCTCTTGGCTGAAAAATTGTGCGAGGAAGGCGCGGAATTGGCCGAAAGCCGGACCAAAAAGCAAACGGTATGGGAGGCGGCGGACGTGTTGTACTTCCTGTTGGTCAAGTTGGCCCAGCGAAACGTGGCATTGGTGGACGTGGTCAAGGAATTGGCGCGGCGCAATGCAAGCGATAATAAGAAAACACGGCGTAAAGCCGTTCGGTAAACCATGGAGTTTCTTGCCAGCATCGAATTCCAGATCAGCCTCTTGTTGTTCATCGCATTGGTCGGCTATTTTTTGGCCATCCGCTTCGGGCAAAGCATCGTCATCGGCGAGATCTTGGTCGGCATCTTAGTGGGCCCAAGCGTCCTGGGCTTGATTACCTATACCGGATTCATCGAACAGTTGGCCACGATGGGCGCCATCTTCCTGTTGTTCGTCGTGGGATTGCAGACGAAATTCAAAGAAATTTTCAACGCCCGCTCGTTCGTCATCGCACTGGTGGGCGTCATCGTGCCGTGGATCGGCGGATTCGGCATCGCGCCCCTGTTCGGCTTCCCGCTGGGTGAAGCCGTATTCGTCGGTACGGCCCTGACGGCCACGTCGATTGCGATTACCGCCCAAGTGCTCAAGGAAATGGGCCGATTGGACACGCCGGCCGCGAAAGCCATCATCGGCGCCGCGGTGGTCGACGACGTGCTGGCGTTGCTCGCGTTGTCGTTGACGAAAGAATTTCTGACCAGCACGGTTTCGCTGAACAACGTCGCATTTACAGCCGCAGTCGCGCTGGTGTTCCTGGCCGCGGGCATCATGGTGGGAACGAAAATCATCAACCCGAAGTTGGAGGCGTTCGACAAGTGGGCGAAGAAGCACAAGGTCGAAAAAGCAACGTTCATCGCCGCCATTGCCTTTGCCTTCGCCTACAGCCTGGTGGCTGAAGTCATCGGATTGTCGGCCATCGTGGGCGCATTCATCGCCGGCGTGTCGTTGGAGAGCCTCAAGATCAAGAGTTACCGCGAAGGATCCGAATATCTGGAAGCCATCTTCGCCGCGATTTTCTTCGTGAGCTTGGGCGTGCTGGTCAACGTGCAGGCCGCGGCCAGTGCCGGATGGTTCATCGTGGCGCTGACGGCCGTTGCCATCGCAACCAAGTTCGCGGGCTGCGCCATTTCAGCACGCCTGATGGGGTTGAACAAAACCCAGGCGCTCATCGTGGGCTTGGGCATGGTACCGCGGGGCGAAATCGCCATCATCGCCGCGTTGTATGGGTTGAGCAACGGCTTGATCGGCCAGCCGGTTTACGCGGCCATTTTGATGATGAGTTTGCTGACGACCATCGTGACGCCGGTGTTCATCAAGTCACTGTTCGCCGGCAAAGGGTACTCGGCGCGGCATTGAAACCGACACGTCAGAGTTCCGTGTATTTCTTGTTGTTGCCAAACGCTTTATCGACGGGGTATTTTTCCTCGTTCTTCTTGAGTTTGGCGGCGATAGCGTCCGATAAGTCGATGTCCATCTGGTCGGCGGCGGACAGGCAGTAGACGACGATATCGGCCAGTTCATCCTGGACGTCTTCGCGTTTCTTGGCATCTTTAAGCAGGGCATCCACTTCGTCGGCAGTCTTCCATTGGAACAACTCCAACAGCTCGTTGGCCTCGATGCTGATGGAGGCGGCCAAGTCCTTGGGGTTGTGAAACTGCTTCCAGTCCCGCGCGTCTCTAAAAGCGGCGACTTGGGCCTTGAGCTGAGACACCGTCACATCGGAATCCATGAAGCAAAGCAATGCGGCAACGCCAATAAATGGCTGCGCGTTGATTGAAGGAAAGCTGACGGTTCGAGACGTTTAAAATCGGAGGCTGCCACCAACAACCGTATGCTCAATACGTTCATCTTTGATTGGTCCGGCACGTTGTCCGACGACTTTGATATGGTCTATGGTGCGACGGCGGACGTCATCCGGCAACTGGACGGCGGATACGTGTTGAGCGAGGAAGAATACCGGCAGCACTTCGAACTGCCGTACATGAATTTTTACCGCAACTACGGCCTGACATGCACGAAAAAACAGGTGGACGAATTGTTCTTCCAAGCCGTGGAAAAAAATGGCGTTTTCCCGAAACCCTTGCCTTTTTCGCGCGAGCTTCTGGATGGCTTGCGCAAGCAGGGCCGCAAGACGTATTTGTTTTCCGCCCACCCCGTGCACATGGTGAACCGGGAAATCGCCGACTTCGGCTACGGCGCGTTGTTTGACGGCGTCCAAGCCGGCATCGTGGACAAGGTCGTGTCGCTTAAAGGGTTCGTCAAACAAAACGGGTTGGACCCGGAAAAGACGGCGTACGTGGGCGACTTGGTGCACGACGTGGAAGCCGCCAAAGCCGCCGGCATCAAGTCCATCGGCTTGTACTCGAGGTACCAGGAGCGGGAAAAGATGGACGCCGCCAAACCGGACTACACCGCGAAACATCTGGAAGAACTGTTGGGGCTTTGATGCAACATGATGCTGATCACCACGTCACGCAAACCCGGCCAGCTCACGCGCGCCATGGCCCGCACGGTGGCGGACGCGTTGGGGGCGGCGTATTTGAACCGTGGAAAGGCCGGCGTGGACGCAGTCATGGCCGAAGCGGAAAAAGCCGGCGCCTCGCGCGTCTTGTTCATCTGGGAGCGGCAGGGCAATCCCAGCCGGTTGGTGGTGTTCGACTTGGAAAAAGCGGCTCGACTGACCCAAGCACAGAAAAAAGACGACCCTATCGCCAAAAACCTGGAAAAAGCCGAGAAAAATGAACCCGACGGCCAAGGCGATGACGAAAGTCCAAAGGCCGATGAAAACGAGCCGGAAGGCGACGGCGAGCAAATAACGGAAGAAACCGGGTGGCTAAAGCCTGAAGTGGGCATCCGGGGCGCCGTTTACCACCGCCGGCCCATCCGGCACAAAGGCGCCCAAATCAAGGCCGAAGACACATTCGGCGAAGCCGTGGCCGCGTTGCTGCATAACCAAAAGGGGCCCAACCAAATCGTTTTAAGCCGTTTTGGGCTCAAGATAATCACCGATTCCGATTTAGTGCTGGAACTGAAGTTCCGCGCATAAAACTTTTAACCATCATTGGAGGATACAAACCCTATGGCCGAAGACGTGCAGAAAATCGTGAACGAATACTCCACCCTCCAGCAACAATTGCAGTTGCTGGGCGCCCAGCGCCAACAGTTGGACATGCAGCGCAAGGAAATCGAAAACGCCATGGCCGAAGTGGACAAGGCCACCGCACCGGTTTACCGCGCCGTCGGCGGCGTAATGGTCTTGCGCGACAAGGAATCCGTGCAAAAAGACTTGCAAAAGGAAAAAGAAGAAGCGGCCGGCCGCGTGGAATTTATCGAACGCCAGGAAAAAAAGATGTCCGAACGCTTCGGCGCCGCCCGCAAGAAGCTGGAAGAATTGGCGAAAAGCCAAGCAACCGGCTCCCTCGGAGGCTAAAAAATGAAATCGACGCTGTCCTGGACCTTGACGCTTTTGGGCGTCGCCATGATCGTCTTGTCCGTCTACCAGTTCAACCAATACCTCGTCCAACAAGCCACGGTACAACCCAGCTTGGCGCAACTGGAACAACTGGACCAAGGAAGCCTCGGCGGCGTCAACATCGAACAAACGCGTGAACTGATTTCCGCCGCATCCACGGCCTTGATCCAAAGCGTCGTACTGGATCTCATCTTGGGCCTCATTTTCTTATCCGGCGGATTCCGGCTGGCGCCCAAGGAAACAGCCGCCCCCCACAGCCACGTCGAAAACCACAGCCACTAAAACGGCAATGGACCGGCGTTTGATGCATAACCCTACCCGGCGGGTCTTCCAATTCCAACCCGTGCTTTTAATAGAGACGCCGCGTTAGCTTTTTTACAAATAATCCTCCGGAGGGATGTCGCGTGCGTCTGTTGGCCATCTTGAGTCTGTTGTTGATCGTTTCATCCGTCTTCGTCGTTGCCGCAGACGCCGACGCGGCTTCCGTTGCCGCGGCCGTCGGAACCGCCATCGGGACCGATCCGTCGACGCAACCCAGCGCGTCGCCCGGATTCATCGACGGACGCCTAGACGACATCAAAAAACGCACGGATCCGATTGGGCGCGGGTTCGACCCCAAGCAATCCGAGTATGGAAGCGGGCCGGATTACGGACCAAAATACGGAGGCGGCCCTGGATTCGGCGGACCGGGTTTTGACGACCGCGGCTATGGCGGAGGACCCGGATACGGACAACCCCCATACGACGACTTCGGGCCGTCCGATGGAGACCAATCCGGCTACGGCGGACCCCAAGGCGATTTTGGTCCCGGATACGGAGGCCCGGATCAAGGCCCATACGGCCCGCCTGGACCCAAAGACGGGTTCCGCGACTTCCGGGGATTCGGAGGATTCGACCTGCCGCCGGAAGCCATCGAACACATGATTTTCAGCGAAATCGGCGACACGATGGAAGAAAAATACGGCAAGGAAAAATTGATGGCCCAATGCAACAACCAGCCGGCATTGGTGACGTTGGTATTCGAAGAATTCCAGAAGACGGGAATCAACCTCGAAGAGGAAATCTGTTCGGAAATCGAAGAAGGCCTCTCGTTCTGCGCCGAAGCGAAGAACCAATGCGAACAAATCGGTAACCCCGAATTCGGACCCCGCTTTGGCGACGAGGAAAAACCGTTCATCCCCACCTGTCCGCCGGATGAAAGCCAATGGAAACAGATGTGCGTCGAACGCATGAAGTCCGAATTCGACCGCATGAGCTCGGAGCGTGGTGAAGAAGTCGAGTCACGCTGCGCCGAGGAATGGCAGTACCGCCCGCCCATGGAGGAGGCCTGCCGCGACGGAAAACCCCGCCAACCGGCTTCCTGCGATAAGAACGAGTTCATCCGCGAATGCACGCAGAACCAGCCGCCGGAAGGAAACTACGGCGGACCCCAGAACCAGCCTTACGGCCCGCCCCAAGGGCAACCCTACAACCCACCGGGCCAGACCCAATGCCCGCCCATCGACGAGAACGCCAAAAACGCATGCATCGCAAGCGGACAAAGTTGGATGACGGAATCCGGATCCAACGGCTGTGCCTACGTCAAATGCAGTCCATCCCAACAACCGCCGAGCACCAGCGCGTGTCCGGCATTGGATGAACAGCACAAACAATCCTGCACCCAAGGCGGAGGCACTCCTTCGGTGATGACCGATTCGAAAGGATGCTCGTACTACCAATGCCAGATGCCGGCAGCCACAGCCGCACCGACGAGCCAGGCAACGGCTGAACCCACTGCCACGGCTGCGCCTACCACGGAAGCCACGGCTCAGCCGACCGCGACGCCCAGCGTGACGACGGCAGGCCTGGATGAATGGCGCCTCGAAGACGTGCCGTACAAATCCCAAGAGGGTAATCCGTACGGATCGCAAGGCGGTTACGGCGGAGGACCCGGACCTTACGGCGGACCACAAGGCGGATACGCAGGCGGTCCACAAGGCGGTGGATTCGGCGGGTACGGACAGCAGGGTGGACAACAACCCATGAGCGCATCGCAACGATGCGAACAGGAATGGAGCCGCAACGAAGCCCGCTTCACCCAGCAATGCCAACGCGACCAACAGCGCAACAAAGGACCGCAGTTCAACTTCTGCAACGAACAGGAGTTCATCGCGCAATGCAAGGCCGAAGCGCAGAAGCACATGGAACGCGACAAGGAACGCATGAACCCCGAACGCATCTGCGCCCAACAGGTCAAGCGTGACTTGAAGCACTTCGAACGGTACTGCAAAGACCAGACGCAAGGCAAGGACCGCTGCATCAAGGAGTCCGAAAAAGGCTGCGAATTCGGCAAAAAACAACTGACGCGCTGCAAGGAATTGACGCAAACCGACAACGTCAAGAAAGCGATTGAGCGCGCCGTGGCGCGCGAGTGCCGCGCCCGCAACGGACCGTCGGGCCCGGGTCGCTACGGCAACTTGGAAGGATACGTGTCAGACGACTACCAACCCGTCATCGACTTTGTGTCTGACGGCTTAACGCAGTCGGATGAAAAACTGACCGAAGCGGAGCGAAAAGAACGCGACTTGCTCTACCAATTGTTCCGGACGAACAAGGACAACCAGGAACAAGCCCGCAAGTTCCGCGAAAGCGTGACCGAGCTTGACTCCAGCATCAAGAACCTGGAATCCCTGCGGGAATCCGTGAACGAGGACAAGCGCGCCCAATTCGACGCGGAAATCCAAAACATCAAGAAGCGGCGCGAAGAGGCCAACCAAAACGCCAACACCCTTGAAAAAGGATCCGAAGGCATCCTCAGTTTCCTAAGCAAGCTGTTCGGAGGATAAATCCGGCGAGCGGACCCTCGCCCACGCATCAGTGGGTCCTTTCTTTTTTCTTTTTCAAACCCCTAGAAAGCGGTTTCAGGCAATGGAATACAGCCAGTGCAATGCAAAAAAAACCGCGAGGGGGGTTTGGGCATCCGACCAAACTAAGGGGGGATTCGTCCCCCCTTGGGTTGGTCAGGCAAAAACCTGAGCAAAACGGCAAGCGTATATGTTTCTTGAAAACCAACTAATACAAGGTGATGGAAAATGAAGAAAACATTTTTGGAGTTACTCGCTGCCGGCGCCGTCGCGCTGGTTTTTTTCGCCGTATTGTTCGCGCTGGCAACGACGATTAAGCCCGAAGTGCCGCCTGGCATCATCACCCCCACGCCCACGACGGCCGGGCCCACGTCGGTGCCGTTGGACTCACAAGAATTCAAATCGTTCAACTCCTGGGATGAAGCCCGGACGTTTTTGTCGGCTGCCGGTACATCGGATTCCTATTACGGCCGCGACTACGCCATAGCCGAATCCGCCATGCCCATGGCCGCTGCAGCTCCGGGCGAAGGCGCGGTTTCCAAATCCGCTGACAGCTCGTCTTCGGGCGGAAGTTCCGATTATTCCACCACCAACGTGCAAGTCGCAGGCGTGGACGAGGATGACACGCTCAAGAACGACGGCAAGTATTTGTACACCGTCACCAACGGACACATCACCATCATCGACGCCTACCCCGCCGGGCAGGCGCATATCGTGACCGTCATCAACGACACCGACGCGCAGTACCAAAGCATTTTCATCACTGACAATCGTCTCGTCGCATTCGGCAGCCGCACGTTTGCCTGGAAGCCGTATATGGAGCCGTGGATCAAGGAAGCAAACACGGCGCAACCGGGCACTACCGAGCCGTCGGCCCCCTCCGGCGTTTCTTCCAAGATGGCCATCGCGCCGGGCTACCCGGGGAGCTATCCGTATTACTATCCCGAACAGTCGCAATTCATGAAAGTCTTCGACATTTCCGATC
>ORMF010813944.1_pt1 | contig 13896 bp, 12 predicted proteins | sample 1779871 | NCBI WGS metagenome assembly ORMF01 (sample SAMEA104232316, study PRJEB22302) | groundwater metagenome | biome: forest; feature: aquifer; material: groundwater | place: USA | collected 2011-08-07 | depth 5.4 m | reverse complement strand
CGACTATCGTCATGTGCTGGCCGTCGCCGCGGAGCGGCACCTGCGCCTTGCCGACCGGCAGCTCGGGCTGATATTCCCCGGCCTGCCGTCGGCGCGCGGCAATTTGGGGCAGCTCTTCGCGGCGTGAAATGACCGACAACCCGTTTTTCGAGGATTGGACGACGCCGTTTGGGCTGCCGCCGTTCGAGCGCGTCCGGCCCGAACATTTCCCGCCGGCCTTCGACCGCTTCATGGCGGAGGAGCTGGCCGAGGTGGCGGCGATCGCCCGCTCTGCCGCGCCCCCCGATTTTGCCAATACGATAGAGGCGTTGGAGCGGGCCGGCAGGGGGTTGCGACGGGTCAGCCGCGTCTTTCACAACCTCAATGCGAGCGCGACCGACGACGCGCTCGATGCCGTGGCGCGCGATTACGCGCCTAAGCTGGCGGCGCATCAGATGCGCATCGTGCTCGACCCCGACCTATTCGGGCGGATCGACGCGCTGCATCGCCGGCGGGGCGAGCTTGGCCTTGCAGCGGACCAGTTGCGGCTGCTCGAGCGCCAGCATTTGCGGCTGGTGCGCGGCGGTGCCTTGCTCGACGCGGCGCAGAAGGCGCGCATGTCGGAAGTCTCGCAGCGCCTGGCGAGCCTGCACACGCAGTTCGGCCAGAATGTATTGCATGACGAGGATGCCTGGCACCTCGCGCTCGATGCCGCCGATCTCGAGGGATTACCCGATTTCGCCCGCCGGACAGCCGCCGCGGCGGCGCGCGAGCGCGGCCTCGACGGCAAATTCGCCATCACCCTGGCGCGTGCCTCGGTCGAGCCGTTCCTGACCTTTTCGGCGCGGCGCGATTTGCGCGAGACCGCCTATCGCGCCTGGGCGGCGCGCGGCGAGCATGCCGGGGCGCACGACAACACCGCGCTGATCCCCGAAATCCTCGCGCTCAGGACCGAGCAGGCGCGGCTGCTCGGCTACGCCAATTACGCCGCCGACCGGCTCGACGACACGATGGCGAAGACGCCCGCGGCGGCCGAGCATCTATTGCGGCAGGTATGGGAGCCAGCCAGGCGCAGGGCCGCCGCCGAGCGTGCCAAACTCGCCGCGGCCGCCGAAGCCGACGGGCTGAACGAACCGATCGCGGCATGGGACTGGCGCTATTACGCCGAGCAGGTGCGGCAGGCGCACTACAATTTCGACGAGGCCGAGGTAAAGCCTTATTTCGTCCTCGACAACATCGTCGCGGCGTTGTTCGCAACCGCCGGGCGGCTGTTCGGTCTCGAATTCGTGCCGCGGCCCGATTGCCCGACCTATCACGGCGACGTGCGCGCCTACGAGGTGCGCGGCGCAGACGGCAAGGCGATCGGCCTGTTCCTGCACGACAATTTCGCGCGGCCCGGCAAGCGCTCGGGCGCCTGGATGAGCAGTTACCGGGTGCAGGAGAGCCTCGACGGCGAGGTCCTGCCGATCGTCGTCAACAACAACAATTTCGCCAAGGGCGACCCGACGCTGTTGAGCTTCGACGACGCGCGCACGTTGTTCCACGAATTCGGCCACGGCCTGCACGGCCTGTTGAGCCGGGCGCGCTATCCCTCGCAATCGGGCACCGCGGTGCGGCGCGATTTCGTCGAGTTCCCGTCGCAGATTTTCGAGCACTGGCTGGCCGTGCCGGAAACCCTGCGCCGCCATGCCCGGCACTACCAGACCGGCGAACCGTTGCCCGACGATCTGCTGCAGCGGCTGCTGGCGGCGCGCAATTTCAACCAGGGTTTTGCGACGGTCGAATACACCGCCTGCGCGCTGCTCGACTTGGCGCTCCATGCGCGGGACGCCGCCGCACCGCTCGACATCGCCGCGTTCGAGCGCGATTTCCTCGCCGGCATCGGCATGCCGGCCGAGATCGGCCTGCGCCACCGGCCGGCGCATTTCCAGCATCTGTTCGCCGGCAGCGGCTATGCCGCCGGCTACTACGCCTATATGTGGGCCGAGGTGCTCGACGCCGACGGATTTGCCGCATTCGACGAAGCGGGCGACCCGTTCGCCCCGGAATTGGCGGCCAGCCTCAAGGCGATCTACAGCGCCGGCGACACCGCCGACCCGATGGGTTTGTACGAGAACTTCCGCGGCCGCGCGCCGCGCATCGCGGCATTGCTCGCGCAGCGCGGCCTGGCGGGTTGACAGGTTCGCGCCAGGTAGCAACGCTCGGCATCGGAAATACCAACGAGGCCGGACCGTGATCCTGACCGCTGACAGCATCCTCGCCCGCAGCACCCGCCGGCGCGAAACGCCGAACGGCTGGAACACGCCGTATATCGGCGCCAACCGCTATACCCTCAAGCCGGGGGAAGCGCCGCCGGCGGACGACGCGCTGCACCCGATGGCGTTTCTCGTCGAGAAAGGGTCGGGCGCGATCACCCGGCCGCATTTCCATCAGGCCGACCAGTTTCAGGTCGTGGTGATGGGCCGCGGCACGCTCGGACCGCATGAACTCGGCGACGGCGCCGTGCACTACACCGACGCCTATTCGGCCTATGGCCCGATCGTCGCCGGCAAGGGTGGCATCTGGTGGTTCACGTTGCGCAACCGCTGGGATCCCGGCGCCAGATACATGCCGGCCGAGCGCGACCAACTCAACGCCGCGCGCGACTGCCACGCGCATTGGGAAGCCACCAGCGAGGCGTTTCCGGCGCCGCTCGACGCCGAACTGCGCGCGACGACCGCCATCACCTGCCGCACGATCCTCGAAGGCGAGCACGGCCTCGCGACTTGGCGCTATCGCGTGCCGGCCGACGCGCGCGTCGGCGGGCCGGCGCCGAACGCTGGCGGCGGCCAGTTCTGGCTGATCCTGGCGGGTAGCCTCGCCGTCGCCGGCGCGGCCTTATTGCCAGCCAATTCCTGCATATTCGTCGAACCGGAGGACGCGGCATTCGACGGCACCGCCGGCCCGGCCGGCGCCGAATTGCTGTGCCTGCAGTTCCGCGTCCCGCACGCGATGCGGCGGATGCATTGACGGATGCTTCTGCGAGCGTTGCTCCCAAAATGAGAATGGCATAGGATACGACCGGAAACCCGCGACGGCTCTAGCCAATGCGCATCATTGCCGTGAGCACGTTGCGGGATTTTTGGCACCTACCGGGACGCGGCGACTCCGAGCAGGCATTGCGAGCATGGGTGCATATTGTGAAGGCGGCGGATTGGTCGAACCCGGCCGATGTCAAGTGCATGTTCCGGAGCGCCGATATTCTGCCGAACGATCGATTGGTTTTCGATATACGCGGCAATAAATACCGTCTGATTGCCGCGGTTTACTACCGCGGCAAGCGTGTGTTCATACGGTTCATCGGCACCCATGCCGAATATGACCGCATCGATGCAACGACGATTTGAGACATGCGATGGAAATCCGACCTATCCGTAGCGAGGAGGACTATCGGGCCGCTCTGGCCGAGGCCGAGCGCCTATGGAATGCCGATCCGGGAACCACCGAGGGCGATCGCGTCGACGTTCTGACGACCTTGATCGAGGTTTATGAGGCCGAGCACCACGCAATACCGGCTCCCGACCCGATCGCCGCCGTAGAATTCATGATGGAGCAAAAGAGCCTGACGCGGCGCGACCTCGAACCTGCGATCGGCAGCCGCGGACGGGTTTCCGAAATCCTGAATCGCAAGCGACCGCTGACACTGCCAATGGTGCGCGCGCTAAGCGGCATGTTGGGGATACCGGCGGAGGTGCTTATCAGGCCCTACGGCACACGCTCGGCCGCCTGAAGGCTTGGCCGCCGGAGGCCAACGTGACGAACGATTATCGCCGCATTCATCAATTGTCAGAACAATTCATCGACTTCTGGAAACGGGTGCAGGCGCTCTAACTCGATGCGACAGCAGGATTCTCGCTTGTTCGTGGGACCACCTCTCTCGGCTATCCCGCGCCCTTCACCACCGGCACGTCGCGCGACACGAGCAGGGGGCAGCCGGTGGCGGCCTTGACCTCATCGACGGAAAGGCCGGGCGCGATCTCGCGCAACGCCATGCCCTCGGGGGTCACCTCGAACAGCCCGTAATTGGTGATCACCAGGTTGACGACGTCCTTGGCCGTCACCGGGATCGTGCAGCGCTCGACGAGGCGCGGTTGGCCGCGGCGCGTCACATGCTCCATCGCCAGGAAGACGTGTTTCGCGCAGGCCGCAAGGTCCATCGCGCCGCCGATGCCGCCGCCCTTCTGCCCGGCCATCTTCCAGTTTGCGAAATCGCCGTTTGCCGCAACCTCGTAGGCGCCCAGCACGGTCACGTCGATGCGGCCGCTGCGGATCATCCCAAAGGAATCCGCGTGGTGGACGATCGCCGCGCCGGGGTTGAGCGTCACATGCTGGCCGCCGGCATTGACGAGGTGCAGGTCTTCCTTGCCGGCGCCGGTCAGCGGGCCGTAACCGACGACGCCGTTTTCCGCGTGGAAGATAATCTGCCGGTCGCCGAAATCGAAATTCGAGCATAGCGTCGGAATGCCGATCCCGAGATTGACGACCCAGCCGTCCTGAAACTCCATCGCCAGCCGGTTGCACATCTGCTGCCGGCTGAGGCCCTTCGCCTCGGCAGTGCCTCTCGCATCGCTCATCGTGCGTTCTCCCTGGCGGCCAGCGCGGCGTTGCGGGCGGCGGCTTCGGCAGGGCGCAATGGCCACCAGCCTTCGGGCGCCGGCGGTATCCTGACGAGGCGATGGACGAAGATGCCCGACAGATGCACGTCGTCCGGGTCGATCGCGCCGAGCGGCAGTATCTCCTCCTCGACCTCGACGATCGTGACGCGCGCGGCCATCGCCATCAGTGGGTTGAAATTGCGCTGCGAACGACGGAAGCGGAGATTGCCGAACGCGTCGGCCTGATAGGCGCGGATGAAGGCGTAATCGAGCGGCAGCGCGTATTCGAGCAGGTATTCGCGGCCGTTGAAGATGCGCGTCTCGCGCCCCTGGGCGAGCTCGGTGCCGACCGCGGCGGGCGTGAAGAAGGCCGGGATGCCGGCGCCGGCCGCGCGCATGCGCTCGGCCAAGGTGCCCTGCGGCACCAGCTCGGCGTCGCTCCGGCCGCTCTCGTAATACTCGCTGAACACCAGCCGCTGCGAGGCGCGGGTCGGGGCGGTGAACGAGGTGACGACTTTCTTGACCTGGTCGTTGCGGATCAGCCACTCCATCGTCGGCGTATCCTCGGTCATCGTGGCGCCGCCGCGGGTGCCGTTCGATACGCAGGTCAGCCCCTTCGCCCCTTGCTGGGCCAACGCGCCGTAGAGGTTGATCGGCATACCGACAACGGCAAACCCGCCGAACCCGACCACCGAGCCATCGGGAATGTCGGCGACCGCGTCGGCGAAACTGGCAAAGACTTTGGATTTGGGCATGGTTCCTCCAACGCGTCATCGCGCGCGAAGCGAAGCGATCTCGTGGGAGGGCGCCCTCCTATCGAGATTGCCGCGTCGCGCCGCGCGCGCCTTGCAACGACGACTAATTTACCGCAACTGCGTGCCCTCGTTCTCCCCGGAAAGGAAGATGTTGGGCCGCAGGAAGATCGACAGCACCAACGCGCCGTTCGGCGAGCGCGCGACATGGCGGTTGCCCTTCGGCCGCCAGACGTAGTTGCCGGCGGTGACCTCGCCCTCGTCATCGACAAGGCTGCCTTCGAGCACAAAGGTCTGCTCGATCTCGACATGCTCGTGCAGGCCGAGTTCCGAGCCGGGCTGCCAGCGGAACAATGCCGTCAGCAACCCGCTGGCCGAGTCCTCGACCAATACTTTCATGTCGATGCCGGCGCACGGCGTCGGCTTCCACGGCAGGCTCTCGACATCGACATAGCGCGAGGCGAGCGGCGCGAGGCGGTCGAGGCCCGCCATGCCGGGCGTCGTCGCGGTCGGCGCGGCTGCGGATACGGTGATCACATCGTTCATCGAATACCTCCTTACATTCCATGCCAGCCGGTTCTTCTCCGCCCCATCCCAGCGCAGGCCGGAACCCATGCTTCGGCCGCGTCGGCCGCCGATGGATGGGCCTGGCCTTCGCCGGGGTGGCGATTCTGTATTTCCGGCGTTTCGTACCTCGACGCCATGAAGTTGCTGCTTTACATCAGGAACACGCCCTTGCCGGTGGTCTGGGTGTCGAACAATTTGTAGGCCTCCTCGGCCCGGTCGAGCGCCCAGCGGTGGGTGAACAGCTTTTCGACATCCACCTTGCGATCGACGACGAATTGCGCGCACTCGGCCTGGCCGATCGACGAAAAGGTCCATGACGCGACGATCGTCAATTGCTTGCGCAACATGTCGGGGCTGACATCGATCGTCACGTTGTTGCGCTCGCCGACAAAGCAGGTGGTGCCCCACACCTTGGTCGCGCGCACCGCGGCGATGCGCCCTTCGGGCTGGCTCGACGTGTCGAGCGTGAATTCGGCGCCGTAGCCGTGCGTCAGTTCCTTGATCGCGCCCACGGGATCGTTGGAGCGCGGGTTGACCGTTTCGGCGGCGCCGAACTCCTTGGCGCGGTTGAGCCGCTCCTCGCTGACGTCGAGCGCGATGACGCGCGCCCCCATCGCCGCCGCGAGCTGGGTCGCCGACAGCCCGACCGGCCCCTGGCCGAAGATCGCGATCGTGTCGTTGCCGGAGAGGCGGATGCGGCGCAAGGCGCCATAGGCGGTGCCGGTGCCGCACGAGATCGCCGCGCCGGTCGTGAACGACAATTCGTCCGGCAACGGCACGACCGTAAAGGCCGGCGCCTTCATGTAGGCGGCATGGCCGCCGTGGTCGTTGTTGCCATAGACCTTGACCGGCACTTCCTGACACAGCTGCGACCAGCCGGAGCGGCAATGGTTGCAGACCGTGCAGCCCTTGTAGTGATGGATCATCACGCGCTGGCCGACCTGGGCGAGGGCCGGGCTGACCGCGCTGCCAACCGCCGCGACGATGCCACACGGCTCGTGCCCGGCGATGGTCGGTGCGCTCGGCGCCGCGAGGCCGCCGGTGTCGCCGCCGGCGCGCGGTCGGCGATACTGGTGCAAATCGCTGCCGCACATGCCCGAGGCCTTCATCTCGATGACGACCTCGTCCGGTCCGGGCGTCGGGTCCGGGAAATTCATCAGTTCGAGCTGGCGATCGCCGGTAAAGACCACGCCGCGCATGTCGGCCTCCGCTTGCCATGTGCTTCCGTCGGCGAGCCTAGCCGCTTTTGCCGCGGGACGGTACTGGGTAGGGGCGGCGCTGCCGCTTCGTCGTCGCGCACCGCGCGCTTTTGCTGTCTTTCGACGCCTCCCTGCGGTAGATTCGACGGGATAACCGGGAGCACGCTGCGATCATGGTGGGGACGCAGGTGCCGCGGGCCGCAGTGGCGGCGCTGATCGTTGCAGCGGCGTCGTCCGGTGCGTTCGCCGCGGGGTTCACGATCAATGAGCACAGTGCCAGCGGCATCGCCACGGCTTTTGCCGGCGTTGCTGCGGCGGCGGACGACGCCAGCGTGATCGCCGACAACCCGGCCGGTATCGCCTTTCTGGCCGGGCCGCAGCTTGTCCTGACGGGCACGTTTGTCGATCCCCACCTGCCGTTTACCAATTCCGGGTCGGTGCTGCCGAGCGGCGCTCCCCTGGGCGGCGGCAACGATGACGCCACCACCTTTGCTCCGTTGCCCAATTTCTTCCTGGCGCACCCGATCGACGGTCAATTCACCGCTGGGGTCGGCATTTTCCCCAGCTTTGGTCTGGCGACCAACTACCGGCCCAACTGGGTCGGGCGCTACAGCGCGCAATCGGCCGAGCTGACCTCGGTCGATCTCGCCCCGACGATCGCCTATCGGCCGCTGCCCAACCTGGCGTTCGGCATCTCGCCGGTGGCGCGCTACACCAAGGTCAAGATCGCGACCGCCGTCGATTTCGGCGCGATCGGCGCGGGTGCCGGCATTCCCGGCTCGGTTCCCGGGGGCGCCGACGGCAGCACCAAGCTCCGCGCCAGCGGCTGGTCCTTCGCCTTCAACGGCGGGGTGCAGTTCGTGCCGGTTGAGGGGACGCGGCTCGGATTTTCGTATTATCACAACGATGGCGCGAAATTGACCGGCTCTGGCCGGTTCGGCCGTTCGACGGTCGGTAACGTGCTGGCGGCGGCGACCGGCGCATTCACCAACTCCGATATATCGGGCATCGTCGGCTATCCCGACCATGCCAATGTCGGGATCGTCCACCAGGTGACCCCCGACCTCGACGTACGCGGCGGACTGACCTGGACCCAATGGAGCAGCTTTAAGGAAGAGCGCATCGTTTTCGTCAACCCGGCGCAATCCGACGCGCTGACCAACGAGAACTGGCACGACAACTTCAATGTCGCTATCGGCGGCACCTATCGTGCGACACCGAACCTGACCCTGCGGGCCGGCCTCGGCTATGATGAGACCCCGATTCCGAATGCCATGCGCCGCAACCCGCGTCTGCCCGATGCCAGCCGGTTCGTGACGGCGGTCGGGTTCGGCTACGTTATCACGCCGACGACCAGCATCGATTTCGCCTACGAGCATCTCTTCGGCGGCCGCGTCGGCATCCGCGCGACCAGCGCCACCGGCGACCAGTTGATCGGCTCGACGGACCTCTCGGCAGATGTTTTTGCGGTGCAGCTGACCGTCCGGTACTGAGGGGCGGTGGCATCGGGCCGCCATCGCACGGCAAGGGCTGCGCAAGCCGACGGAACCGGCTAATATCCCTTGGCCTCTTCACCCCGCCGCCGGTCTGATGATCGATCTCGCGCCAAATCTCACGGCCTCGCCGCTGCCGGGCGATACCCGGCGGTCGCAAGCGCTGGCGAGTTCGGCGCGCGGTCTCTATCGCCAGCTCGTCTGGTTCTACGTCAACGCGTCGATCGCCGCGGTCTCGGTGATGTTCGTTCTGGCGGCGCTGGGCCTCGACCTGACATACCGTCAGTGGGAGATTCTGTTTATCGCGACCCCGATCGGCGTCGCGTTTTACATATTGCCCGACATCTACCTGCTGACCCGCCAATTCGCCCCGATCGGCCATGCCCTGTCGCGCCTCGACCGCGGCGAGCGCCCGTCGATTGGCGACACCTCAGCCGCATTGGTACGCGCCTTGAACATGCCGTTCCTGGCGTTCTTGCGCATCACGCTGGTGCACGGCCCGCTGGCGACCGTGTCGATCCTGGTCAACATGCTCGGCGCGAGTTACGTGCTCGATGCCGGCATTCATCTGTGGCAGGCGTTGATTTTTTCCGTGACGGCGCTGCTGTTCGCCTCGCCGACCCACGCGATCCTCGAATATTTCGCGATCTCGCGGGCGATGGCCGCGCCGATCGCGCGGCTGTCGGCGGCCAGCGACGAAGGCATTCTGCCGGAGCATCAGGACCGGCTGGTCTCGGTCCGGCTGCGCAGCAAATTGCTGTATCTGTCGATTTTTATCGCCGGATTGCCGCTGATCTTCTTTGCCTGCTCGATCGTCTTCAAGGTCGAGCAGATGCTGTGGTCGAGCGGCATCGAGCTCAGCAACGAGCAGATGGTGCCGCTGTGGAGCTGGATTGTCGGCGTCTGCGGGGTCTGTCTCCTGATGGCGCTGACGACGGCGATGTTCACCGCCTCGGAGGTGTCGCGCTCGGCGGCGACGTTGGCGGCGGCGATGCGCCGCGTCGAGAGCGGCGAACTCGACGCCGATGTCACTGTGACGTCCACCGACGAATACGCCGACCTGTTCCGCGGCTTCAACCACATGGTGCGCGGCCTGCGCGACGAGGTGCGGCTGCTCGAGGTGACGCAGGGGCTGGCCGGCGAACTCAACCTCGATACGCTGATCCAGCGCATCATGTCGGCGGCGTCCGACCTGATCGACGCCGAGCGCGCTACGCTGTTCGTCTATGACGCCAAGAAAAATCAGCTGTGGTCGCGCTATGCTTCCGGGCTGACCACTGGCGAGATCCGCATCCCGGCGACGGCGGGCATCGCCGGCACCGTGTTTTCGAGCGGCATCACCGAGAACATCCCCGACGTCTATGCCGACCGGCGCTTCGACCAGGATGTCGATCGCCGCACCGGCTTTCGCACGCGCAACATCCTGGCGATGCCGATCGTCAACAAGGCCGGCGCGCGGATCGGCGTCACCGAGGTGCTGAACAAGAAGGGCGGCGGCTTCACCGAAAAGGACGAGTCGCGATTGCGCGCCTTTACCGCCCAGATCGCCGTATTGCTGGAAAACGCGCAATTGTTCGATGAGGTGCTGAGCGTCAAGACCTACAACGAAAACATTCTGCGCAGCACCTCGAACGGCATGATCACGCTGGACAGCGACGGCCGTGTGGTGACCGCCAACGACGCGGCGCTCGCCATCCTGAAGCGGCCGGACGACCAGGTCGTCGGCGTCGCAGCGGACGAATTGTTCGCCAGCGAGAATGCCTGGGTCATGGCCTCGGTCGCGCAGGTCACCCAGACCGGGGAGCGCGACATTTCCGTCGATGCCGCGCTGACGCTGCCCGGCGGCAACGTGTCGGTCAACATGACGGCGGAGCCGCTGTTCGGGCCGGACGGAGCGCCGCTCGGCTCGATGCTGGTGTTCGAGGACATCACGCAGGAGGCGCGCGTCAAGGCGACGATGCGCCGCTATATGAGCAAGGAGGTGGCCGACCAGTTGTTGGCGGGCGGCGAATCCGAACTTGGCGGCAAGGCGCAGACGGTTACGATCCTGTTTTCCGACATCCGCAATTTCACCGGCGTGTCGGAGGTGCTCGGCGCGCGTGAGACGGTGGCGCTGCTGAACGAGTATTTCGCCGACATGGTCGAGGTGGTTTCGCGCCACGGCGGCATCCTCGACAAATATATCGGCGACGCGATCATGGCGCTGTTCGGCGCGCCGTTCGGCAAGCCGGACGACGCCGATCACGCGCTGGCGGTCGGGAACGGGATGCTGATCGCGCTGGGCGAATTGAACCGGCGGCGCGGCCGCCAGGGCAAAGCGCCGATCGACATCGGCGTCGGCATGGCCACTGGCGAGGTCGTCGTCGGCAATATCGGCTCGCCGACCCGCATGGAATACACCGCGATCGGCGACAGCGTGAACCTCGCATCGCGGCTGGAGGGCGCCAACAAGGTCTATCACACGAAAATCCTGCTCGACGAGAACACGGTACGGGATTTGAAGAACCCGGGGCTGCTGCGCGAGGTCGACCTGCTGCGGGTCAAGGGCAAGGACCACCCCGTGGCAGTGTACGAGTCGCTCAGCTATCTTGAGCAGTCGCCGGCGCTGATCGAAACCGTGGCGCATTTCAGCGAAGGGTTGAAGGCTTATCGTGCCAGCGACTGGCACCGCGCGATCGGCTGCTTCGAGACCGCCCTCGAACTGCGCCCGCAGGACGAGCCTAGCCGCATGTATATCGACCGCTGCCGTCACTATCTCGAAGAGCCGCCCGAACCCGATTGGGGCGGCGTGTGGGTGTTGCACGAGAAGTAGGGGGACGGGGCGGGAGGCGCCGCCGTGGTTGCGCGAATGAAGCACCGGAAATGGCGGCCTGTCGCCGTCGTCATCGCCGTCGCGGCGGGGGCGTTCCTGCTGCCGGCAGTGCGCCCGGCCTTGGCCTGGGGCCCCGACGCCCACTGGACGATTGCCCTGATCGCCGACCGCATTTTGCAGCAGAAGGCGCCGGCCGTGCGGGCCAAGGTCACCGCACTGCTCGCCGCGGACAAGGACAACCGCTTGACCAAGACCGATATCGCCAGTGCGGCGATCTGGGCGGACGTCCTGCGCGAGAAGAGCGAGGAGGCGCGGCTCGCGACCAGCGGCTGGCATTTTACACGGCTCAATTTCGAGAGCCCGGATTTGACCCGCGACTGCTTCAACCATCCGCCGGTACCCGAGGGCTACCCGGCCAGCCGCGGGCCGGCGGACAATTGCAGCCTCGACAAGATCGAGCAGTTCGACAAGGAGTTGCGCAGCGCCGCGACCCTGCCGGGCGAGCGGACTACCGCGCTGAAATTCCTTCTCAACCTGGTCGGCGACCTGCATCAGCCGCTTTACGCGATCGGTCGCAACGACCGCGGCGGGCGCTGCGTCGCGCTGCAGATCGGCGCGGCAAAGGCGCCGGCCCGGCTGTTGAGCTATTGGGACAGTACGCTGGCCGGCGAGGTTATCGGGGGCGATGCCGGCAAGGCCGCCGCCGCCATCACCGCCGGCATCAAGACCGATAGGGCACTCAGCTGGGCTGCGGGGACGCCGGCCGAATGGGCGCGGGAGAGCTATGAGGTAGGCAAGACCGTTGCCTACAGCTTTGCCAAGGGTGCACCCGCCGGGAAATACACGTTTCCCGCCGCCCCGAAGGAAACCGACCCGTGCGGTGCCGTCGATCTTTACAAAGTCGGCGCCGATTACGAGACCAGGGGGCTGGAGACCGTCAGGGAGCAGCTCGCCAAAGCCGGCGTGCGCCTCGCCTTTCTGCTTGGCGAAGCCCTGAAGTAGCGCGGGCCTGGCAGAAGACGCCCGCGGCAGACGCGGTCCACATGCGCGTTCTGGTCGTATATGCCCATCCGCTGGCCGATAGCCTGGCTGCGGCGGTGCTGGCGACCATCCTCGACCGGCTGCGCCGGGACGGGCACGACAGTGATGTTTGCGACCTCTACGCAGAAGGGTTCGACCCGGTGCTGACCGCCGCCGAGCGGCGCGCCTACAACACGCCGCGCCCGGACACCGCGGCCGTCGCCGGCCATGTCGCCCGGCTGCGGGCCGCCGAAGCGCTGGTGCTGTGCTTCCCGACCTGGTGGTACGGCATGCCGGCGATCCTGAAGGGCTGGCTCGACCGCGTCTGGGCACCGGGAGTTGCGTTCGATCTGCCGGAGGGCGGCGGCGCGATCCGCCCGGCGCTCGACAACATCCGAAAATTCGCGGTCGTGACGAGCTACGGCGCGCCGTGGTGGCTGATTAAGTTGCAGCTGCACGACCCGGTGCGCAGGGTGCTGATCGGTGGGCTGTCGCGGCTCTGCGCGCGCGGTGTCACGGTGCGGTTTGTCGCGCTCTACAATACCGATGCCGCAAGCCGCGCCCGCTGCGCGCGCTTTCTCAGGCGGGTCGAGGGCGTATTCGCTCGGTTTTGAGGTTTTCTTACGACACCAGTTGGACGACCTCGCCGTCGGGGGTGCGACCCTGGGCGCGGTACTGCCCGATCTTGTCGAACAGCGGCCGGTCGGAACACAGATAGAGCACGGCGTCGTCGGCGCCGCGGTTGATGTGGCGGCGCCACAGAAAATTCGGCACGACGAAGATGTCGTTCTCGACCCAATCGAAGCCCTCGCCGCCGATCTCGGTCGTGCCGCTGCCTCCCAGCGCGATATAGAAATTGTTGCACGTTTCGCGCTTCCAGCGCGTCGCCTCGCCGGGGCGCAGCAATTGCGCCGCATAGTCGAGCGTCGGGAAGACCGGCGCACCGCTCGCCGGGTTGACGAAGCGCAATGCGATGCCCTCGTAGGGGTCGCCCGCCTCGCCGCGCAATCCGTCGAGCGCCGCGCGCACGTCGCTGCCGCGGTAATGGAACACCGGCGAGGTGGCGTGGCCGATGCCGCGGCGGTGCGAGACAAAACCCGGCACGATGCCGCCCCGGCCATAGAGCCGCGCCGAATGCCCGGTTGCCAGCGTCTGGCGCTGCGCCCGCGCATTGGCCTCCCGCTCGCCGGGGAAATCCTCGTCGATCCAGCTGCAATCGAGGAATTCGAGCAGCGGGAAATCGAGGATGTCGGCCCACACGACCGGCGTCGCGCCGTCATTGCCGTGGTCGTGCCAGGTGCCGTTCGGGGTGAGGACCAAATCGCCGCGCGCGGCTTCGCGGCGCTCCCCCTCGATCGCGGTGTAGCCGCCATTGTCGGAGAGGATCGTGCGGCTGGCGTTCGGCGTGTGCATGTGCACCGGCGCCACGTCACCCGGATT
>ORMF010523077.1_pt1 | contig 13901 bp, 11 predicted proteins | sample 1779871 | NCBI WGS metagenome assembly ORMF01 (sample SAMEA104232316, study PRJEB22302) | groundwater metagenome | biome: forest; feature: aquifer; material: groundwater | place: USA | collected 2011-08-07 | depth 5.4 m | reverse complement strand
AAGCCGTTGACGCATTGATCGATAATAGCGCCCGACAAGGAAAAACCGTTGTGGCATCCACAGGTCAGAAGCGCATGCTGAAATCATTAGCGGATATTCTAAAGGGGAAACAAGGTCGGTTCCGTCAGAATCTTTTGGGAAAGCGCACCGACTACTCTGGCCGCAGTGTGATTGTGGTGGGTCCGCATTTGAAGCTCGACCAATGTGGCATTCCGAAAAAAATGGCTTTGGAATTATTTAAGCCTTTTGTGATGAGCAGGCTCATTCGCGCAGGGCTCGTGCATAACGTCCGCAGCGCCAGTCGGTTGATCGAAACAGGAAAAAGTGAAATTTGGGATATTCTGGAAGAAATTGTAAAGGACACCTTTGTGTTGTTGAACCGCGCTCCCACATTGCATCGGTTGGGCATCCAAGCGTTCCGCCCAGTACTTATCGAGGGCAAGGCGATTCAGATCCACCCTATGGTCTGTACGGCGTTTAACGCGGATTTTGACGGCGACCATATGGCGGTCCACGTGTCACTCACCGAAGAAGCCAAGAATGAAGCTCGCGATATTATGCTCGCCAGCCGGAATCTTTTGAAGCCGGCCACCGGCGACCCCGTGGTGACACCGACCCAAGACATTGTTTGGGGAGCGTTTTACATGACGGTGATGCACGATAAGGATATTGATCCCAAGACGGTTAAAGTGTTCAGCGATCCCACCGAAGCCGTGGTTGCGTATCAGCAACAGCAGATCGCGTTGCAACATGTCATTGAAGTTCGTATGGAGCTTCCGGAGCCTGAAACGAAGAAACTCGTTCGAAGCCGCGTGCGAACCACCGTGGGGCGCATTCTCTTCGCGCGCATCTTACCAGAAGGTGTGCCGTTCCCGGCGAAGGCCATGGACAAACGCACACTCGAACAAATAGTCCGTCTTTCGATTGAACTTCATGGGATGGAACGGACCGTCGTGCTCCTCGATCAAATTAAAGTACTCAGTCTCGATTATCTGACGCGCTCAGGGTTATCGTGGGGTCGCGGCGATCTTCCGGTACTCTTACGGAAGAAGGAAATCATAGGGGACGCCGAGCGCCAAGTGGATGAAACACAAGAACAATATGAGCAAGGATTGTTGACGCAGAAAGAACGTCGCGCAAAAGTAATTTCGATTTGGAGTGCGGCAAAAGATGAAATCGTTAAAGAAACGAAATTAGTGATGGATCCAACAAGCTCGGTGGCATCGATGATCGAATCCGGTGCGCGCGGGAGTATGGTCCAGTTGACCCAAATTATTGGTATGAAGGGTTTGGTCACTAACCCCGCGGGTGAAATTATCGAGCTCCCCGTAAAAGGGAGCTTTCAAGAAGGATTTGGAGTGTTGGAATACTTCATTTCTTCGCATGGCGCTCGAAAAGGATTAACGGACACGGCGCTGAGGACCGCCAACGCGGGGTATTTAACGCGCCGTTTAGTCGATGTATCGCAGGACGTTGTGGTGCTTCAAAAAGACTGCGGCGACACCGTTGGTTTTGTGGTCCGTGCGGCGAATTACGAATCTGTTGGCCGATCCATTGCGGATGGACTCTTGGGCCGTACGCTCATGGAAACGATCAAAAGTAAAACGGGGAAGATCTTGGCGCGCGAAGGAGAAGTGGTGGATGAAGCTACTGGGCGCCTGATCCGTGCGACACCCCTCAAACAAACAGAAGTGAAAATTCGATCAGTATTGAATTGTCGAACACGCAAGGGTGTGTGCCAAGCGTGTTATGGGTTTGACCTTGGGTTCAATAAGTTGGTGAATCTTGGCACGGCCGTCGGAATCATTGCCGCACAGTCCATTGGAGAGCCTGGGACACAATTAACGATGCGGACGTTCCATACGGGGGGAGTTGTGGGGCAAGATATCACACAAGGGTTGCCGCGTGTCGAAGAATTGTTTGAGGCCCGACCTCCAAAAAAGAAAGCGTTTCTCTCGGATATTGCCGGTCGGGTGGAATTACTGCATGTGGATTCGACCAGCGGTTCTGGGATCGGCGGATCGCGATTAGTGCGCATTCATCCTCCTGCGTCGGTACATAAGGAAACATCCGAAACTGAGGAAACCGGTGTGGCGGGAGTGTTTGAATACAGCATCCAAGCCGGGTATGGGCTGTTGATCAAACATGGAGATACCATAGAACGCGGCCAACCGATTACTGAAGGGAGTTTGGACATTCACGAGTTGTATCGATTAACGGATCGCGAGCGCACACAGCGGTATGTGATGAGTGAAATTCAATACATCTATTCTTCGCAAGGGCAGAAATTGAACGAAAAGCATATCGAGATTATCGTCCGCCAGATGTTCTCGAGAATTCTCATCGACGAGCCCGGCGACACGACACTCTTGAGCGGTGAAGTGGTGGAGAAGAGTGAATTGCACGATGAAAATACGCGCGTCGGAGTCACGGGAGGAAAATTATCCAGTGGGAAAGAGTTACTCTTGGGGATCACGAAGGTGTCCCTCACCACTCGCAGCTTCCTTTCTGCCGCCAGCTTTCAAGAGACCGCACGGGTACTCATTAACGCGGCGGTAACCGGCAAAGTGGATTACCTGGAGGGGCTGAAGGAGAATGTGATTATTGGCCGTTTAATCCCTGTGGGTACCGGGTTCCGGAGTCTCCGGAGCATTCCCACTGAGGTTGTTCCCAGTCCTGATCCTATACCGGTGGCTGCCGAGTAACCAGAAGGAAGCAAAAGGTGCTCCGACGAACGTCGGAGCACCTTTTTGTTTTGGTTAAAATGTGGTATACTTTATGTAATTATGCCTCGACGATCTCGCAAACAACTCTCCTTTCATCTCAGTCAAGAATCAAAGGATGGAATTCTTTCGGTCCTCTTTTTTTCTATTGCATTACTCTTGGGCTTAAGTGTGATGGGGAGCGCCGGTAGTGGCGGGGGAGCGATTGATACGATCTTGATGCGCGTGTTTGGTTGGGAAAAAATTTTATTGCCCGTCGTCTTTGGGATTGTTGGGTACAGCATTGCCAGGGGAGCCTTTCCGCAATGGTCAACACGGGTGCGGATTGGCATAGGCCTTGGCATCGTCACACTCTTTCCGCTGCTGAGTCGGATGTTTAACGATGGAGCGACTGGTGGGGGAGTGATCGGCCAGAATATATTTGCCGTCATCGAACGCTCATTGGGGTTTGTGGGCGCCAATGTGTTAGTCGTGATGTTGGGCGTTGTTTCATTATTACTCATCAGTGATCATAGTTGGACTTTTTTACGCTTGGTTGGTCGGGGCATTCTTCAATTAGGGAGTATGTTTCGCGATGCGATCCGAAGTCATCCGACATCAGGGTCTGTGCCGACTACTCCGTCAACAACATATTCTCCCATTGTCACCGATGCAGCCACCCCCGTATTGGGCAGTTCAGGATTTTTGCGTCGCGCTCTGCGGGGTACTAGCACAGTAGCCCACCCTGTCGCGGATGCGCGAACCAGCGAGCCGGTCAAAAGTACTGTAAAAAAACAGCCGCGTACCAGCAATCCTTGTTATGACGTATCTCTTCTAGATACGCAAAGCTCCAGCCCCACCAGTGGCGATACCGAGCGTGCGTTAATGATCATTGAAAGGACATTTCGGAATTTTGGTATCGAGGTAGAAATGGGGGAGTTAAAGGTGGGCCCGACGGTGACGCAATACACGTTAAAACCCGCCGAGGGTGTGAAGCTTTCGCAAATTACGGCGCTTCATAACGATCTTGCCTTGGCATTAGCCGCACATCCTATCCGGATCGAAGCCCCCATCCCGGGTAAATCACTTGTTGGGATAGAGGTCCCCAATCAGCGGATTGCGATTGTCCCGCTGAGAATGATTTTGACGAGCGAAGAATATACCCGGGCGCTCAAGTCGGGTGAAGGGTCGTCGTTGACCATTTGTCTTGGGCAAGATGTTGCTGGTACAGCATGGATCACTGATCTTTCTCGGATGCCGCATCTGTTGATTGCCGGGGCGACGGGAAGCGGCAAGACCATCATGCTCAATAGTATTATCATGAGTTTATTGTACCGTAATTCCAAAGAAGAACTCCGCCTTATTCTCATCGATCCCAAGCGCGTGGAGCTTCCGGTGTATAACGGCATCCCTCATTTAGTCACCCCGGTGATTACCGATGTTCGCAAAACCATCAATGCCCTTCGGTGGCTCATTGGTGAAATGGATCGACGGTTCGATGAGCTCTCGCGCACCGGCCACCGCGATATTCATAGTTACAACGCGGCAGAAGATGCCACGATGCCGTATATGGTGGTGATCGTCGATGAGTTGGCCGATCTTATGGCAACGGCCGCGCACGAAGTAGAGGCGGCTATTATCCGATTGGCGCAAATGTCGCGTGCTGTTGGGATCCACCTTGTTCTTGCGACTCAGCGGCCGAGTGTCGACGTTATCACGGGGCTCATCAAGGCGAATATTCCCGCCCGGATTGCATTCAGCGTTGCCTCGAGTATTGATTCGCGAACCATTCTCGATCAGCCAGGGGCCGATAAACTTTTAGGTCGTGGAGATATGTTGTTTCTCACTGCGGAACTTTCTAAGCCAAAGCGCATCCAAGGGGCCTATGTGACCGATAAAGAAATAAAGCGGACCGTCGAGTATTTGCGTACTGTCGGCACTCCTCAATATGACGATACAGTGGTCGAGCGCCAAAATGGGACCGTTGCCGGGATGCCGAGCGAATCCAACACTGATGACGACCCATTATTGGAAGAGGCGAAGGATACTGTGATTCGATCCAACAAAGCATCGGCAACACTCTTGCAGCGACGGCTTAAAATTGGCTATGCCAGGGCCGCACGACTTCTTGATCTTTTAGAATCCCAAGGGATTATTGGTCCGGGAGATGGCGCCAAGCCTCGAGAAGTGTTGATCAAGCTCATGGAGGGTGATACGATACCACTAGGTGGCGAAGAGTTGTCCACAGGTGAAGAATATGGAGATGAAGAGATAAAGAGATAAAGAAGACGCATATGGTGTTGAATAGTGTTGCGCGGACACTGCAGGATGCCAGGCTTGCGAAGGGTTGGAATCTCAAAGAAGCGTCTACGCATGCGGGTGTTGCAGAGCGTTTTTTGCGCGAGTTGGAAGATGGGGGGAGTGACATTCCGGTCGATATTTATCGACGGGAATTTTTGCGTCGATATGCGCGTGCTCTGGCACTGTCAGAGGAGGAAGTGTGGAAAACGTTTCAGTCTGAACGACAGTTATCGCATGGACAGCATGCGTTCGAGTTTCATGAGCATCACAATCCTTCATGGTGGCAGGGTCCGCGCCAATGGCGGACGTTCATCGGAGCGTTGACATTTTCAACGATCATGCTCTATGTTTTATTTTCGTTCACACGGGTGTGGGCGGCACCGGATGTAGTGATTCAGTTTCCTCCCGATCATCTTACGGTTAATACAAAAACACTCACTGTGCGAGGCAGCGTTTCTACCGACGCGGTCATTATGATAAACGGAGTTATTGTAGTGCCGACGACGACCGGCACGTTTGAAGCGCCGATCATCTTAGCAAAGGGTCTTAATACGATCACCATCGAAGCGCAACGCAAGCGTGTACACGCCAACCCAGTGACACGACAGGTGTATTTCGAAACAGGAAAATAGTAATTTGCCACCGCCAAGGCGGGGTCCCGCTGTAGCGGGATAATTTGTAATTTGGTATATGACAACCAAACCACTTTCTCCAAAATTACGCGACGTGCAACAAGCCATTGCATCGATCAAAGATCGTTTTGGCGACGGATCGATCATGCGCATGGGCGAACGACAGGTGATGAATATCGAAGTGATTCCTACCGGCTGTCTTTCGTTGGACATTGCGTTGGGTGTCGGTGGTGTCCCCAAGGGGCGCATTGTTGAAGTGTATGGCCCTGAAGCATCGGGGAAAACAACGCTTGCCCAACACATCGTTTCCGAGGTGCAAAAGATTGGCGGGGTTGCCGCCTTCGTGGATGCGGAGCATGCGCTGGACCCCGAGTACGCAAAAAAGATCGGAGTGAATATCGATGAATTGTTGATTTCACAACCCGACACCGGGGAGCAGGCATTGGAAATCGTCGAAACGCTGGTGCGCTCGAATGCAGTGGACGTGATTGTCGTGGATTCGGTGGCGGCCCTGGTACCCAAGGCAGAGATTGAGGGCGACATGGGGGATTCCCACATGGGGCTTCAGGCCCGGCTTATGAGCCAGGCGTTACGGAAACTCACCGCCTTGATTAGCAAATCCAACACCTGTGTCATTTTTATCAATCAACTTCGCATGAAGATCGGTGTGTTCTTTGGGAACCCCGAAACCACGACGGGTGGCATGGCACTGAAGTTTTATTCATCAGTGCGTATTGAAATTCGCCGTAGTGCGCAGATTAAAAGTGGAGAACAAGCAGTAGGCAATCGCGTGAAAGTGAAGATTGTTAAAAATAAAGTGGCGCCCCCGTTCCAGACCACGGAGTTTGATATTATGTATAACGAAGGCATTTCCATTTCGGGAGATACGCTCGACACGGCGACACTCTATGAGGTTGTTAAAAAAAGCGGGAACTCCTACAGTTATGGGAGTGAAAAGCTCGGCGTTGGTCGCGAAGCGGCGAAGCAATACTTGCGGGAGCGCAAAGACCTTATTCAAAAAATTCGAGAAGAGACAATGAAGGTGGTGAAAGATCGCCAAGGCGTGAAGCCATCAGCCAAAGGAGAAGAAGGGGGGGAGGAGTAAAACACCTTGGGGTAGTGAAACTTTTTTACTGCGGAACTCGCCTGCTTCGGCACCGTCCCGACACGCACCCACCTCAACGATCCTTAGCGTGTCGGGACTGGCTCACACAGTCCTCGTTAAAAAAGTTTCACTATCCCAAAGTGTTCGCAGAGGAGAACGAGATGTAAATAAATAAACCGTTCGTGCCCAGGATCCCCCTGACACGAACGGTTTTGAGTTTCAAGTGAGCTTCAGAATCCGTGCGACGGTGTCCGTCTTCGTGTCGGACGTTTCAATGATTGTTCCCGTCGGGAATTCAGCGGCGATCGCATCGCCAAACTTGAGTGCCGTGGCCGTGGATACCACCGCTACGCGCGCCCCCTTGGGGATCGTGCCGCAGTGCACTGCGTTGCGCAGTCCAGCGAGTGCTGCGCCCGTCTGTGTGCATACTGGTAGTCCGCTACGGCCAGCGGTGAGGCACGCTTCCATGAGATCCTTCTCGCTCGCGATTTCCATGAGTCCGCCCTTGACCACACCACGCATGACTTTCTCGCGGCTGACGGGGTCGCCGATGCGGATGGCGCTGGCTTTGGTTTCGCCAACCGGAACCGGCCGATACATCGTCCGCCAATCGTCGATGGTGGCCGCGCCGTCGACTTGAGCCTTGAACCACGACAGTGCCAGAGGTGCCGCAGCCGCTGCTTGGCACCCCAGGATTTTGGCGGGTTTGTCGACAAGTCCGACCTCGAGGAGGGTGCGGATGCCCTTGTCAATCGAGCTGGCGTTTGAGCCATTCCCGACCGGCACCACGATGTAGTCGGGTAGAGTCCAGCCGAATACTGCGCCAGCAGGAACACGGTCGCTTGATGGCCTTCGATCCGTGTGGGGTTGACCGAGTTGGCTGGGTAGAGCTGGTACTTCTCGACGAGTTCGAGCATCACCTTCATGCCATCGTCGAAGGTACCCGGAATTAGGATGACCGTAGCGCCGTGGAGTAAGGGCTGCATGAGCTGTACGCCCGTGATTTTGCCTTTGGGGAGGATCACGACGCACTTGAGGCCCGCTCGAGCGCTGAGGATCGCGGCCATGGCTGATGTGTCGCCCGTTGAAGAGCAGGCCACGCCTTGAACTTCGGCTGCTTTGGCCACACTGATCATCACGGTGCCGCCAAAGCCCTTGAAAGAGCCATCGAGTGTCTGGCCTTCCAGAATGATGTACGTCTCGACATCGCCCAGGTAGTCCTGTAGTGGGCCGTTGACCTTGAGGATGGGCACACGCCCTTCGCCAAGGGTCACGATATTGCGATCGGCGATGTCCGGCATGATCAATTCCTTGAACCGCCAGACACCAGATTCGACCAGAGGCGAGGGAGTGTTGCCGTTTACGAAGCAGGGTTGCATTGAACGCTGCTGGAACAGGAGCTTCAATTCGTCGCTGAAGCCGGTGATGGGACTGAAGTCGTGGTGGACTTCGTAGAGCCCCTGACACTTCGGACATTTGAACTGCCGTTCGCTCAGGAGATCGGTGTCGTGGTCGCACTCGATGCAGCGTAGCCAAGTGTGTTCCATGGATTGTGTCATCGTGTTCCTCCTGTCAGCTCGCGCGCGTGCGCGATGATGTCGCCCATGACCGCTTCGGCCGTGACTGCTGCTCCGGCCCCTGGGCCAGAGAGAAACAGCGGTCGGTCGGGGTAGTACTTGCTGTGGATCATGAACCCATTTTCGGGTCCTTCCAGTCGGCCCAGTGGCGAGGCCGCCGGCACCGCCAGAAGTTGAATCCTTCCACGCTTGGGTTCTGTTGTAGCAACGTAGCGAAGCACGTTGCTACCGCTGGATCGGGCCATCGTCACTTTCTTCTTGTATCGGTCGTTGAGCCGAGGCAACGCCTTCATCAGCCGCTCAGCCGAGAAATCTCGGTACCGAATGGGCAGCAGCGCCGGCAGGCGGATCTGGGCGTCATCGGCCCAGTGGAATCCACAGACCCGGCCGAGGATGATGAGCTTCCGGAGCACATCCATGCCCGAAAGGTCATCGGCCGGGTTGGGTTCGGTGTATCCTTCCTTGCGGGCCGTCTCCACGGCTTGAGCAAAGGTGAGGCTTCGGCCCAGCTGCCAGAAGATGTATCCTAGGGTTCCGCTTGCGCAAGCACGGATGCAGCGGATTTCATCGCCCGCCGCGATCATACTCTGGAGTTTGGCGATCACGGGAATCCCAGCGCCGACCGTGGCTTCGAATCGTGTTGCGCCCGCCATGGTGATGTTGTGGAAGATGTCCATCCTGCCGCACACGAGCTTCTTGTTGGCAGTGACTCCTCGATGGCCAAGTTCGATGGCTCGTTCGAAAATCACTCCAGTCCTGTCGCTGTTGGTGGCGTCGACGAGGATAGCCGGCGTGGAGCCGAGCACTTCTTGAAGATTCGGAGCGATCAAGTACCCGGGTTCGCCGATCGGCTCGCCATGCTTCCGTTTTCCGGCCAGCAGGCTAATGACATGTGGCTGGATACCTTGAGCGAAGACCGTGGACCTGCTGTCTGCAATCGCGCGCAGGCAGAGGTGGACGCCGGTCACCGACGGACGGTTCTCAGCGATCATTCGAGCAACCCGTTGGCCGATCATTCCAAATCCCATCAAGATTACGTTCACGATTCTCATGTGCGTTCTAACCTCCTTGAGTCAGCGTTATGGTATGTGCGTTCCAGAAAAAACAGTGTGTGCACTGTAGAGGAGAATAGTGTTGATGTCAATCAAATTCACGAGAGATAAAGAGATAAAGAGATGAGGAGGTGAAGAAAAAATCGGCCGAATATTAGCCGATCTTCTTTATCTCCTTATCTCTTTATCTCTCGTACTACACCCGTTCCACATACTCACCCGTCTCGGTATTAATCCGTATTATGTCGCCTTCTTTAACAAAGATTGGAGTCGCAAGGGTGGCGCCCGTTTCCAGGGTGACCATCTTCGTGACCCGTCCTTGTGCAGAGTCGCCTTTCACCGCCGGGTCTGCGCCTGTAACTTTAAGATCTACCTTTTTGGGGAGTTCGACAGAGATTGGCAAATCGTTGAAGATCAAGGTTATCACCTCTATTCCTTCTTTCAAAAATTTTACGGCATAGCCCATTGTTGAAAGGGAAATGTTAAATTGTTCGTACGTTGACTGGTCCATGAATGCAGCGCTCGTGGCGTCAGTGTACAAAAAATTGGACTTGCGTTTTTCCAGATCCGCTTCTTCAATAGTTTCGCCATGTTTGAAACTGTATTCCAGTACTTTCCCACTGACCAAATGCTTCATTTTTGTTTGCATCACGGGTTTTCGTTGCTGCATGCGTACGAAGTTCGCCGTCTGCACCTGGTACGGCTCGCCATTATACAAAAGTACCATGCCGACACGCACAGAGTTGAGACTGGGGAGGATGGACATAGAGTAAAACAAAAAAACCGAAGAACAAAAGAACTAAGAAACGATTTACGGTGTTCTTCTGTTTCTCGGTTCTTTAGTCCTCTTCCTTTTCTTAGTTAATAACAAAAGGAAGAAGTGCCATGATGCGGGCGCGTTTGATCGCCTCGGCAAGTTTTCGTTGGTGCCAGGCGCACACTCCGGATCGGCGTCGTGGCGCAATCTTGGCGTGGCTGGACATAAAACGTCGCAACAGTGCGGCGTCTTTATAGTCCGCCGAAGGGATATTATTGACGCAGAAAAAACAATTTTTCGCATCGCGAATACGCCCCCCGGGTTTTGTTGAACTTGCTGGTCGTTGATTGAACGGCATAATGGTTAAAAAGGAATATTTTCAACTTGAATTTCATCGGAACTTGGTGAGCTGGCCATGAAGTCTGTGGCGGGAGCGCTGGGGGCAGGGAAGGGAGAGCTTGTGGGAGAAGCGATCGTCCCGGCTGGTCCGGTATTACTCGGTGCGCGATCTAAAAAGATGACATTTTCTAAGATGACTTCTGTGCGGTATCGTTTTACTCCATCATCACCGGTCCAGTCTCGGGTTTGTAGGTGGCCATCGATATATGCTTTTCGGCCCTTACCCAAATATTGTCCGCAAAGTTCTGCTAGCTTGCCCCAAGCGACGATGTTATGAAATTCTGTTTTTTCTTGTTTTGCTCCAGATTGGTCTTTCCACATGCGTGTGGTGGCCAGACCAAAGGTACTCACCGTTTGACCTGTGGTTGTTGTTCGGGTTTCTGGATCCCTCGTGAGATTTCCAATGAGCATCACTCTGTTGAGATAGTAGGACATATCTACAATACTTTTTCTTCCAGCATTTTTTCAATAGTCTTGTCGAGTTCTTCGGTATTAAGCGGTGTGCGAACACTCGGGGCGGCAGGGGCTATGGGTTGGGCAACAGCCGGCGATGGCTCGGTCCCCGTTGTAGTGGCTTCTGGGATGACACGGCGAGGGGCCGGTTTCACGTACTCGACTAACTGATGACGCAAGAGCGCTGTGTTAATCTGCAATGCCGCGGTTAGCGGTTTGATACTGGCATGTTCGAGACGCAGGACAAACAGCAAGTAATGTCCGGTGGTTTGTTGTTGGATTTCGTAGGCAAGGCGACGCACGCCCCAGTCTTCTTGGCTCACGATCGTGCCATGATATTTTTGGATTGTCTCCACCACCGAGGATAACTTGGGCGGGAGAGTGCCCTCGGGTTCATTTTCGTGTCTGAAGAGACAGAGAAGTTCGTATTGATCCATAATTTGCGAATAACGAATCTTGCTACTAATTTACGAATAGCGTATCGTTAGCATTAATAAGTAGGATTATTCTACCAGACGGACCGAATTCGTGCAAGAGCATACCCTATGGCCCTCTACGGCATTATTTTTGGATCGTTCCCCGCACTCTCTGTAGCAGAAATAGAGGCGATAATTCCCTCCCTTAAGCTAAGGGAGGGTAAGGGAGAGTTATGGTCGGTCAGCCAATCTGCAGTTTTACTTGAAGGCCCCTCAGACGACGTCATGATTGATCTATTTGACCGTCTAGGCGGAGCAGTACGGTTGGTTTCGGTCGTCTTTCAAAGTCTTGCGACTAGCGCCATTCCCGGGCAACTGAGCAAATGTCTCAATGCCATTGTCTGGCCAAGGCCCATCTTCGGCATTACTGTTGTGGGTGATGGTCGCGGTGGGATCACGCCACTCATGATCCAACGGTGGGGATTGGAACTCAAAAAGGAGTTTCGCGTCAGTGGCCGATCGAGTCGGTTCGTCTTTGATAAAAATTTGATACTCTCGGCGGCACAAGTCAAAAAAAATCAAATGCTCGAAAAAGGGGGGGAGTTTGTTATTGTTGGCAATCAAGGTCGATGGAGTATTGGAACCACTCTGGCCATTCAGGATGTCGATGAGTGGGCCGAGCGTGATATGGAGAGACCTCGCCGCAATGCCCGCCGTGGCATGCTCCCTCCGAAGATCGCACGGATTATGGTGAACTTGGCGGGAATCAGCCACCGCCTGGGGCGGGGCCCCGCACGCTGCGGTGGGAATCAACGTCATTCCGGCGAGGCCATGCCGAGACCGGAATCCGCCGGATCGGATTCTGGTCAAGCCAGAATGACGACGATCCTTGATCCGTTTTGCGGGAGCGGCACCGTACTTATGGAAGCGCTGCAACTTGGCTATTCGGTCATCGGGTCGGATGTGAGTACCGAGGCAGTAGGGGATACGAAGCAGAATTTGGAGTGGCTCAACATTCAATGTCATTCCGGCCCCCGAGCCGGAATCCAGAAAACGATCGTGGATCCTCGGATCAAGTCCAAGGATGACGGAAGTTTTAACCTTTTCATTTCCGACGTCCGGTCATTGGCGCAAAAACTTCCCCCGCATTCCATCGACGCGATTGTCACCGAGCCAGACCTCGGTCCGCCGCAGGGGAGGCTTCTTTCTTCGGCGAGAGAGATCGAGAGGACACGTACTCAACTTGCTTCTCTCTACATCAGTGCATTTGAGGAGTTTCGAAAACTATTGAAGCCCGGCGGCCGTGTTGTAATGAGTCTTCCGGTGTGGCGCGTTGGCCCTCCCCACACACAACTCATCTACGCCATCAAAGATCTGAACACCATCAAAGGCTTCAAAATCATTCCACCGATCTCAAGAAACCTAGAACCTATCACCTATCACCTATCACCTCGTCCGACGCTCCTCTACGGCCGCCCAGAACAATTCGTCTGGCGCGAAATATTGATTTTAAAAACAGTATGACATGGTTCTGGCTGTCGATACTGGTCGGGCTGTTTTTCGCTACATCGAAAATGTTTGCACGCGTTGCACTTAAAGGCGAAAACGACGCGCTCGCATTTACAGCGGTCCATAGTGGTATCGCTGGCATCGTCCTCCTCCCACTCATTGTAGTGAATATGCATTTCCCTATTCAGCCACTCACATGGCTGTTTTTTGGGATCATGGTATCGCTTTCCTTTCTTTCTGATTGGTCTAGTTTCAAAGCGCTCCAAACAACGGATGTTTCGCTCTATCAGATCGTCAATCAAGTCGGACTAGTCCTTGCGCTATTAGGTGGATTACTATTTTTCGCTGAACTTTTGACGGCCAACAAAGTCGTCGCAATTATTCTCATCACACTAGGAGTGATTGTAGCATTGTATGAGCATCAGCATCTTGCGTGGAATATTGGTATCCGATGGACCGTAGTGAGTACAGTGACTTCGGTATTGGCATCGATGGGCTCCAAGCGCACTCTATATGATTTTTCTGAGTTTGCCTTTGCAGCGGTCGAGATGTTTTCTATCGGCATGCTGTGTCTTGTCTGTATGCGGCGAACGTCCGCAGTTCGAATTGTTCAAGTCTTTCGTCGTCAACCTTTTGCAATCGTTTGTTCGGGTATATTATTTGCCGCAATGGAGGTAACGTATTTCTATGCACTCTCGCTGGGTGAAGCGTCGAAGGTCATACCACTGACAAAAACTGGCCTCGTCTTCTCTCTCCTTGGGGGCATATTTCTCCTCGGCGAACGTCAGCATTTGAATAAAAAAATATCAGGGACTATCCTGATACTTTTAGGAGTTTTACTCTTGTATCCATTCTAGAGACCTCTTGCACAATAATTTCATCAAATAATCAGGAGAAGACGGTTCTTCCCCCACTTGAGGAGATTAGCTCGCTCTGGCTAATGTCCTGAAGTTGGAGAGGAATGCGATGGATCGGAAGGTTGCACAATATCGTTCTTT
>ORMF012491825.1_pt1 | contig 13904 bp, 12 predicted proteins | sample 1779871 | NCBI WGS metagenome assembly ORMF01 (sample SAMEA104232316, study PRJEB22302) | groundwater metagenome | biome: forest; feature: aquifer; material: groundwater | place: USA | collected 2011-08-07 | depth 5.4 m | reverse complement strand
GCTGTTTTTGCGGGGCTTCAACTGCTTTTAGGCGCCATTGTCCGGCACACGGGATTGATGGTTGTCTGGCACATAGCAGGAGCGGCGGTGCTTGCTGTCATGGCGGTGGCTTATGGCCGCAGCCTCAAGCCGGCTGGGGGTTCGCCTTTGCCCTTGCGCGCGTCAGCCAGGAGATTGCTTTTGCTGATCGCCCTTCAAATTTCAGTCGGCGTATTTGTTTATTTTCACAGAAGCTTGATTCCTGCAAGGACCCTGCATGTAGGCGCAGGCGCTTTGGTCTTGGCCCAGGCGGTAGTCATCGCCTGGGAAACGGTGCGCACCGTGCCGAAGAGTAGCGCATGAAAGCCTCCGTCGCTGTTGCCGGGCCCGTGTCTTGGCGTGATTATGTGGAACTGACCAAGCCACGGCTCTCTTCGCTCGTAGTGGTTACCACGGCAGCGGGATATTGGATGGCTTTGCAAGGGCCCGGATCTGCCGGTCTTTTTATCGCCGCGGCAGTAGGCACCGCTTTGGTTGCCGGCGGGGCCAATGCATTGAATGAATGGATGGAATGGAAATATGATGCAGTTATGGAGAGGACGAAAAACCGCCCGATTCCTTCAGGCCGCGTAACACCCCCGGACGCATTTTTGTTTGGCTGTGCGATTACTGTTTTGGGTTTGGTGCTTTTAGCGTCGAGGGTCAATACACTGTCCATGGCCCTTGCCGCATTAAGCGCAGCCAGTTACCTTGCCCTATATACCCCGCTTAAGCGGGTGACAGCGCTTTGCACGCTGGCCGGGGCGGTGCCGGGGGCTATTCCTCCGATGATCGGTTGGGCAGCGGTGCGCAATTCATTAAGCTTGGAAGCGTGGGCTTTGTTTTTATTGTTGTTTGTCTGGCAGCTGCCGCATTTTTTGGCGCTTGCGTGGATTTTCCGCGAAGATTATGCGCGCGCAGGCTATCGCATGCTTTCAGTAACCGAGCCTCGGGGCTATGCGATTGCGCGGCAGGCGTTTTTTTACGGGCTCGTGCTGGTACCTATAAGCCTTTTTCCTGCCCGCATCAGCCTGGCAGGGCCGTTATATTTTTTTGCAGCGTTGATTTTAAGCTTAGGCTTTTTGGTGATGGCTATCCGTGCAGGGCTGGTACGGTCTGTTAAAAACGCGCAGCTTTTATTCCGTTCTTCGATCCTCTATCTGCCTTTGCTGCTTGGGGTGCTTATGTGGGATAAAGCGCCGCACCTTATGATGCGCAAGGCCCCAGGTCAGGTTTCATCCCAGGCTGTTTCTGTGCTGCCGGATGACGGGCCCTTGCCTGCTTTTTCGCTCACCGATCACCACGGACGGCGCTTTAACAGGGATTCTATACAGGGTTTTGTGTGGGTGTTTGATTTCATTTTTACACGCTGTTCAGGGCAGTGCCCTATAATGACGCAGTGCATGGCAGGGCTCTCTAAGCAGTTTAAGGAGCTGGCAAGTGTCCGCTTTGCTTCCATCAGCGTCGACCCAAGTTATGACGACCCAAAACGCTTAAGCGAGTATGCGGCTCAAATGAATGCGAAGGATAATCAGTGGCTGTTTTTAACTGGTTCAGAGGAATCGGTTTTCGCTTTATCGCGTGACGGATTTCATCTTGGCGTGGGAAAAGAGGGCTCAGTGGAGGAGCCTATTACGCATAGCGTGCGGTTAGCACTGGTGGATCAGCAGGGGCACATCCGCGGCTATTACGACGCCACCAATGCGTCAGCCATGAGGCGCCTTAATCAAGACATTCGTTTATTGGCGGGGAAATAACCATGCTGTTGTCAGCAACCCAATGGCCGGCGCTAAATGCCAGCCTCAATGCAATAAGCGGGGCGCTTATTACCGCCGGGTTTTTGTTTATCCGCTCAAAGCGCGTAGTAGCCCACCGTTTGTGCATGGTGGCAGCTTGTTGCGTGACAACGCTGTTTTTTATTTCGTATTTGTCTTATCACGCACAAGTGGGCCTAGTAAAATTTAGGGGGCAGGGTTGGATACGACCAGCTTATTTTACGTTTTTAATCAGCCACACGCTTTTGGCGATTACTATCGTGCCTATGATCATCCGGACTGTCTGGTTGGCAACCCGTAATCGTCTGGAATCACACCGTCGCTGGGCACGCATTACTTTGCCCTTATGGCTCTATGTTTCAGCAACTGGGGTTGTCGTTTATTGGGTGGTTTACCGGTCTCGATGGAGTTCATTATGAAAAAGCATGCAGCCAGCTGGTTTGTGGCTGCGCTCGTGATATTTTTATTCGCCCAAACAGCCCAGGCTTGCCCCGGTTGCAAAGAGGCGCTTTACGATCCCGGCCAGCTTGCTGAAAAAATCACCACCGCGAAGGGCTACGCGTTTAGCATCGGTGTTCTGCTTATGGTCCCTTTTATCCTGACAACAGTTCTTACCCTTTTGATTGCCCGCAGTATCCGCAAAAGCAAGCAGCCCTCCGCTTAATTAAGCTTCAAGCTTGTGGTTTTTAAAGCTCCTCAGGCATACTTTTCCTATATACATCGCAAAGGCAAACCTCCGCCACCTGCAATGACGTAAGGGGCGGATCCGCCGATAGGGTTATGATGCGGCGGATGCCGTAAGGCAGTGACGCAAAGCCACGGGTCCTACTCTCAGGGGATAGCCGGATTGCATAAAGATTAGGCTACCGATGAGTAAAGGATTTATCGGTAGTTTTAATTGTTTGTAGAGAGGCGCTGCTAATGATGCGGACAATCCGAATTTTGACGGCGCTTGTCTTTTTTATAGCGTTACAAACCACAGCCTGGGCATATCGGTCTCCAAATGCAGATAGGATTAATAATGAGGAGAAAATAAAGGCACTTAACGCAACATTAAACAGCCAAGACGCGCAGTATGCCGAATCTGAAGCGCGCCAACGTAAAGATGTCCGGGGTTTGGAACACAAAAACCAGGTGCGCCATCAACAAGCAAAGACCCCGCCAGGAGCTCTTGAATTAAAGGAAATTATTTCAGACGAACTTACCGGCAACCTGCAAAGTGAAGCTGCTATTGCAGCCGCCGTAACAAAATACTTAACAAACAAATCGCAGCTCTTCGCAGGAATTAAACCTGATCAATTGGCGCTTAAATATCAATCCACTCTTCCGGTTGGGGAAAATAAACCAAAAACAACCTATGTCCAGTTTGTGCAGCAGCAGCAGGGTATTGATGTCGAAGGCAGCTACCTGCGTGTCACTGTAACAACATTCAGGAACAAAACGCGTGTTATCGCCATATCGGGAAGGCTTTACCCGGAATTGGTTAAACAAGCCCGGCCAATTGCTCAAAATGTAACGGAAAGAGTCCGTGAAGCGGTTGCCAAGGCGCGTAACATTTCACCTGCAGCTGCAAAAATTAAACAGGACAGGGTTCGCTGGCGTTACAAAGATGGGCGCTGGCGCCGTGTCCGGGAACTGTGGTTGGCAGGGGAAGCCCTTAAGGACGTGGTTGATGAAGATACGCTAGAGGCCTGGACAGAAGATGATAGGCTCTATGAAACCTGGGGATTTGTTCCTGGAAGGGTGTTGCTAAGTGTGCCCTGGGAGGCTCCGGCGCCGGTTCGTCTAAAAGATTTAAGGGTTGTTACTTCAAATGGATTGGACGCCTATACAGATGAGAATGGTGTATATCGATTTCCTAACCAACCCAGTACAACTTTAATTACTGCGCGTCCTGAAGGACGCTGGGCAAGTGTCGAGGATCCGTTAGGTAATTCCATTATTCATGCCGCACCAGCTATTAATGGAGTCAATTTGGTGTTGCCCTTAGTGGATGAAGAATTCAATACTGCACAAGCTACCGTATACTACCATGCAGGCGTTATTCATGATTGGGTGCGCTCTAAATTTCCACAACAATCAGCTGCTATTGATATCTCGCTGCCGGTTACAGTGAATTATCCGGAGAGCTGCAATGCGCATTATCAACGTAATCCTGTTGTTCGTGAATTGGGGTTCTATGCTTCAGGGGATGGGTGTGTTAACACAGCATTTAGCACTGTCATCTATCATGAATACGGCCACTTTTTAGACGATATGGCTGGTGGCATCAATGATGAGGGTTTATCTGAAGGATGGGGCGATGTTTTAGCAGCACTGGTTTCCGGGCAGCCGGTGAACGGACAGGGTTTTTTCGGTAGTAATACCAGTTTTGTGCGTACCGCAGATAACGATTATCAATATCCATCAAACGGCATGGATGAAGTGCATGCGCTTGGCCAGGCCTGGTCTGGATTTGCATGGCACTTACGGCAGCGATTAGGGGCAGCGGTAGCAGAGCCGTTGATTATGGCCAGCTTGTTTGCTGACGCCGCGTCCATTCCTGAAGCTGTTTCTGATGTGCTTGTAGCTGACGATGATGACGGTGAATTATCCAATGGTACCCCGCACATAAGGGATATTGCCCAAGCTGCGCGCCAGCATCAATTACCGATTGAAGACTATGTCACGCTATCCTTATTCAGGGCTGAAACGATCAATAGCGTCCCATTAAAAATTGATATTTACGGAAACTTAGGCGCAGCTATCCAGAATTATACAGTTTCTTATGGGTTGGGAACCCGCCCTCCGGCATGGGTGCCTATTACAGCAGGATCAGCTAAACCAGCTTCAATTTTCAAAAAAACGTTTTTTGGAACCTGGGATATTTCCAACCTTCCAATCGGAACTTATACAGTAAAGCTGGAAGTCAGTGCTTTAGGAACTTCTTTCCAAGATTATTATGCATTTTCATTAGAAAGGAACATTTCCACTGTAGAAAACAATGGCAAAAGGCAGCGGAACCCGCTCATTTCCCAAGATCGTGTTACATGGTTTGAAGGAGCGGGTTCGAAACCCGCCTTGTTTACTAGGAAACTTTCTACAACTGCAGGTGCGCAGTTGCTGAAAGATAATTTTTTATATGCCCCTATCAGGATAGCGATAGATGGTGACCGTATTATTTGGCCGGATTGTCGAAGTAATGTTGGCGGTTTAATATGCCCGAAGGATCGGGATGACTTAAAAAGTTATGATGCGCTAACGAATCAATATACTTGGGTAACAAATACGCCAGATAAGTCTGTTTATGCGCCAAGCCTGTCGGGGCAAATGCTTGTGTTCAATAGTGACGAAGGCGGCCTTTCACAATCGGACATTCGATTAAAAGATTTATCGAGTGGTAATTCTGCTATTACCCTTTCCGGCAGCAGTGCTAATGAACGGTGGCCGGTAATTAAAGGGTACAAGGTGGTTTACAGTAAGAAGGTGCATGGCCGGTGGGATTTATTCGTAAAGGATATTAATACAGGAGTTGTAAAGCAAATAACCCCTCCTGCTGCAAATATTACCGGTTATATTTCTGATGTTTCCTTGCCTTATGAATATGATTTCGATGGAAAATGGGTTGTTTGGGAGGATATCCGCAGTGGTCACGTTGACATTTATGCCATGGATATTACTGGGCCATTTGTGGAACAGTTGGTTGTTTCTGGGCCTGAAGATCATGGCTATCCAGCGGTTTCTGATGGTGTCGTGGTATGGGAAGACAACCGTTATGGGAATTGGGATATTTTCTCTAAGAATATTAGTTCAGGAGTTATTCAACAGATTACCGCAAACGGCGCCGATCAAACCCAACCTAAAATCTCTGGCAATCGCATTGTTTGGGTTGATGAACAGGATATTGAGAGTACGGTAAAAATCTATGAACCGACTTGCTATATCCTGACCGCTTCTTTTGGGAATCGCGACCATCAGGCCATTCAAACCCTTTGGCAATGGCATCATCATTTGGTCGGTAAACACTGGGATGCACCTTGGCACCAGGCGTACATGCGGTGGTATGATCAGGTCGGGCCGCGAGTGGCTTTCTGGGTACAGAACAAACCATGGGTTAGGGCGGCCATCCGCAGAACAGCTGACTGGATAGCGTCGATTATACGTTACAAGCAAGCAGCGGACCAAGGAATGGGTCGATGAACAGAACATCACGGTGGATCGTTGCCGTTGCCATTGGGGTCATGAAAGCGAGTCTGTGCTCAGCAGATGATCCACCTGCTTGGCCAATGTTTCGTGGCGGCCCCGAGCGCAGCGGCTATCAGGCGCAGGAAACGATCCTTCAGGCACCACCCACATTGAAGTGGGCTGCACTGCAAGGCCAGCCGGGTGTGGCTGATACCAATGTCATTATCGAAGCTTCTCCAGTCATTGTGCCGCCGAACGTCTATGTCGCAACACTTTGGGATACGCAGTTGCCAAGCGGCTACCACTCGTCGCTTATCTGCTTTGATCTCTACACCGGTGCGGTGCGGTGGACCACTGCGCTGGGCGATGAAGGGATTTGGAGTACCCCGGCAGTAGCCAATGGGACGGTTTTTGTAGCAGCCTGGGACGGTCGAGTGTATGCGGTCAACGCGGCAACAGGCGCCATTCGTTGGAGCCAGGTCGTTGCTCCCAACAGCCAACGAGCGCTTCGCGCCTCGCCAATTGTTGTGAACGGGCGAGTGTATGTGGGCACCTTTGAAGGATGGCCCACAATGTCCGGGACGTTATATGCATTGGATGCCGCGACCGGCGCCGTACTTTCACAGCGAGCGCTCAGCGGCGGTCTCTACAGTTCTCCTATCCTGGCGGCTCCCAATCGGCTTGTGATTGTTGTGTCGCTTTCCGATAATAATTCGACGATGGAATGTTATGACATTTCGGGAGCCACGCTGCAATCTCCCCTCTGGCAGCGGACATTGGCCGGTGATTCTTGGTCCACACCCGCTGTCGCCCAAGGGACGGTTTTTCATCGATCCGGACGGTGGCGCCAAGGCTTGAACGATGCCACGCTTTATGTGATCAATCCGCAAACGGGAGCTGACCGTCGCCTACCGATTGCATTAACTGGGAGTTATTGGAGTTCGCCAGCTGTGGATAATGAACGATTGGTCCTCATGACGGGCGCGGTCGATCATGCACTAACCGCTTTTGCGCTGAGCAACCTGTTATCATCCGGCACGCCGCAGCCCTTGTGGACGTTTACTGTTACGGGCGGTGGGGATCTTGCCGCTTCCCCGGCTCTTGCGAACGGTTTTGTATACGTGGGCACGGATGATACCGGCAATCCGGCAGGGGTCTTCTACGCGCTCAATGCGGCGACAGGGCAGGAGGTCTGGCACTACCCACCGACCGGCGCCGTCGGCTCCAGTCAAGCCTCTCCAGCCATCGCGCGGGGCACCGTTGTATTCGTGTCCTATGACAATCCGCTTTATGGCGGCGTCTTCGCCTTCTCAAATTGCCACATCCTCACCGCCGCCTTTGGGCGCGGAGATCACCCCGTCATTCAGGCACTCTGGACCGCGCACCGCCAGCTGGTTGGGAATCAGTGGGACACCCCCTGGCATCAATCCTACATGCGCTGGTATGACCAAGTTGGGCCAAAGGTTGCAGCGTGGCTTTCGGATAAGCCGTGGTTGAAAGCGGCGATTCGCAACATCGCGTCTTGGGGAGCTAAGTTAACAAAATAGACCATTGATGATTAATCGTTGGATGTGGATGCTGGGAGGCATTTGGGTTGGCGCCTTGGTTCTGTGCGCCTCAGTACTTTCTACAACCAAACAGGCTTCTATTGTGCGCCATCGTGTTATTCAAGAGCAAAAATCCGCATTAGCACAGGCAGCTGCCTCAAAATCCATGAAGCCAACAGTCCGGCAAAAAGAGGCCCAGGCCACCGCCAGCAGCCCACAATTGCCTAACGAAGCAGTCAACAAAAAAGCGCATGCAGCTTTTACTTTGAAACTCATCGGAACCAGCCCAAGCGAGGTTGATGGTGAGGCCATTGCGTTGTTTGAGGATCCCAAGGACGGGAATAAACAAACCAGTCATATTGGAGAAGAGCTGCAAGGCCGCCGGTTGGTTCAAATCACCCGTGACGCGGTATTCATGGAAATAGGCGGCAAGCGCGAGCGCTACAATCTGGAATCGCCGCAAGAAGAGAAAGCCGTCGCTGCCCAAATGACCAGTGAAGATGATTGGCAGCCGGTCATCAAACAAGTTTTTCATCCCGAAGAGCCGATTACAAGCGAGGGTATCCAGAAAATTAAAGAAGCGATACAACTGATTTCGCCGACAGAACGTGTTGTCAGCCGTTTAGGAGTTTGGGGAGTGGTTAAGGACAATCCTTTTCAAGTGATGCGCGAGGCAGGCATTCAACCCGCTTTTGAAGGCATGCGCATGGTGGGATTGCGGCTCAACTCCATTCCCGATGACGGGATTCTCAAGCAAAGCGGCTTCATGCCGGGGGATATCATTGAACAAGTTAACGGCCAAAGTGCCGCGAGTCCGAATGTTCTTACGCAATTGCCCCTGCAACTGCAAGGGGCGGGAATTATTGAAGTAAAAGTGATCCGTGAAGGCAAGCCGCTTGTCCTGACCTACCGCATGCAATAATACGCCAGGCAGCACTCTCTTCGTTGACACTCACCATCAGACGCGCTAAACTGACTTTCAAGGTTCACCTGTCGAAAACCCTTGCTTGGAGGATTCTTGTATGAAACGTGTATCAATATTGGCAATGGCGGCATTTACGTTGTTTACGCAACCGGTTTGGGCCATGCGCACGCGCGCGCATGAAATGGCGGAGTCCCAGCGGTATGGCCAGAAAGCCGGCGGCATGCTTGGGCGCGGCGTGATTAACGCGGTTACGTGTTTTGTGGACCCGCTCGTCAATATCGTAAACGAAACCAAAGCCGGCCCGCCTTTAGTGGGCACGCTCACCGGTGTCGGCAAAGGCCTGGGCTGCGGCGTATTGCGCCTGGGTTCCGGGGCAACAGACATCATTACTTTCTGGGTCCCTGGATTTAACGGCTTTCCTGTTTCAGATTCTTATGAGAACTGTTTAGCCACAAGCGCTGCGCCAGCTTCATGGAACAATGCAGAGGCACAGCCAGCCTATACACCTCCCGCAGCTCCGGCTGCCTGGGAAGTGCCGACCGCTGAGCCAGGTGCCGCACAAACACCTGCGCAAGAGCCGGTGCATAAGGCAAAGAAAGTTTGGACCAAGTAACTTAAAAACACCCACCAGGCTGAAGTGAGCCAACTTCAGCCTGGTGTTTTTATCTGTGAGAGAGTGGTATGAACGAAACCTATGTGACCAAAGCAGGCCTCGTTAAATTGCAGGCAGAGCATAAAGCGCTGCTGAAGCAAAAACACCAAGTCACCGAGGAAGTCAGCAAAGCAGCTGCCTTAGGCGACCTGCGCGAGAACGGCGAATACCATGCCGCGCGCGAGCGGCTGCAGCACGTTTCCCAGCGGCTGATGGAGCTCGACACCAAACTGCGCAACGTGCAGCTTATCGATAATTTGGATGTCAAGGCAGGCGAAGCACGTGTGGGGACCACGGTGACGCTTAAAGACGAGCAGACAAAAGAAGAGTTTTCTTATCAATTAGTCGGCGCTGAAGAAGCTGACCCGGTCAACGGAAAGCTGTCCATTGCTTCGCCCCTGGGCAAGAGCCTGCTCGGCAAGAAAAAGGGCGAGAAGTTTACTTTGAATTTGCCCCGGGCGATCGTCAACTACACCGTCGTTAAGATCCAGCGCATGTGATGGCAAGCCCGCTGGCAGCCCGCAAATGCAAGCCATGCGAAGGCGGTGTTCAACCTTTGCCAATTGCCGCTGCAAAAAAGCTGCTTGAGGATGTGCAGGGCTGGGAGCTGGTTGACGGCAAAGCGATCCGCAAGACGGTTAAGTGCAAAGATTTTTTGGACGCAGTCAGGCTTATCCAGGCCATCGCCCCCATCGCTGAAGCAGAAGACCACCACCCTGATTTTCATTTGACCAATTATCGCAAGCTCACCATTGAATTATCAACTCATGCCATCGGCGGATTGTCTGAGAACGATTTTATTGTCGCCGCAAAAATCGATCAACTCGCCTGATACCAGGAGGAAAAATGGCGCTGACCCCTTCAACGATGCTTGCCTTGGGCACAAAAGCCCCGGATTTTAAATTGCCTGATGTGGTGACAGGGAAAACTATTTCTTTGGCAAGTTTTTCAGGCAAAAAAGCGTTGCTGGTCATGTTTATCTGCCGGCACTGCCCTTATGTGGTGCATGTAAAAGATGAGCTTGCGCGGATAGGGAAGGATTACGCGGGGAAGGACATTGGCATTGTGGCAATCAGCGCGAATGACGCAGCCAATTATCCGGATGATGCGCCGGATAAGCTCAAGGCAATGGCAAAAGAGTTAGGGTTTACGTTCCCCTTTTGTTATGACGAGTCTCAAGAGACCGCAAAGGCCTACACAGCTGCTTGCACGCCGGATTTGTTTTTATTCGGGCCTGATCGAAGCCTTGTTTATCGCGGCCAGTTGGATGACAGCCGCCCGGGCAACGGCAAACCGGTTACCGGCAAAGACCTGCGTGCGGCTATCGATGCGGTTTTAGGCGGGCGAGCGGTGAATCCGAATCAAATGGCGAGCATCGGATGCAATATTAAGTGGAAGAAATCGAACGAACCGGCGTATGGCAGGTAAGTTTTAGTTATCGAAAGAGAAGTAAGGCAACCAGTGTTGCCAATCCCATAGCAACCAGGCCGAAAGCAGCCACTTGCCGGAAATGGCCCCGCCCAACAACCCAGGCTACGGCAAGCTTAAATAGCGTGTTCGACAAGACACCAATAGCCAGCACCTGAGCTGCTACCGATACCGCGCCGTTGTGCCCGCCGAGCTTTACCATCGAGTAAATGATAGGATCTACGTCAGTCAGCCCCACCAAGCCTGCGGAAGCCAGCATTCCTGAAGATCCGAAAGCTTGCCCCATCCAGCCCATGAGATAAAGCACGCACTGAAAAACCAGCGCCATCTGCACAGCTGTCTGAAGCCGAAGCGGATTTTTGGGGGTCGCTGCTTTGATCGTCATCGGGTCGTTGCGCCTGAGTGTCAGTCCTGCTGCTGCCAGTCCGGCTCCGAAGGGAATCAGCATATAAGGCAATAGGGCAACCGCAAGCGGCGTGCTGAGCGCGCTGGTCAAAACGAGCACGCGCAGCGGCAATACGGTGCAGGCGGCGATAACGCCTAAGCCCAATACGCGCCCCAACTGCGGCTGCTGCCGGCTTTCCCTCGCGAAGCTAAATGTTGTTGCTGTTGAGGAAACAATCCCGCCCAGAAGGCCGGTTAATCCGTAACCGCGGTGCAGGCCTACCAGCCTTAATGCGATAAAGCTGATGAAACTAAATCCTGAAAAGAGCAGCACCAGCGCCCATATTTCACGCGGGCTAAAACCCGGAGGCGGCCCCAATGTTCCTTGGGGCAGTAAAGGAAAAATAACCAGCGCCAATACGGCAAAACGCACAGCCGCTATAAGCTCGTGCGATTCAATCCGTGCGACAAACGTATGAAAACGGCTTTTTTCAACAAGGACAAGCGTAGTGACGGCAAATAAGCCGCTGGCAAGCGTAAGCCTGCCTAAGCCGGCTAAAGCGCCCGCCGCCAACACGATCAGCGCAGCCACTTCCGTGGTTCCGCCGACGTCGCTGCGTTGCGAAGTGATCATATAAGCAGCCACGATCAATACCGCGCTGGCTATGAAGATCGCGATGCCAGCCCCTGCCAAGCCTGAGTGGGCCAGTTCAGCACCGATGGCGCCCAAGAGGCCGAGCAAAAGAAAAGTACGGGTGCCGGCGAAATGAGGCGCATGCTTGCCGTGCTTGACGGAGAATTCACGCTCAATGCCTACAGCCAGTCCCCCGACCGCGGCAACGCCAAGCCTGATAGCTACTTGTATGTGGGAAGGTTCCATTTATATTACCGGTTTAAGTTTAGCACAAGACACTTGGCTGACCCGCCTGCTTTTAAAAATTCAGACAGGTCAACCAGATGCAGGGCAAAGCCCCGTTGGGTTAATTGCTTTTTAAGTGCGGAAGAAAGCCCTGCCTGGACAACGAGGTGATTACCGACGGCAATGGCGTTACAGGCAAAACGCACCGCATCTTTCTCGGAAATAGTAATCAAGTCTGGCACCAGCCGCTTGAGGACTTGCCGGCTGTAACTATCAAAAGCGGCGGGAAACCAAAGCGCGGAATCCTTATTAAGCGGGCAAAAACAGGTGTCCAAATGATAAAACCGCCGGTCAACGAGTTCGACAGGCAGAACCTCTGCTTTAAGCAGTTGTGCCAGTTCTTCGTGGGCAGGAGCGTCTGAGCGGAAGTGAAAACCAAAAATCAGCGTATCACGCACCCACAGCGCATCGCCCTCCCCTTCAAAGCCATAGCGCGGATTCAGGGTAATCACCCGGTACTTGTTTTTCCGGAAATAGCGGGTGATGTACGGTTCCTCCTTCTTCCTTTGAGGAAACCGGAAATTGCTGCGGAGGAGTATCTTATTTTTGACAAGCCCAGCGTTTGCTGTGAACACGAGGTCAGGCACGCCCCGGTGCGGCGGCAGCAGCCGGACTTTTACTTTAAGCTCTTGGGTAAGCACCGCATATAAACGCTCCCATTGCCGGATGGCGCGCTTGTTATTTGCTTGGCGCTTGAGGCTCATCCAAGGATTGATGACATAAGCAATCCGATAATAAGCCGGACGACACATAAGGAAGCGGGGCAACGGGTGCGAGGCGGTGGGCATGGGGCTGCCGCGCTTTAGAGATGCAAAGCGCGGGTCAATTCCCGTAAGAAGGATTCAGAGTCAGACACGATGCCGATTCCCTGAAAAGTGCCCCGGTCGGAGAGTTTGGTGACAACCGCAGGGTTAATGTCCACGCAGATTGTTTTTACCGTCGCCGGCAGCATGTTGCCTGTGGCAATCGCATGCAGCGTAGAGGCGATCATGATTGCCATGCCAAGGCCCGGAATTTGTTTGCGCATCACTTCCTGCGCTCTTAAGGTATCGGTGATCACGTCAGGCAGCGGGCCGTCATCACGGATGGAGCCGGACAAGATAAAAGGCACATCGTTGACCACGCAGGCGTGCATGACGCCGTGTGTTAAGATGCCCCGGCGCACAGCGGCTTTAATGTTGCCGGCGTTGCGGATGGTATTTATCGCCCGCATGTGGTGGTCATGGCCGTCTTTTACCGGTTCGCCTTTATCCAGCCGCACGCCGAGCGATGTGCCAAACAGCGCCGATTCAATGTCGTGCGTGGCAAGCCCGTTTCCCGCAAACAAAGCATCCACATAACCGCCCCGGATGAGCTTCTCTAAATACGGCCCGCTTCCGGTGTGAATAAGCGCAGGCCCGGCTACGATAAGAATGCGCTGGCCCGTTCTTCGCATGCGCCGCATTTCAGTAGCCAGTTTCTTGATCAGTTGCACTTTCGGTTTTTCAGAAGAAACCGCGCTGCCCATGAATTGAAACACTTCCGGCGCGCGTGCACGCTCAAGCGGCATGATCTTAACCCCTTCGCTGCGGCATACGACCCATTCGCCCGCCTGCACATTGGCGATGGGGGTGCACTTGGCAGCGCCGGTTACCGGGTTGACAGTAATGCCGCAATCCATTTCATTGTTCTTTACGGTGCGCCAGCGCCCCCGGAAGCGTATTTCTGTGGGAAGATTGGTTGTGGAATAGAAGTCAGGCGGAAAAACACCTCTCTTGCGCGTTTGGGTGAGGCGGACATCCTTCAGGTAAATCGGCACCGCGCCGAGCCGCGCAATGCGCTTTAAGATGTGGTCGAGCTGCTTTTGGGACGGTGCCTGAATGCGCAGGCGTGCGGCGGAAACATCGGCTTTGCGCTTGCCGATGGTCACTTCCAGGATCTCGAAGGTGCCGTTTAAATCCATGATTTCGTCGAGCACCTTCGGCAGTATCAACGAGTCGATAATATGCCCGTTGACTTGAATGACTTCAGAAGCCATATCAACAATAGTATAGCAGATTGTTTTATAGGCAACATGATGGTCAGCTTCTCGGGCGGGTGACCAACGGGCGGG
>ORMF011848479.1_pt1 | contig 13904 bp, 13 predicted proteins | sample 1779871 | NCBI WGS metagenome assembly ORMF01 (sample SAMEA104232316, study PRJEB22302) | groundwater metagenome | biome: forest; feature: aquifer; material: groundwater | place: USA | collected 2011-08-07 | depth 5.4 m | reverse complement strand
GGGTGACCCCAACAGGTTCAAGACCTTAGGCGAACTGGCTGTCGCCATCTATCAGCAAATCCACTACTACAACCACCAGAGGATTCACACCAAACTAAAAATGCCCCCGAGCATCTATGCCCTGAGCCACCCCAGCTTAACAGCTAACCTAGTACCCGTTACACTATGAGACAGGGGGTACAAAGAAAGGGGTACCCGCCAGTGTGTTCCCGACTCTTCCCAATATATATAACTCGACAATCCGTACTTAGGATTTTTTCTGGTTAAAGGACCCATTACCAAGGTCATTTTGAGTAACTTCGACAACTTAGTTAAGTAAGTATCCACCTTCCTTTTATCAACAGAAGTAGACACAATCCCTTCAATAATGAGGCGTTGTCGGTGTATAGTTGGTGAAAGATTTTTCCACATATGAATCAGTTGGTGGGCGGGGAGGCCCTAAAGTAGAATTGGTGTTCACTTCAGGGTAAAGACTCCAACCTCAAAATAAATTTACCTTGGTGCCGGAGAGAGGACTCGGCTTCGGCTCTCACCGCGCCATGGCGCTGCTCGGGCTAGCCACCGCCTCGCGGTTCCGCCTGTCGGCTGAACATCGCTCCGGCGTTCTCGTCCCTACGCAAGCCAAGCAGTTGGCTTGCTCCCCGCCCCCAGCTCACCTAGGTGAGCTGGTGCCGGAGAGAGGACTCGAACCTCCACGGGGTTGCCCCCACTAGGTCCTAAACCTAGCGTGTATACCAGTTTCACCACTCCGGCCTAAGTTATTGCTTAGTAGTGGTATCCAAATACTACCATATTGTCAAGGTAGCAAACGAATAGTAGAGTAGTGGTGCGCAGCTGACCCACTCCCCACCTATGGCCACTAAACCCCTAGTTACTATTAGTATAGGTACACTAATACTAAGCGCTGGCTTAGGGCTTTTTGTAAGCCCCTCTACTACCCTGGCCGCACCTAACCACCTGGTCATAAACCAAGTGCAGGTAACCGGCGGCACTGGCCGCAGTGGTGATGACTTTATTGAACTCTTCAACCCGACCGCCACGCCAATGGACCTCAAGGGGTACCGCCTGGTAAAACGTACCGCGAGTGGTACTTCTGACACCACTCTTAAATCTTGGACAACCTCGGCAACTATTCCGGCCTACGGTTTTTACCTGTGGGCCAACTCACACTTTACGGGACTGGGTATTACCGCTGACACAACCACAACTCAAACCATAGCCGACGATAATGGCCTTGCCCTGCGACGTGGCCCAGAAAATACTGGTACCATTATTGATTCTTTAAGTTGGGGTAAGGCAAAGAACGATTTGGTGGAGGGTAGCCCCTACCCACAAAACCCGCCCGCGCACACCTCACTGGAACGAAAAACAATTGGCCCTGGCGCGCGGCAAGATACGGGCAACAACGCTCAAGATTTTGAGCTTCGTAATCCTGCTTCACCACACACTAGTGCTAGTGCCCCTGAGCTTGCCGTTGCACCAGGTCCCACACCCGCCGCAACCCAAACGAGCGGCATTCAACCAAATCCATCGCCAACTAAAACAAGTACCCCAAAAATACTGACCACTTCCGGCGCAACCCGCCTACAAGGCACCGTGGCCGTGCTGCCAGGAACTTTTAACCGCACCACGCTGTTCCTCGCTAATCCTGCCCTCCAGGTAGTCTTAAGCTCCGGCGACTGGCCTAAGCTTGTGCTGGGTGATCAGGTAGTAGTGAGTGGAACACTATCACACACCGGCACGGGGACTAAGCTTACCCTGCGCCATGCCACCCAACTTTCTGTTACCAGCTCAGGCGAGCCGCCAATACCCACCAGCCTGGGGCTAGCTGAAGTAACTGAGGAGCACGAGGCTGAGCTGGTTACCGTGAGCGGGCAGGTGAACCAGACGAGTGCCACTACCTTTAGCCTGACCGATAGTACGAGCACGGTACGCATCACCCTCAAGAACCGAGATCTTGCCTGGCCTAAGGTGCGCCCTGGGCAGCAGGTCACAGTCACGGGCATAGTTGCCCTAAGCTCCACCGGAGTACGCCTCTGGCCGCGTTCACCCAGTGATATTCTGGCGAGTAACGCTCCACCGGTTCAGCAAACCATTGACCTGACGGGAACAAAAAGTCCAAACCAGTACCCAGGCTACCTGTTCCTCGGGTTGGTGGTGCTCATTTTAGGCGGCACGTACACTTGGGAAAAGTATAAACTTCCCTCGCCGCTCCAACTCATAAAAAAGCACCTCACCAAGTAGTGAAGTGGCTGTGTCATGAGCAAATAGAGTGATTGGTATTTTGGCTTGCCATGAACCGGTACGAAGTACCTGGTTCATGGTGCCCGGGGTGGGAATCGAACCCACAACCCCTTACAGGGAACGGATTTTAAGTCCGTCGTGTATACCAGTTCCACCACCCGGGCCTGAATTACAGCAGGCTCAGCATAGCACCGAGGTTAAGCCTATTCAAGTTATCTCACCAAAAAGGAAAACACCCCACCGTAATGGTGAGGTGATTTTCCTTTGGAGCGGGTAACGGGAATTGAACCCGTTTCTCTACCTTGGCAAGGTAGCATAATACCGTTATACGATACCCGCTCGGTCGGCTAACTTTTTTAATAGGCCTGACGCTGACTGATTACGCTCAAACGCTGCCTCAGTATAACAAACACAGCCTCCTCGTCAACACCCGTGAGCTCAACCAGCTTGAGCCTGGCCGAGTGCCCATAGCGCACCGAGACCAAGGTGGGAGCCAAACCGCACAGCTCTGCCAACAACTGGCAAAGCTCTCGGTTGGCTTCGCCATCGGCCGGGGCAGCGCCCACCTTACAGTGCAACACCTTGCCGACCATACCAACCAAACCGGGCCGGTGGGAATTAGCAGTAACCCTAACCTGCAAACGAGTGCGCTGACCTTCACTCATATGTGGAGCGTAATAGCTTCCAAATTTTTTGGTGCGTGGGTAAGGTTTTTGATACCGCGTGAGGTTACGAGGACTATATCCTCAATTCGTACTCCGCCCCAACCCTTAAAGTAAGCTCCTGGTTCAACTGTCATCACCATATTGGGGCGTAAAACGTCTGGACTCTTAGGTTTAAAGTTTGGCCACTCGTGAATGGCAGTACCAAGTCCATGCCCCAGGCCGTGCGGAAAGGCACGCTTACCAAGCTGCTTGCTTAAAAACTTTCGTGCTAAGGAATCCAACACAGCCGCACGACGTTCACCACGCTGTAGTGCCTGCAAAACTTTTTCCTGTGCCCGGAGAACGCTCAGGTACACTTTTTTTTGCCGCGGCGAGGGCTCACCAAAAAAGTAGGTGCGCGTCATGTCAGAACAGTAGCCCTCAACTGTACACCCAAAATCAAACATCACCGTATCGCCACACTTAAGTTTAGTACTGCCAGCCCAGTGGTGGATGTCAGCCGTGCTCTGGCCGAACGCCACAATCGGCTCAAACGCCAAGGCCTTAATTCCCTTACGCTTAAAGCTCCCAACTATAAATCGAGCTAACGCGACTTCGCTCATGCCAGGCTTGAGCCGGGCAACCACTTCCTTCAAGACTGCTTCACTCAACGCTTGGGCGCGGGTTATATACCCCACCTCGCGCCGTGACTTTATGGCTCTCAGTCGCTGAATTTCCGGCAAACTGTACTTTGGCATAGGCGTGCCCCGTACTGGTCCGATAAACATTGGACCTAGTTCTGGGGAGCTTCATAATACCAGCTCCGCCAAAATAAAACACGATGCCCAAGGTGGACATCGTGTGGATAGTTTAGTGGATAGAATCTACTCCGCGGCATTACGTGGTTTCATCGGCTGAAACCAGCGGCTCCAAAAACTCCTTACGGAATTTAGTAGTCATGTCATACGTACCATGTGGTGACTGTTGCACCTTATCCCAGCGGAACGCTTCAGCAGTGCCAACAAGCGCCTTCTCATAGGGCTTACCGGCCAGTTTAGCGCGCGCCTTGGCTAAGGCTGCTTCGCTATCGACAATCAACAGCCCGTGTACATCAACCAGTAACCCAGGTTGCTCCTGCTTCATGAGCTCCACAAACCGCGGCCCGCTCCCCACATCGCCAGTCACCGAATCACCAATAACCTCAATACGATTGTAGGGCACGGGTATGCCGTCGCGCTCAAGCTGCTCAATCAGCCACTTCAGCTTGTACTCCTTATCACCCGGCACGTCATAATCCGTGGCACACTCGATGAACTTATCGCTGAGCCGCGTGTACTTGAGCACCTCCAAAATAAAGCCGCGTGGGTTAGCGGTCATACCAACCATAGGAATACCCAAACGCCGGTACTGCTCGGCGAGCTGGAACACGGGACCAATCTTAGCTCGGTCGTAGCTCTCGGGGTGCTTTTGCCACACCTCGCGTGCTACTTGGGTAGCAACCTCGTCAAAGCGGTGCAGTTCGGCGTCAGCAATCTCGTGGTACGGATCACCAGGTTCATTGATATGACTCCCATCTTTTTCAAGGAACTCTGCCTCATACGTATTGGCGTCAACCCATTGCGAAGCCTTTGGATCACGATCATTAAGCATTTTCATCCGGTACATCTCTTTAAACATGGTGCCAAACTTGAATCCATCCAAGTGAATTTTATCAACCTTTCCCGGGCCGATATTCGGCCACAGTAACCGACGCACCTCAGGATACAGCACCTCTTCGAGGTCGAGAAACGTAAGGTCAATATCAAATGACTTTAGTGCGCGAGCCTTTCCATCTTGCCCTCGCTTGAGCCTGATTTCGGAGTGATTTCCTTCCAAATTTTCAAGGTGCGAAGTCACGGTGAATGTTTCACCATTTTCCTGTTCAATGTTTTGCATGTGTTCTCCTTCTCTCATAGTGATTTTTTATTTATGTAATTCGAATAACCTTAGCACCTTGGATTAATCCTGTCAATGGCGTCTGGCTAAACCACTTAAGGTTTTGGCGAATGTACCGGCGGTAATTAAAGGGTAAGCTCGAACGTCCAAGCTGCGCTAACCCCCACAAGGCCTCGCGGTAGTATACGAGCGCGCAGAGCGCGAAATTCCTGCCACAGCCGCAGTGTAATTATGGTACCGTGCGCACGTAGGAGCAATCTATCGTTGTCTAGGGTGAATCGCCCAACTGCAGAAACAAACGCTAAATCCCACAAGGGGTCACCCATAGCCGCGTACTCCCAATCGATCAGCTTGAGCCTACTCCCTTGCGTAACAAAATTCTGTGGCATGGGGTCAATGTGGCAACGGGTGGGGTGTACTCGGCGCTGGGCAATAATTGACAAACAGCGGGCTCGCTTTTGCTCATCAGCGCGAGATAATTTTAACATCCTCCCGTCGCGCTGCATTCGGCGCTCAAACCATGCAATAGAGCTTGCTACCAGGAATCTTCCGCGGAATCCACCACCAGCATGGAGTCGTCGCAGAAGCTTCCCAACTGCTAAAATATTCCTTGGCAGGTTGAGCTTACGCTTATCTAGTGCCTTACCAGGAAGATATACTACTACAAGTAACGCGTGCTTGGGATAGTGAGCTACTACCTGAGGCCCTAAGCCAAGTTGGTGGGCCAGCTTTGTATTTGATACCTCGCGCCTACGATCAAGCTTTAGGTACCTTGCCTGCGCCCTACCCAAAAACCGAGCAACATAGCGGTGTCGGCCGCTCGCTACAAGGTACTTAATATTAGTTGCCCCACTCTTGAGTACACGAACTGATGCCGGCGCACCCTGCCAGCAGGGCAAATTCTTCACAAGGGTTGCTTTGGCAAGCATACAAATTATTTTAGGTGGCGCAATACAATGTGGTGAATTTTGCCGTTAGTCGCCAGCAGGTCGGCGTTCATGGCGAGCTTACCTGTTTTGGAATTGATAAATCGCCACGGTTTGTTTTCAAAATCCGTCACCGTGCCGCCGGCTTCGGTGACTAAGAGTGCGCCGGCGCCAGCGTCCCACGGCTTGGTGCCAGGGATTATGATGCTGTCGGTGCGTCCGGCTGCTACCCACGCCAGCTCGATGGCGGCACTGCCCAACTGGCGCATATCAACACTCTGCATTTTGAAGTAACGATAGAGCTCCACTGCCCGCCGCATGTGCTTTTTCTCTTGCCCGTAGCAGTACGTTAGGAACGCCTTGCTCAATGCCTTGGTCTTTGACACATGAATGCGCTTACCATTGAGGTAGGCACCCTTGCCTTTTTCAGCTACAAACAGGTCACCAAGGTACGGCGCATAGACAACGCCGAGCAACGGCGCACCCTTTTTGTACAGCGCTATTGAAGCTGAGAAGAGTGGATTATGCACTTTAAAATTCGTCGTACCATCAAGCGGATCCACCACCCACAGGTAGGAAGAAGGCGTTTTGAATAATCCCGCTTCTTCGCTCAGTATCCCAAACCCAGGCGTGTAGTGCTTGAGTAAAGACAAAATTATTTTTTCCGCGCCGGTGTCGGCCTTGGTCACAATCTCGTGCCGGTGCTTGAGGTGCCAGGCCAAGTGTCCGCGTACAAACTCGCGCTTGAGGAATGCTCCAGCACGGCGGGCGGCGGTTATGGCGAGCTGACGGTTGGTCATAGCTCAGTAGCCTTACCTAGCTCAAGTATGGTATAGGTAATACCTTGTGGTGCTAAAAGTGGTGGCGGAAAGTTCTTAATAGAACCCGGCGGCTTGGAATAGTTGCCATCGTGCACCGGAAAACACACCCGGGGGCCAACCTGCTTGGCGTAATCTATACTCTCCGCCATCTTAAGCCAGGGCGCGGTTATAGGCAGAGCTAAAATATCAACTGGTTTGCCGGGGTTGGTAAACGCGTCCCCAGGGTAAAACAGCTTACCGCCAATAAAGTACCCTGTATTAGCAACCGGCGGAACGCTTGGGTACATAGGTTGGTGCTGCTCGCCAAAAGCTTCAATCAAAACTCCGCCCTCGGTAACCTGTTTCCCATGTTCAAGTAACTGGCAAGATAGGCCGGCCTTATCGAGCAGTTTGGCTACGCCACGATTAGTATAAACTTTGACTGAAGGATTATTCGCTAGTACCTTTTTCAGCGAGTCCACGTGCAAATGGTCTTGATGTTCATGAGTGATGAGAACAATATCGATACCCGTCACCGAATTCTGCTCGGTAGTATAGTTCCCCGGGTCGGTGAGAATCCGCAGACCACCTTCCTCAATCAGTAAACAGCAATGGCCAAATTTGGTGATTTTCATAAATTAGCCTCTAAACTTCTTAAGAATTTTTAAGTTCCGCGGGTCGTCCTGCGGGGTGTCTTTGGGCGTCTCGAGGATAAAGTTAACGTGGGCCAGGCGCTTGTCCGCAACGAGCGCTTTGAACCCGGCCAGGCCTATTTTGCCTTTACCTAAGTGCTCGTGCCGGTCCCGCTTACCACCTAACTCACCAAGGGAGTCATTGCAGTGGATAAGCTTTAAGCGCTTGAAGCCGACGGTCTTGCCGAACTGGGTGAGCGTTTTCTTAACCGTAGCAGCAGTACGCAAGTCGTAGCCGGCGGCGAACAGGTGGCAGGTATCAAGGCATACACCAACCTGGCCGCGGTACTTAGGCGCGCTTTCCACATTCTTTATTAAATCGCGCAACTCCTCAAACGTGCTGCCCACCAGGTCGCCTGCACCGGAGGATATTTCCAGCAGCGGCTGGCAGGAACCTTTGTAGCCGTCGAGTAGGCGCTGAATAGAGCGCCAGGTTTTATGAAACCCGAGCTTAGGCCCGGCCGACTTGGTGGAGCCAAGATGCGTCATGAGGTACTTAACCCCTAGCACTGTACCACGCTCCAGCTCCTCTCGCACCACGCTGATGGAGCCATAGCGTATGCGCGGGGTGGCGGAGGCAAAATTGATGTAGTACGGCGCATGGATGTAGCTCTCCGCCTGGCCAAACTGCTTACAATTATCCTTAAATGCCTTAACAATAGTTGGGGTAAGCTTACCAGGTGGGCCACCCTGTGGCGGGCGAGAGAAAAACTGAAACACCTCACAGCCAACCTCGGCCGCCCTCTCGGGCGCCTTTTCTACTCCACCAGCGGCTGAAACGTGAGAACCAAAGAGCATACCTCTTGATTATACAACAATTGATATGTATACTAAAGTTATCAATCTATGCAGCAACTTTTAACCAAATCACAAGTACGAGTAAGCCTTTTTTCTGAAGATCCAGTAGAAAATCTGGACCTGAAGGACCCTTTCTTTCATTCTCATTTGATTACCTACATTGGGAACAAACGCCGACTGCTGCCTTTCTTGTATAAAGGATTTTTAAAAATCAGAAATAACCTGGGTAAAGAAAAAATAACAATACTAGATGGTTTTGCTGGCAGTGGCGCAGTGGCGCGCTTATTGAAAGCGTTTGCAAATAGACTATATATAAATGATCTCGAAGATTACAGCGAAACAATTAATCGAGCATATCTTGCCAATAAATCAGAAATTGAAATGGGAGAACTAAATAAGTACATCGAACGGCTGAACGCAGATAAATTGAAAATGCAAAACAGTAAGCTGGGTTTCATTGAAAAAAATTACGCACCAAAGGATGATAATAATGTTCAACCCGGTGAGAGGGTCTTTTACACAAGGACTAATGCTAAAATTATTGATAACCTACGGCGCTTGATTGAGGAGGTACCAAAACAGTACCAACATTTTTGTCTTGCCTCACTGTTGGTGAAGGCATCGGTACATACAAACACTTCGGGCGTTTTTAAGGGATTCCATAAACGAAATGGTAATGGGCACTTTGGTGGACAGGGAGAAAATGCCCTTGCTCGAATAAAGCGAGAGATTGTTCTTGATACTCCTATTTTTTCCGACTTTGAGTGCCCGCTGTTTGTCTATAAAAAGGATGTTAATGAATTAGTGAAGGAAAAAAATTTACCGTTCTTTGATTTGGTTTATTATGATCCACCATACAACCAGCACCCTTACGGCTCTAACTACTTCATGTTAAATATCATAAATGGTGGCAAATCTGTAGGGATACAGGACGGTGTAAGCGGAATAGCAAAGGAATGGAATAGATCTGCTTATAATAAAAGAAGTATGGCTGAAGAAGCAATGGGCCAACTCTTGGCTGACACTCGTGCTCGATTTATCGCCATTTCTTACAATGATGAGGGGATAATTCCCATGGAGTCATTCAAAAAAATCCTCTCACGGTACGGCACATGGGAGCTCATGGAGCAAGACTACAATACTTATCGTGGCTCAAGAAACCTGCACGACAGAAATATTAAAGTGAGAGAGTTACTTTGGATCTTGAAGAAAGGCTAGGTAAAATAATGGTGTATCGCTTCCTCTGCCAGGTTGGTCATTATATCAACCATCTCTTTTATACTCCAGTCACGATAACGAAAAAACATTGAAACCGGCTCAAAAGGCAGGTGACTCTTTTCAAGAAACATCTTATTGAGCGGGAAAAAATCATTCATTGTTATAACACGATCACGAATAGTTGATTTGTCTTTAAAGTCGTCACCACTACCAAAGCATACAAAAGGAATTATGCTTTCCTGTTTGAAAATAGCTCGTATGCCTGTAAGGTTTTTGCCTAACCTCTCAATAGCATTTCCTTTTGCCTGTTTCTTCAACCCCTCTTTTAAACGTTTATCATTTGTACCTTGCCTTTTCACTTCTGAAATCAAAATAATACGCCGTTTCCCTTTATCATCTTTTGCATAGAGAAAACCACCATCCGGCTTGATAAAACTTTTTTCCATAACATCTGCGAAACTTTTCTCATATCCTAAATAATGTCGTGAGAGGTCGGAAATTATTTCAGTAAGAAATAATTTTTTCTTATGCTCGAAAGTAAACTTTGGATACTTTTTTCGTAAAAGGGAAATCAACCTATTTACAGCAATATCAATATTACTATCCATTCGTTTTGAGATGGAGTTCTTTATTCTGTGCTGATTTTTATTACGGCGTAAAAAATTAGAGTTAGCCATAGTTTACATCTTGGTTATCTCGCCGAGAGATAAACCGAGTCCTTTGGCAATCTTTTCTATATTAGTGAGTGTGATATTTTTCTCTGCACGCTCAATCATACCAATATAGGTACGATGTACCCCCGCTCGAGCCGCTAGCCCTTCTTGGGATAAACCTAGCTCTAGCCTACGCTGTCGAACTTTATTACCAAACTTTAATAAAACTTCTCGTTTCATAAATGATAACTTTAGTATACGTACTTGCTAACTTTGGTACTACATACTATAGTTAGCAACAAAAAACTCCTACCTAAAAGGAGTTTACAAAACGAACCTTCAATGATTACTCCACCAGTTTTTCCTTAAGCCAAGCCACCACGCGGCGGTTGGTAAGGATAGTTTGCACGTAGTCGCGGTAGTCATCAGTCTGGAGCTGGGTGCGCATACGCTCGTCACCATTGTACCGTTCCAAGGTTTGCGCAATGTCCTGGTCCACCGCCATGGTGTCTGCCTCCAGCTGCTCGGCACGCGCAAACGCCCGAATGAGGAGGGCCACCTTGACCCGCTTTTCCGCCTGAGGGTGGAACTCTTTTTTCAAATTATCCTCAGTCTTACCTAAACTGGTCAGGTAGTCTTGCCACTTGAGCCCGCGCTCACTTATACCGTGCTCAAACTCGTGGAGCATACGGCTGAGCTCATTAGCAACCAGCGCCTCGGGTAGTTCGCCGAAACTTACGTGCTTAAGCAGTGCCTCCATAAGCTCGCGCTCCAACCTAGCGTCCTCCTCCACCTGCTGCTCCTCGACCATACTCTCGCGCACCTTGGCGCGCAGTTCATCAATTGTACTAAAACGCCCCACCGAGGCGGCAAAAGCATCGGTGAGCTCTGGCACGGTACGCTCAAACACCTGGAGTACCTTGGCTTTCACCTGTGCCCGCTTACCGGCCAGGTCTGGTTTGTAGGTTTTAGGAAAGTTGAGCTCAAAACTTTTCTCCTGCGCAGGCTGCAAACCAACCAGGTTGTCCTCAAACCCTGGTATCAGCTGCCCCTGCCCCAAGATAAGCGGGTACTTGGTACCACGCCCACCGTCTATGACCACGCGGTCCACTGCCACTTCAAAATCAATTTCCAGCTTGTCGCCTAAAGCTGCCGCGCGCGTAACAGCCACCTCGGTGGCACGGCTCTCCCTAAGGTCACTCAGAGCTTTGTCTACGGCTGTATCATCAACCTTAACGTCCTGACGCCTGACCTTGGCCTTGTGCCACGTGCCCAAACTAACCTCAGGCAGTTTAGCTACCTCGAGGGCAAAGCTAAACGGGCTCAAGGTAACCAGCCGCGCCTCAGGGCTCCCCACTACCTCCAACTTTTCTGCCCGCACCAGCGCGGGGTACAACTGCCGCACGGCAGCCTCCAGCATTTCGTGCGTCACCGCCTCCTCCCCCAGACGCGCTGCCACCATTGCTTGCGGTACCTTGCCGGGCCGAAAACCGGAAAAGTTAGCACGCACGGCCAGGGCTTTGAGCGCGCGCTCGCGTAAGGCCTCGGTTTCGGCCGGGCTCAAACTAAAGCTAATCTTCAGCCTGCCGCCCTTGAGCGGTTCCAAGGTGCGCTCCATGTGAATCAGATTTAGAACCCGCCCCGGAGCGCCACCACCACCAGCGCCTCTACCATCAGGAGCGCCACCACGTTCAAAATCTTTATCATGGGGTTTATAGCCGGACCGGCGGTGTCCTTGTACGGGTCCCCCACTGTGTCGCCGGTCACCGCCGCTTGGTGGGCCGGGCTACCCTTGCCGCCGAAGTTACCAGCCTCGATGTACTTCTTGGCGTTGTCCCAAGCAGCGCCGCCGGTAGTCATGGAGATGCCTAAGAACAACCCCGTCACGATTGATCCCACCAGCAAACCGCCCAGGGCTTCCGGCCCTAAGATGAACCCAACCAGAATAGGCGCGGCCACGGGAATGAGCGCCGGCACTACCATCTCACGGAGCGCCGACTTGGTCACAATATCAACCGCCCGGGCATAGTCAGGCTTAGCCGTGCCCTCCATAATACCCTTGATGTCGCGGAACTGGCGCCGCACCTCGGTAACCACCTCACCAGCTGCCTTGCCCACCGCCTCCATACAGAGCGCACTAAAAAAGTAGGGCAAGAGGCCGCCTAAGAACAGCCCCACCAGCACCTTGGGGTCCTCCAGCATAAACCGTAGCTGCACGCCATGGAGGCCGAACTCGCGGATATAAGCCGAGAACAGCACTAGCGCCGCCAGGCCCGCACTGCCTATGGCGTAGCCCTTGGTGATGGCCTTGGTAGTGTTGCCCACCGCATCTAGGGGGTCGGTAACGGCGCGTACCTCCGGTGGCAGGTCAGCCATTTCCGCAATGCCGCCGGCGTTGTCGGTAATGGGTCCGTAGGCATCGATAGCTACAATGATGCCAGCCATAGACAGCATACTCATAGCTGCTACCGCCACACCGTACAGCCCGGCCAGGGAGTAGGCAGCTAAAATGGCCGCCGCGATAACCACCACCGGCCAGGCGGTTGATTTCATACCCACCGCTAACCCACGGATAATGTTGGTGCCGTGCCCGGTGGTCGAGGCTTCGGCAATGGACCTCACCGGTTGGTGCTGGGTTCCCGTGTAGTACTCGGTGATGAGCACCAGGGCACCGGTGGTAGCCAGGCCAATGAGCGCGGCCCAGAAAATGTTGTTGGAGTTGCCAATGACGCCATTGTTGGCCATGAGGTGGTTAGTGGCAAAGTAAAACGCCAAGCCTGAGAGCACGGCTGCTACTCCGAGCCCGCGGTAGAGGGCGCTCATAATGCTTTGGCCGGCTTTGAGCTTGAGCGCGAAGGTTGCCACCAGCGAAGCGAGCACGGCAATGCCGCCCAACACCAGGGGGTAGGTAACACCGGCGGGAAAGCTGGGGAAGAGCAAGCCCCCCAGGAGCATGGCAGCCACCAAGGTCACCACGTACGTTTCAAACAGGTCAGCCGCCATACCGGCACAGTCGCCCACGTTGTCGCCCACGTTGTCGGCGATGACCGCTGGATTGCGGGGATCGTCCTCCGGAATGCCCGCTTCCACCTTGCCGACCAGGTCAGCCCCCACGTCGGCGGCTTTGGTGTAGATGCCGCCCCCGAGCCGGGCAAAAACAGAGATGAGGCTGCCGCCGAACCCTAGGCCGATGAGCGCCTGTAGGTTCCCGCCGGAAGCGCCGTAGAACCCCGCCACTCCGAGCAGCGCCAGCCCCACTACCAGGAGCCCGGTTACCGAACCACCGCGGATAGCAACTTGGAACGCGGCGGGTAGGCTGAACCGGGCTGCCTCAGCCGTGCGCACGTTAGCCCGCACCGAAACGTTCATACCAATGAACCCAGCCAGGGCGGAGAGGAACGCGCCCACCAAAAAAGCTATGGCGGTGGGCCAGTTGAGCGCCAGTCCCAGCACAATAAAGAGCCCGGCGGCAATGTAACCCACAGTTGTGTACTGACGATTGAGGTAGGCACGAGCTCCGGCTTGAATAGCCGCCGCAATTTCTTGCATCCGCTCGTTACCCGCAGGCTGGGCAAACAACCAGCGGACCAGGAAGAACCCGTAGCCGATGGTGATTATGGAGGCGGCCAGGGCGAAAGTGGTGGGTGTGAGGAACATAGGTGTAGTGTGTTAACAAAAATTACTCAGTGGGTGTCGCGGATTCTGCTTCAACCGCCGGCTCGCCGACCGACGGAGCTTCGACGGCTGAAGCGGACTCGCTAGTGGGAGCAACTTCCAGTTCAGCGGTGGGAGCGTCACCAGCCGCGGCCGCCGGTACAATACCCGACTCGCTACCGACAATGTCTATTTTCCAACTGGTGAGCTTTACGGCCAAGCGCACGTTCTGCCCACCGCGGCCAATGGCTAAGCTAAGCTGGTCCTCCGCCACTTCCACACGCGCGGCGTGGGTAGCCTCGTCCAGCGTAACGACTTGCACCTTGGCGGGCGACAGCGC
>ORMF011280339.1_pt1 | contig 13909 bp, 7 predicted proteins | sample 1779871 | NCBI WGS metagenome assembly ORMF01 (sample SAMEA104232316, study PRJEB22302) | groundwater metagenome | biome: forest; feature: aquifer; material: groundwater | place: USA | collected 2011-08-07 | depth 5.4 m | reverse complement strand
GGGCCCGGCCGCCCCGGCGCCGCGGGGGCGGCGGCGACCACCGTGCCGACCTCGGCCCGCGGCCCGAGCCGGCGCAGCACCCGCCCCTTGCACGCGATCGTGAGCTCTCGCGAGAACTCGACGAGCTCGGGGTGGAGGAACAACGTCACGGCCTGCACGTTCGTCGGCAGAAGGTCGATGCGTGAGCGCGTGGTCGCGGTCGCGTCGATGCCGGGGGGATCGGGGTCGACGAACGTGGCCGTCCGCTCCAGGAGCTCGCGCGTCTCGCTCGTCACGTAACGCACGAACGCCTGCTTGGCCTTGGGGTCGAAGCGGTCGATCGAGACCCAGCCGCCCCGCACGCGATGCGGGTGTCGCACGCGATAGCGCAAAGACGCCGGGTGGCGCACGCGCCGCTGCTCGGCAAGCCACGCATACGCCTTGGCGATCTCCGTCCACGACGCGGCCTCGTGGCCATTGCTCGGCGACTCGCGGTAATCGACCGTGACGCCCGCGGCACGCGCGCTCGCCACCGACTCGCGCGTGAGCTTCACGGGGACGACGTCGTCGAGCGCGCCGTGGAGCACCCGCATCGGCACGTGCTTCAGATTCGCGAACATCCCCTTCTGCCATGTGTGGTACGCAGCGCTCGCCTTGGGCGCGAGCGCGCAGAAGCGATCGGGGTGCTGCATCGGAATGTCCCACGTCGCGTGACCGCCCATCGACTGGCCCGTGAGGCCCACGCGATCCGGGTCGACGTGGAAGCGCTTCATGCACGCGTCGATCGCCGTGAACGCGGGGTCGATGCCGTACCGCGTCGGCCCCCAACCCACACCGGTCTGCGGCGCCTGCGTATGCGGCACGAGCGCCAGATAACGCCCCTCCGCGGCGCCGAGCATGAACTCGGCGTACTGGCGGCACATCCCCACCGACGCCGAGGTGCCGTGCAGGAACACGACGAGCGGGTACGCGACGCGCGGGTCGTAGTCCGCGGGGACCGCCACGAACGCCTTGTCCTTGAAGCGCTCGTGCACGAGGTCGAGCTCGACCACCTGCGCACCGGGAGCATCCGCGTACCGTCGCGCCCGCGTGAGCAAAGCCTCGAGCAGCGCGGGGGCGGGACGCATCGCGACGATCCGGTCCCGCACTCCGAGGTCGCCCTGATCGAGCCACCGCCGCACGGCGTCCACGAGCGCGGGAAGCTCCGCGCCGAGGCGAGCCCGCTCGCCGTCCGACAGCGCGCCTGCCACGAGCGCGGCGAGCTCGAGCCGCGCGACCTCGCCCACGGCAAGGGCGCGCTGGGCGTCCGTCGCCCCAGGTGAGCGCGCGACGGCCTCCCACGAGCGCATCGATCGCGCGAAGTCACCCGCTCGCTCGTGCGCCGCGGCCGCGGCGGCCAGCTCTCCCACGCCCTTCGCCGCGAGCGCCGCGGCGCGAGCGTCCTCGACCTTGCGCTCGAGCACCAGGAAGGGCTCCGAGTCCCCGAGGGCGAACGCCAACCGCGCGCGCGCCGCCTGAATCGCGGCGGCGGCGCGATCCAAGTCACCCGCCGCGACGAGGCCCTCGGTCGCGGCGATCGCGAGGGCGAGCTGGGCCTGGGCCGCCGCCGCCAGCGTGCGCGCCAGGGCGTCGAGACGCGCCACGCTCGCAGGGTCGGTGAGCTCCTCCCGAGCCTGGTCGAGCGCATCCGCGGCGGTTGCGAGCTCGCCCGCCGCGATGCGCTTGGCGTGCTCGAGCTCGAACCGCCCGAGCTCGAGCGCCGGCGCGACCGGCACCGGAACGACGAGCTCGCCGTCGGGGTCGTCGGCCGGCGGATCGGGCACGGGCGGGTCGCGCCGTGACGGGTCGTGCGCCGGCGGGTCGCGCGGGACGGGCGCGGGCACGGGCGTGACCGGCGTGCCGCTCGTGAGGCGAACCGGCGACGGCTCGGCGTCCCGCGTCAGGTGCCAAAACGTGGCGCCGACGAGCGCGACGAGGGCGACGAACAGGCCCGCGCCGATCGCGAGGATGCGCGGGTCGATTCCCGGCGCCTCGGGCGTCGGCAACTCCGCGCGCCCCGCGCGGCGTGCAGGACGCGGACCCGGGGCGGCAGGCAACGAGCTCACCTGTGCGATCATGCCGCAGGAGCGGTTCGTTTGTCCAGCGTCCCGTCACGCCCATACAATCCACGCCCATGCGGACCTTCGGCGTGGCGATCTTTCTCGGCGCGTTCCTGCTGTTTCTCGTGCAGCCGCTCGTGGGAAAGGCGCTCCTGCCGTGGTTCGGGGGCACTCCGGCGGTGTGGGCGACGTGCATGGTGTTCTTCCAGTCCGCGCTGCTCGCCGGCTACGCGCTCGCCCACGGCTTGGGTTCGGCGCTCGACGATCGCGGCCAGCGCCGGGTGTTCCTCGCGCTCATCGGCGTCGCGCTCGCAGCGCAGGTGGGCCTGGGCGCAACGTGGTCCTCGCCGATCACTCCCGGCGCCGCCTGGCAGCCCGATCCGAACGGCTCGCCGCTGGTCCAGATCCTCGTCCTGCTTGCCGCGTCGACGGGCCTCCCGTACCTGGCGCTCGCCGCGACGGGCCCCCTGCTCCAGGGCTGGTTCGCGCGCGCGGTCCCCGACGCCTCGCCGTACCCGCTGTACGCGCTGTCCAATGCGGGCTCGCTCGCGGCGCTCGTCGCGTTCCCAGTGCTCCTCGAGCCCTACGCTGGAAGCTCGACCCAGGGGTGGATGTGGTGTGGCGGGTTCGTCGTCTTCGCCCTCGCCGTCGGCCTGGCGAGCCGCGCTGCCGCGGCGCGCCCGAGCCCGAACGCCGCGACGGCGACGGACGCCGAAGGCCCCCGCCCCGACCTCTCGCGCGCTGTGGCGTGGTTCGCCCTGTCGCTCGCGAGCTCGATGCTCCTGTGCGCGACGACGAACCACCTCGGTGAGGAGATCGTCGTCGCCCCGTTCCTGTGGATCGCGCCGCTCGCGATCTACCTCGTCACGCTGATCGTGGCATTCACGCCCAGCGGCTACACGCGGACGGCCTGGATGGCGCAGGCCCTGTTCGCCGGAATCGCCCTCGTCGCGATGTTCTCGAGCGGGCATCAGAGCCACCTCGGGCTCCAGCTCGGCGTATTCCTGTACGCGCTGCTCGTCGGGTGCATGGCCTGTCACGGTGAGCTCGCGCGGCTGCGGCCGCCGGCCCGGTGGCTCACGCGCTACTACCTCACGAGCGCGGCCGGCGGTGCCGCCGGCGGGATGCTCGTGGGCCTCGCGGCCCCCACGTTCCTCGTCGCCACGCACGAGTACCACGCGGCGATCCTCGTCGCGGTGTGGTCCGTGCTCGGCGCCGTCGTCGCGGACGGAAGCTCCGGCCTGCGCCGCGCGAGCGAGACCCACATCGCCCCGCTCGCCGGCATCGCGCTCGTGGCGTGCCTCGGTTGGGAGTTGCGCGAGGAAGTGGGTCCGGCCGTGTGCCGCGCGTGGGGAACGCCGCCCTGGTCGTACACGGTTGCGTGTGCCGTGCTCGCGCTCGCGTGCGCGATCGCGACGCTCGTGCGCCGACTCCGGGAGCGTCTCCCGTCGGGCCATCCGATCTGGACCTGGGTGCTGGTCCTGGTCGCGATGATCCCGCTCCACCACGCGCTGATCGAGCACGCCGTTCGGCACCTCCGGGGCGCACGTCACCAGTCGCGCAGCTTCTACGGCGTGCTCCGCGTCGTCGACGCCCAGAACAAGGACATGCACCGCAAGCAGACCCGCACGCTCGTGCACGGCACGGTCGTCCACGGCCTGCAGTTGCTCGAGCCCGAGCTGCGCCGAGTCCCCACGACCTACTACGGTCCCGGCACCGGACTGGGTCGCGCGATCGAGCACCACCCGCGCCGCGCCGCGGGCGCGCCGATGCGGATCGGCGCCGTCGGCTTGGGCATCGGCACGATCGCTGCGCTCGCCCAGGCGGGTGACGTCGTCCGGTTCTACGAGATCAACCGCGCGGTGATCGAGCTCGCGCTGCCCGGCAGCCCGTACTTCAGCTTCCTCTACGACTCTCCCGCCCAGATCGAGGTCGCGCTCGGAGACGCGCGGCTCCAGTTGGCGCAGGAGGACTCGCAGGCCTATGACGTGATCGTGGTCGACGCGTTCACGGGCGGGGCGATTCCGACGCACCTGTTATCGATCGAGGCGATCGCGCTGTACCTGCGCCACCTGCGCGACGAGCCCGGCGTGCTCGCCTTCCACATCTCGAACAACTACCTGGACCTCGCCCCCGTCCTGCATGGCGCGGCAGACCGGCTCGGCCTGGCGCGAATCGAGACGCGCATCTCGAGGTCGATGCCCGAGCCGTGGCAGTTCACGTCCGACTGGATGCTCCTGTCGCGGGATCCCGCCGTGCTCGCCCACCCGGCCCTCGTCGCGCTCCGCCACGAGGGTGATGCGCCCCGTGCACCGATCGTGTGGACGGACGACCGAAGCAACCTGCTCGAGGTGCTCGTGTGGGGAAACTAGGCCGACGCACTCCACGCACCATCAGCGTGTTCCGGCGTTACCGGGGCGACGCCGCCGCTTCCCAGGGCTCGACCGGCGTGTGGGGGCGCGTGCGCAAGCGGCCGATGACCCACCGCGCGACATTGACGATCGGGGAGCCGGGCGGATCACCCGCGACGGCCTGCTCGAGGGCCGCGACCATCGAGGCGTCGCCGACCCGGTCGAGCAGGTTGATCGCGTGCACTCGCCCCGGCGAGGCGCGATCCGCGGCGATGGCAACGAGCGCGGGCCCGATCCCGTGCTGGGCGGGGCCGAGAGTTGTCTCGAGAAAACGATAGACGTCGCGACGGAGGCCCTCGTCCGGAGCTGCGAGCCACGAGAGCAACTCGGCGAGCCGCGCGGGCTCGCGCCGGGCGAGCGCGGCCACGGCCATGTAGCAGATGCGGTCGTTGGCGTCCCCCGTGGCCCTGCGGATCGCGGCGATCGCCGCTTCCCCGCCGAGCGCGTCGAGAATCTCCAGGGCATCCGCGCGCACCGTCGATTCATGTGTGCGATCGTGCACGACCGAGACGAGTGCGGGCACCACTCGCGGCGCGAAGGCGCCATCCGTCGGCAGCGCCAGCAGCCGACCGAGCAGGTACGGGTTTCCGTTTTCGAGCAGCCGGACCACCTCGTCCATCGCCGCCTCGGACCACGTCGACATATAGAGGAGGCCGCGAATCCCCGCGTTGTAGGTGCTCTGCGCGGCCCTCACCTTCGCGGCCGCGATGAACACGGGGAGGACCTCCTCGTCGAGGATCTTGGGCTCGCGCGCGGCGAGATAGCGCCACTCCTCGATCCCAAGGGCAGCGGCCACGGCGTGCATCCCGCGGAGCGCAGCAAGGCCGATTCGACTCGACGCGCGTGCCGCATGCCGCGCGCGGCCCTCCGGCGGGCCGAGCGCGAAACGGTCCAGCTCGCGCACCACCGTCGCGATGCGCTCCGCGTCCACATCGAAGCCTGCCGGGTCGACTCCGTGCACCTCCTCGATCGGTCGTTTCCCGCGAAGCACGTACAGGTTGTACATGTCCTCCTCGAGGGCATGGGTCGCCTCCGAGCCCGGCCGTGTCGTATCCGCGTCGAGCGGGCGATCGCGCGCGATCGTCTGGCACGCCGCGATGGAGCACGCCCGCAAAAGCGAGCGCGCCTCACGCAGCGCGCGGCCAGAGGGGACACCGCCGAGGACCGAAATCCGGCCATCGATCGACGCCTCGACGACACCGCCGATCGCGTCGGCGGCGTGCCCTACGATCACGTCGTCGGGGCTGTCGAGGGCTGCGAGCAGCGTCGGGACCGACCCGAGCGCGTGCGCGCGCGCGCCACCGAGGGCCGTCATGACTGCCGCCGTTCCGTCCCTTCCGAGGTGGCCTGACCCCAGAGCGGTGACCAGCGCGCGGACCATCGCTTCCGAGTCCGCGCCCACGGCCACCAAGGCCCGGGCGGCGTGGTCGCGCACGAGCTCGTCGTCGTCGTCGAGCAGCCGGACCAACCCCGGCCCGGCCAGCGTCGCGCCTGGACCGAGGGCCTGGAGCGCCTTGGCCGCTTGGCAGCGCACGTCGGGGTCGCGGTCGGCGAGGGCTGCCACGATCCACCCCACGGCGGGCGTCCCGATGCGGCCCAGTGCTTGCACGACGGCCCGGCGGACGAAGACGTCCTCGTCGTAGAGGGCGTGCGCGAGGGCCGGAAGCGCAGGCGCGACATCACCGTCCATGCGGCCCAACGCGCGGGCGGCCTCCCACCGCGCCTGGACGTCGCCCGCGCGGAGGCGAGCAACGAGCGAAGCGATGTCGTCGCCGCGCGCCGGCGGTGCGGCGAGGGCGAGCACGACGAACGCGATGCCGCACAACGGCCGGTACGAGCTCATGGCACGAGCCAGTAGTACACGGCGCCGAACGCCAGACCACCGACCACGCCGACGACCAGCCCGACCGCGCGCCGGCTGGGCAGCGTGAACAGCAGGAGCCCGCCGGTCAGGGACGCCACGATCATCAGCACGGCCGCGGCGTCGATGGCGAGGCTCCACCACGGACCGGCGGCGCGCCCCATGTGCAGGTCGTTGATCACACTCACCCACCCCGCGGACTCGACCACCACGGTGACGTGCCCGGTGTCGAGGTCGACGGACGCATCGGCGGTCGAGCCGGGACGCTTGAACACCACCCGGCACTCGGGCTCGTCGACCTCGAAGCTCGTGACCGCCCCCGCGATCGCGAACTGCGCGCGCAGCTGCTCGGCGATGCTCAGGCGGTCCAGCGCGCCGTCCCGTCGTCCGACCGTGATCCGGCCCTCGAGCGTATGCGACGCGGGTGCGGTGTCGTGACCGACGCCGAACGCGTCGGCATGGTTCAGCGTGATACCCGTGACCGCGAAGAACAGGACAACCACCATCCCGAGCATCGACAGGTAGATGTGCAGCGTTCGCGTGAGGCGGGCCAGCGCCCGCGGCCACGCGCTCACTTGTCGCTCGGCGGACCGTATCGCAGCACGATCGTGCCGAGCTCGGTCCGCGCCTCGATCTTGGCCTGGACGGCCGTGTCCGCGCACTCGATCTTCTCGCTCACGTGATCGAAGCCCCCGTGCTCACGGGCGATCTCGACATGAACCACGTACGTGCCCTTGGGGAGGGGCTTGCCGTCGTTGCCGGTCCCGTCCCAGGCGAGGTGATACGTCCCCGGGCGCCGCGTCGCGCGGGTGACGGCGTCGATCAGGGGCTGGTTGCGGCGCGCGATGCGCCACCAGGTGCGCAGGTCTGCCAGGTACTTCCGCTCCGTACCCCACACCGCCAGCGTCCGCACCTCCTGCTTGTCGGCGTTCTCGATCCAGAACGCCACGTACGGACGGCGGTAGCGCGGCCCGTCGAACGCCGGCAGGACGATCTCGAGGTCGAGCACGTGACCCGCCGGCCACTGGCTCACCACGAGCGGTGCAGCGGCCCCCGCGCCTGCGACGAGCGCGTTCCACCCACGGCTCGGGTGCAAGGTGCCGTCCCGGCCGATCACCAAGCACTCGACGCCGGGGACGTCGCTTGCGGTCTCGAGGCCTCGTGCCGGGGCAAGCACGTGCAGCGCGGTCGCGAGCGCGTCCGCCGTGGCCGCGTCCGGTGCCACGACCGTGGCGCACAGGGTCTCGCTCGCGGACCATCCGGTGCGGGGATCGATCACATGGCTGTAGCGCCGGCCCCCGATCTCGTAGTAGCGCGCGTACCCCGCGCTCGTCGCCACGGCACGGCTGGACACGGCGAGGGTCGCGAGCGGCGGCGCGTTGTCGGCGGTGCGCTTGGGATCCGCGACGCCGATGCGCCACGGCGCGCCCGCCGTGCCCGTGCCCCACGCCATCATGTCGCCGCCGATCGCGAGCAGGAGTCCCGTCGCCTCGGGACGAGCCGCGCGGACGGCCGCAATCGCCCGGTCGATGATGAAGCCCTTCGCCACGCCGTCGAGCACGAGCTCGGCGCCGTCGAGGCGCTCGACGACCCCGCGCTCGGCGTCGATGCGGACCTGTTGGCGAGCGATCGCGCCGACGAGCCGGTCGAGCTCGATCCGACTCGGCAAGTGCCCCTCCCGCTCCGCCTGCGCCCACGTCCGGCACATCGCCCCGACACCGGCGTTGAACGCGCCCTCCGTGCGCACCCGCCACGACGCGCACAGCCTGAGCACGCTGATCAGCTCCGAGGACGCAGGCACGGGCTCGGTCGCGCGGTTCAGGCGCGAGAGCTCGCTGTCGGGCGAGTAACTCGACAGGATGCGATTCAGCCGCTCGATCTCCTCGAGGGCGACTCGCTCGCAGTGCTGCGCATCGACCTCACGGGCGATCGCGACATCGAGGTCGAACGAGGTGCCCAGGACGTGATCGCGGTGAAAGTGCCACGGCGCGGTCTCGGGGACCTGGGCATCGGCGCCCGTCACGAGCGTGAGCATGAGCGCCGCGCCGATGGAGTACTTCTTCAAGACACGAGCCTCGCTGTCCGGTCTCGGCGGGCCTCGTGTGTCGCTCCGCAGGGAGCCGTAACGAGGCCGCGCCGCGCCGCATCTTACCCGCGCGACGGAGTCGGATCTGCACCGCGCGGTCGCGGTGCGCACACCGCCCGTCGACCGGGTCGCGCGCCGGGCGCGTATCATGCAGTGACGCGCGCTCGTTCGCGTCCACCGAGACCGGCTCCGAGCGGGGTGGCCCGTTCGTCCCAGGAGGTCGACTGCGCTCATGCCGACGCCCGATGCGACCCCCGAGGTCCCGAGGCCGACCCACTCCGACGCGACGACGCCGGTCCTCCTCGCGCTCCTCGTCGCCTGTCACGTCGGGCAGGCCGCGTGGGTCATCGCGGTCGATCGCACGTGGCCGTACCTCATGACGCATCAGCTGCACATGGGTGCGCGGGAGCTCCACCACGCGCTCCACGCGCCCGGATTCCGCTGGTTGGTCCGCGGGCTCGCGGGCGAGGGCCCGCTCGTCGAAGCATCGGCGCCGTGGCCGCCACTCACGGCACTCTGCACGCATTTCGCGAGCGTTGCACTGGGCGAGCTGTCGCGGTACTCGGCCGCCTGGGGCGCCGTCCCGTGGACCGCCGTGCTGCTCCTTGCGACGTACCGCCTGGGCCGCCAGCTCGCGGGGCCGCGGACCGGCCTCGTGGCAGCGTTGGTGGTCGGCTCGTACCCAATGGTGCTCGGCCACCGCACGATGGCCATGCCGTTCCTTCCGCTGGCGGCGCAGATCGCGGCGCTGGCCGGCGCGATTCGCAACCTCGATGCTCGACCGTCGGCTCGAACGCGCCTCGAGGTCGGGGTGTGGGCGGGCCTCGCGCTCCTCACGCGCCTCGAGGCGAGCGCGCACATCGCCGTCGTGGTCGCGACCTCGCTCCTCGCGTGCCCGGCCGCTGCGCGCCGCCGGCTCGTCAAGAACCTCGCGTGGGCCGCGGGTGTCGCCGTCGTGGTGGGAGGTTGGTGGCTCCTCCCCAGTGCGTGGCGCTCCCTCCGGTTCTACCTGTCCGTCGGCCTGCTGGAGCGGCAGGTTGCGAACGACAAGGTCGAGCTCCTGAGCCTCACCAACCTGTTCTACTACCCGGCACGTCTCGTCCAGGTGCAGCTCGGCCTCCCGATGGCGGCGCTCGCCGTAGGCAGCCTCGTGTGGGCGGTACGTCGGCGCGTCGAGGGGATTCGCCCCCTCGTCGTCTGGGTCGTCGCTCTCTGGGTGTTCTACGTCTTCGTTCCGATGAAGGGTGGCCGATACACCCTGCCGCTCCTGGTCCCGCTCGCCGTGTGCACGGCCGTGGCGGCGCGGGAGCTGGCCCGTCGCGGGGCGCGCGCCGTCGAGGGATCGATTGCCGTGCTCGCCCTGGTGCAGTGGATCGTGTTGGTTCACGCGCCGGACGCGGAGCTCGTGTACCGAGCCGCGGGCCATCGGCCCGAGCGGTGGGGGACGACGGCGGAGCTGTGGGAGGACGCGGTCGACGTCGGGCGACTCCAACCGTGGACCGCGCCCGACTGGGACCATGCCATCGAGCGACTCGCCCTTGCCATCGACCGCTACGCCGCTCGGCGCGGGCTCGACACGCCGACCGTGGGAATCGCGGACGAGGTGGCGGGCTACGTCAACCCGCTGCTCGAGATCCGGCGCCTCCAGGGGGCCGACTTCGAGCGCTACCTCCGCTATCAGGCCCCGCCGCCGTACGCCGAGCGGGTCGCACGGCACGCGGCGAAGCTGGCCGAGGTCGACCTCCTGATCGTGCCTCAGGACTACGCGCCGTCGGCCAACGACGAGCGGAGCCAGATCAAGTCGGAGGCGATGGCCCGCGCATCGTCGGGACGACCGACGGTGGCGAGCGTCAGGCTTCCGGATGGCGGACGTGCGATCCTCCTCGGCCGCTGACGCGGGGCGACGGGGGCGCGCAGGGGTTGACCCCGCTCGACACGTCTCGTACAGTCACCAGGCGGTTCCCCCCAGCGCACACTTAAAGAGCCTTGGAGTAGCACACATGCGAACTGTCCGCCCATGGACCCCCTGGGTCCCGATGGCGCTGTTAGTGGCCCTTGCGGCACCCCTCGCCGCCGACACCTGCGACGCGCTCGCGGACGCGTTGCTGTCCGGTGACGAGAAGCGCGTCGAGAGCACGACCCAGGCCGCGAGCGAAGACAAGAGCTTTCCCGTCGGCAAGGCGATCGTCAAGGCCGGCGAGTTCAGCGGGCAGGTCGCCGCCGCGGACAAGCAGAAGCAGGAGACCCTGATCAAGGCGGTCAAGGTCATGCTCTCCGTCGCGGCCGACCACATCGGCGAGAAGGAGATGGCGGCGGCGATCCCGAAGCTGATCGAGATCATCGACAAGGGCGACCCGCGCACCAACGTGATCGTCGAGACCGCGCTGTCCAAGGCGACGACCCACGGGTTCACCGATCAGGACTACAAAGCGCAGGGCACCAAGATCGAGGCGTGGGCCGATCACAAGACGATGTGGACCAAGTGGTGGAAGGACAACGCCCCCAAGCCGTACATGCAGCTGTTCATGGACGGTATGGAGCGCGCCGGCGTCAAGCTCCGCCCCGCGACGCCTGGGCCGCCGACCGATGCGGGAACCGATGCGATGCTCCAGACGCTGTTCGGCGGACTCAACCACGAGCAGCCCTACATCCGCTTTGCCGCGGCGAAGATGATCCGGGTAGGGATCTTCGACCGGCTCAAGTTGAAGGAGCCGTGGGGGTTCGACGAGGACGCTCCTCAGGCCTCCCGCGCCAAGTCGATCGCCGATCTGCGCAAGATCTACGACGATCACAAGGCCGAGATCCTTCAGATGATGAAGCCGCCGGGCAAGTAGCGCTGCGCTCGCAGTCGAGTCTCTAGAACAACGCGCGTCGTGCCCCAGGGGCGCGACGCGCGTTGTGTTCATGCGCGCTCCAGGGGCGCCCGATCAGCGCACCGGGTCCCACAGGCACACCTCGGTCCCGGCGCCGCTTGCGAGCCGCTTGCCGTCGGGCGAGAAGGCGAGCGTGCGGACCTGTCCCCACTTGTGACCCTCGTTCATCGCCGCGAAGACCTTGCGCGTCCCGGCGTCGAGGAGCCGCAGCGGGCGGTCTCGCGTGAGCCCGCCCACCGCCAAGCTCGAACCGTCCGGCGCGTACGCGAGGCACCCGACGGACGCGGTCTGCCCCTCGGCCTCGAATGGATAGACCGCGCGCTCGGCGAGGGTGTCGAGCTCGAGGAACACGACCTCACCGCCCTCGGTCCCGCACGCAAGCGTCCGACCGTCCGGGGAGAGGGCCATGGCCGTGATCGGGGAGCGCCGCGGCTTGGCGATGGTCGTGACCTTCATCGCCTCGAGGTCCAAGACCGCGACGCGCCAGTCCTTCGACCCGACCGCGACGCGCTTGCCGTCGGCGTGAACTGCGATCGCCCGGATCGCGTCGAGGTCGTACGGCACCTCCCCCGCAGGCTTGCCCGTCGCCGCGTCGAGAACGAGCAAGCGCCGAGACGCGGGCACGAGGAGGCGCTTGCCGTCACGCGTGAACGCGATCGCGTCGAAGTACTCCTTGCCCTTGCTCTCCCACAGCTCCTGGTCGTCCGCGTCATAGGCCTTGAGCGTGCCGTCCGGCGTGCCGCACGCCCACGTCCCATCCACCCCGAACACGGCGGGGCCACAGGTGCCGAGCACCTCGTTCGCCTCCACCTGCTTCGCGACATCCCACGTGCGGCAAGCATCGCCGCGCCCACTCGTGACGAGGCGCGCGCCGTCGGGCGAGAACGCGACCGTCGTGGTCTCGCGATGCTTCGCCGCGATCACGGCAACGAGCCGCTCCTTGGTCGAGAGGGACCACAGCCGCACACGCTTGTCGTCGCCTCCCGAGACGAGCGTCGCACCGTCGGGCGCGAATGCCAAGGTCCGCACGAAGCCGTCGTGGCCGGGGAGCGCCAGCTTCGACGCACCCGTCGCCACGTCCCACAGCGCGACCTTGCCGTCCACGCCGCCCGAGGCCACCCACGCCCCCGCCGGATGGAACGCGACGGCGAGCACGAGCCCCTGGTGCGCGTCGTAGGCGCGCTCCAGCGCGCCCGTTCCCAGCGCCAGTATCCGCACGCGGCCGTGCTCGCCAGCGACCGCGAGACGAGTCCCGTCGCGCGACATCGCCAGCGCCGTCGCCACGCCCTCGGGCCCCGGCAGCACCGTTCGCGCGTCCGCCTGGGCGAGGTCCCAGACCACCACGCTCTGGGTGGCATGGGTGACGCCGGCGTACAGTCGCCCGGAGTCCGGGCCGAAGATGAGCGCCCGCACGGCGCCCGCTCCGTCCCCCACCGCGAGCGCACGGCGCGGTGTCCGGCTCGCCACGTCCCAGAGATGAATCGCGCCGCTCCACGTCCCGCCAGCCAGGGTCCGGCCATCCGGCGCGAACGCAAGCGCGGTGTATTCGCCTGCGTGCGGGTCGGGCCGGGCCGCGGGCGGCGCAGCGAGCGCGCCCGCCGCCGTTCCGTCGTGCGGATTCCACAGCGCGACTCCGCTCGTCCGGCTCGCGCTCGCCACGAGCGCGCCATCGGCGGACCACGCGAGCGCCGTGACAGCGTCACCGGCGTGGGCCGCGATCGTGCGTGCGGGCGTGGCGTCCGCGGACGCGAGGATCGCGATCACACCGGCGTCATCGGCCGTGGCGATCCACGCACCATCCGGCGAGTAGGCGACGGCGTTCACCTCCCGAACGTGACCCTCGAAGCACGCCCGCTCCTGGGCGGACGCGGGCCCCGCCAGGACCGCGAGCATGACGAGAAGACCGAGCGCACCCGAGCGCGCGGCCGTCGCATGGATCGTGAGCGTGCTCATTCCGACATCCTCCACACGCGCATGTACGGCGCCCGACGCTCCGCATCGGTCGGCTCGCGCCCCTGGACACTCGTGCCCGCCACCTTGGAAACCGCCACCAGCGCTCGCCCGTCTGAGGAATAGGCGAGGCGAACGACGGGCCCCGCGTGCCCGACGAGGCGCTTGATCGGCTTCAGCGTGGCGACGTCCCACAGTCGCACGATCCGATCGTCGCCGCCGGTGGCGAGGACCTTCCCGTCCGGGCTCCACGCCAGCACGCTGACCTGACCGGCGTGGCTCTCGAGCTTGCCCGCGGGCTTGTAGTTGCTCGAGGCGTCCCACAGCCGCACCGTGCCATCGTCGCTCGCCGACGCGAGCAATCGGCCGTCGGGTGAAAACGCCAAGTCGGCGACGGGTTGCTTGTGCCCGGTCGGCTTCTTCACACCCTCGCCCGTCACCGCGTCGACGACATAGAACCGTGGCTCCCGCGGCGTGTACGCGAGGCGAGTGCCGTCCGGCGACAGGGCCATGGCGTTGACCGAGGACTCGAGCTCGACCGAGCGCGCAACCGCGCCGTCCGCGACCGTCCACGCCACGAGAAACGCCTTCTGCTTGCCGTTGTTCCACCCCGCCGTGGCGACGAGCCCACCCTCCCGCGGGCACGCCAG
>ORMF011353124.1_pt1 | contig 13915 bp, 9 predicted proteins | sample 1779871 | NCBI WGS metagenome assembly ORMF01 (sample SAMEA104232316, study PRJEB22302) | groundwater metagenome | biome: forest; feature: aquifer; material: groundwater | place: USA | collected 2011-08-07 | depth 5.4 m | reverse complement strand
CATCTCCGCGAGGCCAAGCACCGGGAAGATGGGTGCGGTGTAGATATCCTGTCCCGCATCGAGTCCCGCGGCCTCACGGCTGATACCGCGCGCAAAGAACCAGTTGGGCGCAGGACGGTCCAACCATCGGGTTGCCGGGTCGCCGCACGGGCCGGTGAAAGAATCGTGCAAACCATAGTACCGGACACAGAATTTGTCGTCGCCTACGGGTGCAAAGTCCAGGCAGACACCCGGCTCAAGCTGGAGGTCCCAGTCATTCGCCGGCACGCCGGTCAGGACGTGATCGTGGGCCAACCGCCAAGTCGCCGGGACCGTGCAATTCTCGACCCAAAGCGTGTGGTTCTCATCCAGCCGCAACGGGGACCGAAAAGAGGAGTTCTGCAGATACTGATCCGGGTGCCGTTTGCCCCCCATCAGGCCAAGTTTGGTCTCGTCCAATTCGACATTCTGCAACAGCGAGATGGACTCAATGAGTTGGCGGCTGCTCCCGAACGGGTAGAACTCCGGGCGGGGCAGCGGCACCACCGCGCACGTGAGCGCACGTACGGCGGGATCGTCCACCGTGGGCGAGTGCCCCAGGGCTAGGCCAAAATGGCTATACAATTCGTACGGGTCAGCGATGCCACCGCTGAAGCCCTCTTTGGCCGGTTCCCACCCGCAATGCTCGAGCAGGACACGGACGGCTCGCTCACTCAGGAGCCACATCCCCGTATCCACAAGGCAAAGGTGGTCATCAGCCAGCTCCCGGATCTTCGCGGGCGCAGGCTTCTGCAGAAAGAAGGCCAACTCCTGTGGCGCCCGCCTGGGCGTGAAGAAGACGCCGAAGTCCTTCGCACGCTCGGGGGGCACCCACATGCCAAGCCCGACAACATCGACAGCGGGGAATGGAGGCAGTTCCTTCCCGAACCGGAGCAAAACATCCCCGCTCGCTACCATCGCGACCGTGCAGGGCTGGGCGTGGGCCAGGACTCGCCGGAACTCCGGCAATTGGATGTCGAGCAGCGTTTGGTCCAGGCGCTGCCCGAGCGACCAGCGGAGTGCCGGAACGGGCATGAGCGGTTTGCCAACGGCTCCATAGGCAGGCAGACAGCGGCTTTCCCCTCCTCCGAGGATTACCAACTTGCGACCTGCATGGAGCCACTCCCCGAAGGCGTGCCCCGATGACGTCTCTCTCCACGCCTCAACGAGCAGGTGTGCCATTCCGCCCCCTGAGCCTAGCCTGTGTCCGGCGGGATCGCTGCTGGCAAACCAGGTGGGGCGGGTGCGACCCTCAAGTGATTCGAACTTGTCCGCCATACCGGGCGGAAGCGAAATCAGGTGCTGGATCATCGGGTCAACGTTTCGCATATTTCGGGCCGCCAGCATGGGACAAGACCACGCCAGTGTAAAGCCGCGCGGAAGGCCGCGTAATGCCCCGGATCGAGTTATTTTGCGAAACAGTTCGAAAAGCCGTTGACGAACCTCGCCGATTTTCCTAGTTTCTAAGTCCCGAATGCGGGGGCGTAGCTCAATTGGTTAGAGCGCTGCCCTGTCACGGCAGAGGTTACGGGTTCGAGCCCCGCCGCTCCCGCCATTCTTTTTTTCTGAGGTAGCCACACCTTCTTCCCCGAGTGGGGCCGTTATACGACCTTGAGCTGATTCTAGCACCAACCAGCCCAGACGCCTCAGCAAAAGGCGCAATCGCAGCCAGGGGTAGGCGGCGCGACGCCCACTGGCCGCGTTAATGGCCTCGCCTTCTGACCTGCGCCGCTACCCCAAATCCAGAGTGGGGGGAACTCCGTCCGACCGACAGAAGCCGCCAGAGATCATTCCCAAAGCGAATGTGCGTTGAAACGCACAGTTTTCAAGCCGTAGGGGAGAGGTAATTTGTCATCGTGCCAGCCCAAATGATCTCGTACGGCGCTAGTTGGCCAGCGCATATCCGCGGAAACAGCGGAATCGTTAGTGCCAAGGGGAGCCGACTACCTCCGTGGGCTGGAAACTGTCGACTGTTGGCGAACCCGCGCCCACTCAAATCGGTCGACCGCGCAATCGTGGGTCTTGGTGACGAACTCCACCGCCGCTCATCGCGGGCTTGGCTAGCCCCAATCCCCACGGCGCTCGCCGACCGGCCGGGCCTATGAATCGCTTCGACGTACAGTCGCTTGATCTTTATGCTGCGGCCATTAGCCGGCTTGAAGCCTGCAGGGACTCATCCATCTCCATCCCCGAGTTGTCAACCCTGCTGCGAGTCAAGAGCACCACTTTGAATGCCCGTCTGCGAAGACAACACATCACGGTTCAAACCGTAGGCAGGACCAACTTCGTTCCTGGAGTTCTAGCCCTCCAGTTGGCCGAACTCCATAAACATGCTCTGATCGGCTGGCCTACCTTGCGGGAGGCAAGCGAGATGTGCGGTGTTAAGGCCGCCACAATCAAGGCACGCTGTGAGAAGGGGCAGTTGCGGAGCTATCCGGATCTAACAAAGCGGCTCCGAGTAGACCCGTCGGAACTCGACGGTCTCCACCTCTGCCGCCGTCCGGCAAAGCCAGCGTCAAGGGAAGTGCGGCTCAAGGACACGCGTCCCCCGACGCTCGCTCAGGGCGGGACGGGTAAGCCGAACGTCGTTTACGCTGATCGTGCCGGAGTTCGAAGACCGTCGCGACCGCCCGTGAAGCGAGTGACTCCGAACAAGCGTTACCAGGTCGAGTGGACGCCGTCCCCATCCACCCTGCTCCCAGCAGCACCCATCAAGGAAATCCAAATCGCTCAAAGTAGCCCCGCGCCGCGCGTTACTCCCCCTCTCGCTGCACCCCAGATCAAGATCATTTCCCGAAAGGACTACGGCTTACCCGAGGTCGAAACGCCAAGTAGCCTGCCTCTTGTCCCACCGAAGCCACCTGAAAAACGAGTTAAGAGCGGAGAATTCCTGAGCTACAACCCCGACAAGCCATTTTCCATCGCCGCGTGCGCGGTAGGAAAAACCGTGAGATACGACGACTATGATGGGACAATTGTGGACATCATCGACGATCCTTTCAGCCCGCGCATCCGTGTGCGGTTCGCGGCCCATCGCCACCCGCTGATGCGGGAAGTGCTGTTGATTGTCGGACGGAGACGACTGCCGGAGTAGGCGCTAAACCTCCAATTCCCCTCGGGCGCTGCGACGCCTTCTCATTGCCCGCCGTTCTGCCATCGGACCGGGTTACCAGGGTAGAAGCTGATCCTGTCCAGCGCGAACACGTTGGGGAGGTTCAACGCTGGCGGCTCACGTTCCCGCCGGGACCGCCGCCCATTCGGGGCCGAAAGGGTTCAGGGTAGCTTGACTCGGTTCGCACGAAATCAGACTCTCAGTTTTTTAAGCCGCTGAGAAACACATGAATCCTCCAATATCCGTGGCGCGCGATCACAGACAGGTCCAGCCCCCACGCCTTTCTGGCTCGCAGTTTACCCGCTCGGCGGCCTTGGCGCTGGCGGTCGTTTTGTCCGTGCTCGCGGATGCTGATCCGGCGGATGCCGTTCGATCCGTCCGTCTGGAGTTTGCAGGGCCTGCCGTGCCCGCAGTCCGGAACGTCGCAGCCGTATTCGCACGCCACTTGGCGGATCGTTGTGGCGCGATGGTGAACACCAACGGTACTGCCGCCTTAACCATTATTCTCGCGACCGACCGGTCGCTACCGCCAGAGGCTTTCGAGATCGCAGACGGCCAGGGACGTGAGCTACGTGTGGTGGGCGCAGATGCTCGGGGGGTGTTGTACGGTATCGGCAAAGTGTTGCGCGACGCCCGCTACGATCGAAGAGGCTTCACGCTCGGGCCGTGGCGCGGGCGATCCGCTCCGGAATGCCCCTTCCGCGCGCTCTATGCTGCGACGCACTTTATGAACTTCTATGAGGCTGCCCCCTCGGAGGAAGTGCGTCGGTACATGGAGGATCTGGCCTTGTGGGGGGTCAACACGGTCATCGCGCACTTTCCGACGTGGAATTTCCAGGGCTTCGATGATCCCAAGGCGCGCCTGAACCTCGAGCATCTGAAGAGTCTGCTCCAAGCTGCCCGGGGACTGGGTCTCGAAGTAGGGCTGATTCAGTGTCCGAACCAAGGCTTCGCCAGTGCATCCTCGGACCTACGCGCGAAACCGTTCCCAGACCCGCTGGGGCGGCGCGGGAGCTTTGGAGCCAACTGCTGTCCCAGCAATCCTGCCGGACAGCGCTACCTTGTGGACCTCTACGCGGGGCTGTTCGCCGAGTTCGCGGACCCGGGCTTGGACTGTCTGGTACTGTGGCCGTATGACGAAGGTGGCTGTGGTTGTGCCGAATGCTGGCCGTGGGGTGCGAAGGGCTTTCCCACTCTGGCCCGGCAGATCGTGTCGAGCGGCCGCGCCAAATTTCCCGCCTTGAGGACGGTTCTCTCCACGTGGGTCTACGACACGCCTCCGGCGGGGGAATGGGAGGGCTTGACCGCGACCCTCGCCGAGCAGCCCAAGTGGCTCGACTTCCTCCTGGCCGATTCGCACACGGACTTCCCCCGTTATCCGCTCGATCACGGCGTCCCCGGCAACCTCCCTTTGGTGAACTTTCCCGAGATCAGCATGTGGGGACGAAGCCCTTGGGGCGGTTATGGAGCAAACCCGATGCCGAGCCGCATCGATCGGCTCTGGCGGCAATCCGAGCGCAAGCTCGCTGGCGGAATGCCTTATTCGGAAGGCCTGTATGAGGACCTGAACAAAGCCATCTGTTACCAGTTGTACTGGCGCAAGGACCGCTCGCCAGAGAGCATCGTCCGCGAGTATCTCGCCTTCGAGTATTCGCCCGACCGCGTGGACGACCTGTGGAAGGTGGTTCGCCTGCTGGAGGAGACGTGGCTGGAACGGGGACCCAAATCCTCCGAAGCCTTCCGCCTCGTCCGGGACGTGGAACCTTCCCTTACTCCTCAGGCGCGCGAAGGGTGGCGCTGGCGCATTCTGAGTCTACGGGCACAGATCGACCACGAACTGGTGCAACGCAACGGCCGCCTTGAGGGTGAAGTGCTCAAGGCCGCGTTCGGTGAACTGACCCGCCTCTACCACGCAGAGAATGCTCATTCTATGCCGGTTCAGCCCCCTCGAGTGCCGTAACGACCTCAGCCGCTGGCCTTTGCTCGAACCCCGAACAGTCAGCCGCCGGCGACGTCGCGTGCGGGGGCTGCGCCTGCTGCGAGGTCGACGACACCCATCGCCGCTATCGAGAGTTCTCCCAACCCAACCGCTCACGGTAGCAGCGATAGAACAGGCCGAGCAGCCGCGCCCACGCGAACATCAGGTAGAGGCTGATCGTTGTCAGGACAGCCCCGAACAGCAACTGCAACGCCCGGGAACCGGAAACGGCTTGGGCAGGCATCGTGGTCGCGAGTGCAAGGCCGAGGACCACCATCGCGGGGGTCGAGACGACGGCATAGGCGAGAGGGGCACGCGCGATGGAAAGTAGCGTAAAGAAGGGGTTCAGGCCCACCAGCGAATCGGTAACGATCAGGGCAAGGAAGGCCATGCTGAAGTAAAACGATCCTGCTAGACCCAGGACCGGAGAGACCCATCGTGGCGTACCCGGGATCCAACTCACGAATCCCGGCAAGCCCAGGCACACCAGCGCCAAGACCAAGTACTGCAAGAACCCCTCCTTCATCTCGTCAAAACCCAACCCGCCCAGCATTAGGGCCGACACCTCGTCCTTCCCATCGATCGTCGCCGAGACAATCATCAGATAGGTGGTGAACAGGTAGTAGGCAATTGCGATCCCGACGACCAAGCCAACGAGTTGAAACATGCCTGGCAGCAGGAGTTGCGCGTGCTCGAGCACCAAGACCACGAGCATGGCGACGAGGGTGTCCTCCTTGAGAGGGAATCTCAACGCGCCGGGAATCAGCGCCCAAAACGAAAGGGGCGTCCGGGCCGTCACCAACGGTGGAGCCGTTACAGTTCTCCCCGGAATCCGCTCCGAACGAGAGCCCTCAAACCGCAATCGCACGGATCCCAGCATGAAGACATCCCCGGGAGCCAACACCTCTTCTGCGGTAGATTCACCGTTCACCCAGGTTCCATTCGTGGACCCAAGATCGCGCACACGCAAACGACCGTCTTCGAGGATCTCCAACTCGCAGTGGGTCGTGGAAACCGTCTCGTGGTTCAAGACGATCGGATTATCCGCGCCACGACCCGCGGTGTGGATGCCCGGGGGAAGCTCATATCGACGATTCCCGACCCCGATGGATTCGACCAACAACGCGGCCATGATTCAAATCTCGGTTTTGCCGTAGGTGTATACTGCGTGGAAGCGGTACGTCAATGCCGCCGCAACCCGTCGAACCGCCCATCGCCTGCCTGCGGGCAGGTGGTTTGCCCGTGACACGCGCGCAGATGCGTGGCACCGTTAGCGGGTCGATTTCCACCGTCCTTGTGTAAGGACGCTTGTGGGGTGTCGACCATCTGCGAAGTTTTGACTCATCAACAGGATCTGAGATCAGGATCATACTGCAATGACTACCGCGGTCAGCATCCGGCCAACGGCGGGATTGCCGGAGCATATCCGGACGGAGTCGGAGTTGGAGGCCCTCCTAACACGGCCAAGCGACGAATTGGTCCGCTACATCTCCTCACTCTCAAGTCCGCTGCTCGTGCTGGGAGCGGGAGGCAAAATGGGGCCCACCCTCGCGGTGATGGCCCACCGCGCCGCGGAAGCGGCCAGGCACCCGTTGAAAGTGATCGCCGTGAGCCGCTTCACCGACAGCGGGGTGGCTTCGTGGCTGGAACAACATGGAGTAGCAACGGTGCGCTGCGACCTCCTCCAGCCAGACGCCCTCCGTGGGCTCCCTGACTCGGAGAACGTTATTCACCTCGTGGGACAGAAATTCGGCACCGGCAAGAACCCCGGGGCTACATGGGTCATGAATATCGTGGTCCCGGCCCGCGTTGCGGAGCGCTACAGGCGGGCGCGCCTGGTAACGCTTTCCACCGGAAACGTCTATCCGCTGAGCCAAGTTGGCCAAGCTGGCTCTCTGGAATCCGATCCGTTGACTCCGGTCGGCGAATACGCCAACTCCGCCGTGGGCCGCGAGCGGGTCTTTGAGTATTACTCGTTGCGAGACAGCATCCCCGTGGCAACGCTACGCCTGTGCTACGCTGTTGAGTTGCGCTACGGAGTGGTGCTGGACATCGCGCAGCGAATCGATGCGGGCGAACCGGTCGATACGGCAAACGGCTATTTCAATTGTATCTGGCAAGGCGACGCCTGCGATATGATCCTCCGGTCCCTCTCGCTCGCGAAGTGCCCGCCTTCCGTCTGGAATCTGTGCCGGCCAGAGGCATATGCCGTTCGGACGATCGCGCGCCGTTTGGGCGAGTTGCTGGACCGCGAGCCCAAGTTTCGTGGCCAGGAAAGCCCGAATGCCCTGCTCGCCAATCCTGCCAGGATCTGTGCGGAACTTGGGGAGCCTAGAACCCCCATGGACACCATCCTTCGCTGGGTTGCCGAGTGGGTAAAATCCAACGGCCGGAGTCTTGGTAAGCCCACTCATTTTGAGGTCCTGGATGGTCGATACTAACCTCTTGCGGTGCGATCCGAAAGGCTGACATGGCGGTTCGGCTCGACCCAACGGTCCACGAGGCACTCCAGCGGGGGTTGGTGATTCCAGCCTGTCCTCTCGCGCTCACCGCGGGACGGAGCTTGGACGCCCGACGGCAACGAGCGCTCATCAGGTATTACCTCGCCGCCGGTGCGGGCGGCGTGGCAGTGGGAGTACATACGACCCAGTTCGCGATTCGTGAGCCGTCGGTTGCTTTGTACGCTCCCGTTCTCAACCTGGTCGCCGAGGAACTTGAGGGCTCACTCCCGCCGGGCTTTGTGAAGATCGCCGGAGTCTGCGGAAAAACCGAACAAGCTGCCCGCGAGGCGGCCACGGCTGCCGAGTTTGGATATCACGCCGTTCTGCTCAGCCTAGGCGCGCTCAAGGACGCCACCGAAGATGAGCTCATTGCTCACTGCGGCGCAATCGCCGCAGTTCTCCCCATAGTGGGTTTTTACCTTCAGAAGGCGGTGGGAGGAAGAATGCTGCCCTATTCGTTTTGGCGCCGCTTCGCGCAGATTGAGAACGTGGTTGCGGTGAAGATCGCGGCCTTCAACCGCTATCACACGATCGATGTCATTCGAGCGATTGCTGAGTCAGGCCGTACCGACATTGCGCTCTACACCGGGAATGACGACAACATCGTGATGGACCTGCTTACGCCCTTTCGTTTCCAACTGGACGGCCGCAGAGTCGAGCGTCGGCTGGTTGGTGGCCTTCTGGGTCAGTGGGCGGTCTGGACGCAGAAGGCGGTAGCCCTCCTGCTGGAATGCCACAAGGTCGCCCTGAGGGGAGCGGCACTTCCTTCGGGAATGCTCGCGCAGAGCGTCGAGATCACCGACGCCAACGGAGCCATTTTCGATGAGGCTAATGGTTTTGCGGGCTGCATCCCCGGCATCCATGAGGTGTTACGCCGACAGGGATTGTTTGAAGGCACGTGGTGTATCGATCCGCATGAGACCCTGAGCCCCGGTCAGCGGGAAGCCATCGATCGCGTGCATGCAGCCTATCCCCACCTCAATGACGACGCGTTCGTAGCAGTCCACTTGGACGACTGGCTTCGCGACTAGCTACGCTGAGCTCCGTAGCCGGTCAGCGCAATGTCGTCGCATAGCTGCAATCCGGGATCAACGGAGCCCGGAGTGCCGCGATGCTAACCCGATTCCGGTCGGGCAAGTGCAAATTGCCGGCACGTGTCGCCCGGCACTAGGTTCTCTCCTAGGTACATACGCGTTAAAGCCCGTTGGACGGTGAACCCATGCTCGGCCGCCCAATCTGCGGCTGCGGCATTCGGTTGAGGGATGTCCCAGAATAACGTCTCACCTTCGGTCTGCGCCACCAGGGCTTCAACGAGGCGGATTCCGATATCCGCCGCCTCGGCCACCACCGGCCCAAGATAGAGCGCGCGTGAACCGTTGCGCAGGTGGCCGAACCCGAGTGGCCTCCCCAACTGGTCCTGGAATACTACACCTCGCCGGCTCTGAGACGCCAAGACGCGGACCAAACGCTGGCGCGTGACGCCAAAGGCCGCAACGTCGCACGCCGCGGTCCTAGCGGGGTCGGACTCCTGCCAAATCCTGATGCACGGCGCGGGAGCGATCGAAAGCGGCTTGCTCAATCCTCCTTCCCACCGGGGAAGCGTCCCCTCGTCCCTGAAGCCGAGCCGCGAATACACGGGGCGACCCGCTGGGGTGGCATCCAGCTTGATGCACCGGATGCCGAGATCCTGCAGACGGGTGATGCACGCACTGAGCAGCCTTCGAGCGATACCGCGCCCGCGGTATTCCGGTCGCACGAGGACCATCCCGATCCAGGCTAAATCCTGCGCGTAAGTGATCGTGGTCGCTGTGCCAACCGGCGCGCCGGACCACTCGGCGAGGAAGCACCCATCCGGCTCCAACTCGAGGAAGCGCTTCCAGTCATCCAGGGTCTGGTTCCAACCAACCTCGCCTCTCAACCAATGGGCAAACGCCAGGTCCTGCACCGTCATGTTCCGTACGTGAAGTGGTGTGTTCATGTTCTCGAAGAGGGATGACGTATTTCCTGAACGTGGGCTGAACGGTCATGGGAGCCTTTGACCTTTGAATTGTCCAAAACTCGCTGGCGATCGGACCGAGCTCTGCCCCCCCTGCTCAGTGCCCTCGATGTTGCGCGCCCTGCGGGGCTGGAACCCGCAAGCGTGTCCGGGCCCTCAGTCCACGTGAAACAGTTCCTCCATCGCGCTCCACCACTCGTCGGGCGCACGGCCTTCCAGGGGCTTGTGGCAAGGTTTGCAGACGGCCCACCACTCCTGCGTCCTCGGGTCAGCGGCCATCTTCGCCATGTCCGCCCCAAAGTCCTCGCCCACGTACTCGAAATAGCTGAAGAGGTAGGGTCGCCCATCGTCGAGGGTGCGCAGGTAGATCGAGTAGTTCCGGATGTGGCACTCCCGTATCTTCGCCAGGACGTCCGGCCACACGGCTGCGTGGAGTTCTTTGTATTCGATCGCCTTTTCGGGTCGGAGCCCAACCACCGTACCGTAGCGTTTCACAGAAGGGTTTCTTTCCATTTTAGACTCTATGAGTGGAGAGTGCCGCGTTGCCCGCGCACCGACACGGGCCGGGCAGGATGGGGCACTTTGTTCATACTACCTCGTCAAACACCCCCAGTCGGATCGGATAATCCCCGAACTCCCGCACGAGGCTCACGATAAAATCGTACGTCCGCCCGGACACGGCGCTGGTGACCGAGTGATCGGACTGGAATACGTAGCCGCCACCCTTCGCGGCATTTAGCTTTCGAAGCACCTCTCGCCGGATGGCTTCACGGTCACCGGTTTCCCAAACTTGCACGTCGCTGTTTCCGCAGAAGCCTATCCCGTGACCATACTGTCTGCGTAGCTCGACGACGTCCATGCCTGCCTTAGCCTCGAGTGGGTTGTAGGCGTCGATGCCCATCTCGATGTAATCCTTGAAGATCGCCTTCACGTTGCCGCAGCCGTGATAGATGACGGGCAGTCCTGCGGCGTGAGCGGCGTCAGCTATCCGAGCCACCCACGGCTTGAAGAAGTCGCGCCAGTAGGCGGGTGACATGAAGGTGCATTTTTTGTAGGCCACGTCGCCCCAGATCACAAAGCCGTCCAGCAGGCCCGCCCCTGCTTCGATCTGCGCGCGCGCCATTTCGAGGTAGAACGCACCGATGCGGTTGATGACGGCCCCCATGCGGTCCGGGTGCTCAGCCATCCACATCATGGCGTTTTCCTGGCCGATGAGCCGGGTGAGGCATTCGCTCGCTTCGATGATGCTGGCGTAAACCGGGAAATCGGGCCAAAGCGACTTCACCGTGTCGAGCCATGGAGGGGAGTTGCGCTGAAAACCATCCCCTACCCCCGCGATCTGGTTGTCGCCCGGCTCGAAGAACCGGCGGCGATCCCGCGGATCGTCAAACTGGACGCATTCCAGCTTTTCGAACGTGTCCGTGGACCAACCCCGCATCTCCGGCATGGGAAACGAGAGGTGCTTGTGCATCTCCGCGCCGAAGCCAGTCCGGACCGTGACCTCGTCGGCCGTCTCCTTCAGCGTCTCGAACGGACGGATCCACGGGTCCAGGTTTGGTACAGTCACGATCCAGTCGAGGTCGTAGTAGTAGTACGGATTCGCGTCGGCGGCCAAATCGAGTTCCGCGCGCCATCGCCGCGTAAAGTCGCCCCAGAAGAAATCACTGATCGGAACTCGGTCGGGCTCTTGATGGTGGAGGGCCCTGTTCATGCGCTCAAGCTTCCGCCGAGTGCTGTCCTTGCGCGTTGCCTGCCCGGCGAGCTTGCCGGCGGTTTCAAACATACTCATAACTTCGATTGGGAGCCGTCAGAACGCTACCAATCCGGCCAATGCCTGGCTACAGTTTTCTCCCTCGTGCTGCGTTCCGGTCACCCGCAAGGAACCCAATGAAATGAAACAGAAACCCCGTGAAGTGGCTTGCGGTCAGCGCGCGCTGAGTTCTCTCGAGGTTGCGTCCTCTGCTGCGTCGAGGTTCCGGGGCGACATGGTCGGCTTCGCCGTCGGAATCTTAAGTTCTCCAGAACTGTTCCCACCCATCGCCCCGCGTTGGACGAGGCGCGAGTTGGATCTGGGCGCAAAGGATCGTTTCGGCCTCGACGCCGTAGGGCCCCTGCAGGACAGCGTCTCCGTGGGGATCAACAAGCAGCGAAGAGCCAATGCAGTTGCGGCCTTGCCACGGGCCTGCCGTAATCGGGCCGACGTTGCTCACACCAGCGATCCAGAGGCGGAAGTCGCGAGCCACAGGGCCGTAGTTCTCACGCCAGAGCTGGCCGTAAGGGTCCCGCTTGTTGTCATGGTCCGCAGGGACAGCCCATGCAGAGGGTGACAGGATGATATGCGCTCCCATCAACCCCAGCACGCGGCTGACGATTTGGCCACGCGCAAAGGCGTCCGAACAGATCATGACCCCGAACGTGCCGAGCGGCGTGTGCGCGACCTGCAAACGGTCACCCTGTGCGTAGCACTCTTGGCCGATGTCCAACTCGTTGAGCTTTCGGTGATGGAGAAGAATCTCTCCCTCAGGATTGACTAGCAGCGCTGCGTTGAACGTCTTGTCCCCTGCCCTCTCCACTAGGCCAGAACAGAGGAAGATCCGATGCTGCCGCGCCAGTGCGCGCAAGACGGCGCAGGTTTGGCCTCCGGGTATCTCGTCGGCGAGTGTGCTGGCCGTCGGATGCGTCCAACCAAGCGGCATGGCCTCAGGCAGCACGACCACGTGTGCGCCTTCAGATGCGGCGCGGCCGACCAGTTCTTTGGCGTGCGGAAGATTGACGTCTTTCCGCCCCGGCTCCACGCGCATCTGAACGAGGGCGAGTTTGAATGTGGGGGCCTGAGTCATGGTCTGGTTCAATTCTTTGCGTACACACGAACATAATCGACGTACAGGTAGGACGGGGTCGGCGTCTTGTCCATCGGCCATCCCCCTCCCAGCGCGAGATCAATCAACACGTACAACGGGACCTTCGCCTCCTCGGGTGTCTTGATGCGTCGAAGTTCACTCCCGTCGAAATAGAACACGCAACTCTCAGCGCTTACCAGAACGCCGTAGCGATGAAAATCGTCCGTCATGCCGGACACGGCGGACGCTTGCCCGTCGACGGTGTGTTTCTCGCCCGGTCCCCAGAGATGCACGGTGGTATGGAGCGCGTTCGGGTGGACTCCGTATTGCTCGAGAACATCGATTTCGATTTGCGTGACGGACCTGTCCTTGAGCCTGGGCACGCCGAGCAGCCAGAACGCGGGCCAAACACCCGAGCCCTTCGGCAGTTTCGCCCGCATCTCGAAGTAACCATACTGCTGGGAGAAGCCATCGCCGTTGCGATCTACAGAGGAGAGCAGGCCCGCGTGCCACTTGCCGTTGGTCTTTCGCGCTTCGATCCTTAGGATGCCATTCTCCACGGTAAACGGAAAATCCTTGGTCGGGTCCGCGAACGGCGCGTCTCCGAAGTCGCCCGCGTAAGGAGTGTGCGCGATCCAACGCGTCCCGGGCCCCCACGCCGAGACGCTCAGGGCCGCGTCTGTGAAATCTTCGACGAAGGTCAGACGGTAGCCGTCGAGGCTGAGCGTGGGCGCAGCGAGTGAGGGAAGAGGGGCATCCGCGGTCACCTTCAACACGCCAACCTGCCAGGCGTTTTCGCCCGCCGGAATTACACCTGGGCCAGCCTTGAGCCCCAGTTTTGCGCCACCTTGGGGATTCCACAGACCTGCCACGATCCTGTACTCGCCCAGCGGAAGGTCTGGCGGCACCATGAGGGTCTGCCCGTAATCCACGCGGCCCGACCATCGCGATGTAGGCACGGGCGGTTCATGATCGGCTTGAAACACCATCCTCCCCTCGGTGTTCCTGACGTGGACGAACACCTTGTAGTCTCGCCCCATCGGCTCCGCCTCCCAACGATAGGTGACATTCACGCCGTAGGCCGCACGGCAGGCGGGTTGGGAAAGCAAACAAGCCAGAAGCGTCGGTTGGCCCGGCGGAAGCGCCACCGCACGTACGTCATCGATCCAGATCACGCCTTGTTTGCCGTCGGTGACACTGTCGGCGCCGATGTTCAGGCCGAACCCGGCGGCGGGGCCGTGCCACTGCCCGTCGTTTGCTCCGCCCCAATGCTCGCCACCTACAATCTCGGAAGCTTTCAAAAGCAGTTCCTGCCATCCTCCCGTCGCGTCAAGCCGAACGGCCTTCTTTTGATGACATTGGCCCGTAGCGTCGGTGATCCGCACGCCAAGCCGGGTCACGTGGGTGGTCTTGATCCACAGCCGGATCTCGGTGACATCGCGGGCCGCCAGGGCCGCCAGATCGCGCCAT
>ORMF011196696.1_pt1 | contig 13923 bp, 14 predicted proteins | sample 1779871 | NCBI WGS metagenome assembly ORMF01 (sample SAMEA104232316, study PRJEB22302) | groundwater metagenome | biome: forest; feature: aquifer; material: groundwater | place: USA | collected 2011-08-07 | depth 5.4 m | reverse complement strand
GCCTACCCAACTGTTCCCTCTCCTAGGGTAGGAGAGGGTTAGGGTGAGGTACGAATCAAATGCCGACTGTGGCAATCCATGGCGATCGGGTCGGGAATGACAAAAAGATTCCTCTATGCACATTCTGGCTAAAATGTCAAGGGTATTACCCTTGTGGGCTTTGGCGTTTCCTCTATACTAGATGCACAAAATCGAAAACAGGGTCTTTCAGGAGGGACAAGACCCGCAACCAATCACAATGTACTAGCGTTTCAAAAAACGCTGGTCAAACACTGTGCTAAGCACAGGAGGTAAGTCGTGAGAATCCAGAAGCGTGGGAAGTTTGCCCTGGTGTTGCTGGGCATGATTTTCCTGGCACTGTCCCTGGTCGCAGGATGCTGTTCCAAGGGTGATGATTCTCTCTACATCGCCGACTCCTACACAGATGAAGACGCACACATCACCGACGATGCCGTCTGTGAGTGTGTGGATTTCAACTTCAATCAAACAACCACAATGAGCATCCAGGAAGGTCTGAAAACGACTTCCTATGATGGCATTGCGTTGGCGGGCGCTTCACTGGCCTTGGCGTACACGCCAAAGGGACATGAGCACTGGCGTCTGACATTGATTGACCAGATTGAAATTGTGGTGAGTAAACATCACGTGAAGACCTTCACGTTTATCAACCACATGAAGTGTGCGGCACTAGAGATGTGCTTCGGAAGGATGAACTCTAAGGCGGAGAGAGAACTTCACTACAAGATCCTTAGGACAGCGCGTCGATTCATGAAGAAGCATTACCCTCGCGTTCGCGTTCGGACGATTCTCGCCGAACGAGTCAAAGATGGGGATGCCTTGAAAACGGTGTACAACGAGATCGACCCCCCAGGTGTGGTTGTGACGCCTGAACTTCGTGCTCACCAGCCGCAGGCACCTCCCGAGCAGCAGAACGTTCACTGAGTACTGCTCCGTTCGCTGATCGTAGGCTACCAAATATATTCCTGTCATCCCCGGTCGCGGCCTGGAAGCGTTCAACGTTTCCTGTGCTCGACCGGTTCTTTTTTTACTTAAGTGCCCCCTCCCTTAGCTTAAGGGAGGGGGCACTTAAGTAAAAACAATAATTGTGGATAAGCAGTGCTACTTTTTTTCTACCCTTTTTGTAATAAGGCTTTTGAGGTTCTCGGCGGTACTTTTTTCTGAGTTTTTAGGAATCCAGCCAATGACACGAGGGAATCGTTTTTGCAACTTTTGAAAATCGTTAGGGTCCATCGCGCTATTCATAATAACAGCGACATTTTTTAGGGCTTCGGTGTATTTTGGATCGTTTGCTAATCCTTCTAATGCTGGCAAGAATTTTTTTTCTGCCGCCCCATCTTCAGCGACATCATCGTCTTCGTAAAGGTAAAAAGATCGATCGGAAAGAATAAGATCTAATCGCTTTCCCACATCAAGCAAGCTTTTTATGACATTTATCATCCCTTCTGCGGATTGAGCTGTTCCTAATCGTTTATCCATGCCCAGATCATTTTTCAAGTCCCCACCCACTGTATCCAGAATTTCCGGTTGGTCGTCGACATGAACATACTGGAGTTCTTTAATTTTTTGTTCAATGGAGCCTTCGGGCGCTTCGGCTTTTGATGCCTTTGCCTTATCGTCTTGGGCGGCAGGCGGCATTTTCAGGAATTGATCGTCGGCAGACATAGGAGCAAATTAAATAAAGGAGATGGTACCACTTTAGTATATTAAAATAGTTCTTGTAATTCTCATGCCTCTTTTCCCATTCTCCAAGCCCATTCAAACAATGCGCGGTAGGTTTTCACAATCTCTTCACTTTCGATCACGATCACAAACACATCTTTTTTTACAGAGAACATCACGAGTTTGTTTTGAAAGATCAAATTGTCTCCACTGCCAAATTCGAATGTGGTGGGAAGGTTGCGAATCTCGTGATGCTTCCCTTGAAGGCGTTTCAGTTCCTTCTGCCACCGCTCTCCTGCTGTATCGCCATAGTTCAGTTCTCGGATTCTGGGGTTACGTAATTTCCGCAGCATGTTTTTGTAATCCCGTAATGCTTCTGGCAACGCCTCGAGAAGCGCGCCAATATTCGTAAAAAATAACGCCTCTTCTTTGTTGTTGAGTGAGTCGTAGAGTTCTTGGTACAGAAGCCGCATCCCCTCCAAGCCTTCGAAGACTTGGATTTTTGGTTTGTTCTTCGGGGTATTGTAGAGGGCGACAAGTTCAGGAAGTGCCTCCTCGATGCGTCGTTCACGTAACTTTGCCATGTCTTGCAATCGACGAGGATGAACCGCGGAGTAGTGCAGCCGCTTGCCCTTGAGTGTCCGCGACAAAAGCCCCAAGAGTTCGAGCTGTTCAACCGCAAGATACGTGGTGGGGCGTTTGAGCCCGGCCTTCTTAGCCAGCTCGCTCATGGACGCTTCGCCCAACCCCAAGGCTGCTTCGTAGACTTCGGCCGCTTTTTCATGGAGGCCCAGTTGCTGGAGGAGTGAGGTCGATATCATATCATTGATAATGAAATCGAAAAATAATAGTCCCTGAGCCTGTCGAATGGGCATTATTTTTCGATTTCGGCCTTCGACCAGCTCAGGCAATAGTACAACACCCATTAAATAATGTCAATAGAACTGACGAAATTATTAAGAAATAAGAAAAATGGTACGTATTATTAAGAATATTGAATAAAATAGTATACGATCTCTTTGACGTTCTTTTCCTTTTTGCTAGTATTGCTCGTTACCATCACACCGGTGGTATGGACGTTGACAAGGAGAGAAAGGGTGACGAAATTAAAAAAGTGGACATATCCAGAGTATGTTGAGTATCTTTATGTAAAGAATACGGTGGCTCGTATGTACGCTAATGCGGTGTTTGAGGGGTATTTCGCCGCTCTGCCACATTCAATGAGTGCGATGTGGTATCTTCTCGTCCACGTCCTCTCATGTTTTCGATGTTTCCTTCCTGGTCCACAGGAAGCGCTGTCTGAACATGAGGCGGTGCACTGGGCGAGAGTCTTGTCTCGCACCAAAGACTTGGTGCCGCAACTCCTTCTCGTCGCGGAAGACAGGAATGTGAAATGGGATGGCGGTTCTCATACCTCGAGTGACATCCGCGCAATGGCCTTGATGATCCTTTGTGATCTGTGGGACAGTGGCAATATTGACTCGGAGAGAATTGGAGAAAGTGCAACAATCGCTCTCAACCAATGGAAGGCCAAAGTGGCCCGGAACAAAGGAAATAGACTATGAACGAATTCGTATTGCCAGCGATCGTTGCAGCGAACGCCACATTCCACGGCCATGTGGCAACAACACTCGTGAAACCGCTTTTCGAAGAGGAGTAGCGAAAGGAAGGACATTAAGATGCAGAAATGGGAAAAAGTGCTTCTGTTTGAGTTGATGAGTATCATTGCAATGCTTTGGATTGGATTCCTAGCCGTAGCATTGAGTTCTGGGAACCCGCTGGCAGCAAGCTTGGCCGGTATAGTTACCGGCGTGGGTGCACACATGAACAATCAGATTCTCGAAGGCATTCTTGGATACAGCATCGTCCATTCAGATTCTGGTTGCTAGGGACTCCGAGCATTATCGTAATGAAAAGCGCACGGTCTATTCGGAGGGAATAGACCGTGCGCTGATTATTTTTTATAGTCATTGCGAAGGAGTCCGTGGCGACTGTGGCAATCTATGTTATAAAATCGTCACTTTTTTTGACACATTTTTTCTCATTTTCAATAATTCTCACTTGAAAATATAGAACAACTTCATTTGCTGATCATATTCTGTTGACGCATTAACGAAACAGCGTACAGTGGATTTCTTGAGCAGAGATACAGACAGTACTTTGTTTTCATGTACGACAATGGAAGGGGCAGAACGTGAGAATCACAATATTGGATCTGCAACCGATCATCCAGAAACAGAAGGGCACGGCGTACTGGCAAGCGGCACTCAGTCGCTGCCAGGATGGCCGACAGCTTCTCGCTGTTCTCGGTCAGTTTGCAAACTATAGCGCGGAGTTTGCCGGATGCGTCGCTATATTGGCCGGCATTGTTGCGCTCAAGAACGATTGGTTCGCAGGCCGCTCGCAAAATGTGGCCTCGCCGATCTTCCGGGCAGCGGTGGATGAGTTCTCGCCTGAGTGCACACACGCCGAACTCGCGCACAGGACTCTTGCGGCTTGTATGGTGCACTTTCGGATTGATGCGGTGGGTGCTGCGTCCCTCATGGGGCCAACCCCTGCAACTGTAGAGGTAACCGCTGCCAGTCGCAGTGGCTATGCCGCCACAGTCAATCCGGAAAAGATTTCTCCAGAGGCCTTGTTCGAGGCAATTGGTTTCCATCTGAGTTCCGAGATGCTAGCCGCAGAAGAATTTCGGTTCTTAGATTCAGCCCTTTGTCTGGACCATCCACAACTTGTCGTGGTACTAATAGCTCAAGACGTTTACACTTGGGTGGAACTCCATACACATGTTGAGATGATCCATCTTTCAGCAGCTTACGATGCGGCCAATCGAGCCATCGAGTGTTCTGTGGTGTTGCCGCCAGACAAAGCCCGCGATAGCATTCTGCGAGGGTTTGAACGATTTGCCGATATGCACACACGATTCTTTCGCAAGCTTGCAGAAGGAGAAAGCCGATGACTTTGCCAGCTTTTGGACACCTCATGATCGCAATCCTGTGGACGTTGCCCGTCATCTCCTGGGGCTACTCGGCGGGCAGATGTCGGCAAGAAGGAAACCAGCCGTGGGCCGATGCCTTCACGGCCCTGTACATCATGGCGGCGTTTCCGGCCGGACTTGCCTGGTACGATTTTTGTCGGGCGATCACCGGCCTCTTGCAATGATGTTTAAGGTAGCTCAAAAAGCGCACAGTCTGTCCCCAACGGAATGGACTGTGCGCTGAATTATTTTTGTCGTCATTCCGGCTTGACCGGAATCCGATCGGATCCTGGCTAAGACCAGGATGACGGGCTAGCTGTTAGATTTCAAAAACGGTTTTAGGAATTGCCCTGTGTAGCTTCCTTTTATATTTACCACTTGCTCAGGGGTGCCTTGGGCGACGATCATTCCGCCTTTGTCCCCGCCTTCGGGACCAAGATCAATAATCCAGTCCGCGGTTTTGATCACATCCATCTGGTGTTCGATGACGAGTACGGAGTTGCCGGCATCCACAAGCCGGTTCAACACGTGCAGGAGTTTACTGACGTCTTCAAAGTGAAGGCCTGTGGTTGGCTCATCGAGAATATACAGAGTTTTTCCGGTTGCGCGTTTAGCCAGTTCTGTGGCGAGTTTGATGCGCTGCGCTTCCCCGCCCGAGAGCGTGGTAGCTGATTGCCCCAGTTGAATGTATCCAAGTCCCACATCGTGGAGCACTTTGACTTTGTCCGCAATCTGGGGAATGTCTTTGAAGAATTGTACGCCGTCCGTCACCGTCATTTCGAGTATTTCAGAAATATTTTTGCTGTTGTATTGGATCGAGAGTGTTTCGGAAGTATAACGTTTGCCGTTACATACATCGCAGGGGATATACACGTCGGGCAAGAATTGCATTTCGATCTTTTGGAGCCCATCACCTTGGCACGCCTCGCATCGTCCACCCTTCACGTTGAAACTAAATCGTCCAGGGCCATACCCTTTAATACGTGCGCCACGAGTGGCGGCAAAGAGTTCGCGGATCGGCGTGAACATCCCGGTGTAGGTGGCGCTGTTCGACCGCGGTGTGCGGCCAATGGGGGACTGATCGATCACGATCACTTTGTCGACATTTTCAATGCCTTCGATTTTTTCGTGACGCCCCGGATGCGCGTGAGCACTGTGGAGTTTGCGGGCAAGGGCAGGATACAAGATGTCGTTAATGAGCGTTGATTTTCCAGACCCGGATACTCCCGTGATGCACGCAAATACGCCCAGCGGGATTTCCACCGTAAGGTGTTTGAGATTGTGCTCTTGGGCATTGCGGATGATCAATCCTTTTTTTCGGAGAGCGCGTCGCTTGAGCGGCACGGGAATCACTTTGTCGCCGCGGAGGTATTCGGCCGTGAGTGATTGAGTATTCTTCATCACCTCCGCGGGCGTGCCACTGGCAACAACTTCACCACCTTCTTTTCCGGCGCGTGGACCAATATCCACCAACCAGTCCGCTTCCCGCATAGTTTCTTCGTCGTGTTCAATAACGATCAGTGAGTTGCCGATATCGCGAAGGTGTTTGAGCGTATCAAGGAGTCGTTTGTTATCGCGGGCATGGAGTCCAATCGACGGTTCATCCAGGACATAGAGCACTCCGGTGAGCGCACTGCCCACTTGGCTGGCCAGGCGTATCCGTTGCGCTTCACCCCCGGCTAACGTATTGGCCGCGCGATCGAGGGTAAGGTACTCTAAGCCGACATCCGTGAGGAATGTTAACCGCCCGGTGATTTCTTTAAGAATGCGGTCAGCAATCAATTTGTCTCTTGGCGTGATAGTTTTTGTGAATGCGGCAAAAAAGGCTTGGGTTTCAAGAATCGAGCCACTGACGACTTCTTGGATATTCTTTTCGGAAATTTTTACGGCCAGCGCCTCTGGTTTAAGGCGCGCGCCATGGCAGGTGGGACAATCGGAAGTGCTCATGTACCGTTCAATGTCGGCGCGCACAGAATCAGACTCTGTTTTTTGGTGCCGTTCTTCGAGCAGGGGTATGAGCCCCGGGAAGCGCATGGTGAAACTGCGCGGTCGGCCGTTCATGTAATACTTTACTTTCAAGCGCACGGGGTCTTCTTCACCATACAGGATTGTGTTGAGTTTTTCTGCCGGTAAGTCTTTGATTCGGCGATTGGCCGGGAAGGCATAGTGCTCAATCAGAGAGCGCAGAATGGAGCCATAATAATTAAATTGGGAATACGACTCTGGGAGAATTCCGCCCTCTTCGATCGTTTTCGTTTTATCGGGGATGATGAGTTCTGGATCAATTTCTTTTTTAATGCCAAGGCCTGTGCAGGTCGGGCAAGCGCCGTATGGACTGTTGAACGAAAATAAGCGAGGAGCAATTTCGGGGAAACTCAAATTACAGTATGCGCAAGAGAGACGCATGTTATAGAGTTTTTCGTTACCCTCACCGCCGTCATCCTGAACTTGTTTCAGGATCTCCGGAGATTCCGGATCAAGTCCGGAATGACGGGTTGGGGATTTTTTCGACCGCGAGCTGGATTTACTGGACTTGCTGGCTTCACTGGATTTACTCGAAACGACTAACACATTCCCCTCCGAATTCCCACTGGCGAGCTCTACCGCTTCATACAGCCGCCCCAAGTTTTCAACTGAGGCTTTGATTGTGTCGATGAGGATCTCAATAGTGTGGGTTTTGTATCGTTCGAGGATCACGCGATCTTTTAAATCCACCATCTTGCCGTTGACCCGGGCCTTTGCAAACCCCTTGAGATAAAAATCATTAAGGAAGCTATGGTACTCCCCTTTGCGGCCGCGTACGGCTGGAGCAAAAATCATCACTTCTGCACCATCGTTCGCATCAATAATGGAGTCCACGATTTGGTCGATCGTGAGTTGTTGAATAGCACGTCCGCACTCCAAGCAGTGGGGGATGCCGATTTTGGCATACAGTAACCGCAGGTAGTCGTAAATTTCTGTGACGGTTCCTACGGTAGAGCGGGGATTGTGCGATGCCGTTTTTTGATCAATCGAAATCGCCGGAGAAAGTCCGTCGATGGACTCTACATCCGGTTTTTTCATCTGGCCCAAGAATTGCCGAGCGTATGAAGACAAGGATTCTAGGTATCGGCGTTGGCCTTCCGCGAAGATGGTGTCAAACGCAAGCGTCGATTTACCGGAACCCGAGATGCCCGTAAACACCACAAGCTTATCGCGAGGAATCTCGAGACTAATGTTCTTGAGGTTATGTTCTTTCGCTCCGCGAACAATAATTTTGTCCATAGCTTCCAAAATGTCCCCTCTCCGTAGGGGGAGAGGGATAGGGTGAGGTGGATCGTCATTCTGACAAATCGTCATCCTGGCTTGACCAGGATCTGTTTTCCTGCTGCTATCCGACGTCGATAGCGCGTTCGTCGTTGTTGATGTTGTGTTATCCCTGGAGGTGGGAATGAAAACGATGGAGAAGGAAGCACGCCGACGTCTGTCCGGCGAGATCAGAGAGGTCCTCGGGGTCACTGACCCCGTCGCCGATGCAGCGGTCGAAGTTCTGGCCGCCCTACTGGCTGGCAACGCCGAACCCGACAGTCTTCGGCGGATCGCAGGTCACATCCGCGACAGCCGCCATACGACCCGCGACCACTCGAGGTCGCCCGGCAACACTTCGGCCGGGGCTCGGAGGGACACTCGGTTCCCAGAACCCAACCGTGACCGCTCTCTGCAGGGCTGATCGTCCCCGCACTGTTGACCCAGAGGGTCGCCGCAGCACACAGTGCTCGCGGCGACCCTTCTCTTATTTTCGAATACATATTCTAGCACAAAACCGAATAAAATGCGAACTGGTATAGGTGTTGTCTCATACAACGATTTGACATCTTTTTTGCCATGTGCTAACGTATTAATACGTTAATACAAGGCGCATCGAGACAGGCCGCGCTTCAAAGGACGGTGCGCGGCATGATTCCGCCGAATCATATGCATATCAAGCGCAAATATCATTGGGAAAATCAGGAGACCAAAGATTTGTTTGAGGCTGTTACAAAGCTACAGAATGCCGACGAAGCGCATCGATTTTACCGAGACCTCTGCACGCCCGAAGAAATCGACGAAATGGCGCGTCGATGGCAAATTGCTAAGCGCTTAGCTAAAGAACAATCGTATCGCAAAATCGCTCGAGAAGTGGAAGTGAGTACTTCAACGGTTGCGCGCGTAGCCCAATGGCTTCATTCGGGAAAGGGAGGATACCAACTCATCTTAAAACGCCTTCATTTGATGTAATTTTGTTTTAGTCTCGCTATGTATCTACGTGTTAATACGTTAATACAAGGCCCGTTTACTGATGTATGTCATCACAGCCATTCTCGTTTGAGAAAGGGTTGTGGTTAAATTTGGATATTTGACTCCAGAGCAGTTTACCTCAGCCCCTTCTCCAACGAGAAGGGGCTTTGTTTTCCTGAGTGTTCGGGAGGGCATTCCGCAGTTGCGGACTCACAGCGAGGGCTCAGTACGTTTACAATTGGAGGACTCAATGGCTGTCAAAACATTCATGGAGCTCAAAGCCAAGATGTTGTGCGAAGGGGTCTCGCTTGACCCAGCGGTCGAGGCAATGTTCCAGGAACAGAATCCTTCCGGCGCAAAGCGTGGAGGGCTGAGTTCGGGTGGAAAGATGACGCTCACTGGTTCTGGGATGGTTCCTTTGCAGGTGAATGCACCGTTCTACCATAACCGCCTCACTGATATCAGATTGGTTGCCACTTCGTCGGACCGAACAGTCTCGGTGTTCGACCGATCGCAGTTCGTTTGCGATGCGCAGGTTATGTCTGCGCCACCTTGGTACGGCGCGACTGTCCGTGGGTTCCCCATCACACAGATTCTCACGGCACACAACCGACAGCTGGTCGGGGCTATCTACGAAGATTGCGTTCTGTTCGGCTCGGGCGATCAATGCCGTTTCTGTGTGATCAAGTGGTCGCTCAAAAACCGCGATCCGCGTTTGGTGATGAAGAAGGATGCACTGATCATCGAGGTCTTGGAGCAAATTTCACTCGGCGACTATGACGGGCTTGTCCTCAACGGAGGCATGACGCTGGCGCCGGGTCGAGGCATGGAAATCATGGAGCCGGTGCTCAAAGAAATCCACCGGGCATTCCCATTCCTTCCCATCGCGGTGGAGATGACGCCGCCCGAGGACTTGTCTTGGATCAACCGCTTGGCGGACACTGGGATGAAGAGCCTTATGATGAACTTGGAGTGTTGGGACCCCGAGATTCGCCGTCGATTGATTCCAGGGAAAGATATCGCCTGCCCGCGCGAGATGTACTTGCGAGCATTTGACTATGCGCTCCATGTCTTGGGTGCCGGCAAGGTGAGCACTTGTTTTGTGGTCGGCACCGAGCCGACGGCATCGCTCAAGAACGGCATCGCCGAGGTCATTAAGCGCGGAGTCATCCCATCGCCGTTGGCAGGGCGACACTTTGAGGATGTGGCGAACTATCCGTTCGCGCCGTCGGTTGACTGGCGGGAATTTTTGGAGGTCCTCCAGTACACTTCCACGCTCATCCGATTGAATCGGATACAGTCCACAGACAAAGGCGGATGTGTTGCCTGTGGTATGTGCGATATGGTCAAAGATTTGTAGCTCTTCTCCAATTTTTTTACGACTCGTCAGGCGGGGCACATTCCCTGCACTGCGAGTTTTTTTCTTTGATAAGATGTCATTCTAGCGAGGCTATGCCGAGACTGGAATCCGATCGGATTCTGGTTAAGCCAGAATGATGATCTTTTCATCGACTCGCGGTGTGGGGCACTATCCTTCACTGCGAGTCGTTTTCTTTTGACGGAGTGCGTGCTCTGTGATACAGTGTTGTATCCCTTTCATCACTATGATCGGGACGGTACGTTTCAATACGATCTCAAGAGCAAGGAGTACGACATGCCGGTCAAGGCAATCGTTTTCGACGGGTTCAACACACTCTTCGGCGCTCCGAATCGGACACCGTTCTATGAATCGGTGTTCGTGGGGAAGGGTATCTCGCCGTCGCGGATCTATCCACCGGTGCGCGATCACATCATGTCCAGATCCACGGGCACGCACGAAGAGGTGACATTGGAGCTGGGAGCACATCTCGGCCTGGTCGACCCGTCGCACGCACGGGACCTTCTGGCTGCGGCCAATCTCTGGAAACAATGGACCTATACGATCCAGTGGCTTCCGGGAGCGGTCGCGCTCTTGCAGTGGATTCGAAAGCATACCACTTGCAGAACCGTGTTGATGACGAACATCATCACGGTTGACCTCGACATACTGGCAGTCACTCTAGACCTCTGGTCGCACTTCGACTTCGTGTGGGCATCGTGCCAACAAGGTCAGAGCAAGCGGCCGGATGCCCTCCAATGTTGGCAGACCATTGAGGAGTGGTTGCTTCCGGGTGTTTGGCCCAACGAGATCATGATGGTTGGAGACAAGCCGGATGATGATCTGGCTGTTCCACAGCTGCGTGAATGGTCCGTTTGGCCCATGGAGCCGGATGGGAGCTCCATTCCGGCATTCGCTCAACATCTGAGCGAAATGCTCAACATCGAACTATAAGGAGTGTGAGTGATGGCGATTCGAGTAGTGGTCATCGACGTTTACAATACCTTGGTCGGGGCGCCGGATCGGACACCCTACTACGAGCAGGTGTTCGTGGATCTGGGCGTGCCGCGGGAGAGGATTTACCCGGCGGTACGCGACCTGATCATGTGCCGGCAGACGGACAGTCTGGAGCAGGCCGGTCAGATTTTTTTGGAGCATTTCAGCGTCGACCGCGCCGGGCACCCTCAGGCGATTCGCAAGTATATGGCCGAGTCGCGCCGATGGAGCGACACCGTGGTGTGGTTACCAGGTGCTCGAGAGCTCCTGTACTGGCTCAAGTATCACACCGCCTGTTGGGGGGTGTTGATGACGAACATTTCCAGCGGGGGACTCGAGTCGCTCAATCGACGGCTCAACTTAGAGTCGACCGCGCATCGGTGCTGGGCATCGTGCCGGCAGGGGCGCGTCAAGCGGCCGGAAGACCCCGAGTGCTGGCAGGAGATCGAGGGGTGGTACCCGGGCGTTGCGCCGAACGAGTTTGCCATGATCGGCGACAAGGCCGACGATGATCTGGAAGTCCCCAAGGCCCTGGGCTGGCAGACGTTTCTTGCCCAGCCGGATGGGAGCTCCATCCCAGCCCTTCGCCAGTATCTGGCGGAACGGGTACGCTGACCCGCCCTTCGACCAGCTCAGGGAATATGTACAACAAACGGCTCGCGGATGGTCCGATTCCATCGCGAGCCGTGTTTTTATTAAAGAGAGACCCGGGGAAGCACGCGTGTGCCGCCCCGGGGAATTTTCGTTTTGGAATAGTGCTGTGACGAGCGTCTGCGGTTCTAAGACTCTGTGTCTTCGTCGGTGACTACGTCCCCGCACGGCAGGCACAGGAGCTTCCGTTCGCCGAGGTAGTCGTTCAGGCGGCCGACGCTGGCCCAGAACTTCCGGGTTCGCGTCTGTGAAATCGGGAAGGCCGCGACACTTCGTTCGTACTTTCTGTTCCACTGGTTAGCGCAGACATCAGTCTGAGTGTGGGGAGCGTGCCTCAGCGGGCTGTCTTCAAGGGCCACTACGCCCGTTCGGACCAGCTCTGCCTCTGCAACGATCGCCTTTGTGGCCGCGATGATGCGATCGAGCTCGGAGAGCGGTTCGCTCTCCGTGACTTCAATCATGAGGCCGTTTTCGTCGGGCCAGGACTGGGTGGGCGGGTGGAGGTCACAGTCGATGTATCTCTTGGCGATGTCTATCACCTTGAGTCCCTTCTTCTTCGACGTGTACCTTCTAAAGCTCGCGATGCATTCGTGGGCAACCAATCCGGAAACCCCTCGGTACAGAACTGGGACGTCCGGCTCGATACCGGTTGCCACGTAGTTCGCGCTAAGGATGGCGACTTTGCTCGCCAGCGTCAACTGCGGGCCCATCATCCGGATGTACATCCACACGATGGTGGAGATGAGCGCCGACCCGAACGGTGCTGACGAAACCGGGCCGACCGTTTCTCCGCCCGGAAGGAATGGTGCGAGTTGTTCTGTAACGCAGATCGGTCCCATGCCAGGGCCTCCACCTCCGTGCGGGATACTGAACGTCTTGTGGAGGTTCAGGTGCATCACATGGCCCCCGATGTCGCCCGGGCGGACTAGGCCCACCATGGCGTTCATGTTGGCGCCGTCGAAGTACACCAGTCCACCATATTGGTGAACGTAGTCGCAGATTTCCCGCACCGCTTTTTCGAACACCCCATGGGTGGAGGGGTAGGTGAGCATGATGCAAGCGAGTTTGTCGGCGTGCTCTGCGGCCTTCCTCTTCAAATCCTCGACGTCAACGTTACCGTGTTCGTCAGATTCGACCCAGACCACTGTGTACCCGCACATAGCGGCACTTGCAGAGTTGGTGCCATGGGCACTCCTTGGAATCAGGCACACTCTGCGGTGTCCTTGACCCCTCGACTCATGGAAGCCGTGGATGGTCAGGAGCCCTGCCAACTCTCCCTGCGAGCCGGCGTTGGGTTGGAGGCAGACGGCCGAGAACCCGGTGATCTTGGCCAGCCAGCGCTCCAAGTCGGCGATGATGCGCTGGTAGCCTTGGGTTTGGGCTTTGGGTGCGAATGGGTGGATGGTGTTGAACTCGCTCCACGAGACCGGAAGCATCGAGCTGGTCGCTGTCAGCTTCATGGTGCAGGACCCCAAGGGGATGACACCCTGCACGAGGGAGTAGTCTTTCTCTGCCAGGCTCCAGATGTAGCGCGTCATCTGATGTTCGTGATGGTGCGCTTTGAAGACTGGTTCCTCGAGGAAAGGTGAGATGCGGCGGATGGAGTCGGGGTACGGTGTTTCGTCCTTGATCGATTCTATTGAGGGGTAGGTTCTCCGGTAGGTCTCTACGATCGAAGCGTTGAAGACCCCGATGACCCTTAGCACGTCTTCCAACGTGGTCGTTTCATCTAGGGATACGCCGACCGTGGTGGCATCGTAGTGCCGCAGGTTGATATCGGCCTGGTGGGTCGCAGAGTGAACGGCGATTGCATCAACGCCGGTGACGCGCAGTGTGTCGAAAAACGGTTCGCTATTCACCGTTGCGCCCAGTCCCTTCAATGCAGAAGCCAGGAGTTGGGTGAGGAGTCGAACGCGCCGTGCGATCTGGAGGAGCCCGTCCGGGCCGTGATACGCCGTGTACAGGAATGCCATCACGGCTAGGAGGTTTTGGGACGTACAGATGT
>ORMF011340097.1_pt1 | contig 13924 bp, 10 predicted proteins | sample 1779871 | NCBI WGS metagenome assembly ORMF01 (sample SAMEA104232316, study PRJEB22302) | groundwater metagenome | biome: forest; feature: aquifer; material: groundwater | place: USA | collected 2011-08-07 | depth 5.4 m | reverse complement strand
GTAGAGCAACTCCATGGTAAGGAGTAGGTCATCGGTTCAATTCCGATCATCGGCTCCAGAGGCAGGCAAAGAAATTATTAAAACAGCCCCGATCAGATCGGGGCGGTTTTATTGGTGGGTCGGGTTACACGTCGCTATGCTTTGCGTAACTGATCCTTTCTACCGTTATTAAACTCCACTAACGCTTTCTTAAACTGATCTGAAATCAATCTCTTATGCATGAATGCTTTACCAGAACTTGCTTTTAAATATCGCTCGAAGTTTTTAGCCTGCTTTTCCGCGGAAAAGGCAAAATAACTTTCTATGGTCCAAGGGGAATACTTTTTACTATAGGTAGACTTCTTGGGGTTGTTATGATCAGCTAAGCGTGATTTCAGATCAGTGGTATACCCTTTATAGATTGCCCCAGGTTGCTTAAGGCTTCGGAGGATATAAGTATAGAACATAATTAAGCGTAGCGTTAGCGAAGTTTAATGGTGGGCCGGGAGGGATTCGAACCCCCGAAGGCATAAAGCCAGCTGATTTCACTTATCCCAAGGTTTCCCAAAGGCGTGGACTATATCTTCACCATTTCAGGTGTTCCGGTATCTAGTCTCTACGGTGCCCCGGTACCAATCGCTCCGCTCTGGTACGGGGCAAGCTCCCCTCAGTTATTATCTAACTTTAGAGGCTTGGCCTGTACTCGAGACAAAGTCGAGTAGTACAGGGTTCCCACGGTATTACCCTAACGCCAGAGTGGCATCTTAGGCTTCACCGTTATCCCGGAAAGTTCATCTTAAAGTTTCCTTTAAGAGCTGCGATTTTTTTCACAGTCAGCCCCGTTTGACCGCTTCGGTACCGACCCATATTAGGTTGTAAACTTAGCCGTTAAATTTTCCCCCAATAGCAGAATTTGCATTAGTAGCTTTTTGTCACTGTAGCGCAAGTGCAGCAGGCCATAGCGCATTATTCTGCTGGATGGTTTAGTTACCGACCTTATATAAGGTTTGGTAAACTGCCTTCTTTTAATTTTCAATTCTTTCGACCAGAAGTCAATTAACTTTGTTGGCCGCTGGTTTGAGAAACAGTACAGGTACAATTTTAGCCTATTCTCATCTATTGCGCAAACCTTCCGTAGAAAAGTGAGAAATACTTTAATTAATGTCGGTGAGCTGTTGGCAAAGTCGACCGTAGTTCCAGTTTTGGCTCCTTCGGCGAGATAAAGCATGACTGCTGCCGAGAGGATCTGTTTCTGTTTTAGCGATAGTTTTTTGGGAATGTGGAAGGAGAGGGGTTTGTTGGCGAATCTAATTCTATTTTGTTCGCCGGCTGAACGTCTTTGAACCCCCTGTCTCTTAAGCACTTTGTATATTTGCTGCAATGGAATTCCCAAAAGCGCAGCCAAGTTGGGCGCACTTGTACCTTTTTTGTATAGTTTTATAATTCTGCTATGCTTAACTATGGAAGGCATAAGCTAAGCATATCATAAATTGAGAGCGGCGTATAGCCCGCTTGGTTTTACAGAAAACAGATCAGTGTCCGGATCGCCACTGCGTTGGCTTTTTTTGAGATGGTCTGTTAAAATATATTGGTCGTATTTTTTAAGGATAGGCCGATTTAGCTCATCTGGTAGAGCAACGGTTTTGCTCGCCCTGTCACATTTTTGGCCAGCGTAGCTCAGCTGGTTAGAGCAACGGTTTTGTAAACCGTAGGTCGTCGGTTCGACTCCGACCGCTGGCTCCAGAGGTGACAGGGTGAAGTAGTGGTCCCGACGATACGTCGGGACAGCCGGCTCCACGGGTCAAATAATACTCCAGCTTCCATGCGCGAAAGTTTTTTCGCTCATTCCAGCTTACGTATTAATGCCCCTTTCACATTTTCGCTTAACACTTGCTCGCGATAGCTTGGCTCTGCCAAGATAAGCTCGTGTCGTGCCCAAGTGAAAATGTGTTAAAACCACACAATTCATAAATCATTAATCAGAAATCTGTATTTATGTCCCAAGATAATCGAATAGAACTGGAATGCACTGTTTGCCATAATTTAAACTATGCAACCACAAAGAACAAAAAAAATACCCCGGCGCGTTTGGAAATAAAAAAGTTTTGCAAGTTCTGTAAAAAAATGACATTGCATAAGGAAACTAAATAATCGTCTGGTTGCGTTCGCTTTAATTCGTCCGTACTAGTTTGCGGCAGGAGAAGAATAATGGTACCCTAATAATAGGTTATATAATCTATTGCTATAGTATGAAAAGAAATCAACTTTTACCTTTCGCCATAAAGTTACGTAAACATGGGTATTCATATAATGAAATACACGAGAGATTGAATATACCAAAGGGAACTTGCTATAGTTGGCTGAAAAACATCAAACTGAACGATAAAGCTATAGTAAGAATACAAAGAATACAGCAGCTAGGACGTAAGAGAGGCCAACAAGTAAATCACAACCGCGCGTTAGTCAGAGATGCAGATATTGATAGAGAGGTTTTTGAATCTCTTCGTCGCCTTAAATTAGACAAGACATTGAAAAAATTATTTTGCAGTATGTTATATTGGGGCGAAGGCAGTAAAGGACAAAATAGGGTTGTTTTTACTAATTCTGATCCCATAATGGTAAAAACTTTTTTAAGCTTATTTAGGGAATCCTACCCTTTATCTGAAAATAGATTTCAAGCCAGTTTGCATTTACACAGTTATCATAACAGAGAAGTTCAAAAAAAATTCTGGTCAAAAATTTCGGCAATTTCTTTACATAAAATTAGCATATACGATAAAAAAAATTCAGGGACTAATCGTAGGGAAGGATATCCCGGCTGTATATCTGTAAGGTATAATGATGTGAACATTTCGCGTGATTTAGAGGCACATTATAAAAATTTTGTTAAGATATACGGGGGCTTAGTGTAATGGCAACACATTTCTCTCCAAAAGAAAAAACGTGGGTTCGATTCCTACAGCCCCTGCCAAAGAAAAGAGCTAAATTTGCAAGTAATAATAATTTTATGAAAAAAAAGTCCATCATCATGCACCCGTTACCCCGGAAAAGACCGCCGGGCAATTTATTTTAAACAGACGGCTTATGGCCTCAAGGTCAGAAAAGCGTTATTAGTTTACTTGTTGGCTGCTTAATACGTCAGTGTATGCTATATTTATTAAATGCTTGTAGATTTACCTTCTTTAATTAAAGCTGTTGGGTATTTTGGTGTGTTTGCCATGGTTCTGGCTGAATCCGGCCTTTTGGTTGGGTTTTTTCTTCCGGGAGACACTTTGCTGTTTGCGGCTGGCTTTTTGGCTTCGCAAGGCTATTTAGATATAAGAATTTTAATTCCGCTGCTGTTTATAGCTGCGTTTTCCGGCGACAACATTGGTTATTTTATTGGCAGTAAAGTGGGAACGAAAATATTTTCCAGAGAAGAATCCTGGTTTTTAAAAAAATCTTACTTGGAAACAACCAAAGATTTTTTTGAGAGACACGGTTCCAAAGCGATTATTCTTGCGCGCTTTGTTCCTGTGGTCAGGGCTTTCATGCCGCTTTTGGCCGGGGTAGGCAAAATGCGCTACCGAAAATTTGTGATTTTTGACGCACTTGGCGCTGTGTTTTGGGCCGTTGGCATAACTTTGCTTGGCTACTTTTTAGGCAATACTGTGCCAAATATAGACAAGTACATTTTACCAATACTGGCAGTAATTATCTTGCTTTCCATTTCCCCAACAATAGTCCATTTAGCAAAAAATAAAGGGTTCAGGAGCGGCATGAAAGAAAAGGCAAAAAATTTATTTAAGGAGAAATAAAATATTTTAAAAACCTCCCAAAGTTGGGAGGTTTTTAAAGCTCTAAGCAAACTCATAAGCCGAATTCTGTTTTAAAATAATCATCTATCTTGTCCCGATGTTACCATCGGGATCATGCGGCCTACCTAACTTGGCCTTGCACTCGGGTAAGAATTTAGCCGTTTCACTCCCAATGTTACCATTGGGACTCTCCAGTTTGCACTGGAGCCCTCACCTTTCGGTTATGGGCGTCTCTGTTCGCATCTCGCAAATTACTTTGGACGGGCGTTACCCGCTACCTGGGTTGATAACTCATATGAGGGTATCAACAAAGTGTTCGGACTTTCCTCCCCGATCAAATCGGGGCGATTATTCGATTTGCTTAAAGCCTAAATATTTTAGAACACTTTAGTAGAATTGTCAATGGATTAGCGTTGGAAAAAGCACTCTAAAATGCTATAATAGCAACACGCTATGAACCCCGTTAAACAGTTTTTGGCGCAAATCAGTATGTTCAATATGCGTTATATAAAAGGAATTTTGATTTTTAATTTTTTAAATTAGGAGTTTAACGGGGTGAAAAAATCAGGGCTTGTTTTTAATTAACTTCTATACTTTTTTAGTCACAAAACCCAAGGACAACTTTTAGACTATGAAAATTGCTTTAGCTCACGATTCGTTTACTCAACGGGGCGGCGCCGAACGCGTTGTGGAAGCTCTCCACGAAATGTTTTCAGACAGCCCAGTCTATACGCTGGTGGTAAATAAAGAATTAGAAAAACAATTAAGAAACTGGAACATAAAAACCAGTTTTTTGCAAACTATTTACCGGCTGCACTCAAATTTTCAGCACTTACTGCCGTTAATTCCTTTTGCCGCAGCTATGCTAAAAGTAGCTGACGATTACGAAATTTTGTTTTCTTCCAGCTCAAGCTTTATAAAAGCCCTGCGTGTTGGAAAAAAAACTATACACATTAATTACTGCCACACCCCAACACGGTTTTTATGGTCAGACCCGCACTATGTTGAACAAGAAGTTCCTAAAGTACTAAGGCCCGTGCTTAATAAATATTTGGATTGGCTGAAACAGTGGGACTACGAAGCGGCGCAAAAAGTAGATTATTTTATTGCCAATTCAGAAGAAGTTGCTGCCAGAATAAAGCGTTATTATCGGCGAGGCAGTACAATTATTTACCCATTTGTGGACACAAAATTTTGGCATAAGACAAACAAGAAGGAAAATTACTTCTTAGTAGCTGGTCGGCTCCAGCCACATAAGTACAATGAAGTTGTTATAGAAGTATTTAACGAGCTGGGTTTTTCGCTTCATGTCGTGGGGACAGGGAGACAGGAAAAATATTTGAAAAAAATTGCCGGGCCGAACATTAAATTTTTGGGCAGGCTCTCTGACGAGGCTCTGCGAGACGAATATAGCGGCGCCTTAGGTTTTGTGTATCCGCAATTGGAAGACTTCGGTCTGATGCCTCTGGAGGCGGCCGCTTGCGGCACCGCTACTTTGGCTTTGGCACTTGGCGGGTCAAAAGAAACCGTAATAGCCGGCGTTACCGGTGAATTATTTAAGAAAGCCGGCAAAGAAGAAGTTGCCGAATTGGTAAAAAATTGGCAACCAGAAAAATATTCTTTACAGGCTTTGCGAGAACATGCGGAAAAGTTTAGTAAGGAAAACTTCCAAAAAAATATTAACAAATTTATAAGTAAAGTCCAAAATGAAAATCGCCGTTGACCTGCGCAGCTTAAATAGCGGTGGTATAAGCGGCGTAGAGAATTATATAGTTAATTTATTGGAGCACCTTTTGCCTTCGGATTCGCGTAACAATTATACGCTATTTCATAACGCCCTCGGAGGTGAAAATTTAACTCATTTGCAGTTTTTAAACGCAAAGGAAAAAAGCACCCGTTTGCCTAATAAGCTTCTTAACCTAAGCGTAAAGTTTTTTGCTAAACCTAAGTTTGAACAGTTAATCGGCGATTTTGATAGCTTATTTTTGCCCAACCTAAACCATTTTGCTTTGGGGCCGAAAAAAAAATTGGTAGTGACGGTGCACGATTTATCCCCTGTAGTCACGCCGGAATTTTATGATGCCCGCAGGCGTTTTTGGCACAGTTTTTTAGGGTTTAAAAAAACCCTGGAACGGGCCAACTTAATTTTAGCCGTCTCCAATTTCACTAAACAAGACCTCATGACATTTTTTAAATTGCCGGAAACTAAAATTAAAGTTGTTTATCCGGGCATTGACCATAGTTTATTTCACCCAAATTTGCCCAGTAGCAAATTACGCGAAATTAGGAATCTTTATAATTTACCCGGAGACTTTATTTTATATTTAAGTACAGTTGAGCCCAGAAAAAATTTAATTGGTTTGATTGAGGCATTTGAACAAATTAAGAACCCTGTTAGTTTGGTTATTGCCGGCAAGCTGGGATGGAAATATCAAAAAACTTTGGAAAAAATGAAGCAAAGCCTTAAAGCTAGGGATATTAAGTATTTGGGCTATATCCCAGAAAATGATAAGCCTTATATAATCAAACTGGCAAGAGCCGTGGTTTACCCAAGTTTTTACGAAGGATTTGGTTTCGTCCCGCTAGAAGCCATGAGTGTTGGCACTCCAGTAGTTACTTCTCAAGTGACTTCACTTCCCGAAGTAGTAGAGGACAGCGCTTTACTTATAAACCCCTATAACATTGACGACTTAGCCAAGGCCCTTGAAGAGGTGCTCAGCAATAACAAACTTAGGGAAAGCTTAATCAATAAAGGTTTGGCTCGGTCGCAAAAATTTAACTGGCAAACCACTGCGCGGGAAACATTGGCGTATTTAAATACTTTACAATAAAAATTTAAACAACAATACATGATTATCGGTTTTGATTTTCGCATGGGGGGCAGCATAAACTCCGGTATTGGCCGGTATGCTTTTGAATTGCTTAAGGCCCTGCTTGAACAAGACCGCGAGAACAAATACGCAGTTTTTTACAACCAAAATAATGTTGACTGGGCCGATTTAAAAATTCTGCAAAGTTTTTCCAATGTAGAATTGGTGGCCACAAGTATTCGCCACTATTCTTTAGCGGAACAGTTGTCTTTTCCCCGAATTTTGAAAAAATACCGATGCGATTTAGTACATTTCCCGAACTTTAACGTGCCAGTGTTTTACAATAGACCGTTTGTTGTTACCATTCATGACTTAGTGCACCATAAAATTAGTGGCCACAAAAAAACGCACTTGCCTCACTTTTTGGCTTATAAGTATATTATAAAAAGCGCCGCGGTGCGGGCACAGCAAATTATTACCGTGTCTGAAGCAGTCAAGCAAGACATTATAAAATTACTGAAAGTGAACCCGGAAAAAATTCAGGTCATTTACGAAGGAGCTTTGTTAAAACCGCAGCAAGAAGCAAAAATAAACCAAGTTAAACAGAAGTTTTTACTAGAACGTCCTTATCTTTTATTTGTTGGGACTCTTGAACGAAAAAAAAACATTGTCGGTTTAGCTAAAGGTTTTGACGCTTTTTTAAATAAATATAAGCTGGACATGGACCTGGTTATAGCAGGTAAAGTAGACCCGCACTATCCTGGGATTAAGCTTGCGGCCTTACACATAAAGCACAAAGATCACTTGGTTTTTACCGGTTTTATTAGCAACGAGGATTTAGCCGCACTTTACCAGGGAGCTTACGCTTTTATTTCTGCTTCGCTTCACGAAGGTTTTGGCTTGCCTGGAGTTGAGGCCATGAATTTTGGCTTGCCGCTGCTGGTCTCCAATATTGCCGTTTTTAACGAAGTTTACGATAACGCGGCTATTTATTTTGACCCGAATAATTCTGGCGACATAGCCGAAAAAATATTTTTGCTGAGCTCTGACGAACAATTCTACAAAAAAATTCAAAATCAAAGCTTGGTTAGAGGGGCGCAGTTCGGGTGGCCGGAAACTGCTAAGCAGACTTTGCAAATTTATAATCAAGTATTGGACAAACTATGAAACTTTTATTAGTCGGCGGAAATACTGGCGGCCCAGTAGCACCGCTTTTGGCGGTAGCGGAAGTTTTAAAGACTGAGTACCCAAATACTCACTTTTTACTAGTGGGCACAAACGGCGGCGTTGAAGCAGCCATGGCCAAACAGGCGCATATTAACTTTGAACCTATCGCGGCTGGAAAACTACGGCGCTATGTTTCCTGGCGGAATTTATTTAGCGTCCTGTTTGTTTCTGTTGGTTTTGTGCAATCGTTGCGAATAATAAAAAAATTTAAACCTGATTGCGCTTTTGGCGCAGGTGGATTTGTGCAGGTGCCGCTGCTTTGGGCCGCTTGGCTGCTCGGGGTGCCTGTGGTAATACACCAGCAGGACGTGCAAGCCTCTCTGGCTAATAAACTTTGTTCCCCAATCGCAAAAAAAATTACTGTTACGTTTGAGGCTTCGCTCCGGCAATTTTCCGAAGACTTAGGTTTATTTAGCCATGGCAAAAAAAGCAAAATTGTTCTTACCGGCAACCCGTTTCGGGTCCAGTTAACGGGAGCTGATAAAAATATAGCTGTAAAAAAACTTTCGCTGGAACCGGACTTTCCTACTTTGCTGGTTTTGGGCGGTGGCGGGGGAGCAGAGTATTTAAATAACTTAATTTTGAATAACTTGTCTGAAATAACCAAGTTCATGCAAATAGTCCATATAACCGGTCCAGGCAAGAAGCGGCAAACTAGTTTTCAGAAATACCATGCTTATGAATTTCTCGCTGACATGGGTTCTGCCTACGCCGCAGCCGATATAGTTTTAGCCAGAGGCGGCGTTTCTACTATTACGGAATTGTCTAATTTAAAAAAAACCAGTATTGTTATTCCAATGCCGGGGACACATCAGGAGCTTAATTGTGAGATGCTATGGCAAAAAAATGCTGCCATTGTGTTGAATCAAAACAAAATCAACCAAACTAAATTTATAAAACTTTTGCACCAGTTACTGTTTGATGCCGCGGCCCAGCAAACCTTGCAGCACAATATTGCTAAAGTTATGCCTCACAATTCTTCCCAAAAAGTCGCCAAAGTAATATTAGAAGTTGCTAACAAAAAGCATGTCACAATTAGATGACCCTTCGTTGCCAAAAATAGGCTTAGCGTTTAGCGGCGCATCTTCGCGTTCCGTCTTTTACATTGGCTTCTTAGAAGTTTTGGCTGAACACAACATTCCCATAGATTACATAGCAGCTATGAGCAGCAGCGCCATTGTAGCCGCGGCCTACGCCTGCGGTACGCTACCGCAGTTAAAAAACCAGGCCCTCAGGCTGAACAAAGAGTTCTTTATTAATATAATAGAAAAAAACAAAACCAAAGGCGGGCTGTATAACTTGGATAAAGCCGAGGAAATTATGCGAACTTTTACCAGAGAGTTAAGGTTTGAGGAAGTGAAGCCCCTTATGGGTTTTTTGGCCACAGATTTAAAAAACGGGGAAATTGTTGTGCTAAGCATGGGCGACATTGCCAGGGCCGTGCGGATTTCCTGCACTCTCCCAGGCGTGTTTGAGCCAGTGCCTTGGGGCAACAAAACCCTAGTGGATGGCGGGCTGTTAAGCGTGGTGCCGGGAGATGTTGTAACCAGAGCCGGCATGGATATAGTTATTGGTGTGCACCTACGGACTACCAGACATATATTCAGCAAGTGGCAAATGGCGATTAAGAAACTCTTGGATAAACTAAAGAGCCTGCTGCTCTTGAATCAAGCCGAGCGCCTATGGGCAAAAATGTCCGAACATTTGGCGGAAATGGATTTTTTTAGTAATTACCCAGATTTAGATGAAGCGCGCAATAAGGAAAATTACCCGGGAATTTTTACTGTTTTGGGGCGGTCTTTGGACCTAGCCATTAAAGCCCAAAAAGACCAGGAAAATCTTTCAAACCAGTACGCTTGCGATCTGCTGATTATGCCCGCTTTTGAAAAAAAATCGTTCTGGAAAAAATATTTATATAGGCACTTAACAGACTTTAGGAATGCGACTGAACTTTACGAGCTGGGACGCAGTACAGGAGTTGCCTATGTGCCAAAAATTCAGGGCATGATTGCAGACTTTCAAACTAAACAAAAGCGCCAAAACGAGACATTAAACAAAATTTTGCGCGCCGCGGAATAGCATGAACTTAATCACTGTAAAAAAAATATACTTTGTCGGCATAGGAGGCATTGGCATGTCGGCGGCAGCCGGGTTGGCAAAACAACTTGGCTATGAGGTGACAGGGAGCGACTCCAAAGAGCTTTATGAACCGGCCAAAGGGGTTTTGGACAAGGAAAAAATTCCTTACTTCTTAGGTTATGACGCAAAAAACATTTCCGCTTCAAAAGCGGACTTATTTATCGCCTCCTCTGGCGAAGATTTAGCTAACCCGGAAATGGAGTTTCTGGAACAGCGCAAAATTCCTTATTATTCGTTTGCAGAATTGCTGGCGGAAATGAACCGAGATAAATTACGCATTGTGGTAACGGGCACCCACGGCAAGTCCACAACAGCGGCCATCTTGGGTTACCTTCTTCAAAATTTGGACAACAGCTCTTTTATGACGGGCGGGGTATTGCGCAATTACAACTTAAATTTCCATTTTGGCACCGGCCATTACGCTGTTTTTGAAGGCGACGAATACAAAGCGCTGTGGAATGATTCCACGCCTAAATTTCACTATTATAAGCCGGATATTTTGGTGCTTACTAACTTGGAGTTTGACCACCCGGATTTATTTTTCAGTTTGGAGGAATTAAAACAGGAATTCCAGCGCTTAATAGAAAATATGCCGGAAGACGGATTAATTGTTTATAACGCTGACGATGTTAACTTGAGTCAGTTGGTTTATAAAACTAACGTTGCAAGCGTAGGTTTTGCTGTTAAACAGCCAGCCGAGTTCCAGGCGCAGAATTTGAAATTTTTTCCGGAAACTTCTTTTGAGCTGAAATTCAAAAATAAAACCGAAGAGGAAACCGTGGAACAGTACTCAACGGGGCTACCTGGATTAATAAATGTTTACAATTCCACAGCGGCTTTGGCAGCTTTGCGCACGCTTGGCTTTTCAGCTGAAAGCTTAATGACTTTGCTTCAAGACTTCCAGGGGTTAAAACGACGATTTGAGATAATCGGCGAAAAAAATGGCATTACCATTATAGATGATTACGCCCACCACCCAACTGAAGTCAGAGAAACGCTTCTGGCAGCCAGAAGCAAATTTCCGGACAAGCGCATTTGGGCTGTTTTTGAACCCCATACTTTCAGCCGGACCAAAGCAACTCTAAATGACCTTGCACAGAGCTTTGCGCCAGCAAACAAAGTTTTAATTGCAGAAATTTATCCGGCCAGGGAGAACTTATCATCGGCAAATATTACTTCCAAGGAAGTAATGGAGGAAGTTTCTAAATACCATAAGGACGCAAGGTTGGTGAAAAATAAACAACAGGCGCTGAACACACTAATAAAGGAAGTAAAAACTGATGACGTTGTAATAATTATGGCCGTGGGTAATTTCAACACCTTAGCGCAGAACTTAATTCAGAAATTGTAGCATGCTTGATATTCAAGAAAACATACAACTCGCACCATATACCACTTTTTACATTGGCGGGCCTGCTCGTTTTTTTGCCGTGGCCCAGAACGAAAAAGATATAACAGTAGCATTAACTTGGGCGAAGCAGCATGGCCAAGAAGTGTTTATTTTGGGTGGTGGCAGTAATGTTCTAATCAGCGACGAGGGTTTCCCGGGTTTGGTTATCCAAATAAAGCCCCTTTGTTTGAAAGTTATCAACGAAGATGTAACAGAGGCGGAATTAGAAATTGGCGCTGGCGAAATTTGGGACAAAGTCGTAGAATTTACGGTTAAAAATGATTTCTGGGGAATAGAAAATCTTTCCCATATTCCCGGTTTTTCGGGCGCCTTTGTGGTGCAAAACGTAGGCGCCTATGGTCAGGAAGCAAGCAAAGTGGTAAAGCATGTTACTGTGCTAAATAGAGAAAGTTTGCAAATTGAAAGAATCAACGCAACAGACTGCCAATTTACTTACCGCCATAGCAGTTTCAACACTGCCCAAAAAAATAGATATGTTATTTTATCCGCCAATATAATGCTATCCAAAGTGCCAAAACCGGACTTAACTTACGGCGACGTCAAAGAATATTTTGCAATTCGGAAATTAGAAAACCCAAGCCAACAGCAGATTCGTCAGGCGATTATAGAAATTCGCAACAAGAAATTTCTGTTTCCTGACAAGCCGGAGCGGGGTAACACTGGCTCATTTTTCCGCGGAAAAATTTTAAATGACATTGAATTTACTGGCTTGGGAAAAATGGTAAACGAAAAGTTTGGCAATAAAGCATTGCAAAGACTGGAAACCATGACTGACAGACTTAAGGTTCCGCAAGGTTTCAAAACCCCAACTGCATTTGTCCTGGAGCTTTGCGAAGTCAAAGGCCTGCATGCTGGAGGAGCAAAAATTAACGAAACTCAACCTGCAATTGTTGTAAACTCAACCGGCAAAGCAACAGCGAACGATGTTATTGCTTTGGCCAGACAGGTTTTGAAAGAGGTTAAAGAAAAAACAGGAATTAGTTTGGAGCTTGAGCCCGAACTGGTTGGCTTCCCGGAGAATATTTTAGGAGCTGGGTGATGCATGGTATAATTTAAGCTCAATGAGAAACATAAACATAAAAGCAACTCATACAACTCTCACCCCGGCCATTAAGTCTGCCATAGAAGACAAACTTTCAGTTTTAAATAGGTTTCTCCGGCCGGAAGACAAAGTTCACGTTGAATTGGAAGAGGACAAGCGGCACCACAGCGGCTTTATTAGCCGCGTGGAAATTCATATTAGCCCCCATGGTCATTACGCTGATGCCAGAGCCAATGATTTTTACGAAGCCCTTGACCTGGTAATTCCAAAAATTAAAGAACAGCTTACACGAAATAAAGACAGGCGAGTCAGCCTGCGCCGCAAACTAGGGGCAATATTTAAGAGGTTTAAATAACAGTTTCTAAACAATTTTGCCCTGGTCAGTCGGGGCAATTTTTAGTATAATAACTTAGCGTTATCCGCCGAATTCACTTTAAAATATGGGGATTTTAAAAATATTTTCTACAACTAAAAATCCAGTTCAAACTTACAAGCGCGAGCTGGACGAGATTAACTCTTACAAAGAAGGTGTAACCAGGCTAAGTCAAGAGCAAATCCAGGAAGAAATAAGCAAGTACCGAGGTGAGTTAAAAGGGCTAAGCAATAAGGCAAAAATATTTAAAAAACTGGCCGAAATCCGGCCGCATGTTTTTGCTTTAACCAGGGAAGCGGCCAAGCGAAGCATAGGACAATTTCATTATGACGTGCAAATTATTGGCGGCATTGTTTTAAGTGAAGGCCGGATTGCGGAAATGAAAACCGGTGAAGGAAAAACCTTAACCGCGACTTTGCCTTTTGCTTTATACGCGCTCGCTGGCCGTGGCACGCATTTGGTAACAGTCAACGATTATTTGTCCCGTTGGCACGCAAGTTTAATGGGGCCAATTTATCACTACTTGGGGCTGTCCGTAGCGTCCATTCAGCACGAACAGTCATTTTTGTATGACCCAACCTATCAACCTGAAAGCGAGGAAATTGCGCAGTTAGAAAGCGAAACCCAGGGTTTGGTCATGGACGTTAAACACATGCGACCAATCCCGCGAAAAGAAGCTTACGCCGCAGAGATTACCTACGGCACCAACAACGAGTTTGGTTTTGACTATTTGCGCGACAACATGGTGCAAAATGCCGAACAGCTTGTCCAGCGCGATTTGTTTTTTACCATTGTGGACGAAGTGGACAGCATTTTAATAGACGAAGCCCGGACCCCGTTAATTATTAGTCAGCCGGACACTGACCCAACAGACAAGTATTACCAATTTGCTAAAATTGCCGATCAGTTGCAGGAAGCTACTGATTATGTCATTGAGGAAAAATACAAAACTACAAAGCTAACGGATGATGGCATTAACAAAATTGAAAAAATTCTGAAAGTTAATAATATTTACGACACCAGCAAAGGCGTGACGACACTGCATCATATTGAACAGGCCTTGCGGGCCAAGGGAAACTACTTGCGCGACAAGGATTATGTGGTGAGAGACGAGGAAATTATTATTGTAGATGAATTTACCGGCCG
>ORMF011406335.1_pt1 | contig 13926 bp, 14 predicted proteins | sample 1779871 | NCBI WGS metagenome assembly ORMF01 (sample SAMEA104232316, study PRJEB22302) | groundwater metagenome | biome: forest; feature: aquifer; material: groundwater | place: USA | collected 2011-08-07 | depth 5.4 m | reverse complement strand
CTGAAGCTCGGGCCTACGAATCGGCCGCTCAGGTCCCGCACGTGGCGCAGCCGCTGGCGCGCGTCTGAGTGGGAACACATTCAGCGCGTGCTCGCGGACTGCCATAACAACGTGTCGCAGGCCGCGCGGATCCTCGGCATCCGCCGCCGGTCACTCCAGCGAAAGCTCTCCAAGAACCCCGTGCGCGAATCATCCAGCTAGCGCCTCTGCGCGTCCGACCTGGTGCCGAGCTCCCGATCCAGATCCAGCAGCGAGCCCGGGTCGTCACCCACGAGACGGAAACGGGCCACGGTCTCGCGCGCCGACTTCTCTTCCTCAACCTGCTCCGTCAGGAACCATTGCAGCTCCGTCATTTCCGCAAAGGCTCTCGACTTGAACGCCAGCTCGTACAGGTCGTTGATCTTGGCCGTGACCTGTTCCTCCTGTTTGAGAGCGTACTCGAACACCTCGCCGAAGGAGTCGAACTCCAGCAACGGCTGCTCCAGGAGCTTCAGTTCAACGACGCCGTTGCGCGCCAACACGAAGTCGAAGAGCTTCATGCCGTGCTGGTACTCTTCGAGACTCTGCTGCCTGAGCCACTTGGCGGCCCCGGTGAATTTTTCGCGGTCGCAGAACGCGGCCATGGCAAGGTACTGATACCAGGCGCGGAACTCGGAGTTGATTTGGTCGTTGATGGCACGCAATACGTCGACTTGCATCGGTGATCTCCCTCGAAATTCGCGGGGGGATGCCCGCGATTGTGTTGCGCCGCACGCCATCCCTGGCGGCAGCTGTCGGTATCGTACATCGAGCGGGAGGCTTGCATGGTGCGGGCGTTCCACAAGATGCCCGAGCTGAAGCTCGGGCCTACAACTTGGGCCTGCAGCTCCGCCCAGCGGCGCAGAAGGAGGAACCGCAGGATCGGTCAGGGGTGAGCCACCTCGGTCAGTGTCGCCGTCACGAGAGTCACCACTCCCGCGAGAAGGACTTCCAGCACGATTGTTGGCGTCATTGAACCCGGGCTTCCTGTCAAGACCAACTCTCCATTCTGCCGGGAGAGCCGCCGCCAATTGACGTAGCCACACACAGCGACGCCAGCCACGAAGGCGATCTTCAAGACGAGGAGCCAGCCGTACGACGATGTCCGGAGGTTCGATAGAGAGCCGACATAGAGCCAGGAGCTCACCGCGCCCGTGAGCAACAGTACAGCCGCGCCCGACAGGGCAAGCGGCGAGAATCCTTGAAGCAGCTTCAAACGAAGGGCGGCGCCGTCGTCTACGGGATCGGAACCGGAACGACCTCCGAGCCGGATCGCCAGGAAGAGGAGGACGGTCAGCGTCCCCAGCCAGCTCCCCGCCGCCAGCACGTGAGAGCCGTGCAGCAATACGCGCGATACGCTCCCGGCCGCGTGGCCGACCAGAGGCACTGAGTAGCACAGCACGACCGCTGCAAGGGCCGGCAGGAGGCTGCTCGTTCCCGGACGAGCACGTATCAACACGCTGGTCGCCAGAAGCGCTGACGCAGCCAGCATCTGTACACGCCAGCCGCCGCCCCACCGGCTCTCTAGAGCCACGATACGAATCTGGTTGATGACAAACGCATCGGCGAAACCGAAGATCGCAGTCGCGTGCGTGAAGAGGCGAACGGCCAGCGAGATCAGGACGAGCGCTGCCGTGGTCGTACCGAGTCGCTTCAGTAGGGCGCCGACCTCACCAGAACGGACGCCAAGCCTGGGCAGCAGCAACGAGCGCACCGCACACACGCCGATCGCGGGCAACAATGCTATATAGAGCGCGGCCTTGCTTGCCACCTCGAGAGAGAAGGCCAGCTGCTCGGACAACGGTTCCCTCCGCTGATCTCTAGACTCCAGACTGTCCAACGGTTCACGGACTCACCGGCTGCACGACCCTGAGCAAGGCTGACACAACCTGGGGCTATTCAGTAGTGAAACCGATAACGCATCCCGACTGACACCTGTCGGGGACTGTTGTAGTGCGTCCCGCCAAACGTGTTGCTCTCATCGAGCAGAAAGTGCACGTTGCCCAGATTGAGCGCGGTCACAACGACGGTCCATTGCTTGCCGACCGTGCGGCTTCCCTGGACGCTGACGACCGCGTGCGCGGGTTTATGCGCAGGGCCATCGCCTTCCAGAAAGCCCGAACCATAACCGAGGGACGCAGACACCCAGGTCCCCGGTGTCACTTCAACGTTGACGCCTCCGGTGAGCGTGTCGCGCTGGTCGTGATCGAGGAAGAAGAAGCCATCACTCGGAGGCTCGAATGCCGTGAGACCGCCGCTGACCGCGCCTCGCCCCTCAATAAACTGATGCGAATAGGCCAGATGCGCTTGGGTCCTCGCCCGGCGCGGTGAGCGCACGGTCGCTTCCCACCCGCTGATCCGAGCGGTCTCGATCGTCAGCGGGATGAAGATGTTGGAATTGCCAATCGGATCGTGATCGAAGAAATTCGTGGCGTTTGTACGGAAGTGGTTCAGATCGATCGCCCACCCGCGCGCAGGAATGGCCAACCCGAACTCATACTGCTCGTCGCGTTCGCCGTGAAGCGGCAGGAACCCGAATCCCTGGTCTGCGGCCAGGTCCAGCAGCGGGCCGGTCACGGTGGTCAACGGTGGCGGTTGATAGTACCGGCCGTAGTAGCCGCGTACGACCCAGTCCCACCGCGGCACACGGACCGCAGCCCCCACGCGTGGATTGGCCGCATTTTCGGCGATGGCCCCGGAGAAATGCGTGAGCCGCCCCCCGCCGTTGAGCGTCAGCCAATCGGTCGCCGCGTATTGGTCCTCCGCGTACACGACCTCGACATGTCCGTTCGGGGTCTTGGTCTGACGGATCGCCGAGCCACTGCCGCTCGAATCGAGTGCGAACAATAAATCATCGTGCTGGTGAAACCCGTACACACCGATCCGCGCCGTGTGCGGCCCACGAGACACCGCCAGGGCCACTTGCGCGCCTGCGTATTGAGATGTTCGATGATCCGTAGCAATGATCGGATCATTGGGCCCGCCGTCAAAGGCAGCCCGATTGTAGTGATAGAACGGCGAGACAGTCAGGAAGGCTCCCGAACCGATCGTGCGGAGCCACGATACGTTGATGAAGCCATCGCGCTCTCGCTGATGGTCATCGATTCCGGCGGCCTGGTCGTCAAGGCCGTTTGGGATCTGATACTGGTCCCCGCGAACGGACGCCACCACGCGAAACTGATCCGTCGGCGACGACTTGTAGATGAGGGACGCGAAACCGCCGCCCCCCGTGCTCCGATCGTGAAGCGTATCGGCGATGGGCGTTTCGAGGCCCAGGTTGGTTCGATTCACGTTGACGCTTGTGTAGTACGCCCAACGATCGCGATGGTCCCCAAGGCTGAATTGGTCGTTGGTTTCATGGAACGTGCCGTAGTTGGCGACGACTTCCGCTTCGCGGTTGCGCTCGAAACCGGACCGTGTCACGACATTGAATACCCCATACGTGCGGTCGCCAAACTCGGCGGAATACCCGCCACGCTGAATCTCAATCGTTTCGATGTCTTTCGGATCGAACTGCGGTCCTACGTTGCTGGCGATGTTCGTGTTGGGCACAGGAACGCCATCAACGAGCCACGACGTCTGATGTCCGCCGCGAACGTGGAGTTGATCGTGGACCAGATACGATCCCGGCACGAACTGCGTGACGAGATCGAGACTATTGGCGCGGATGGCGCCGGGCGTGCGCTCGATCTCGTCTCGCGTGACAAGGCTTTGGGTCGTGGCCGATTTCGAATTGATCTCACCTGCTGCACCGATGACGTTCACGGTCTCGGACACGGCTCCGATCGACAGGCCGACCATCACCGAATTCACGGTACCAGATCGCACGAGAAGCTGTCGCTCAACCGTCTGAAAGCCCTGTTTCGCGACCGCGAGCGTGTAGTCACCTGCCGGGACGGTCGGGAACGAGAAACGCCCTTCGGCATCCGTCTGTCCCCGTTCCTGCCAACTGGACAACTGCGCACGCAACGTGACATCCGCTTGGGGAACGCGACGATGCTGTGGATCTTCGACGACAGCGCTCACTACTCCGAAGATGTCAGCGCGCGCCGCCGTGGTGCCGAGCAACCCGATAGCGACCATAAGGAGCGCGACTCGCGCGACGCGTCTCATATCGTCGAAGAGTCCCCTAGTGTTCGCCGCTCTGCCGTCCGTTCTCGTCGTCATTGCTGTCCCCATCAGAATGCGGCGCGTCGGGCTGAACCCCGCGTCGCCGAACGTTTCAAACCGCGATCGGTGACATCCCGTGGGAGAAACGCCGGAGTCCACGAACATGACCGACCATGAGAAACAAGACTGAAGGGTCAGCGACGAGGAGGAGGTGACGTCGGCGGGTGGGCCGCGTCCAGAGTAGCCGGCACCAGAGGAATCGGTGCAACACCGGAGGTCAGGCCGACGGCTTGTTCTGAAGGCTGCAGAATCCCGATCGAACCGGCAAGGACGGAAAGAATCACGGCCATCTGTTCACCGCAGCCCGCGCACCAGCGAGAAGTTTCAGGCTTCCCGCCGGGCAGCTGGTGCATCTTACTCTTGTGCATCGGACATTCGGTGCCATCCTCATGCGCGCAGGTACAGGTGAGGTCGCCTGGCTCGGCCTCCAACGGCCGACCCGCCAGGCACAAGGCCACGGGAGCAGCCGCCGCCAGGCCCAGTTGACACACCAGCAGCGCCAGCGCACAGGAGAGCAATCGAGAGCGGATGAGCAGCATGAAACGGCTGGTCAGCTACTGTTTCGCGCGCTTCAGGGAGAACGTGAACTCCCCCTTCAACACGTGCCCATCGTTGCCCGCAGTCTGCCAGCTGGCGGTGTAGCTGCCGTCCGGCATGTCGCCCGAGACGACCGCCATCAGCGTTTTTGCGTCCATGGAATGGACCGGTCCCAGCTTCACTGGACCCGAGGTGCCGCGCAGCTCGATCTTGCTGGTCTTGACGTCTGGCTTCTCGTTGAACCAGAGCTGCAAATGGGGCGGTGGCGCGCTGAGAGTTGCCTTGTCCGCAGGCTCTGACTTCTCCAGTTTCGCGTGTGCCTGAACGATCACCGACAGCACCAGAGCGCAGAACATCACGGTCGCAACCCCACCGGCACGCCACAGATTTGTTCTCATAGTCTCCCCTTTTCTCTTTTTCAAGCGAGCGAGTCGAGTTCCGAAGTTCGACGGACCCGAACACCCCGAGCTGAAGCTCGGGCCTACGACTGATTTTCGTCGCGGCCAATCCATGCCCCCGTCGCATCTATCCAGTCGGGATCGCGTCCAGCGCCAGAACGAATCCTGCGCTGGAGCGCCCCGCAAGAAGCGGAGAACGACTAGGTGCGGGGCGGCGGAAACTCTGGCAGTTCAGAACGCGAAACCGTCACGGTCTGACCAAAGACGAGGCGAGCGACCTGCTGCGGGACGTGTGGAACGTAGCGGTTCTGAGGCACGACGCCGGGTGCTGCGAGCACAAGGAGCACAGCCTGTGATTGGCCGAGGGTACCGCGCATCGCGCAACGCCCCCGCTCTTCGTGATGGCCATCGCCATGCTGGCGATGCATCGGGCACTGTTGCCCGGGCTCCGCGCCTGGACAGGAGCAGGTGCGTTCGCCCACGCTGATGCCGCTGATGCCGCTGATGAACGACGCGCGCAACGCGACCGGGGCAACGCATAGCGCCACGAGCTGAAGGGTCAGCCACCCCGCCACGAACCACGGCAAACGGTTTCGGACGAGCGGCATCACCGACATCAAGGTTACCATTAGTGTTTCACGTTGCGCCAATGTCCGTCATTGCCCTCTCAGAGCTCCTCGGCGCGGCTGTTCGTGACCTCAGTGGGGTGGTCCGCGGCCGGGTGCGCGAAATCGCGATCGCGCCCCAGGAACATGCCACGCGCGTCGCATACTTCGTCGTCCGGACGCCGGTGGGTGAACGCGTCGTGCTCGCGGACGCTGTAAAGGCGTGCGGACCGTCGGTGCGTACGTCGAACGACGCGTCTTCCTGGGAGCGGCACCTGCCCTCTGATGGGGTGCTGCTGCTCAAGCGCGACCTGCTGGACCAGCAGATCATCGATGTTCACGGCCGCAAGGTCGTTCGTGTCAACGACGTCGAGTTCGATGCCACGCCCCTCAACAGCCATCTCGTGCTGACCGTCATGGCCGTCGACGTCGGCACGCGCGGGGCCATTCGCCGTCTCGCGAAGGGCGTCGTGCCTTCGTTCACGCTGCGGGCGCTGCTCGCCAGGATTCCTCCTCGCGTCATTCCGTGGCAGTTCGTCGATCTGCTGGAAACCGATCCGGCTCGTCGAGTGAAACTGAAAATCGCGTACGAAGGTCTCTCGAAGCTCCACCCGGCGGACATCGCGGACATCGTCGAGGATCTTCCGCGGGCTGAGCGCGGGGCCGTGTTCGAAACGATCGACGAAGAGGTCGCCGCCGAAGCGCTCGAGGAAATCGACCCCAAGGTGCGAGCCTCGATTGTGGAATCGCTCAACAGTACCCGCGCCGCCGACATCGTCGAGGAGATGGACCCTGATGCGGCCGCGGATCTGCTCGAGGATTTGTCGGAGAAACAGTCGGGCGAGATCCTCGAACAGATGGAGCCGGAAGGTCGCGATGAAGTGGCCCATCTACTCGAGTTCGGCGAGCGCACCGCCGCCGGTCGAATGACCACTGAGTTCGTGGCCGTTCCAGACACAGCTGTCGTAGACGACGCGATCGAGGCACTGAAACGTTTCGAAGGCAGTCATGAAGCGCTCGCGACGATCTACCTCACCGGCAGCGGTCAGCGACTGGTCGGGGCCGTGACGCTCGTCAAGATCGCGACCTCGTCGGCGGCAGCGCAGCTCTCAGATCTGAGTGAGCCCTTCATCGCGTGCGCGCTGGACACACCAGACGATGAAGTCGCCGCCCTGTTCGACAAGTACAACCTGATCACCCTGGCGGTCTCCGACGAGCATGGCCGCCTCGCCGGCATCATCACCGCGGACGATGTCATTACCATGCTGCGGCATCGCCGATAGTCGCTCATGACCCTTTCCTGGAAAAGCGGGAAAACGCGGCTGCTGATGTTCCTCGCGGTCGTGGGACCTGGCTTCATTACCGCGAACGTCGATAACGACGCTGGCGGGATCTGGACCTATTCCGTCGCAGGCGCCCGGTTTGGCTACTCGTTGCTGTGGGTGATGATTCCGACGACCATTGCATTGGTCGTCGTACAGGAGATGGCGGCGCGCATGGGCGCTGTCACCGGCAAGGGCCTCAGCGATCTGATTCGCGAGGAATTCGGCCTCCGCGTCACGTTCTTTCTGATGCTCGCGCTTGTCGTCACGAACTTCGGCAACATCATGGCGGAGTTTGCCGGCGTCGCGAGCAGCCTCGGCCTCTTCGGGTGGTCGAGACACCTCGTCGTGCCGATCGCAGCCGCCATCGTATGGCTGCTGGTGGTTCAAGGTACCTACGGCAGCGTCGAAAAGATCTTTCTCTTGGCCTCCGGCTTCTACGTCTGCTACATCGTGGCGGGCGTACTAGCCCATCCCGACTGGAAGGCGGCGGCATTTGCCACCGTCACCAGGCCGGAGACGGTGGGTACCGGCAACTATCGTCACCTGTATCTCTACACGCTGATTGCGCTCGTTGGGACAACCATCGCGCCCTGGATGCAGTTCTACCTGCAGGCCTCCGTTGTCGAAAAGGGCATTACCCCGCGACAATATCGCGCGGCGCGATGGGACGTCATTCTTGGCTGCCTGTTCGCTGCTGTCGTGGCGTGGTTCATCATCGTCGCGTGCGCGGCAACGCTGCATATGGCCGGGCGAACCGTCGTGCGTGATGCCGCGGATGCGGCCGAGGGTCTGCGCCCCCTGGCGGGTCGATACGCCTACCTGCTGTTTGCGGCGGGGCTCTTCAATGCATCGCTGTTCGCGGCGTCCATTCTTCCCATTTCGACCGCCTACGCCGTATGCGAAGGACTCGGCTTCGAGTCGGGATTGGACAAGAAGTTTCACGAGGCGCCGGCGTTCTACTGGTTCTATACACTGCTCCTCGCCGCGGGCGCCGGCGTCTTGCTGGTGCCCAACTTCGACGTCACCAGAATCCTGGTGCTGTCGCAGGTGGTCAACGGCGTGGTGCTGCCCTTCGTGCTCATCTTCATGCTCCTGCTCACCAACGATCGCGAGCTGATGGGCGACCACGTCAATTCGCGCGCCTTCAACGTCATCGCCTGGATCACCGTGACGTCGATGATCGGGCTGACCATGGCGATGCTGGTCACACAAGGGTAGCTCGTCGAAGGATCTCTTGCGCTGAACGGTCGTTCAAACTACCGTAGAACCGTGAGCACTGGTGAGGCGTCGCGGGCGCCGGTTCGGCCCCGCGCCCGCCGGACGCGCCGACGGACGCGGCTTCCGGCGACTGCACTCATGACGCGCGTGGAGATTCTGAAGAGCGCGGCCTGCGCGTTCCGCCGGCTGGGGTATCACGGAGCGACGGTCGAGCAGATTGCGGCCTCACTCCACATGAAGAAAGGCAATCTCTACTACTACTTTCGGAACAAAGAGGAGATCCTGTTCGCGTGCCATCAGTATTCGCTGGATCAGCTGCTCAGAATCCTCGATGACATCGAGCGCGGCGACGAGACCCCTGACGCGAAGCTGCGGCGCTTGATCGTGGCCTTCGTCCACACGATTCTCGACGAACTGCACGGCACAGCCTTGTTCCTCGACCTCGAGGCGCTGAGTCCCGCACACCGCCGGACGGTCGTGGCGCGTCGCGATCAGTTCGATCAGGGCATGCGGAGCGTGATGCGCGCCGGCATCCAGAGCGGCACGTTCCAGAACGCCGACGCGAAGCTCCTGTCGTTCGCCATCCTCGGTGCGGTCAACTGGATTCCGCGGTGGTTCAGCCCGGACGGCCCCTCCACCTCTCAGGAAGTTGCGGACCGGTTCGCTGACTACCTGATCGCCGGTCTCAAGCAGACGTGATGTACCGGCGCCATCTCGGCGCGTGGCGACTACGTTCTTTTCGTGGCTTCGTGATGAATTCGCACTCGCGATTACCCCCCGCGACGGGGGCGTCGATATAATTGCGGCAGATGGCCCACCTCATTCCTGTCTCCGACCTCAAACCTCGTGGGCCGAAACCCGACTGGTTGAAGGTCCGGGCTCCAGGCTCGCTGAGCTACTTGCGTTTGAAGGGGTTGATGCGGGATCTGAACCTGCACACGGTGTGCGAGGAAGCGCGCTGCCCGAACATCGGCGAGTGCTGGGCGCAAGGTACCGCGACGTTCATGATTCTCGGGGATGTCTGTACACGCGCCTGTGCCTATTGCGCGGTCGAGCATGGTCGCCCCGATCCGATCGATCGGGCCGAACCCGCGCGCGTCGCCAATGCGATCACAACGCTCGGCCTCAACTACGTGGTGATCACGTCGGTCGATCGCGATGACGTGGAGGACGGAGGGGCGTCAATCTTCGCCGACACGATCCGACTGACGCGCGCGAGGCTGCCGCGATGCCGTATTGAAGTGCTGATTCCGGACTTCCAGGGACGCGAGGGCGCGTTACGAACCGTCCTCGACGCGCGGCCGGACGTCCTCAACCACAACACGGAAACGGTGCCGCGGCTCTATCGAATGGCGCGGTCGGGGGGCCGCTACCCACGGACCCTCGAACTGCTCGATCGCGCACGCCGGTACGCACCGGATATTCCAACGAAAAGCGGCGTGATGGTTGGGCTCGGTGAAGAGAAAGACGAGCTCGTCGCGACCTTTCGAGACCTGCGTGAACGCGGCTGCGCAATTCTCACGATTGGGCAGTACCTCAGGCCGACGCCGGCGCATGCACCGATGAGCCGGTACTATCATCCCGACGAGTTCCGCGAGCTGAAACAGATTGCGCTCGACCTGGGCTTCAGCCACGTCGATTCGGGTCCATTGGTGCGGAGCTCGTACCACGCCCAGGAAACCGCCGAGTCGTACGACCGGACTGTCGTCCACACGCAGTCGTAGGCCCGATCTTCAGATCGGGCGCTCAGTCCGTAAAGCAACTCGTAGGCCCGAGCTTCAGCTCGGGCACCGCGGCCGGCTGGCCGGACGTCACAACTGCGAGCGCGATCACGGCGACAAACTCAGGGAAATGATGACTTGGCGAAACGGCTTCCGATGAGCTCTCGCCCATCGTGAAATGAGACACCTGAGCGACACATCGCCCGTACGATCAATAACCTCGCTGCGAGTGCGTCTGTAGCAGCGTGAAGACCGGGCATCGCGGACAGTCCGGCCCGGAGTCGCTCGACATCTCCCGCGTCGATGGGGGATCCACTCACGAGCGTCGTCCCGAAGTAACACGCATCCCCGCCAACCCACGGATGCGCGACCCTTCGCTCTTCGGGAACCAGCCGATACCGCTCGAGATACTCGAGCGTCTCGCCACGCATGACCAGGAACTCGTGGGCGAATGACGCAAACGCCCATTGCTCGCCGGTTCCCACGTGGGCATCGACGGAGCCGCACGCCGGCAGGGCACCAAGGGCGCTGCTTGGGACGCGGACGTCTTGCACCTGCCGAGGGGCGAACGCGCGCCCGCACATGAACGCATCACTCCAGTAGAGATGTGCGCTTTCCGCCAGGCGCACATCGATGCGTTGGCGGAATCGGGCGTTCGCGAACGGAATCAACGGATCCCAATGGCAGTGAAGCGTCGCCGCGTCGGCCACGTGATAGCTACTGAGGAGTGCGGCATGATCAGCCAACGCGTGACGCGAATACGAAAGCCGGGCAGTGCTGGAGTCACGGGCAGCCGACGGATGAATCTGAAGCGCCGACTGGGACGTGAGCCGGACGCGGGCGCCGCGCTCGAGCCGAATGACCTGCTCGAACGAGTCGCCGGCAAAGATGCCCGGCGCAGACGAGGCGAGAATCATGTGCAGGCCGTCGCCTTCAGGAAAGCACCGGCCAACTCGAAAGGGCGGCTCCGCGTACCCATCCGCAAGGACCGTACGCCCGCCGCGACGCGCAAAGACGAGCTCGAGCCGCGCAAGGCGGCCAACATCGGCGACCTGTCGACGATCGCGTCCGAGATCAACGGTCAAACAGCAGCTCGCGCTCGATCCAGCTGACTATTTCGTCGAGGCCCTGACCGGCTTTGAGGTTGGTGAAGACGAACGGACGGTCGCCTCGACCAGCCCGCGAATCGCGCGCCATCACCTCCAGGCTCGCACCGACGAGCGGCGCCAGGTCGACCTTATTGATGACCAGCAGATCGGACCTGGTCACACCGGGGCCTCCCTTGCGGGGGATCTTGTCGCCGCCCGACACGTCGATCACGTAAATCGCCGCATCCACGAGCTCAGGGCTGAAGCTCGCGGCCAGGTTGTCGCCGCCGCTCTCGAGAAAAATCAGATCGAGCGAGGGATGACGTCTGGCCATGTCGTCGAGCGCATCGAAATTCATCGATGCGTCTTCTCGAATCGCGGTGTGCGGGCAACCGCCGGTCTGCACGCCGATGATGCGGTCCGCCGGAAGCGCCTCACTGCGAACGAGGAACTCCATGTCTTCGCGGGTGAAGATGTCGTTCGTCACGACGCCGAGCTGATACCGACCGCGCATCCGCTTGCACAATGCGTCCACGAGCGCGGTCTTGCCCGAGCCAACCGGCCCGCCAACACCAAGCCGAACGGCTCCGCCGTGCGTCATGACCGGAACAACCGTGAATGCACGTGCTGCTGATTCATCGCCGCAAGATCGAGGGCTGGAAGAAAGGCGCCGGGTTGCTCGCCGCGCGCAAGCACACCATCGACGACGTTGGGAACGCGAGCAAGGGCGTCGGCCAGCTGCACATGCGCCTCGTGCTGCCCGATCGGCATGAGGCGCATCGCGCACGAAATGGTTGCGGCGAGTCTGGTGTAGAAGTAGGCCTCCAGCGCCGCGCGTTCGTCGATATCCGCGGAAGCGCATACCACGCCGAAGGCAACCGGAAGCGTGAGCATCCGGTCGCCCAGCGCCTCAGCAAGGTCCGGTGTCCGTCGAATCTGTCCCCAGGTCTTCACGAGCCGAGTCCCCATCGCGCGGCTCGCCTGCCGCGACGCGGACGACGGCCTGAGCGCATACACATCGGCGTCGAGCGGCCAGAGCGCGTCGATTCGCCGGTCGATGAACGCCTTCCATGCGAGGCTCACGGCCGGTCCTTCCGATCGACCCAGGTTCTCGACGAGGCACGCGTCCATCCACCATCGAAGATCGTCGCCAGTCGCGATTGCCCCAGTCGAGGTCGCGGCCTCCAGTCCATCCGAATGGGCGAATCCGCCGAGCGGGAACAGGCTGTCGCACAGATGCAGCAGGGCGAGCAGTGGAGCGCCGGTCATGGGGCCCGCTCCGGACTGTGCCGATGCCCCAAGAGATCGAGGTCCCCGGCCAGACTCACGGGCGTGAAGGCGAGGGTCGATCGCGAGAATGGAATGCCATGGTAGGCCAAGACGTGTTCCATGCCGGGAACATCCGGACACACGATGGCCGTGGTCGTAAGCATCAGCGGCTGATGGCTGTTGCCGATGCAGTACGCGAAGAGTCCCCACTCCATGGGTGTTGGGGGCTCGACCACGAACACGCGTTCCAGGCGTTCGGTCACCGTCACGACGATCGCGGGCTCGTCAAGGACGAAGCAGTCGCCGGCGTGCAGTGTCGTGCCGCGCAGTAGCGTCGTGCCAAACTCGAAGCCTCCGTCGGACCGCCGGCGGCCACGCGCTCTGAGGCGCTCTTCCCATCCCAGCGTAATCGTGTCACGCCCGTACGCGCGAGCACGCTCGGGCAATGACTCGGAGCGATGTGTCTCGCGCACAAGGGGAAGGGACTTGAAGACGTGAAGCACGGGATCAAAGCCTCAGGTTCGCAAAAACCTTCAGAATAGAAAGTACCGTTGCGCCAGCGGGAGCACATCCACCGGATCGCTGGTCAGGCGCTGACCATCGGCGCGGACTTCATAGCTGTCGGCGTCCACCTCGATGCGCGGCAGCGCATCGTTGAGCACGAGGTTACGTTTGCCTATCCGGCGGCAGTGCTTCACCGCGACCTGACGACGGGACAGGCCGTCGAGCGCCCCGCCTGTCAAGCCCACCTGACTGACGAAGTGCACGCTGCACGAGTCGAGCGCCGCTCCATAGCCCCCGAACATCGACCGGGCGACGACCGGTTGCGGCGTGGGAATCGAGGCATTGCCGTCACCCATCATCGCGCCCGCGATGAACCCGCCCTTGATAATCATCTCCGGCTTGATGCCGAAAAACGCCGGCTTCCAGAGCACGAGATCGGCCAGCTTCCCGACCTCGATGGAGCCCACTTCCGCTGAAATGCCATGCGCAATCGCCGGGTTGATCGTGTACTTGGCGATGTAGCGCCGGACGCGCAGGTTGTCGTCTTCGGCGGAGTCGCCCGGCAGGGGACCCCGCTGCCGCTTCATTTTGTCAGCGGTCTGCCACGTCCGACAGATCACTTCACCAATCCGTCCCATGGCCTGCGAGTCGGACGACATCATGCTGATCGCGCCAAGGTCGTGGAGCACATCCTCGGCTGCAATCGTCTCTGGCCGAATCCGCGAGTCGGCGAACGCCACATCCTCCGGCACCTTGGCCGACAGGTGATGACACACCATCAGCATGTCGAGATGCTCATCGAGCGTATTCCGTGTGAACGGCATCGTGGGATTCGTGGACGAGGGCAGCACGTTCGGCTCACCGCACAGCCGGATGATATCCGGCGCATGGCCGCCCCCGGCGCCCTCGGTGTGATAGGTGTGAATCGTTCGTCCGTCTATCGCGGCAATCGTGTCCTCGACAAATCCGGCTTCGTTCAGCGTGTCTGTGTGGATGGCCACCTGAACGTCGAATTCCTCTGCCACCGCAAGGCACTGATCGATCGCGGCGGGGGTCGTGCCCCAGTCCTCGTG
>ORMF011064475.1_pt1 | contig 13926 bp, 15 predicted proteins | sample 1779871 | NCBI WGS metagenome assembly ORMF01 (sample SAMEA104232316, study PRJEB22302) | groundwater metagenome | biome: forest; feature: aquifer; material: groundwater | place: USA | collected 2011-08-07 | depth 5.4 m | reverse complement strand
TCCCTTTTTCCTTTTCTTCAGTATACTGAAGATTTAGAATAAAAAAGATACGGATTTTTTTGGCCAAATATTTAGATCCAAAGGCGGATATACGATTCCGACATTATGCCGACAAAACTGCTAGGTCGGCGTCTTAGACAAGTGATTTGTCTATAGTTTTAGAAGCGGTTATTGTAAAAAGTCGTGATTAGGCCAGACGGGCTGGTATTCGGGAAAGACCGAAAATTTAAAAACTTAATAAAGGAGCGGCGCTTCTCTCCATCTTGAGTGATGAGGTTTTTGCGCTGAGAAAAGGATGAAAAAAAAATATTTTTTGCGTGTTATTTATGTGTATGTGCATGAAAGTCTCAGCTGATTATCCAAAATACCAAGAATTTCTAGATGCTAATCTTAAGGGAGAGGGAACTTATCTAACTTTTGCAAAAAAAATTGACAAAGATAAGATAAAAAATATTTTTGAGATTGGAAGTCGGGATGCAAAAGATGCTATTGAATTAAGTAAATTTTATCAATCACATGTATTCGCTTTTGAATGTAATCCCGTTGCAATTGAAATATGTAAATCAAATATTGGACTTAATCCAAATGTTACACTAATTCCTTTGGGAGTTTGGCATGAAAGTGGAGAGGTGCCTTTTTATCGAGTTATTGATGGAAATATAGGTGCGTCTTCTTTTTTTGAATTCAATCCTGAAGCTAGGAATTATCCCGATATTGTTGAAGAAGGATTGATTCAAGAAAAAAACATAGTTAAGTGTATTCGTTTAGATGAGTTTTTACAGAAAAATTGCATCGAAAACATCGATTTATTGTGTATGGATGTACAGGGCGCAGCTTTTCAAGTTTTCCAGAGTCTTGGAGATCACCTTTTCAAGGTGAAGTATATTATTGTTGAATTAGAAACTCATCCTATTTACTCAGGCGAAATGCTATACCAAGATGTAGATGATTATTTAATTTCATCAGGATTTATAAGAGGTTCAGCTCCGTTAAGTCCTGATGGACTTTTTGGAGATGTTCTGTATATCAACTCGACATTGAAATAGCTTGCTTATCAGAATTCCCCTATGTCAGCATAGTTGTCGCATTTACTAGAACTAAGGAGTTCGAAAAATGCAGATAAACTATACGAAAAGCTTTAAAATAAAAGCCGTAAAAAAAATCTATACCCCCTCATTCAGAGGGGGAGGTTGAAAAAAATTTTCACCATCAGAGCTTTGAAAAAAATCAAAAAGAATGACCCACCCCCACAATCACGGACATCGAATAAACATGACCGCGTTACCGTGTTTAAGTGAAGGATTTTGGATTTTGTGTAAGCCAGGGGTCGAATCAGATAAGTAGCTCACATTCTTCATTAAGCATGAAGAGTGATATTTTTTTTAATTATTGTTTTTCCTGTATAGATACCGTCGCCCACACAATTGCTGGGAGCGTGAAATAAACCACAAAATAGATTGCACAATTTCTTTAGCTTTGCTAAAGTTCGCCTCTTCATTCAAAGAAATATTTAGGAGAGGCTTCATGAAGTGGTTTGTTGTGCACCTATTACTCATTACAACAATTGTATTCTCTTCCACACAACAGCATAGAGCTTCAAGCGCTCCCTACATCTCTGGAGATAGTTTTAGAACCTATTGCAACTTTTCTTTTGATGAATTAAATAATGTATTTTCCCCTTCAGAGGTCCGTCAAGGAAATACAATTTTTGTAAAAACAGATTACCTAAAACGATTTTTTAATGAAATTCATCCCTTCATTACCTCTAGATACATTTTAGTCTCTCATAATAGTGATGACTCCGCTCCTGGCCCTTTCACCTCCTATCTTAATGAAGATAAAATCATTGCCTGGTTTGCACAAAACACAGATGCCCGTCATCCTAAATTGCATCCTATCCCTATTGGAATTGCCAATAGATGCTGGCCTCATGGAAACATAGATATTGTAAAAAACCAACAAACACTTTTATCAAAAAATATAAGAAATATTTTCCTCTACATGAATTTTCGCTCTGGGACTTACCCAACAGAAAGGAATTTAGTAGCTCAACTCTTCCAAGAAAAACCCTATTGCCTCATCGCTTCTCCCAAACCCTACGAACTCTACTTGCAAGATCTAGCTAGATCAAAATTCGTCTTAAGCCCTAGAGGAAATGGTCTCGACACACATCGAACCTGGGAAAGTCTTCTACTAGGGGCCATTCCTATAGTACACGAATCTTGTTTAGATCCTATGTATGACAATCTACCTGTTCTGATCATTAAAGATTGGAACGCTATCACACCGGAATTTTTGCAAGATCAATATGAAAAAATTTGCGCAAAGTCATATCAAGTTGAAAAACTATATATCAATTATTGGATAGATCTTATCGATTCCTATAAAAATAAGTGAAAAAAGATGAAACTATTAAAAAAAACATACATCCTTCTTTGCCTCTTATGCATTAACGTAGCATCCGCAAGTCACTCTATCGTGTTTGTTCATATTGGAAATACTCTACCCAATTATGCAAATGTAGCTTTTTCTCAAGCGAAATTATTTAACCCCAACTGCCCTATTTTTATCTTAGCTAAAGGAACTGTTCTTCAACAACTAGAGCAAGAAAACAAACTAAATGGATACACGGGGATAAATTATGAAGACCTAATCATGACTCCAGAGCACAAGCAATTTATCGAGAATGATGCGCGAACTGATAATTTTTGGCGTTATACAAGTGAGCGTTTTTTGTACCTGTATGACTTTATCGCCCAACATAACTTAAAAGATGTATTTCACTTAGAATACGACAATATGCTCTATGTAAACCTTGAAACGTTATTGCCTATTTTTCAAAAGCATTACCCAGGCATTGGAGCAACCTTTGATAATGATATCAGATGCATTCCAGGATTTGTTTACCTATCTAATCCAAACGCCGCACAAAAGTTAGCTAATTGTTTTATGAGACATGTTAGCAACAGATTAAATGACATGCAAATCATCGCCCTATTTAAACAAGAATCTCCCAGCCTAATCGATCATCTTCCTATTATTACACCACAATATATAAAAGATCACACATTAGTTAGTCTCCTACATCATATCCCCTGTGACAAATCAAAATATATGCAGAATATAGACCTATTCTTATCTATTTTTGACGCCGCTGCGTTAGGGCAATTCTTAGGAGGCACCGATGCAATTCACGTAGGTGGTGGCATCCCTGGATTTATTAATGAAAGTTGTGTATTTAACCCTTCTTTACTCTCCTATGAATGGATTGCTGATGAAAAGGGCAGACTTATTCCCTATGCTATCTACGATCATACAAAATTTAGAATTAATAACTTGCATATTCACTCTAAAAACCTTATTTCCTTTCATTCACTTAGAACAAGGAGCCTTCCATGACAAAAAAAACAATCTTCTTTTTTTTATTAGTCTATACGTTCTTAGGATTTCCTCTCCAAGCGGCTACCTATAAACTGACTAATGACTCTATCGATGTGATTATTCCCTGTATTTATAAAGACAAAAACACGTTAAATCTTTGTATTGAAGGAATCCGCAAAAACTGTCAACAAATTGGACGTGTTATTGTTATTTCTCCAGAGTGTTATACAGATCAAGCCGAATGGTTTGATGAAAAGCAATTTTCTTTTAGTAAACAAGATATCACCTACTATTTAGCAAAGCAAAACACAGAAAAAGCGCAAAGTGCTTCTATACAAAGAAGAGCAGGTTGGTACTTTCAACAATTACTTAAACTCTATGCTTCTTATGTAATCCCAGATCTTTCTCCTAATATTTTATTACTCGATTCTGACACTGTATTTCTTCATCCCATTACATTTTTAACCCCTTCCGGGAATGGAATTTATAACGTAGGACAAGAGTGGCATAAGCCTTACTTCTCTCACATGGATCGACTCTTACCTGGATTAAAACGAGTCTATAATCCCCATTCCGGGATCTGTCATCATATGCTATTTCAAAGACCCATTTTAGAAGATCTTTTTCATGCTGTAGAATCTCAACATGGGATGGATCTTTGGAAAGCTTTTTGTCTACAAGTCAATCTTGATGAATTTGAATCAGGAGCCTCCGAATATGAGATCTACTTTAACTTCGCTTTTTCTCATACAAACCAGTTACAAATCAGACCTTTAAAATGGGCCGAATCCAGTGCTTTTTATGAAACCAAAGACAAGTATCAACAAGAAGGATATGCCTACGTCTCCTATCACGACTGGATGAAAGATTCTGGACGTCCTCCCGTTCTTCATATACCTACTGAACATGGTGTGCAAATTTACCATTAACAAAACTAACCATCTAATGGATATTTTATGAAATACATCTTATCAATCTCCTTACTTTTTTCACCGATGCTATTTGGGCAAAAGCTTTTAATATCTCATCCAGAAGCACAAGCTGATAATCAATGCAAGGGAGTGACGCATTATGCTGCTACAGGAAGACTAGGGGATCAGCTCTTAGCCTATTTACATAGTAAATGGATTTCTTACCGTTACGGCATCCCATTTTTATATAAACCTTTTGACTACTCTGATCAATTCGTCTTCCATGAAGAAGAAATACCCTACGAAACAAAAGCTTACCACTTCCCCCATGTCATAACCCCTCGCCCTGGTGATCATATCGACTATAATGCCTATGGATCTGGAACACTATTTGATATCCAATATTTTTCTGAATCTCCTTGGGAACGTCTTATCTGGGGACCTCAATGGTATACATTTTCTGTAGATTGGAAAGATCCCGTCTTTCGAAAAGAGATGCAACGGTTAATTAAACCCAGATTCCCCATTCCTCCCCATGAAATACCAAAAGATAAAATATCCGTAGCCCTCCACATCCGTCTAGGAGGAGGTTTTGACCCTCCTCGCACATGGGCCGCTTATCCTGCAAAATTCCCTCCTCCTAGTTACTACATCGAGCAGCTAAGAACAATCTATGCACTATTTCACAAAAAACCTTTATATGTGTATTTATTTACAGATGATCAGCACCCGCTAGAGCTTGTTCACGCTTATCAAAAACAATTATCTGATTTGGACATTCAATTCGCTTGTCGAGAACATGATAATCATCACACAAAAAATGTAGTAGAAGACTTTTTTGCACAGATGCAATACGACTGTTTAATTCGCCCCGACTCCAATTTTTCTCTTGTAGCAGGAAAAATCAATGATTACAAAGTAATCATCAGCCCTATTCTTTGCTCTGAGCAAAATGGACAAGTGCATATCGATACAGTACTTATTGAAAAATCAGATGAATTTTTGCAAATGGAAAAAAATTGGGAAAATAACTTATGAGATGGCCTACACTTATTTACGCAATTGCCTTAACATCTATAGCATATGGTCAAGAACACCAACCACTTAATGCTATAGAGTTACAGTATAACAAAAATAAACTAGTCTCCCATGAAATAGGCGGGGGGCGATTTGGAGATCAGCTCTTAGGTTATATTCATGCAAAATGGATTTCCTATTACTACGGCATCCCCCTTCTATGTAGTCCCTTTCTGTACTCAGATCAACTAGTCTTACATAAAGAAGAACTCCAAGCTGAAGGGAACACAGCCCACCTTTTAAAACATTTAAAAGCTTACAGCACAAGAGATGTAAAGGTAACAGTTCAAGGCCCTGATGGGGCCCCTCAAAACTATGATCCGGACTATTTTCATATTATACAAACCTCCCGCGGGATGGATGTTAATTACAACAGCAAAGAAAAAGAACTATATTGGATTTCTTATTTTCCACTATCTGATAAAGAGAATTCTGAAGATAGTGAATGGGCCTATTTCCCTATAGATTGGGATGATGCAGGATTTAAAAAAGAATTAAATAGACTCATCAAACCTCTTTATCTATCACCTACTTTATCCCTACCTAAAGATCGCCTTTCAATAGCTCTTCATGTTCGTCGAGGAGGAGGCTTTGATCGGATAGACGCCTCTCGTGTTTGCCCTACAAAATTCCCCCCCCAAAGTTATTATATAGAACAAGTGCGAAAAATCAGTCAGCTCTTTCCCGAAAAACCTCTTTACATCTTTGTATTTACAGATGATCCAAACCCCCTAGAGCTAGTTCATGAATACAAACAATGCCTGTCTGATCTAGATATCCAATTTGCATGTCGAGAAACAAATAATCACCATGCCTCTAACGTTCTAGAAGATTTTTTTGAAATGATGAGATTTGATTGTCTAGTTGCAGCTGATTCCAACTACTCAGGCATACCTGCTAAAATGATTGACTATAAGGTCTCTATTATTCCAAGAGACTTTCAAAGGATAGGAGATCTCATTTATATTAACCAGGTACAGGTAAAGGTTGGGTCTGCTGATATCGAAGATCCAATCTTAGAAAGGAATAAAATTATATACAACGAGGGTTCTAATGAAAGGTCGTAATTTATTAATTTGCTTTTGTTCTTTTTTTTCTATCCTAGGAGCTGAACCTCCAAGAAGGCCTCCAATAGAAATGTTAGATGGATACACAATGAATGGAACAATCCCTATGCTTGATCGATATATAGATGGATCTTGTCAAGAGGGTCAAAATTCATATTTTTATTCAAAACAAGAAATCGACGAGTTTATTGCAAAGGTTAAAAGAAAAGAAGACAACTACTATGGAGCAACGGATACTTGGTTATATCAAGCCTTGGAAGCCTATCCTATTTTCGATAAAGATGTTCTGATTATTGGATCCTTTCAGCCTTGGTATGAAAGCGTAGTTCTTGCCTACGGAGGTCGCCCCACAACTGTGGAATACAATAAAATTGTCACAGATGATAATCGCCTAACTGTCATGACAGTTGAAGAGTTTAATGAAAATCCAAAAAAATACGATCTTATTCTTTCTATTTCAAGTATCGAACATGATGGTTTGGGAAGATATGGAGATCCTCTTAATCCAACAGCAGATTTGGAGTTTATGTCCATATGCAAACAAAAACATTTAAAAGAAGATGGTCATATGATCTTAGCAGTGCCTATTGGCAAGGATTGTGTTGTTTGGAATGCCCACAGAATTTACGGCCATCGCCGTCTTCCGTTACTAATCAATGGCTGGGATATTGTTGAAACCTTTGGATTTAATGAAACTGATTTATCAAGGCATTTAGGAGAGTGCGACCATCAACCAATTTTTTATTTATCTTATAAAAAAGAAAAGAACTAAATAATATTTTTTATCTGGTTTATTTTTACAATATTGAACTTCTCTAAAAAAAGGCAAAAAATGAATAAAAAAATAAAAATTACATCTTTATTTGTTCTTGGATTAACAAACAATTGCGCTTTATTTGCAAGTCACTTCCTATCATTTGTAATGCCTTGTTATAATTGTGATCAAACAGTACGCGACTCTATAGAGTCTATTTATCAACAAAACTTAACAATTCCTTTTGAAGTTATCTGTACAGATGACGGTTCAACTGATGATACTATTAAAATTTTGCATGAGTATGAATTAAAATATTCTAATTTTCATGTTATAGTTCACGAAAATAATCAAGGCGGCGGTGCTGCTAACAATACTTGTGTTGCCCATTCTCAAGGTGACTTGTTATTTCGCCTCGATTCGGATAATATTTTGGCGGCAGATTCTATCCCCCCACTTATCACACTTTTAGACTCTTCCGGATGCGACGGAGCCGCCTTTCAAGAAATTAGATTTTTTATAAAGGACATTTCAAATCAAAAAATTCATAAAAATTCATGTTTTTATAAAATAGAGAACAACATAGCAGACTTAAAACATGCCTTAACCGGACAAGCCAACCCCTTAGCTTCCGGCAATTATCTTTATTCTAGGGCAAGCTTTGATAAAGCTGGAGGATACCCAACAGCGCACGGCTCAGACACCCACTGCTTTGGCTTAAAACAATACATGACAGGAGCTAAAATAGCCATATTACCAAACACATTTTATTGGCATTTTTTTAATGAACATGGTTATTTTTGTCGTGAAGAAAGAACTGGAAATAATCGGAAGGCCGTATGGGCCACACTAAAAAAATATGCAAATATTTTTAACCAGAAAACAAGAAGCTATTTAGAAAAAGTCGATATTACTCAAGTCGACCCTTGGAGTGCCATGGAAAATGGCGAGTTGCAGTTAAAAGAATAAATAAAAAGGAAACTATCATGCATAAAATATCAAAAATACTAATATCTATCTCTTTTACTATTACCAACTTCTTCTACGCAGAAGAATATCTCACAAAACCTCCCATAGTGCCAATTTATTTAGATGAACCTCCCTCAAGAAAAACCAATAATAACCCCATAGAAACCTTTAATTTATCAGCAAACACTTACTCTCCTCAAGAATTCTATACTAAATATACGTGGCCCACAATCAAACCTCGTGTAGAACCAGATGATCATGGATGGTTTGTCAATGCAGCTCAATTAAGATTACTACTCAATAACAAACAATTACTCATTGTTGAACTAGGATCTTGGTTAGGATCCTCTACCCGATTCATTCTTAATCACGCCCAAAACGCCACCGTCATTGCAGTTGATCATTGGTTAGGCAGTACTGAACATTATGCTGATTCTGAGTTTCATATAAAGTTAGCAACTTTATACGAAACTTTCTTAGTAAATTGTTGGGACTACAAACATCGCCTAATTCCTTTAAGAACAACAACCTTACAAGGATTAGAAGAAATTTACATCCACAATCTTCATCCAGATCTTGTATATGTTGATGCATCTCATGATTATGATGCAGTACTTTCTGATTTAGAAAAAATCTATCAATTATTTCCTTCTACAGTCATAGCAGGAGATGATTGGATGTGGAATTCCGTACGCGCGGCAGTTTGTGACTTTGCTTCAAAATACGAATTTTCCATTCAAGCTTCTAAAAATTTTTGGCAACTACAAAAATAGACAAAATACAGCCCTGAAATCGCCCAGCACTGGAAAGCTGCACGCTGGTAAATATGGAAAATTAACTCCATCGCGATAAACGGGGAGGGGGGGGGGCGAGAGCTGCCTCTTACCTTCTTATATAGAAAATCCTCTATGAAAACGGGTGTTCTCCCCCCTAATTGTGCACGCGATCCATTTAATTGTTCCTAACCATTGATAGTATGATGCTTAGCAACTTAATATACAGGCACTTACGGCTTAACAAACCACCATTTATTCCCTTTAATACAAAGTCCTATTTGATAAGTGTGCACAAAATCATTCACAGCAGAAGCCGTTGAAAGAAACACAACATAATCATCTCCTGAAACTAATCCTCCAGATCGAACCTTATCAAACCATGATTCTAAATCTGAGGTAACAGCTTTATATGAATGATCTCCATCTATATAAACAAAATCTAATGAATTAGAAGAAAATTGTTGTGCAGCATTTGTAGAGGTTGTCGAATTTAGATCGGCCCAGCACATTAAAACACTTTCGAAAGGAATCGGAGTCAATCGCCCGAAACCCAAAGCAAAGCCATTTGTAAATAAACATAAAAACCACAAGAAGAAGACAGTAAATTGTTGATCGTTCAACAACTAGATTTTAAATACAAATAATCACACAACAAGATAAACATCTGTAAAAACAGAAAAACTTTGATACAAAGCCGTTACTTATAGGCAGAATGCGCGTTCAGTTGGAGATGGCTCAAATGTGAGTCAAACTGATACATAGAATCCGGCTCACATTTATGTAGAATGTCGGATAGCAGTCAGTTTTTAATCTTCGCACATATACAATGCAGCCTATATTGTCTCAGAGATAAGACTAAAAACCCATGGGGATAAGAAGACAGCTATTAGCTTATTCTTTACAAGTGCCCCGGAGAGAACATTGACGTTAACGTTCATAGTGATGAGAGAGGCCTTAAGCCGATCTTCTTTCACCAGGCTCTTATGGATTAAAGGGAAGTATGTCTATGCAGGAAGTAAACTAAAACCAAAGGAAGATTATTGATTACATAACGCGAACTTAAACAGTCCTTTGTACAACCTTTTAAAAATTTTCGTCACGCCTGTGATTAGGAATTTGTTATCTCAATTGATTTTTGAAAATATTCTCGTATGTTTTATGGAGTACTTTCTTGATCAGATAGTTACATGTATGAAAACGTCATTTACCTCAGATTTTTTACAAAAAATGAGAAATTTTCTGAAAAGGCTTGACTAAAAGCATGGTTAGAGAACGCTTACAATTGTTTCGTAACTAACGTATTCACATCCCTGCTTTTTAAGCCATCCAGCAATCTGTTCCGGACTCCAATCTATTTTTATTTTTTCTTCAATGACCAAGATCATTTTCGAAGTCATCTTTAGGCAGTGGGATTGCTTCCTGCGATTTTGTGCTTTTCGATGAGCTTTCTCGTAGTCATAATCACGAGTTCCACTATTACGTTCTAGCTCTCGTGTAATAGTAGATCGATGCACGCCTAAGATTCGTGCAATATCTGCAAGTGAATCGCTTCTTTCTTTTAAAGTGTAGATTTGGCATCTTTGGTCATGGGTCAGATGCTTATAGCTTTTAGCCATAGGGAAGGTCTCCTGTAGTTTTTTTTGTTAAAAACCAACATAAGAGATTCTTTAAATCTGACCTATTTATTTTTTATTTACCTTGTTGCACTTCGCGCTTGAAAGAGCGTTATGTATTAGACCTTTTTAATAAAAATGGATTTCATTTAGTCTATAACGAACATCTTACGATTAATAATCGTGCATTTGATAGCGTTAGAAGTGAATTTTATCAAGTATGGAAAAAATAAAGTTATAGAGAAAAAACTTTTTGGTAAAGGGGGAGAAAATGAATCCAATATATTTATACTTTAGAAAAAAAGTGACCAATGTCGTAGGGGCTACCTTTTTCTTGTTTTCCATGATGAATACTACGGCATATTCTGAAGAAAAAATTATTTCTTGTGAGATTATGGGAGGACTGGGAAATCAGCTATTTCAAATAGCTACTACGCTTGCAACGGCTTGGGATTATGGTTATGATCCTATTTTTCCGGCGTTAGATTCATCGCCTTCTCACATAGCACCTCGTCCTGTATATTGGGATACGGTATTTAAAGAGCTAAAGACCTTACCAGAGCATATTTTTGATGATTATAAAAAATATATAGAAATAGAAGAAAGAGCAGGGATTCCCATTGCCTTAGAAGAGTCTCATGTAAAACTTGCTGGATATTGGCAATCAGAAAAGCATTTTTCTGCTTATCGTAATCAACTTCTTACCTTATTTCAATTGCCAGACTCTTTAGCAACATATGTAGATGAACGATTTTGTAGTTTGACAAAGGATCATAAGGGCCCCACTGTTAGTGTGCATTTACGCTTGGGGGATTACCTAACTTTGAATGGATTCATGTGTTTATGGAAAGATGAGTTTAAGCACTATTATGCAAGAGCTATTTCCTGTTTTCCAGAAGATACTTTATTTGTAGTGTTTTCAGATGATATTCCTTATGCGCAAGAGTTTTTTGCAAAAAACTTTTCCCAACAAAAAGTAGTCTTCCCTCAAGAGCAAGACTATATTGAGCTCTATTTGATGGCAAAATGTGATCACAACATCATTGCCAATTCCACATTTAGTTGGTGGGGAGCTTATTTAAACGAAAATCCAGAGAAAATTGTTATCTCTCCTAAGGAATGGACTGTTACTGGAGGGAAAGGAGTTTATTATCCTAATTATTTACCAGAGAGTTGGATAACTATTTCTGTGCTTGATTCAATAACTCCAACTAGAAATTTTGTTGTTGATCTAACTTTGCCTAGAAAAACTCCTTCGGTCCCAACACTTCTGATAGAAGAGAGTACCGACTCTTATACATGGGTTGAAGTTAACCCAACGGCTGAAAATTTCAGACCCTTGGATTCGTTAGACTGCATAATAAATCCATAGAAGAGGATTTATTTCCTCATTAATGGTTTAAAACCCCCGCCTTTAGGCGGGCCAGCTTTAGTATTTCCTTTTTCAAGTGTTATAGGTACTATCTTGTTTAAGATTGGGTAAGTAGGAGGAGATATGAGCGATTCTGAACGGTATCGGAGAGGAGCGCATACAGTGACAGATATTAAGTATCACTTTGTATGGAAGACAAAATACAGTTATGGGGTACTGAGCGGAGAGATTGCTAACAGGACAAGGCAGATTCTTAGAGAGATTTGTGCAGAACATGGAATAACAGTAGTTAGTGGGAATATAAGAAAAAATCATATTCACGTGCTGATCAGCGTACCGGCTGATCTTTCTGTAGCAAAGGTAGCACTGTTTTTGAAGGGTAAGAGTTCATATAGACTGCAGCGAGAGTTTAAGGAGTTGCAAAAAAGATATTGGGGGCAACATCTATGGGCAAGAGGGTATTTTTGCGCATCAGTAGGGGCTGTGAACGAAGAGATGATACGACAGTATGTTGAAAATCAGAGCGAAGATGAGAAGAGTTTTCAGGTTTGGGATGAAGAAGAATTGAAGGAAACATGCTACTTGAGTGGGATCAAGAGTTAAAATCTAACTTGTTATTTACAAAGCGAGGTTTTTTTGATACTTTTTCTGATGAACCCGTTCATCAGAAAAGTGCGCCCAGTATGGGCAATAACTTGTTGGTGAAAATCCAATCATAACCCTGAAAGGAGGGAATATGTAGGCGAAGACAAGGGTGTCCGAAGAAACTGATTCGAGGTCCCACAGCAGTGGAGAAAAGATGTCGAAGAAGCCAATGAGGAATCTGAAGAAAGTTTTAGTCAAATTTGCCGCCCAAATGAAAGTGAACCTTCGTAAGGCAGGAGTGTGGGGGTGAGATAGCTTTGATTATCGAAACCCAATATCCTTTCCGTAACCAGCTCAAGTAATGAAGGTGGGTAGGCGAAGAAAGTTATTGTTCTTACCTGGGGAGGACCCGTTAGAATCCGAAGACAGAGTAACTACGACGATGATCTTCTAAGGAAGTGGGCAAAAATAACTTTTACAATTCAAGCTTAGACTGGGGTCTAATTTTATAGTTCCATTCAGGGTGAACAACATGTCTTTCAATATTGATAGCTTCTAGCTCCTCGTCACTGACTTCCAATCCCGTTTCATATTCATTTTCATCTAACACAGCTTGTATTGTAAGACCTTTTTCTGTTGTGGTGCTTCCTATTAGATTAACAACCGTTTCTCTTGTGATTAAGGGCTTCCCTCTCCAGTTCTTCGTAATATATGAGAACATTCGGTGCTCGATTTTATTCCACTTACTTGTTCCTGGAGGAAAATGTGCAACTTGTATTGTTAACCCTGTTTCATTGGCTAATTGTTGAAGTTCTGTTTTCCAGAGTCTTACTCGATAGCCATTCGACCCTCCACAATCTGCTGTCACAAAAAGTGTTGTGGCATTCTCATAGATTTCTTGTCCCATCTTATACCACCAGGTTCTGATGGTATTTACTGCAAATTTTGCAGTATCCCCACTTATTCCAACAGAGACCCAACCTTTATTTTTCCCTAAATCATAGACTCCATAGGGGACGACTTTACCGAGTCTTTTATCTGGAAAATCATCAGCGATTATGGGTAAAGACTAATTCCGAGGAGAAAACCTCATAAAGCCTGAATATTTTTCATTTTCAGGTGAATAGTGTGTAAGAAATTATTTTAATTCAATGCGCAAAAAATCTCTTCTCCAAGTTGCTTTTTTATTTTTTTAAAAAAATCACATGTGTTTGATTATCACCCCCTTTCTCTATATTTTTATAATCACGATAGGAAATTGAAACGGAATTGTACTCGCGGTTTTATCAGAATAGGAGACGACGAGATGGCCTCCCAAGACCTTTCAATAAGTTGTTGCAGCATATCCTTGGCAAATTTCATGCAGGAGCGAGTCTTTTGAAGGCTTTGGGCTACGACAGTGTTCATGAAAAGCTCAGTTA
>ORMF011957861.1_pt1 | contig 13933 bp, 15 predicted proteins | sample 1779871 | NCBI WGS metagenome assembly ORMF01 (sample SAMEA104232316, study PRJEB22302) | groundwater metagenome | biome: forest; feature: aquifer; material: groundwater | place: USA | collected 2011-08-07 | depth 5.4 m | reverse complement strand
TCGACCTCGATCCATGATCGACCGGCCTCCAATCTGAATCACATTCACGTCCGGCAAGATCGCCGTGACCGGAGACTCCGTGTCGGAGATTACTTTTTTATCCACCAATGACTCGCGCATCAGTGGAGACTTAACGTGTTGAGCTGATTGTTCCTGGTCACTCAATGTTGCCGTCTCCGGCTGCCGCTTCGCGATATATGATCGATCCTACGGGTTCGCCGTTAAGCGCTGCCGTCAACTGACCGGGCTTTAGACCGTTGACGAATTGAATCTCTCTTACATGCCTCGCATTCGTCATCAACTCCAACACTGCACGTTCGACGACGAGATCGTCCAAATCGAGCCTCAAGAGTTCACTCAGCTCAATCCGAGGGATATGTTTGGCCGTTGAGTCTTTCTTCGGGTCTGCTGTGTAGAGTCCATCCTCATCCTTCACATAAATCATCTTGCGAGCACCGAACACTTCCGCGATCAGAAAGCACCCCGTGTCGGTGCGTTGAGGGGGGATGCGTCCCGTGACCGCGTTGGATTCCCAAAGTTTGTACGGGGGCATTCCCTGACAGACGATCGCATGGCGCTCCATGAGGTAGTGCGGCAGGACGCTGAAAGACTCGGGAATAATGAAGGGAATGCCATGTCGCGCCAGCAGATAGTGAAGCATCTGCGCGTTCTGCCATGCTACCGCTGTTCCCAGCACCGTAAGCACCCCGGTCGGCAAGCCGAGATCGATTGCCATGCTGTAGATGTGACGGGCGCGCGTCCCCGCACCAGTGCCAAGTATCATCTTGTGTTGGCCGAGATTTGCAACAATCTCATCGACCAGCGGATAAACCGCTGCGCGACCCCGATCCATGATGCTCTGGCCGCCAATCTTTATGACATTAACCCAGGGCAGGATGGGATAGTCGGGCGTGGCATCAGTAGCGCGAAGCAACGAGGAATCGCTGAGCGACTCTGTTAGTAACCGCTCTCCAAGTTCCGTCAACGACGAATTATTCAACGGTCCATCAGGCATCCGCTTCTTTTACCAGCTAACATCAGATCACTAAAACCTAAACGCATCCAACTCAAACCCGTACTCTTCAACCGATGAGTTATCAAGCGAACCAAACGTCACAATAGCCCATTCGCTTAGTCGCCGCATCGACTCTTCTCTGATCTCTTGTGGCAAAACTGAAAACCGTGCGCCCGTCCAATGGCGATTTATGAAGTCTCGCGGAGCGCAATCTGAATTCCAGGTAGCGGCTACCAGGTGTTGCTGTGACTTTGCGGCTGTGCCAAGCCAGGTCCGAGCGTCGCGCTTCATCTTTCCGGCTTCGGGCATTTCAACGCTCATCCTCGCCAGAATAGTCTTAAGTTGATCGCGCAATTGCGCATCGACTCCATTCGATGGTCCAACGCGTTGCGCCAGTATCAGAAATCCGTCCGAGTCTAACACTCGACGAGCTTCGGCCAACAGTTCCTGCCAATTCTGCGATACGCTTAGCACGTGCGCCAGCAGTACTGCGGTAAAAGTGGTATTGCGAAAAGGCAACGAGCAACCATCCGCCTGTACCAGCGAAGGCACTGGACCGTTAATGCTTATACTGTTCAACCGGAAGCGATCCAGCATTGCATAAGAGGCATCGACGCCAACGTATGGAACTTGAGCGTTAACGAAAGCTCTTCCGAGGCGTCCCGTGCCGGCGCCTAAATCGAGCACACTTGATCTTGCGGGATCGAGAAATGAGAGAACTGCTTCTTTGATCCGTTCGGTTACGACGTCCGGGAGAGCGCGATGGCGCTCGAACTCAGCAGCTACCAGATCAAAATCGGACATTTGTTCGTTGGAGAGAGAATTCCTTGAGGCATCAATAACGCCGGAACAATAAATAGCTGTGACTCAAGCCATTCGGCGTCCGATGGACTCGCGGCCGTTGGTGTGTTTGTGAACGACGTGGATTACTTGTCCATCCTTGTCCTTAACGAAAGTAGTTAGAACGGGCGCGTCCTTTCGGAAGAAGCGGGCTGTTGTTTCCGGGAACAATTCGGCGCGATGGCCACCACTTCCCGTGTGTATCAGTCGCCCTTCTTCGTGGCTGATCGTCAACATCCGACTGGGGCCGAATTTATATCTTCCGACGTATGCCAGGTAGATTGCCGGGTCAACGTTGATAGCTTTTCGCCGCGCAATTGGTTTCTCTTTCGGTCCAAGCTTCTCGGCCTGACTTATGAACTGTAAGACGACCTGCCAACGCCCATTTCTTTCTTCCCAGGTATCCTCGGCAGTCACGATCTCATTTATCGGCACTTCTCCAAGAGCACCTCGCCAACGATAACGACTGGAAACAACCGCAGTCTTGCCAGAGACCTGAACGCTCATACTCAGATATCGGAATAGTTCGATCCGATTCCAACGTATGGCGTTGCCGATCCATTGCGGCTTGAACATTGGGACATTGGGCCATGCCTTCTCTATGCGCTTGAAGTCATCGGCCATCAAACTGCGCAAGGTGGGTTCGTCACGTTGGACGGTGGCATCCATCCATCTTCGCTCAAGGTCCAAGACTGCACTTTCGACCGCGCTTCGCTGACCAGATGCTCCGGGGGCGACTGCGCTGACAATGTTATCGGAGAGCAGCGTTGCTGCCGCTGTGCCGGTTAATGCGGTTCCTGCGACCCCGAGAAAGGTTCTTCGCTTCATCTCCAGCGCTCCGTTTGAGAATCGAAATCGAAACTCGCTCTTTTGAGGTTTGGCCTTATCGCTTCTTCCCACACCCGAGGTTACCACAGGGGTACTTAACACTTCACCCTAAACTAACACAGCTCGTTAAGCATCCGATGCTTGTCCTCGCCGGGTAACACTCGTTACAATGTCCTGACCGTTACTCCTGAGGGCAGAATGACGAAAAAGACTCGGCTATCAAAGCAGAGTTGGATACTGCTCATCCATCAACTGCCACCCAAACCCACCAACTTGCGCGTGCGCATTTGGCGGAAGTTACAGAAGCTCGGCGCGGTGGCCATCAAGAATTCCGTCTATGTTTTGCCGGCCAATGAAAAGACACATGAACATTTTCAGTGGTTGAAGCAGGAGATCGAATCAGCCGGTGGCGAGGCTTCGGTTTTCGAGGCCGCCTCCGTCGAAGGAACTACCGATGTTGAGATCATCACCTCTTTCCGGAAGGCCCGCGATGAAGAGTTTGCGGCGATCTCTACGGAGTTCGACGGCTTGACGGGAGCAATTCGGCAAGAGTCTCGAAGCAAACATCTGTCTGCCGGTCGATTGACTGCGCATGAGGCTGAGATCGATAAGTTGCATACTGAGCTTGAGCGTACCAGTGCCAACGACTTCTTTGACGCGCAAGGTCGAGCTGGTGCCTTCAGTGCTTATGAGCGTTGCCGAAAAGCCCTTCGCGCTGCCCAGGGTCCCGCGGGCAAAACAGCAAAGAAGGAAGCGAAGAGCGGGACGCTCGACGTGGCAAAATACCAAGGTCGCCGCTGGGTCACCCGCCAAAACCTACATATCGACCGGCTGGCTTCTGCCTGGCTGATCAAACAGTTCATCGACAAGCGCCCACGCTTCTACTTCGTTGCTGAGGGGAAGACCATCGAAGGAGCAATTCCCTTTGATACGTTTGGGGCTGAATTCACTCATCACGGGGAAGATTGCACCTTCGAGACGATGCTCAAGCGCTTTGATCTGGTTGAAATTAAGGCCCTGCTTGAGATGGCTGAGATTGTCCACGATATCGATTTAAAGGACGACAAGTTTCACCGTCTGGAGGCGGCGGGCTTGAATGCAGTCATTGACGGGTTGAGCAAAGTCCTGAGAGACGACCGCGCGCTGCTGCAACAAGCCGGCACTATCTTTGATGGGCTCTATTCACTGATGAGCGAACGGTCGGAGAAGAAGATCGGAGCGAAGACCGGTCGCGGCAAAGCGTTCAAGGACCAGACGATGAATATCGCGAATCGCGCGTAGGAGAGTGAATGGCACAGGAAGGACGAAGACAAGCCGCGAGCGAGGACGGCCATCAAATGCCTTCCTCGCGGGAAGTGTTCCTCTATTTTCTGATGCTTGGTTTCGTCAACATTGGCGGGCCGGTCGCACAGATCACCATGATGTATAACCACATGGTCGAGCGGCGTCACTGGCTTACTGAAGATCGGTTCGTAAAGATCATGGCCTTCTGCCACATGCTGCCCGGACCCGAGGCTCTGCAACTGGCGATTTATGTCGGGTATTTGAATCGCAAATTCCTCGGCGGCATTCTCGCCGGTCTGACGTTCATCGTACCCGGTGCGGTAGTAATGATCGTTCTGAGTTGGCTCTATGTTAGGGTCGGCACCGTGATGGAATTTGCGTAGTACAACCACGAAATCATTCTTAACGAAGGGGGACAACAATGAGAGTTTCAAGACGAAAGCTGATGAACATGATAGCGGCGGGAGGGGCAGGGGCGGCGCTAACCACATTGGTAAAAACCGACGGGGCCCGAGGGTTGACCACTGAAGAACAAGCGGCGACCGTTATCCCCACAGCGCGCGCCTTCAGTGGGCAGCATACACCGAAGCCGTTGCCCTTTGATCCAGCTAAGCTCAAGGGTATTTCAGAAAAGCTCATCAAGTCGCATTGGGAAAACAACTACAGCGGCGCAGTCAAAGCGCTAAATGTGGTTGAGCAAAGACTCGCTGCGATGCTCGCGGACAAAGATCGGCCGCCTTATATCTATGGCGACGTGAAGCGTGAGGAGCTGGTGCGTACGGGTTCGATAGTTCTGCACGAGAACTACTTTGCTAACCTTGGCGGCGATGGCAAGGCGAGCGGTAAGGCGCTGGATCTCATCAAGCAATGGTTCGGGAGTTACGAGCAGTGGGAAGCGGAATTCAAGAAGACGGCTAACGCCCTGGGAGGCGGCTCAGGCTGGACGATCCTTTCATACAATTTGCACACGGGCGAAGTTCACAATTACTGGGCCTGGGATCACATGCATAACGCGCCGCTGGGTTATCCGCTTTTGGTCCTCGATATGTACGAGCATGCTTATCAGATGGACTACGGTGCGGCCGCAGCCAAATACGTTGATGCTTTCATGCAGAACGTGAATTGGGATGAAGTCAACCGACGAGTCGAACAGATGCGCGTTCCCAAGTGACAACGGTTTTCATCTTCGATTAGAACAAACCAGCTGGAGGTTAGACGGTGCACTCCTTGCTTACTGACCAGATGCGGCTGTGGTCTGGCAGATTTATGCCTTGATCTTCGCCATCAACGCGGTGACTGCGTTTTTCACGCCGACCTTCGAATCGAGTATCCCGGAAGTCGTTGGTGGTGTCTATATTAGTGAGTGTAACAGCGCGCGAGTGTCTGAAATACCAAAACAACATTAGCGACAGGGTCAGTGCCAGCAGTCCCGTTGTTAACACGAAGGCGGGAGTGTTATTGAAGTACCAAAACAAGATTAGCGCTGTAGTCAGCACAAGCAGCAACAAAGTTACGAGGGCAGCGAATTTGTGAAGCTTAACCTGGCTGATAAGGTACTCCGCACTGGAGGCGCGCATCGACGGTGAACTCAATCCTCCGCTTGCCGGTGAAAGGCTCTTGAGGTGGATGCCAGTCGCCGCGTCGAGCGATAAGGGCGCTCCAGTAATGTCGATTCCGGCACGGTTAGAGAGTTCGCGCCTCAGTTCCCGCAGCTCGATGGCCAGGTCTTTGGTTGTTTGATAGCGATCTTCCGGATCTTTCGACAGACATCTACGCACAATCCTTTGCAGATGGTCTGGCGCATCGGGGCGTAGGTCGGTGATCGAAGGCGGCGACCCACGAATGATCTTGTTCAGCGTATCGACAGCATCCTCTCCCGCAAAAGCCTGTTGACCCGTCACTGCCTCGAATAGAATGCAGCCGAAAGAAAAAATGTCTGAACGTCCATCGATATCGTTTGTTCTTCCCTGCGCTTGTTCGGGCGACATGTAACCTACAGTGCCGAGCACTGAGCCGGGTCTCGAGTGCTGCGAGATGATCGCGGTGGCAATTCCACTCGACGAGCTTGAGAATTTTTGCGCCTCGATCAATTTCGCGAGGCCGAAGTCCAGAATCTTTGCGTGACCATCGCGCGTCACCATGATGTTGTCGGGTTTGAGATCCCGGTGGACGATGCCAGCAGCGTGAGCCTTCGATAGACCTTCGGCGACATGTTGCAGGTAGCGCAAGAGCTTTCTCAGATCAGCATCGCTTTGAATCACGTCACGGAAGGTGTCCCCGTCGATGAACTCCATCGCAATGTTCACACCGTTGCTCTCGCCGATTTCATAGATGTGAGCGATATTCGGATGATTCAGAGCGGCCGCGGATTTCGCCTCGCGCACAAACCGCTGCATCCGATCGCGATTCGCTGCCAGGTCCACAGGCAGAATTTTCAGCGCGACTTCGCGATCAAGTCTAGTGTCCTGCGCGAGGTACACCTCGCCCATGCCACCTGCACCAATCCTGGAGACAATGCGATAGTTGGACAGGCTCGTGTCACGGGACAGCTCCATTTGTGCTGTTTTACGTCACTGTGGCATATGGCGCAAGCCCAAAGTCAGAATTGGTTTGCTAGTGATGTGCATCGACACGCTCCGTTACAGAGGATCGCGCCTCCGCGTCAATTCAGCTGGGTCGATTGGCGCAATCGGTCAAGCCTTCTGAAATTTCGCCGCCACCATGGCGCTACTCGATTAAAAACAACGCAGTCAGCAATTCTGAAGACAGCTTTCTACCTCTCCGAGTCAACACGAAGCCTCCCTCGGAGTCATGACCGCTAGCCTTCCGTTAATCCTCGCTGCCTACGTCACGAGTCAAAATGCCGGACTATTTGTCGTCGTCACGATCCCCTTCGTGGACACTGACCTGGCCGCGGATCTCGCCCGCTGGAAACTGCGTCGTGTGGACATTAGCGTAACCTAAGCGGACACGGAGAATCTTAAGGAAACCGGCGAAGTCGCCTGCGGAGACATTCTGTGACGGCACGGACAAGATGTCGGCCGAGGTCCAGGTGCCGCTAACAGTGCCACTGTGACCAGGTCCATCCGGGCACGCTGGCCTGCCCCCGCCACCGCAGAAGAACACGACCACCGAGCCAACGTTTTGGGGCTGGCCAAAGCGTATGTGTGCCGCCTGCGCCGGACCGGTCAGCCCAGTCCACGTCAGAGTCCACGAGATGCTGTTGCCGTCGGCACTCAGCGTGCCAGTAAACTGGCCCTGACCGTTGACGAGCTTCGGCGGCACTTCGCCGAAGCCGGTGAGCCGCGCGCGGAAGGTCGTCTCATCGTCATCAGCTGCGCGTACGGTGAACGCAATTGGCGCGGCCACCACTAGTAGCAAAGTAGCCGCCAGGGTCAACTTGTACCTCAGATTCAGCTTCATCTCTCTTTCCTCCTTCAGATGGTTATAGCGAGAAATCCCGTTCTCGTTTGGTTACCGAAATGTTTAGGGTTAAGGCTTAGCCTTTCGCGCCTGGTTTTCTCAGATAGATAATCACTTGCCGAAGTCCACACCATGGCAGACGGCGCATCTGGTCTTAAAGATATGCTACCGCTGCTACCTATGATTAAGACGACTAGAACGAAAATGACTGCGATGACAGCCTCGCGCCGTTCGAATTGTGCGATCAACTGTTCCTTTGATGGCTCAATGTTGGCTCATTTTCACGAAGGCTAACGTGGTTGCACTTTGGCATCTTTTCAAACGTGCTCGGAAAGAAGCCTGTGGTGCATGGGGTTCTCACCTCCAGGCAGCCGTCGAAGTTGGGGAGACTTTATGGGGAACGGTAATTGTGCGAACCAAGGTTCAGCATCCAGTATGCCGCCACCCTGACAGTTGATAGAACGTGTTTCATTCGATGCCGCTGGAGCCCTCAGTAATCACAGGGTGATGTCAACACCGGCGACGGCGCGGGTACGGTATCCAGGAATTTGATGGACCTTCGCCGGAAGGCCCCCACCTTCGCGTCAACTTCTTCAGGAGTGAGTAATCTTTTAGCCGCGTGGAACACCCAATCGATATCCTCGCGATACTGGCGTACAGCGCTGGATTTCAAGAGCCCGTCTTTGATAAACCAAAGATTAAAATTTATCGACATGAGAGATCGCGGGTAGTACTGCCCGTCGTGTTCAGCCAGAGCTTTGCCGTCGATGAAATACTTCACCTTTCCATCAGAGACTTGCGTGACTAGTGTATGCCACCCTGCTTTGCTTCCGCTGTTGTTGTTAGAGATGTTATCTTGTTTCCAATTCGGCTCGGGGCTGAAAGTTCTCCAGGAAGTCACAAACAACGTGGGCCCTACGTGGCCCCAGCCGCCATTTGGCAGATACTCGAAATCAAGCTCGCTGTAGTCCGGATCCATTGGCGCCTTCAACGGGCTAATGTCATAAAAGCTCTCCACAATTTGATCGCCGCTGGGCCCCTCAATCGGGATATCAACAAAACGAACACGAGCACCATAAGTGCCCTCCATATATTTGCGTTGATGGCAGATCTGGGTCTGCTGGGTATTAGTGCCCGTGCCATCGGTTGAAGAGGTCATGCGTAGTAGACGATTGCCTCGCTGATCCGGGTCAGGAAGAAGTGACACGCCTTTGTTTCCCCAAGTTGCGCCAGGCACTCCTGGCCAACCTGCCGCAGTGCGAATGATCCATCCGTGTTTAGTTAGCTGTTTGAAATGGGAATAACTAAAGTCGTCAAATAGTGTCTGTGAAGATGGCTTTCTGCCGCGAGCCGGTTGGGAAACGGAGGACCCTTTGGCGGCTAGCTGCCCCGCAGGTGATGGAGCCGTGGTAAATGCGGTAGTTGCAGCAGGACTGCCGATCCCTACAAAGAGAAGACTGATGAACAGTATGGTCTCAAGTAACATCACGGAAAGTCCTCACGCTGGTTCCTGCTCGTGGTGTTTGCGTAGCCAACGCATAGGATTCTTTCCGAAGTCTCGCCGCGGGTCAAGGATGCTCGGTCTTTAAGCAAGGCAACGAAACTCGACAAGCAGTAGCTCCCAACTCAAAGTCCTAATCGAGACCTGCAAGCAGGCTGGGCCGCAGGGCGTGACAACTTGTTCAGTGCGGCAAAGGCTGCTTTTTCGCGATTATCTCGGTGGCAGTGTAACGCTTTGCTAAGTAGGGGCAAATCACTCTCCAGCTCTCCCGACGGAAGCCAATCCTTGCGGCTAATTCTTGCTGGTTGTCAACGGCGAAACCTCGGTCCCGCCCTCGCTGCGACGGAGACCACAATTCCCGCTTGTTAGAATCTTAGCGCATAGTTGAGGCGTATAGTTCGTCCCATCTCCGGCGCAATCGTTTTGATGAACGACAAATGATTACGATACAGCTTGTCGGTTAGGTTCTGTCCGCTCAGTGACACAATGTGTGCTAATCGTTTGGTCACAAAGGTGTACGAAGCGTTGAGATTGAAGAGACCGTAACCAGCGGTAGGTGTCTCGTTATCGAAGACGCGGGCTTGCCGATTAACGAAAATAATTTCCGGTTGGAGACTGAATGCCTGGTAGCGCCAGTCGAGTCCTAGCGTCCCGCGAAGAGGTGGGATTCGCGGCAATGGTTTGTTCAGTTCGGTAAGTTCCGCTCGGACATAGTCTACCTTGGCATTTAGCCAGAGCGTGGTAGCGACCTTGGCTTCTACGCTCGCCTCTGTCCCAACGAAACGGCTCTTCGCTTGCGCATAGTTAACGATCGGCAGATTTGATCCTGGATCGCTTGCTCCAGTGAACGCCGTATAAACAAAGTTGCGAAGGTTGTAGTAATAAACGCTGGCCTCGGCGCGCATTCGATCTGTATTGTGTCGCACCGAGAAATCAACGCCGTCGCCCTGCTCCGACTTCAAGTTCGGGTTACCGATGTCGAAAACCAGAATGCCAGGATGCGGCCCATTGTTATAAAGCTCTTCGAGAGCTGGAGCGCGGAAGGAGTGTTGATAGTTGGCTATGAACGAGCCACCTGTCCATAACGGAACGCGCACACCCGCACTGCCGGAAAATCCCACAAAGTTGCGCTTGCGAAAGTTGCCTTCCGGGTTGTAGCCATTCTGCTCGACGCGTCCCCCGAATTGAAAACCAATGCGCTCAAAGTCCACTCGCTCTAAACCAAAGACGGCGATGGAGTCTTGCCTGGTGTGCGGCGCCGGTGCCTCCTTGCCAATCGATTCATAGTCGCGGGTAAACCCCGAGACACCGAAAGTGCCGGACAATTTACCGTACCGTCGATGACTAAGGTTCGCACGATAATTGAAGTTCTGGTTGGTCGCAGTCGATTCGAGTTCGGTTTTGTTTTCGTCTGATTCAAACTCGAACTCACGAGCCCTGTAATCGTTATGGCTCAGGGCAACATCGACGTTCTCAATAAACCCGTGTAGATTGCGTAAACCGCCTTTGACTTGAAAGCTGTGGCGGCCCTCCTTCAGAGACTCGAAGTCGATTGCGTCCGGCTTGACCGGAATGCCGTGACGCCGGCGGTCATACGAGTAATTGAATACGAGCCAGCCTTTGCGGGGGAACCAACCTGCGCCTCCGCTCACACTGCCGGTCTGAGCGAAGGAATTCAAAACTGTGCCGACCGGTGTGCGGTAGTCATTAGCTTTCTGTGCTCCTCCGCTGCCAAAGATTAAGAAGTTTTTGACTCCGTATTTGAAACCACCGCTGGCGCCCGCCTGCCAGTTATTCGTCCCACCAAATGTCGTGAGATACCCGGACAGCCCTTTCTGATAAACGTCATTCGTAGAGATACCGTTTACCACCCCGCCGATGGCGTTGCTGCCATAGAGCAATGTCGCAGGACCTTTAACTATCTCTACCCGATCGACCGAGAGCACATCAATCGGCTCAACTTCGTCGGCTGACTGCGAAGCAATGCCGCCCACGCGTAATCCATCCTGCAGCACCAGCACGCGATCGCCATCGAAACCGCGAATAACCGGACGGCCGGAACCTGGACCGAAGCTGCGTTTAGCCACCCCGGGTTGGTATTCAAGTGCTTCGCCAATCGAAAGTGGATTTCTATGGGTGAGCTCCAGAGCCCCAACCGAAGTAACCGACTGATAAGAGGAGCCGACCGCCTCGGCGGAGCCAGTCGCCGTGACTGTTACCTGTTCGCTTACCGGAGTGAGGGACAATTGAAAATCAACGGTTTGATCGCCGCCTGTGACTTCAACCATCTTAATGACGTCAGGCACCCGATCGAGGTGCGCGAACACTTGATACTTACCAATCGGAAGGCCCTTAAATTCAAAGGCGCCGTTTTCATCGGTCAACATAGATCTCTTCAGCTCGGCTATTGTCACTACAGCATTTCGGGCAGCCGTGCTGGAGGGCTCGATCCTGACGATGCCGTGAATGGTTCCCGTTACGGCGGCACTCTGCGCAAACGCCGCCACTGCTAAGAACAGAAGACTGACAATTGCCGAAAGAACAACTTGAATTCGCATGCCTAAACTCCCTGTCTGAATTTTTCTCTGGCCTTCGATCTAAATGAAACTGACTGTCATTTTCAAAACTCAGATAGTAGCGGGTAAAGTACTCCTAGTCAAGAGGCGGATGAATGCGCGCTCTGAGGCTAGTGTGAGACAGGAGGTTCGAAATCGGGGCTTAGGTTATGCTGAGGTCGAAAAGCGCAACTCATTGACACCGAAAATGAGTGTTGCGACTCAAAATACATCACGAACTCTGAAACTGCGTTATCTCGCCTGGCTTGCGTAACATCTTGTTCACTTCGCCAGCATGTTGCTCTTCTTCGGCGATCATTCGACGCGCGTAATCTTCGAGCAACACAGAACGGTTGACCACCAGGTCGAGCAGCTTTCGATAAAGCGTCAAGCCCTCTTTCTCGGCCTCCAGCGATTCAACAAGGATGTCGCTGATGCCGTGCTTGTGGGTTTCAAGCAAAGCGCCGATCTTCAGCGATGGATGATCACCGAAGTGTGTTACCAATTCACCGGCCTCGTTCGCGTGTGTCAGACACGTCGTCGCTTCTCCTCGCAACCAACTCACGATCGGAATACGGTTGTGACCAAACACCATTAGTGAGTAGTGGGTGTAACGGACTACGCCGGCGAGTTCGGCTTCCATAATCTGATTTAGGAGTTTCACGGCTTCTGCCCTATCAAAGTTTTCTTCTGACATGTTTCCTCCGGGTATGCTCTGACTTTTGAGTGCCCAGAATAGCCCAAATCACCCTGCTCGCCCAAGGGACAGTCACCCTTTTGGCAAACGCAACGTTTCGTAGAGGACCACGTTATGGAAAATCTTTTCTATATCACCGAGAACGACGGGACTCTTGCGAAGTCTAATACAACCGCTTCTCTGGCTCGTTGGTGCAGTTTTGATCGGTTATTTGAGCCCGGATAGCAGAAAGTTCTCTTCGGAACCCCAGGGCGTCTTATGCTTGCTTCTCACGCAGCGTTTTCAACGCGCCACCCCAGGCGATGACCTGATCGAGCACGGCGTTGACGGACTGCTCTTGCTGGGGAGCTGGCTTGAAGACACTAAAATTCTCGAAGTCCGAGAAGAGTGAAAGCCCAACTTGAGCGCGCACGGTGGCGACTTGCATTTCCCCCATTATCAATCGCAGATTCTCCACCGCGCGTACCCCTGCGGCGCCGCCGTAGCCGACGAATCCGGCCGCCTTGTTGACCCATTCGTGGTAGAGGAAATCAATAGCATTTTTGAGCGCGGCCGAAGTCGCATGGTTGTACTCGGGCGTCACGAAGACGTAGGCGTCGAAGGACGAGATCTTCGCCGACCAAACCTTCGTATGCTGCTGACTGTACTGGCCCATAATCGGCGGCACCGGCTCGTCGAGGAGCGGCAGTTTGAAGTCCTTGATGTCCACGAGTTCAAACTCGGCGTCGGCACGCTTTTGCGCGATCTCATAAACCCATTTAGCCACGGTCTCGCCCTTGCGACCGGGCCGTGTGCTTCCGATAATAATGGCAATTCTAAGCATAAATTTCTCCCGTGCTGTTTCCGTTCGCTGTTAAGAACTCATCGTTCGCGCGAGCGTATTCAAGCAGCCTGTTCCGGAAAGTTTGCCTGAGCCCACTTCGAAAACCTGGTCGGCTGCCGGCCTGCTATTTTGTTTGCGAACGCAATTTGATCGGACGAATCCGAACCCAGGTAGGTATGAGCTTCCCAGTAACCGAACGTTTCGGCAATTTCGGTTGCCCCGGGAAAGGAACCCGCGAAACTTTCCTTTGGGACCTGCTTGTATGAAAGGTTATGACCTTGTCGATTCAGGGTCTCAACGATTTCGTTGAAGCTCATGAAATCTCCGACGAGTGGCAGATAACTCACCATTGCCCGCCTCATCCGGTTGTGCGAAGGCGCCGGCCACGATGTTTTGCGCCGATCACGGCGATCAGTTTCTTATTGTTGGATAACATGCTCACTCCTTCTTACTGCACTCATCTTGGAGAGTGCCTTAGTTTACTTTGCGCCTTTGGCTCCTCTTTGCGCCTTTGCGAGAAACTACTATGTGTTTTCACGCAAAGGCGCGAAGTAAAAACTCGAGGCGCTAAGAAAAACACCTTCATACGCCGGTCAATAGATTCATCGTTCGCTGGTGTCTTCCCCACGCCACGACACCTGTGACGACCAAAAGAACAATCGCCATCAAGGGGCTGCCGCCCACGATGAAGAGGTGCGTCATAACGGCGCCAATCATCACCCCGAAAACCATCAGCGCGCCCAATCCGCTCAAGCGCGGGATCAAAAGCAGAACCGCGCCCGCGACCTCAAGCGTGCCGGTCAGGTAGCGAAACCACTGCCCGAGGCCGATAGCCTGGAACAGTCCGACCAATTGCGGATTCCCCGACAGCTTCAAGAACCCAACCATTAAACACATGCCGGCGGCGGCGATCTGTAAAATCCACAGCACGACGTTCATGAATTTCCCGGTCGAACCCGAACCCAAC
>ORMF012291626.1_pt1 | contig 13942 bp, 8 predicted proteins | sample 1779871 | NCBI WGS metagenome assembly ORMF01 (sample SAMEA104232316, study PRJEB22302) | groundwater metagenome | biome: forest; feature: aquifer; material: groundwater | place: USA | collected 2011-08-07 | depth 5.4 m | reverse complement strand
CTAAAATTAACACATTCATGATTGATAATGGCATTATAAAAGAACCAATTAAAGATTTCAGGAAATTTTCTGATTCAGCTAAACTCAATATCTTAGCTATTGCGTCATCTTTTTTTGATTCAGGAATTGCTTCTTTACCGCCTAATTCAGGTATTATTGGAGTTAATAATACTGGGGCTGTAGATGCTGATTACAGCTATTTTAAAGATTATTTTATAAACGGAAGAAGTTTGGGACGCGGCAATTTGTTTGTCTATACGCTTCCTTCATCTCTCCTTTCCGTTGTTTCTATATCATTGGGGATAAGAGGGCCCATTATATATTTATTGAAGGATGGGATTTTTAACATTGAATCATACGCAGATGATTTTGCAGGATGCTATGATTTGAATTCGCTGTTTCTAGTTCATTCTCATGACGATATAATAGAAACATTTTTTGTTAGAACAGATTAATGAATTTAATTTTCTATAATAGCTCAAAAACAGTTATTAAACAAAGCCAATTGAAAAACATCAAATTTAAACTTATGTTAAAACCTTCATAATTTAACGAATGATTATGCAGGTGCGTTTACAATTCAATAAATCATGAAAATGTTGATTAATTATGGGAAAAAAGTTCATCACTACTGAACATATTTACTAACAGAAACCGTTTAAAAATAAGAGGTAACTATGGAAACTGTCGCTGCGAAACCAAGTACTGTTGCTCCTTCCTTGGCTGGTGTTTGGGAAATAAAAGATGATCTAAACAATCTCTATTTTATGAATGCTGACTCAGATGGTCAATATATTATGTCTGCTTCAAATGCTCTAGGAGATTCTCACGGAATCTACAAAATGGAAGGGCAAAATAAATTTAAAATGAAGGATTGGTCTTTTGTTTATAATAAAGAAAATCAAGCTGAAGCTATTCAAATTGTTGATGGGGAAGTTATTGTCTATGATAATAGTGCAAAATTAGATGGCTTTGTAAAGGTTTCGATTAGAGATATTAAGACAGGTAAGATATCAACATTTGAGTCTAAATGTACTGGAATTAGGTTAATTGACTAACCTAACATTTATTAACATGCATGCTAAAACTGTTTCAAAAGTCATTACAACATGAATGAAAATGTTCCGCCGTTTTCGAGGTTCAAATTATGGTCTTGACGGAGCAAACCCCCTACATTTTATTAAACTGTTTTCGAACATGTTGGATATATACCCATAACTAATTGGTTTTAGAAAAACTCACATCAAATCTGAGTCAGTTTTATCGTAAATTAACCAATTTTTGGGATACCTTTGGTATATTTTATAATTGGTTAGTTCTCATTGGCATTGGTAGATATTATGTTTGCTTCTGTGTTAATGTCAAAAAAATGAGATTTCTTCATATTGAATGTAAAATAGCATGCATCATTTATTTTATAATCGGCTAACATTATTGAACTGTGTCTAGATATGTATCTTTTATTCAAAAAGTTAAAGTAACAAAATGTTTCGTTCCCCATATTTTCAAGAAGTGTTATTTGTGATTCTAATGAATTGGTTGATTTTTCATCTGCAAGTTCTATCCCTTCAGGTCTAATTCCAAACCATATTCTTTCAGGAAAAGCATTTTTATAAAAATTCATGATTTGTGAAGCTTTCTCTTCAGGTATTTGAACTTCAATATTTTCTACTTTAATAAACAGTTTATTATTTTTTAAAATAAGATCAGATTCAAATTGGTTCATTGCAGGCGAGCCTATGAATCCAGCTACGAATTTGTTAGCTGGTTTTTCGTATAGATTGATAGGAGTATCTATCTGCATCACCTTTCCATCTTTCAAAACACAAATTCTGTCACCCATTGTCATTGCTTCTACTTGGTCGTGTGTTACATAGACCATGGTAGCATTTTGTCCTTCCTTTTTTAGCTTTTGATGAAGCTGCACAATCTTAACTCTCATTGAGACTCTAAGTTTTGCATCGAGGTTAGAAAGCGGCTCATCAAATAAGAAAACATCTGGTTTTCTTACTAAAGCACGTCCGAGAGCTACTCTCTGTCTTTGTCCGCCAGACATTACTTTTGGTTTTTTGTCTAGAAGTTCTGTTATTTCAAGCTGTTCAGCTGCATTTCTTACTCTGTTATCGATCTCTTTTTTTGATAATTTTCTAAGCCTGAGACCGAATGCCATGTTTTCATATACTGACATGTGCGGATAGAGAGCATAGTTTTGAAAGACCATTGCTATTCCGCGATCTTTTGGGGCAATATCGTTTACTGTTTTATTACCTATAATTACATTTCCTGATGTAACTTCTTCAAGTCCTGCTATCATTCTAAGGCATGTCGTTTTGGCACATCCAGATGGCCCAACCATAACCATAAATTCTCCATCTTTTATGTCGATGTTTACACCATGAACAGCCTTAAATCCGTTTGGATAAATTTTTTCTACGTTTTCCAATCTAACCGCAGCCATAATGTATTATTCCCCCTTTTTGATATTAATATTATTATCTTGTTTATGTAGCTTAACCCAGGCGTCAAGCTGTTTTTGTTCTTCGCTAAGTATTTTATCAACTCCGGCATTTTTAAGTGCTTGCATAAATTGAGGCAGGTATGTTTTATAATCCATTGCTCCAGTAAATAAACCTTCTTGATATTGCTGTACTACGTTTTCTACAGCTGCAGCTTGTGCAGAAACAGGCGTTTCATCAAAATGAAAGCCTAGTATCGGAGAGCGAGATGATGAATTATTAAATTCTTCGAACTGTTCCCATTTATTAGCTGCATCACCAGGCAGAAGATAGGTTAAAAATAAGTTTCCTAGTGTAAAACTGTACATATTATAATTTTGCTGACCAGGCAGGGATTCTATTCTGTTAGGTCCAATCATTTTATATTGCGTTCCTTCTATGCCGTATTGCAATAAGTTTCTGAGGTACTTGTCTGTGTTTAGCAAATTTAAAAATTTCATATCTATATCAGGGCGTTTTGCATTTATTGATATCGCAATCATGGCTCCTTCTGTCATTTGGTTTGTGATTATAGGTTTAAATTTTGGAAGAGTTACTACTGGGAAACCATATTCATTTGTCCAGAAAGCATCGGCACATGGTTGATATTGTCCAAAAATTACGGCAGTTTGTCCAGAGAGCATTAAAGAACCAGTGTTTGCTACTTGAGCTACATCAGATTCTATATATCCTAATTTGTACATTTTATGCAAGAGTTCATAATAGCTAATATAAGTAGGACTGTCTATCTGATTTACGACTTTATAATCACAGTTTTCATTAACTACAGCGCCTGGGAAAAATGCATATCCATTAATGAAGGAATATTTATCTGTTACAAAATTATAAGTTTGATCAATACCATAAGGTATAATGCCAGGATCATTCTTTTTTACAGCAGCAAAATATGGCAAAAGTGATTTTAAGGTCTCTATTCCTGCGTTAGGCTTGAAATCACTTAACGAAAAACCATTTTTTTTGAGCATGTTTTCATTAAAAATATATCTTATCTGTAAGCCGAGCTCTTTGTTTGTAGGTATAGCATATAGCTCACCATTTATTTCGGCTCCTTTTAAAAATGCAGGATTAACTACTTTTTTAATTCCCTGCCCATATTTATCAAGTAGAGAATTCAAAGGATAATATGCTCCACGCATAGCGTTTCTTTCATATGAATTTGTCCAAGCAGCGGTGAAACAAAGGTCATATGGCTGACCTGAAATTTCAACTATGTTCATTTCTTCCTCATAGTTGCCTATGGGGATCATCTTTATATCAAGCACAGCACCTATTTTATTTCTTAAGTATTCATTTGCCTTAGCTTGAACAAGAGGTAAATCTTTTTGCGAATCGCCAAATTGGTACCATACAATGGTATAAGGATTTTCTGGAGTACCTATTGGATTTTTATTTTTACTACAGCTTGTTATTGAAACAATGGTAAGAATAGAGAGTGTTAATATGAAAATTTTAACACTTTTATTTGTTTTTTTACTATTCATCAGTCTTTAACTCCACCTAATGTTAAACCTTTTACAAAGTATTTTTGGAAAAATGGGTATGCTACAATAACAGGTACCGTTGCAAGTATTACAATAGCCATACGAGCTGTATCTGTCGGCAAATTTTTCAACATAGAACTTGCTTCAACTGAGAGAGAAGAAGAATTTTGCACTATGAATTGCATGTTTGACTGAATCTGCATCAGCATTGCCTGTACTGGAGTAAGAGAAGGGTTGGTTATGTAAAGAAGTGCATTATACCAATCTCCCCAGTATGAAAATGCTGTCAAAAGTGCGATTGTAGCAATGCCAGGGATTGAAAGAGGAACTACTATTTTATAAAAAATTTTAAATTCACCAGCTCCATCTATTCTGGCAGCTTCAATCAATGCCTTAGGAACTGTTATTCTGAAATAGGTTCTAAGAATAAAAACATAAAGAGAGTTGAGAGCAAGCGGCATAATCAAACCAAGAAGAGAATTAGAGAAACCCAATATCTGTGTGTTTACCATATAGCATGGGACTAAGCCTGCATTGAACAAAAGAGGAAAAAGTGCTATGTAAATAAAAATCTTTTTATATTTAAAATCATCTCTTGATATTGCATACGCATAGAGTGATGTAATGCAAATTGAAAGTGCTGTTCCAAGCACAGTAACTGTAATCGTTATTAGATATGATTGAAGAAGCTGGCTGCCTATTTGAAAAATGTATCTGTATGCATTAAGACTGAACGCAGATGGGATAAACTGATAACCGTTTATCAATACCGAATGTTCAGATGAAATAGATATCATAAAAAGAAAAACGATAGGGTATACGCATACAAATGCGACAATTCCTACTATGATTGCAAGTATTATGTTTGCTCTTTTTGAGATTTCCAAAGGTTTTCGTTTGCTCTTATTTTTCTGCATAATGTTTCCCCCTAAAATAACGCATTTTCGCTATCATATTTTCGAATCATTTTATTTACTATTACGATCAATATAAACCCCATAATTGATTGATATAAGCCGGTAGCTGCAGTCATTCCTACATTTCCAGAATCCATAAGTCCGCGGAAAACATATGTATTTATAACGTTCGTTGTTGGGAAAAGGGCACCAGTATTGAGAGGCAGCCAATAGAAAGTACCGAAATCCGATTGGAATATCTGTCCTACACCAATTAATACTAAGACTATTATTAAAGGTTTAAGCTCAGGCAGTGTAATTTTCCATATTTGCTGCCATTTAGAAGCTCCATCAAGTTCGGCTGCTTCATAGAAGTGTTTATCTATTGCAAGTATACCAGCTAGATAGAAAATTGAACCATATCCAATATTTTTCCATAGATAGGTTATAGTGATGATGAACGGCCAATATTTAGGATTGCTGTACCATTGTATCGGCTGGAAGCCAAAGAAAGTTAAAAAATGGTTTATCGACCCTTTGTCGATGCTCAAGAAACTGAAAAGGACATATCCTACCACTATTATAGAAAGAAAGTAAGGTAAAAACATAAAAGTTTGATAATATTTAGCGAGACGTTTATTTAAAAGTTCGCTTAAGGCAATTGCTATGGCAAGAGAGCATACTGTTCCAAATATGATAAATGCTACATTATAAAATAATGTATTGCGTGTTATAATCCAAGCTGCATCTGAGCTGAATAGAAAATAAAAATTTTGCATCCCTATCCATTGACTGCGGAATAAACTTACGAAAAAACCTCCTCTATAAAAATGAAATTGTTTAAAGGCTAAGAGTATTCCGAACAGTGGAAGATAACATAAAAGAGCAAACCAGATAAGACCTGGAAGCACCATAATAAAAAAAAGAAGATTTTTATTGACAGAAAATTTAGAACGCGTTTCAGGCATGTCTCCCCCCCCCTAAAATATAAACAGTTAATCAATAAAGCCCCACAGATTAAAAAATAATCCATTCCTATGATAAAACAATTAACTTTTATTTTTTTTACTTTTTAATTTCTTACTGATGTTAGACAGAGTAGTTTTTATACAGAATGGAGGGTGAGACTCTGTTCGAACCTTTTACTTTAATAGGTTGTGACAGAGCACAACCCTCCAAAATGTGTCAAACATGCTTCCTCTGCGTAATATTAGTTTCTTATTGCCATAATCATGGCAAATTGGTTTTAGAAAAACTCACATCAAATCTGAGTCAGTTTTATCGTAAATTAACCAATTTTTGGAATAGCTTGGTATATTAAAAACGTTTCCAGAAATCTGCAGCCTGAACTCTGCTTTCTGCAAGAATCTTACTTTCATCTAGCGCTGTAAATTCTCTGTTTTTCATTACTACTTTTCCATTTATGATAGTAGTATCTACTACAGCTTCACATATCCCGAAAAGAAAATGCCCATAGAATGTATTTTCAGTTAATGGTGTAGGTGGATTGTAGTCTACTACAATTACGTCAGCCAATTTTCCCTCTTCAATAACGCCTACACCTTTTTTGAAGTGTCTTGATGCTATTTCAGCATTATTTTCCAAAAGGAGTTTACATGATTCGCAGAAGAAGACTCGTGGATCTTTTTTATTAAGCTTATGCAATATATTTGCTACTCTTACATCATCTACCATGCAGGGAGTCATACCATCTGTACCAAGACCTACAAGTATTCCTTTTGCCATATATTTTAAGACATCTGCTACGCCAACTGCGTTATTCATATTTGACTGAGGAATATGTATAATTGGAGTTTCTGAAGAAGCTAAAATATCTATTTCTTCATTAGAAAGGTGTACGCAATGTATGGCTAGGGATCTTTTCCCGTAACAACCTGCGTCAAATAATCTTTTTACAACACTTTTTCCATATTTTTCTTTATTAACTACCTGATCCGCCATATCTTCAGCTGTGTGAATGTGGAAGCCTACGCCTAAAGATTTTGCTGCTTCGGATGACTCTTTTAAAGAATTTTCATTAACTGTAAATGCAGCATGTAAAGCAAACATCGCATCAATAAGACCGTCATTTGTTTTTGAAATTTTTTCTATAAATCTTATATTTTCTTTTATTCCATCTTTACCTTTGCCGTATCTGTCAGACAGTCCAAGCGAAAGAGAACCGCGCATCCCAGCTTCTCTCATAGCACGTTCGATAATATCTAATGAGCCTATTTGTAGGCTTTGACTTTCATGATGATCAAAAAATGTAGTTGTCCCTGCTTTAATTCCATTCATTATTGGAACGATAGAGCTGTAATAAATATCTTTTTCATTTAATGCATTGTCTAAAGGCCACCACAATCTTTCCAATATTTGCACAAAATTTTCAGCAGGTGGCTGCTTAGGCATGATTCCTCTAGCGAAAGTAGAGTAAAGATGCATGTGATTGTTGATAAAACCAGGCATTATCAGTTTGCCTTTTGCATCTAGCAATTCTGTATTTTTTTGCAAATTTTTAAAGTCTGATTCTTTGCCGATTTTTTTAATCATGTTATTTTCAATAAGCACTGCACCGTTTTCTATGATTCTATTATTTTTCCCTAATGTGACAACTGTACCGTTTTTTATAAATAATGAACTCATTTTAAATATCCTTTTTTTGTTTTTACGCTTATTATTTTTTTTCTCTTCCAGGTAGTTCAGGCATAGATGAAACTACATTTTTGAGCAGATAATACATGATTGCAAAATTGGTCAGAGGCTTTTCGTAAATTTCAGTTTTACAGTGCCCTGAAATTAAGGTAAATGTCTCTTTGTCCAACGTAACGCTTATGTTTCCATCTGTACATTCAATGACATCTTTAATTGAAAGTTTATGTAAAATATTTCCGAACTTTGCTGAAATAGTTGGAGTTTTATCTTCATAAGAAACCATGAAAGCATTATCTTTTTGACCATCAAATTCGGCATCGTTTGTATAAAATCTTGGTTTATCGCTATAAGGTTTTCCTGATGTTGGGCAGAATATTGCACAGTTTCCGCATTCGTTGCAAAAAGAGGTAAATATTGCCGTTTGGAAAAACTGATCAATATTCATTTTTGTAAAACTGTTTGTTTTAGAATGTGAACCAACGATAGAAACTGAAGGGACGTTACATATGAAAGGTTCTGCTTTAAACGTAAAAATAGCTCTATTTGGGCAAACTGTCGTGCATGTGCTGCATATGTTGTGGCATTTAAGACATCTTTCAGCCTCTTCTTTTGCCAGCTCATCCGTGAGTGTAAAAATAATTTCCTCAAAATTGTCGCGATTTTCTATCGGTTGTTCTGGAACATGAACTCTGAACTTACGTGTTGAACGCTTTTTCATGTATTCGTTATAATCGACATTTTCAGGCGCATATTCATCGTAACCTGCGTCAATGGATGTTTCAGATGTATTAATTGCGTTTGATATTTTTTTTCCATCGGCACAAGCTTTTACTATGGTCAAAGGGCCGTTTTCAATTGCATCTCCTCCCGCATATATTCCAGTTACAGAAGTTTTAAGAGTTTCAGGCTCTGTTTTGATGTAGCCTTTTTTGTTGAATTCGATTGGTAGTTCTTTTAAAAATTCGAAATCAGGTTTTTGCCCAATTGCAGCAATGATAGTATCTAACGGCATATCAAATTCTGAATTTTCTACTTCAACAGGAGTTCTTCTTCCTGAAGAATCAGGATTTCCCAGCTTCATTTTTACGCATTTTAATCCTGCAGCACGATTATTTTTTATAATTACTGATTTAGGAGCTGTAAGCTCAATTATTTCTATGTTTTCTTCTAACAGTGAATCAAGTTCTTCTTTATGAGCAGGCATTTCTTCAATAGTTCTTCTATATATTACAGATACTTTTCCGCCTGTTAATCTGGCTGCAGTTCTTGCGCAATCCATTGCCACATCACCAGCACCAATTACTCCTACTGCACCACCTAATTCTATTTTTTTCTGTTCTCTTGCAGCACGCAGGAAGCTTATTCCATCTATTACGCCAGGGTAATCATCACCTGGAATTCCAAGATTCATGCCCTTTACAGCACCGACGGCAATCACAATGTGCTTGAACCCTTTTTCTTTAAGTGCGCTAATGGTCACATCTTTGCCAATTTTTGTGTTATAAACAAATTTGACGCCTAAATCTTTAAATGCTTTCATGTCCAGCGTTATAGAGTCGGTTGTAGATCTGTAAAGTGGTATCGTCTCATTGACCATACCTGCAGGGGCTTTATGCTCTTCAAAAATAGTTACTTTATATCCCTTTTGAGATAAAAAGTACGCTGTAGATAATCCGCATGGACCAGAACCTATTACAGCTACATTTACTTTTTTATCTGTAATAGCAACTTTGTTGTGATATCCTTTATTGCTTTCAGTCAGATAGCGTTTAATTTCTCTGATTGCGATTGGCTCATCATAGTGAGTTCTTGTACATGTGGTTTCACACTGATGATTGCATGAACGTCCGAGAATTGTAGGAATGGGGTTGTCTTCTCTTATGATGTCTATTCCTTCTTCTATCTTATGCTCAGCTGCTTTTTCAAGATATAGAGGCACTTTTTGCTGGATTGGACATTCATCTGTGCATGGTGCTTTGATGCAGTCAAAAAGACCAAGTGCACGTGATGTTTTTGTGTGATTACGTTCAAATGTATCTCTGTATAAAAGTGGGTCGGATAAGACGTAATCGGCATATTGATTTAAATTACTGAGCTTAGCTTCGATAAGTGAAGCGTTATTTCTTGTTATTGTTTTTTCGGAAAGTTTTTCTGCAGTTTTATAAATAAAATCTTCGGTTGATTTAGCACCTGTTTTTTCAAAAGCAGAGTTGGTATTTTCAATGTACTGCAAAAGTCTTGAATAACCTCCTGGCCTTAATATGTCAGAAGAGACAGTTATTGTTTTCATACCACATCTTAAAAGTTCAGCTGCGTTAAAACAATCTGCTCCGCCTGCATATGAAATAAGAATTTTACCTTTAAGCTCATTTGATAATTTTCTTGCCAAATTAACTGTAGCGCCATGAAGAGGCCGCCCTGAAAGGTACATCATCTTTTCGTTTTCGTTGAAAACATTTCTTTTATTAACAACTTCGAGAGTATTAGAAAGTTTTATTCCGAATACAACTCCTTTTTTATCTGCTTTAGCTTGAAGATCTTTTAGAATAACTAAGGCATCTGGATATTTTAAATCGTGTTCAAATGCTATATCTGGGATCTCAATATTTCTATATCCAAGTTCATTGTTGATAATATTTCTAAGTTCGGTTGGTCCCAAAAGTGTAGGATTGAGTTTTACATTTGTATGAAAACCCAGAGACTCTATCAGGTAAGATGCTATTTTGCCAATTTCAGAAGGAGGGCAGCCGTGCATGGTCGAAAGTGTAATATTATTGGAAAGCTCAGACGGAATGTCAATATTTTTTACTTCGGGATAATATTTTGCTACTATTTCAATGTATTCAGTTAACTGTTCACCAGCATTTCTTATTTTATCTAAAAACCATTGTACATTTGGTTTTAAAATGCCTTCAAGGTTGTAACCAACGCTTGTGCTGTATATCATACCTGGTGTCGTTCCAGGGAAATTAAATTTTTTATGAAGAGCATGAATTAAGACCCAAGCTCTTAAATATTCATCAAATGATTCTTTAACTTTCAGCTCTTGAGACCATTCCACATTGTAACCTACATCCTGCATGTCTATGCATGGTTTAGAAACTTCCAGCTCATCAAGTGTTTGAATTGTTTTTAACTCTATAAATCTTCCGCCACAAAGCCAGGAAGCGATTATGTTTTGTGCCATTTGAGAGTGAGGACCAGCAGCTACACCAAAAGGTGTTTCCAGTTTGTGTCCATATATTTCGGTTTTAAATTTGTCTGATTCTGATGGTGTAAAAAACAGACTTTTATGAATTCCAAAAATTGACTGTTTTTCTTCTAATTCTGTGAAAATCCATTTCGTGAGACTTTCCATTGAGATTGGGGCAAATTTATCTGACATATTTTCCTCCCTGTTACTTGTGTTATTTATAATTGAAAGATTTAAAACTTACACGATTAAGGCGATTTTAATATTACTGTAATTTAACTGTAAAAGATCATAATAAAATTTTTATAGTTAAATATTTCATTCTTTTAACTATACCCATAACTAATTGGTTTTAGAAAAAATTATATCAAATTTGAATCTGTTTTATCGCAAATTAACCAATTTTTAGAATACCTTGGTATAGTTCTACTTCTAATGCAAACTTTACAATTGAAACGTTTTTTTCACAGAAAAAGTACATTAGGATATTTATGGAATATTTGAATTTGCCGCTGAACCCTGTAGCATAGGTTTGACACGTAAACCTAGTAGTTCACTTTTATTTAATGATGTCAAGAAACATAAAAGAACGCATTTTTATATTAAAATCAAATTGTTTTGATATATTATGCCCATAATTAGCTGATGTTACGCAAAATTTGAAATGCGCAACACAGAGAATAGAAAATATTCTGTCAACCAATTACACCAATTTAAACTAATTGCTTTTAAATAAAAATCATTAACCACGAAAAACTCGAAACAAACGAAAATGGATTGAATTAAACTCCATACAAAATAAACATCAAAGAATTGCTCTTATAAAAACCTAAAAATAGAAAAATGAAAACACATTTTTATTTTTCTGCGTAATCTGCGGACAAATAAATATTGCTTATCTAAAAGCATTCTACATGCTATTCATGAGCTGCATGGTAGAAAAAAATAGAAAATTAGTGGATATTAGTTTAGATAAGTGGTGAACAAATCGTAGTGTTCTCGGCAACTCTGCGGGAGATAAAACGATAACTGAATAAGTTTAATGAATGATTGTGATGAGATGCTGATTTTTAAAGTTAAGGTTAATTGCAAAGTTAAATGAATTATCTATTTTGCTATTATTGTATTTTGATAAACCATGTAATAGCTTTATTGGTATATTCAGAGCAAATTTGTTTTTTCAAAAAATAGTATTAATAAAATTTCAAGTACTGTTGTTGAAAATTAATCAATTTGGGGAATGTCATTGATATAAATTTTCTTACTTCGAGAAAAAGGGGGATAATTGCAAAGATAAGAAATTTAGTCTATTTATGCACTAATACCATTATTTCATACTAATTTTAAATGCTTAATAAATATCTATTTAGGAGTATAAATAATGCAAATTGAAATTCAATTAATTCAATATGAAGAAAGTTTGCTTTCTTTTGATTACTTGTACGCTCTCCATTCGGCTATCATGAAAACTATTGATGCCTTCCGTCCGGAAATGGCTAATGCCCTTCACGAAGGAGTTCACAAGGACAGAATGAAACTCTTTTCGTTCTCTCCGCTGAATAGTTGGCCGCTTCCCAAACTCGTTCAAATCGAAGGAGAACCAAGAAAGAAAATGCTTCTGGGACAAAAGGTTTGGTTTCGCATTGCCAGTCCCTGGCCGGAACTTCTTAACTCCATCGGCGAAAGCCTCTTAAAAACTCAGGGTTTGAAACTTCTCAATAAATCGTTCCAGATAACTCAGATAAATATGATAGCTCCGCCAGACCTCAAAGAAGAAATGGTTTGGATGCCCTTTGGCCAATCAGGTTCAATCTGCACCTCATGGAGTTTGAAAAATACAGAAAGAAAACTCTTTGTCTATCCTGATAAAAGCATCGAAGGCTCGCCTTCTTGCAAAGAGCTTTTAACCTCAAATCTTTATCATAAATTCAAACGCCTTCAGGAAATCCGCCCAGATATTGCTTCAGCCTGGCTCAGGGATTCTGGAGCTGAAATTGTTTCGCCTGAAAAAACTCCTATATCAATCGAGTTCCTGCCATTATCGAAAGAGAAGAATTATAAAAACATCATGCATTCGGGAAAAAATACTGTGATTAAAACCTGGCGCTGCCCTGTCAAAGTTTCTGCTCCTCTTCCAATCCAACGCCTTATCTGGGCTTGCGGCCTCGGCGATATGAACTCTCAAGGCTACGGCCTCACGGAGGAGGGCAAATCATGAGTGAAAAATGTATTAAATTGCCTTTTATGGGTGACCCTTGGCTAGATTGGGGTGCAGCTAATTTTACTCAATTGGTTAAAGGGGTAACTAATCTTAATGTTGTAACTACCGATAATGGTTGGGAACTTACAATAAGCTTAGAAGATTTGAAAAAAATAGAACAAGAAGTTTTGCGACTAAGTTGTAAAGCGCAAAGCAGAATAGCAGTCTCTAAAACAGATTATAAGCCAACTGCACAAAATACTTATTGGTGGGATAGTAAATCAAGGTTAGCAGATAGTAATCCTCCGACCGAAACTAGCGGGAAGTTTACAACAATATCAGAGTTATATGACAAAGATAATAATTCTTATCAAAAATTGCTCAGCAATTGCATAGATGTTTATAGAGTTCATGTAACTCAAATAAGCGTATATGAGGAAAGATTGAATTCAGAAAAAGATAAAGAGCAAAAGGACATAATTAAGGAAGATATAAAGAGGCTAAATAATAAATTAAAAAATGAAAACACTAATATTGAAGCATTTTCTTTCAATGTGCTTGCCTATGAGATATCTAAGATCAAGGAAATGTCATATGATGGCGAACCTAAAAGGTTCAATAGGGATAAGTTTTTAAATGAACTAGAGAATAGAACTTCTAAAGATTTTGCTGATTTGTATAAGAAAAATATAAATACGAAATACGATGAAATAAAAAATAAAACAAAAACTTATGATGAATATTTAGAAGAATGGAACTTAGGAGAGCCATTGAATAAATTTTTCTACGCTTTTGGCGATTTGAAATCAAAAGTAAATATAGCTAACGACAAAGCGTCAGAAATTAACAGTGATCTAATTCCATTCGTTACAGGTATAAGTAAAGGATCAAACTGCGTATCAGGGTTCTCTACAAAGGCAGTTTCAAAGTTAAATAATTATGAGCGATTAAGGGCTTTGTGCTCGAATATATACTTAGGGAATTACGCTTCAGGTAGAGAT